>Ga0335085_10000073_pt1 | contig 347221 bp, 289 predicted proteins | sample Lox_Sample_45_FD_206712 | JGI IMG/M metagenome (GOLD analysis project Ga0335085, IMG submission 206712) | Soil microbial communities from Loxahatchee National Wildlife Refuge, Florida, United States - Lox_Sample_4.5 | ecosystem: Environmental > Terrestrial > Soil > Wetlands | place: USA... | reverse complement strand
AGTGAGCGTAAGGCCAAGGTCAAACATGCACCCAATTCTGCAATCGAACTGGGTTGCCGTACAATGGATTCGCAGCGAGTGGTAAGGAGTGTCTTAACTCGTTGTCTCAGCCGAGGGGCCCACCCCACCAGCCCACGTCTACCGATTGCCGTTTTTCGATTATCAATCGTTCCCATAATTGCCGTCACCATTTGGATGTGGCTTCCGTCCGCTGCTATCTTTCTTTTGAAAGCCGCTCGTCGTGCGGATGCCGGTTTTCGTTGGGTTAATGATCATTTGAACATCAAAAGCGAGCCTGTTCACTGCATCGGTTTTGTGGTCGGCGCGCTCCTCGCAATTCTCTACTGGATCGGTGCGGTTATATACCTCATCGCATAAGGCAAGGGTGCCAGTGTGGCACCCGGCAGATAGCTTTCACGCGCAGATTCTCGGCGCTATACTATGCTGGCGGTGACCCTATGGAATTGTCCGATGAGCAAAAACGCCGAATTCTCGAAGAAGAACAGCAGCGTCTAGCCGAAGAGCAGTACCGGTCGCAAGTTCGTGAGGAGCTGCGAGGCCATACCGCTGCCGCTACCCCCAGAACGCCTCTCGCCGGGCCGCCGCAGAATCCAAGACCTGGTGCCGGAACGAACTACATGAAGCCGTCCCTCATCGCCGCATCCGCCATCGTCGTAATCGGATGGGTTGCGCTGTCGACTAGCCGCAACGTGAACAGCGCTGCTTCGGAATCGCACGCCCCGAGCGTCATCGTCACGCCGCACGCGGAGGTAATTGCTTCGGGTCCGATAACGGTGGGTGCTGGCAAGGTGTTCTATTACCGGATTCCGACTACGGATTTTCGTGACATCCGTGTCAAGGGACACTTCCTAGCGTTAGGTGGGCAAGGCAACGATATCGAAGCTGTTCTGGCTGAAGAAAAGGAGTTTGGTAAGTGGATGGACGGCCAGCCGTGCAAAGTGTATTACCAGTCCGGGAGAACAACATCGGGTGATATTGATGTGAAGTTGCCGCCCCTCAATGGAACGTACTACCTGGCCTTCAACAACAGATTTTCTGTCCTCTCGGCCAAAACCATAAACGCTGACATTCACATGGACTACTCGACAGTAGCCCTCAAACAGTGAAATCTGAGGCGATGGCTTTTCTCTCCAGCGCTTTTCCGGCCGGAACTGCTCCAAAAGCCAGCGGCAGTGCTCGCCCTACACGACTGCCACTTCTCCTGCCCCTAAATAAACGCCATCGTCTTCACGCCCGAAATATCGAACCGCTTCCGGCACCGCAGATTCTTGCACGCCACCTTATCGTCCATCAGCACCATGTAACTCTGCGATTTCGCAAACCGCGCCCGGTCCCGCTCATCCGCCCCCGGCGGCAAACGGTCTTTCTTCTTCCGCACCGTCCAGCGCAGTTCGTACATCTCCGTCGACTGGCAGAACGGGCAGTGCAGCGACGCCTGCTTGGTCGTCTGCGATTCCGTGTAATACGCGCGCTCGTCCACTTAGCGTTCGCCCATCGGAATCCACGGCATCCCGTCCGGATTCCCCTTGTACTCCGCGCGCGGCCGGATCAGGCGGTTGTTCTTGTACTGTTCCAGCACGTGCGCCGTCCATCCCGACATGCGGCTTACCGCGAAGACCGGCGTGAACAGATCGATCGGAATCCCCAGCGAATAGTAGGTCGAGGCCGAATAGAAATCCACGTTGGCGATCAGCCCCTTCTCCGTCTTCACCGTCTGCTCCATCGCCTGCGACATCCGGAACAGCTTCTCCTGCCCCGTGCGCTTGCCCAGTTCTTCCGAAAGCACGCGCAGGTGCGTGGCCCGCGGATCTTCCGTGCGATACACCCGATGCCCGAATCCCGCCAGCTTCACCTTGCGCGCCAGCGTGCTTTTCACCCGGTCGATCGCCGCTTCCTCGCTCGAAAGCTGCAGCAGCACCTTGATCACGTCCTGGTTCGCGCCGCCGTGCAGCGGCCCCTTCAACGCCCCGATCGCCGAAGTGATCGACGAATATATGTCCGAAAGCGTCGCCGCCGTCACCCGCGCCGCGAACGTCGATGCGTTCAGTTCGTGGTCCGCGTGCAGGACCAGCGCCACATCGAACGCGTGCTCCATCACCTCATCCGGACGTTTGCCGGTCAGCGTGTACAGGAAGTTCTCGGCGAACGTCATCCCCGGCTCGCCGTGGATCACGTGCAGACCCTTGCGCAGCCGGTCGAACGTGGTCACAATCGTCGACGTCTGCGACATCAGCCGCAGCGCCTTGCGCGCGTTCGCGTCCGGCATCATGTCCGGCGTCTCCGGATCGTACATGCCCAACATCGAAACCGCCGTGCGCAGCACATCCATCGGGCTCGCCTGCGGCGCCGACTTCAAAAACTCCACGATGGCCGGCGGAATCCCGCGGTTGGTGGCCAGGTCCTTCTTGAGCTGTGCCAGTTCGTCCCGTTTGGGCAGCCAGCCGTTCCAAAGAAGGTAGATGACCTCCTCGAACGTCGCGTTGTCCGCCAGTGTGTGAATATTATAGCCGCGATAGCTGAGAATCCCGGCGTATCCGTCGATGTAGCAGATCTCCGACTCGCCGGCGACTACGCCTTCCAACCCTGCCACTGTTGTGCCCATGCTGCTCCAGTCTCTATATCTGCCGTGTCACTAAAATACCGAGCCGCCAAAATACCGAGCCGCGACCGTAAGGGAGCGGTGCGCGCCTCTTCACCACCCTCTTATCATTCTATGACGCCGGACGGTCCCCGCGTCCTCTCACGATCCCGTTTGGCAAATCGGAAACGGCGAAAAGCCGATCGTCAGATCGCTCCGTTGCACCCACAATGCATCTTCCTCGCGGCGGTCGAAGTCCACGGTCACGATCACGCCCGAGCCGCAGGAACGGCTCCTCGCAATGTCGTAGTCCGATGGGTTGCGCGGGCTGGCCGGTCCCCAGTCTTTCATGAACTCCGCAAAGGCGTAGTCCCGGCACGGGTGCGCGTCCGTGCAGTTCCACATCGCGTACGCCGCCTTGTAATCCTTCTGGCGGAGTAAGTCGAAGAAGCTCTTCACCCGGCTCTCCTGCCGGTGATTACGCAGGATCTGGGCCAGCCTGGCCACCGACTGAATGCGCAGGATCTCCGTCTTGTCCCAGCCGTAAAAGAAGAACCACAGGAAGAGCACCACCAGGGCCGCCGCCCCCAGCGTGAAAATCAGTTTGTTGCGTTTCTCGCGCCGTTCGTCGCCGGCCCCGTATTGATCGAGATAGCCAGCCATCTTTTCATCCTACTTCGCCGGGTACGCCTTGTCGTAGGCGGCCACCGCCTCTGCCGTCAAGTCCAGCGCAGGTTTGAAAAACACCGTACTCTGCACATCCACCACTACGTCCAGACCCTTTGCATCCGCCAGCTTGCGCACCACCTCCTGCATCTTGCGGCTGCACGATCCCAGAATATCGTTCCGCTCGGCGGTCACGTCCGATTGCAGATCGTCGTTCATCCGCTGCAACTGCCGCTGCTTGTACTGCCCCTGCGAATTCAGATCCGCTAAGGCTGATTCCGTCAGCTTTCCTGCGTTGGTCTGCAGTTGTTGCTTGATGCTGTCGATATCGCGCTGCAGAGCTTCCATCTGCTGCTGGCGAGGCTTGTATTTCGCCTCCATCTCGGCCGACTTCTGCTTGATCTCGGCGGTGTCCAGTACCGCCCGCTGTAGGCTGACCACGCCTACCTTGGTCTGGCTCAGACCGATCTTACCGAATGACGCCAGCGCGAGGCAAACCGCAGCCACCCGCACTCCAAACCTTGCTGACATGCGTAGAAGACTCCTTTTGAAGTTTACGAAATCATCAGCGTACCACACGCGGCGCCGCCCGGTGTTCCCCGGCACACTGCGGACGGCTTCCCCAAAGCCCGCGCTCCTGGGTGCTAGAATGTCCCATATATGTATCGCAGGCTTATAGTTCTTTGGGCGGCTTCCTTTTCGGCCGCTGCCTCGCTTTCCGTCCTGGCGGGAGCGGACATCCACATCGTCGAAGAGATCGTTGCCAAAGTGAACGGCGACATCATCACCCGCGGGGAACTCCTGCATACCCAGCAGGAAATCGAGGCTGACCTCCGCCAGCAGGGCGCCACCGGCGAACGGCTCCAGCAGGCCGTCAAGGCCCGCGCCGGCGACGCCTTGCGCGACCAGATCGACCAGCTCCTCCTCGTGCAAAAGGCCAAGGATCTGAATCTCAGCGTCGACGCCGAGGTCACCAAGCGTCTCGCCGAAATGCAGGTGCGCAGCGGCCTCGCCGATCCCGATAAGTTCCACGATTTTGTCCGCGAACAGATGGGCATGCCCTTCGAAGACTTCAAACAACAGGTCAAGAATCAGCTCCTGACCCAGCGGGTCATCTCCGAGGAAGTCAGTTCCCGCATCGCCATTCCCGACGCCGAGAAACGCAAATACTACGAGCAACACAAGAGCGAGTTCGTCCGCGACGAAGAAGTCTTCCTGCAGCAGATTCTCATTTCCACCGATGGCAAAACCCCTGACCAGGTCAAAGCCGCTGAAAAGAAGGCCAAGGATCTGACTGACCGCGCGCGCAAGGGCGAAAAGTTCTCTGACCTGGCCACCACTAACTCCGACGACCTGGAAACGGCCCGCAACGGTGGTGAGTTACCGCCTTTCAAACGCGGCCAGTTGATGAAGCCCATCGAGGATATCGTCTTCAAACAGCCCAAGGGCTATATCACGGATCCCATTAAGGTGCCCAATGGTTTCCTGGTCCTGAAGGTCGTCGACCGCCACGAAAAAGGTCTCGCCAGTTATGAGGAAGTCGAAGACGAGATTACCGGCCGTATCGTCATGCCCCAGATGAATGCCAAGGTCCGTACTTATCTCACTAAGTTGCGCGAGGATGCCTTCCTGGAAATTAAGAAAGGTTATGTGGACAGCGGCGCCGCGCCCGGCAAGGATACCAGTTGGAAAGACGTCGCCCAGCTAAAACCGCAAACCGTAACGAAAGAAGAAGTGGCCACGCACCGTAAGCGTAAGCACTTACTCTGGATCATCCCGCTTCCCTGGACCGGCGGCGTCAAGAAACCCGCGCAGTCCTGACCGGCGCGGCCGCCGTCATGAAATCGCCTTACGTCAACGAGCTCAAACCGGGAGAAGTCAGGACCGCCACGTTTCTCGTGTGTTCCAAGGAAGTGCGGCAGAATAAGAAGGGTGACCCTTACTTGTCTCTCCTGCTGGGAGACCGCACGGGTGATCTGGACGCCCGTATCTTCGACAACGTGACTTCCATTATGGAGACCTTCGAGCGCGACGATTTTGTCCGCATCAAGGGACTCCTGCAGGTCTTTCACAACCGCCCTCAGTTGACCGTCCATGCGGTCCAGCGCCTCGATGACCGCGAAGTGGACTTTACCGATTTCTTCCCCGCCTCCGCCCGCGACCGCGATGAAATGTGGCGCGAACTGCGCGAATTCGCCGCCGGCATAGCCAATCCGCACCTGCGCGCTCTGCTGGCCGCCCTGCTCGACGACGGCGAGATCGCGCGCCGTTATCGCGTCGCCCCCGCCGCCAAGCAGATCCATCACGCCTATCTCGGGGGCCTGATCGAACACGTCCTCTCGCTCTGTCACCTGGCCCGTGCTACCGCCTGCCATTACCCCATCATCGATTGCGACCTGCTGATGACTGGAGTTATCCTCCACGATATCGGTAAGATATCCGAGTTACAGTACGAGCGCGGCTTCAGCTATAGCGATGAAGGCCAGTTACTCGGCCATATGATGATCGCCCTGCGTATGGTCGCCGACAAGTTGCGCCAAATCCCGGATTTCCCGCCGCGCCTGCGTACCCTGGTCGAGCATATGATCATCAGCCATCACGGCCAGTTGGAGTTCGGCTCGCCCAAGTTGCCCGTTTTTCCCGAAGCCATGCTGCTCCACTACCTCGATGACCTGGATTCCAAGATGGAGTGCATGCGCCACCTGCTCGATACCGACCGCCAGGTCGAAGGTAACTTCACCAGTTACTGCTCGCCGCTCGATCGCGTGTTGCTCAAAAAGGATAAGTACCTCGACGGGCCGCAATCCGCGCGGCCATCCGAGAGCCTGCCCGCCCGCAAACCCGCGCCCGCGCCCGTTCCCGCTCCCCAGCCTGTCTCTCCATTCGCCGGTAAACTGGCCGAAGCCCTCCAGACCGCCGGCCCCAAACGGGAGGGTTGATGCGTAAAGCCGCTGCCCGCGATATCCCGCCGCCCCTCGAGTTGCTCTGCCTCAATGCCCTTTGGTCGCTGGGGCAGGGAAGTGTCAAGGACGTGCGCCAATTAGTAACTCCCAATCGCGCCCTCGCCTACACTACGGTCATGACCATCCTCGACCGCCTCGCGCGCCGCGGTGTTGTCACCCGCCGCAAATCCGGCCGCGCCTTCATCTACGTCCCCTCCGTTTCACGCGACGCCATGCGCCGCCTGGCCCTGAAGGAATTCCTGGATTGTTACTTCGAAAGCTCTCCGGATCAGTTACTCCGGTTCCTGCAAGATGGCCCGTCCGCGGGGTTGCCTGACCCCGTGCTCCCGCCGCCTCCGGATAACCGGCTCGATCCCGCCCTGCTCTAACCGTTCTAAGGCTGCCGCTAACTTCGTCTGAGCGCCTCGACCGCATCCACAATAGCATCCAAAGTAACTCGCGCGGTCGTCTTCCATGAGAAGTCCGCCGCCCGCCGTGGACCCTCCCTCGCCAGCCGCGCCCGCAGCTCCGCGTCTGTAACCAGCCGCCCCAATGCCGTGTAAATCGCCTCCGCGCTACCTGCTTCAACTAATATTGCTGCGTCGCCCACTATGGTCGCCAGCGGCTCGATATTCGAGCATGCCGTGGGAATCCCCGCCGCTAGCGCTTCCACCACCGGCATGCCGAATCCCTCGAACGTCGACGGGAACACGCACGCCCAGGCGCGCCCGAATAAACCGTATAACTGCTCCCGCGGAATCCATCCGGTCAGTTCCACCGTATCCATCAAGCCTAGCTGTTTCCGCAGCCGCTCCACCGCCGCGGTATGAAATCCCCGCAGTCCCACGATCGTCAGCCGAAACTCCGGCCGCTCGCGATGGAACCGCGCAAAGGCCTCCAGCAGCGTCTCCAGGCCCTTGTGCGGATGCAGCGTCGAAACCGTCAACAGCAGCTTCTCCGGCGTGCGCTGCAATTCAAAAAACGCCGGATCCACTCCTAACTGCGTCACTCGAACCTTCTCATCCGCGATCCGGTAGTGGCGCAGCACGTCCCTGCGCGTCGCCTCCGATATAGTCAGGATCACGGTGGCCACGTGCGCCGACCAATACAGCATCACTCGCCACACCGGCAAATCAAACCACCGGAAGTATTCCGGATGCCGCTTATGCTGCATATCATGGAACACCGTAACCGCCGCGCACGGGCAGTAAATCGGCGCTGTGAATCCCGGATTCAACAGCGCATCCAGCTTCAACCGCGCTGCCGCCGCCGGCAGGATTGTCTGCTCCCAAATGATGCGCGCCGCGCGCCAGCGTGCTCGCACGCCCTGCGGCGCCCTGTGAAAGTTCGCCCGCTCTGGAGTCAGTTCCGCATCTGTTTCCCGGTTCGTAAATACGAAGTACTCGTTGTAAGTGTCAATCTCCGCCAGCGCGCGGAGTAAGTGCTGTAAGTAGATTTCCGTGCCGCCCACGCCGCCCGGAATCAGGTATAGGGCGTTGATGCCGATTCGCAAAGCCGCCATCTCAGCGCTGCGCCGGTATCTGCGTCAGGACGTAATTCAAGCCGTCGCGCGCCGGCTGCAGCTTGGGGTCGAGCGCCAGGGCGTGCCGGTAATCCGCCGCGGCCGCCCGCATATCCCCCGTTTTCGCGCGGATGCCGCCGCGATAGTAGTAGATCTCGGCGTAATTCGGATCGAGCCTCCTGGCCTGCGCGAGCGCCTCCAACGCTTCCGTCCATTCCGATCGCTTGGCGTATACCATCCCGATCTGCGAGTAAACATGCGCCGTCGCATTCAATGCCGCCGCTTGCCGCAGCTTGGCGAGCGCCTGGTCCGGCTGATCCGCGCAGTCATAAGCCAGCGCCCAGTCGACCAGTAGCCGGTAATCCGGTTGCTCTAGCTTTGCCGTCTCCGTGTACTCACTTACTGCCTCGCGGCAGCGGCCATTAGTGTAGTAAGTATGTGCTAACTGAAAGCGTACCCGCGCTTTTCCGGGTGACTCCCGCGCCGTGTTCTCCCATAGCCCGATGTCGCTCGCCCACACCTCGCTCCGTTGATAAGTCGCAAACGCCAGCGCCGCCAGCACCGCGCCTCCGGCCGCCGCCAGTTTCCGCCGGTCCAGGTGCGCCCGCTGCAACAGCGCCGCCGCCACTAGCAGCAGACCGATCATTGGCAGGTACAAGCGCCGCTCGGCTACCGGATCCTCGATCGGCACGAACGAAGACGTGGGCGCCATCAGCAGCACGTACGTCAAGAATCCGTAGGACGCCAGCGGGAACCGCCGCCGGTAGTAAATCGCCGCTGCGATCAGCACCACAATCGCCGCCAACCCGATGATCGCTCCGTGCTCCAGAATCGTGTGCGAGATCGGATAATTCCAGTCCAAATCCTGGCCGGCTGGAAGCACGAACAGCCGCAGGTAAACAAAGAACGCCCGGCACTCCGTGAAGAAATACTGGTACCAGGTGAAATCTCCCATGTGGAAACCGGCCGTCTGGGACCGCGCCAGAATCCGAGCTACAAACATTCCCCCCGCCAGCGCGCCCACCGCAATCGGTACATACAGGCGCCAATTTCGCCGGATCCCCGCAAACGAGAAGCCCGGATTCCAGTAATAGTCAGTCAACAGCAGCAGCGCCGGCAGAACCAGCGTATGTTCCTTGCTGGTCACCGCCGCGCCGGATAGTACCAGCACCGCCACCGCGGTCGGCCAGGTAACTTGCGCCGCCCGCCGATACAGGAAAATTGCGAACGCCCCCAAAAAGAACATCACGCTCAAGCATTCCGATCTGCCCGCCACATAGGCGACTGACTCAGTCTGGATCGGATGCAACAAAAACACAAATCCTGCCAGTCCGGCCAGTAAGTCAACATTCTCCGCGCCCTCCGGCCGTGCTCTCCGCAGCAGCTTCCGCACGATGAAAAACACTAGAAAGCCGCTTACCAGGTGAATCAGCACATTAGTTACATGAAAAATGAACGGATCCTTCGAGACCTGGTAGTTCAGCCAGTAACTCAACATCAGCGTCGGCCGTACGCCGGCCAGCCACGCGCTCAGTCTGCCTGTGAAGTCTTGCGCATAATATGGCAGCAGCCGGTCGTCAAAAACAAAAGGCCCGTGCAGTGCGGGCGCGTACACTTGAAAGGCCAGGTAGATAGCCGCCGCCGCGGCCGCCACGCTGGTCCACCAGCGCGTCCTTTGTTGGCGTGCCTGGGCCGCGGCAGCGGCGCGTTCCAGCCTTTCTTTGCCCTTCGCGCGCCCCTGTGGACGCGCCTTGGCCCGCGCCTCAGGCATGCGGCGCTCCGTCCCGCAAGCTCTGTAAGTGATACTCCAGAACCGCCACCCGCTGCGCCAGCGCGATGTTATCGTCGCGCAGCTTCGAAATAATCACCGAGAAGCGGTAGAACATGATAATGAATAAGCAGCCGATCACAAGTAACAGGGCCAGCGGCGGATAAGTAAGTCCCAGAGTATGTGCCGCGGATTCGAGCAAGGCCCGCGAGCGTGATAGCATCAGCAAAGCGGCCGCGGCCAGTAACCAGCTTACCGAATATTCCACCCGGATGTGCGCCCGCCGCACCGATACGAGTACGAACAACAGCAGTACCCCGCTCAGCAGCGTTAACACGTTCAGCAAACGATCCATCACTCTTCTCCGTTATGACTCGTCGTCCGTCCGGCCCTTGCGGCCGCCCCTCTGCTCGTACTTCAGGACGTTGACGAATACCCCCAGCAGCACGTGTACGATGTAATAAATCGAACGTGCCGCCGTAATCGACGAGCGGCCCGCCATGCGCGGATGCATCTTGCATGGGATTTCCATGAACCGGAAGCGCCTGCGCTGCAGCACCACCAGTGCCTCGATCTCCGGATACTCCAGCGGAAAGCTTTTGCTGAATACCTGCAGCGCCCGCCGGTTTACCCCCACAAATCCCGATGTCGGATCGTGAACCGGCTTCCCCAAAATCGGCCGCAGCACCATCCGGAAAAAACGAATGCCCAAGCTCCGTGCCGCGCTGGTGTGCGATCCGCCCGCCTCCAGGAACCGCGACCCGATCACCATCTCGCACCCCGACGTCCGCAGCGCCTCAAAGATCCGCGGTACGTCCCCCGCATCGTGCTGCCCGTCGCCATCCAGCCGGATCACGTACTCGTAGCCCAGTTCGAACGCCAGCTTGTAGCCCGCCTGCACGCACCCGCCCAGCCCCAGATGATGCGGCAGCGGCAGCACCTGCGCCCCCGCCTGCCGTGCCACGCTCTGCGTGGCGTCCGTCGAGCAATCGTCGATCACCACCACCGGCGCGCCCGGCATCACCGCGTGCACCGCGCGCACCACGTTGCCCACCGCGCCTTCTTCGTTGTACGCCGGCACGATGATCAATAGTGACTCGCGGACCATCAGAGTTCCGCCACCCGCCGCGCCGAAATCGCATACGAACGCAGCAAGCGCCGGTATACCCGCGGCGTCACGCGCGCCGTCCGCCGGATCGCGCGCCGCTTCCGCCAAAGCGCCGGCGCGTGCAGCAGCAGCGCTCCGTGCGCTCGCAGCACATAAAAAGGCATGCGCCACGCCGAGGCGCCTTCCAGCCGGAAGCGCGCCGCCGCGCCCCTTCCCCGCAGCATGTACCGCAAATGCCACGCATACCGCGCCAGTGAAATGCCCGGCGCCGCCGCCAGCATGCCCACCGGAAAATTCTTCGCCAGCACGAACAGCCGGTTGCGCTCCACGTAATACGCTTTCAGCCGCGATGCCCGTCCCGCCGAGTGCGAGTAATGATGCTCCACCACTGCCTCCGGTACATATAAACACCGCCAGCCCGCCCACCGCGCGCGCAGTCCCAGGTCCGTGTCCTCGCAGTACAAAAAAAAGTCTTCGTCAAACAGCCCGATCTGCTCCAGCATCGTCCGCCGGTACAGCGCCGCCGATCCGCTCGGAAATAGTGTCTCTTCCATCACCGGAAAAAAGTGCGGCGGACGCGCATGCCCGCGCTGCTTGCTGCTGCCGTCGCCGCAAACCAGCATGCCCGCCGAATCCAGCGCCTCTTCGCCGTACAGCCGCACTTGCGATGCGCACATGCCCGCGTCCGGCCGCGACTCCATCGCCGCCACCATCGCCGCCAGCCACCCCGGATGCGGCGCCGCATCGTCGTTCAACGTCGCCACGTACACGCTGTCCGATTGCCGGTAGCCTTCATTGATGGCCGCCCCGTATCCCCCGTTCCGCGCCCGCTCGATGATCCGCACCCCCGCGCGCTCCGCCCCGCTCTGGCGCGCCGCGCCCTTGCCGCTGTTGTCCACGATGATCACTTCGAAGTCGCCGTGCGTCTGCTTCTCCAAAGCCCCGACGCACTCAACCAGCCGCCGGTCCGCGGCTAAGGTGGGAATCACCACAGTTACTAAGAACTTAGACAATCTTTGATTTTACGACAGCGGCTACTGACGCGCAGGTCCCAAATTCTCGTACCACTTCAGGTTCGCCGTCGACGAACCGATGCACGCGATGTCCGGCCGCCCATCCCCATTCAGGTCCGCAATCGCGCACGCCGCCGCGGGCATGTCACTGTCGAGCACCGTCTTCCGCCACTCGGCGCCCTCGCCATCCTGCGCGTAGTAGATGTTCACGCCCTTCCCCCGATACCCCGCCACCACCTCGTCGCGCCCGTCGCCATTGAAGTCCGCGGTCCAGATGGTGTGCCCGTCGGCGATCCCATCGTCGATCACGTGCCTCTGCCACACGCCGCCCGACTCGCGATAAATCGCCACCTGGTTGCCGTGCCACGGCTCGATCGCCGCCACGAAGCGCCGCTCGCCCACGTGCCCCACCGCCACATCGCTCGATCCGCACTTGGGCCACGGTGTCGGATCGCCTTTCGCAATCTCTGTACGATTCCACACACCATCGCGACTTAGCTTGTAAAGATGAATGCCGCTGAAGCCCGCGCTCAGAATTTCGTCCCGCCCGTCGCCGTCCCAGTCCACGATGTAAATCCCGTGCACCACGCCCTCTTCCGCGCTCGAAATCGTCTCCCGCTTCCACGCGCCCGGCCGGTACATCACCATCGGCGTGTGCAGGCGATCCTGCGGCGTCACCGCCGCCGCGTTAGTCAGCGGCTGGCTGATTACTACCTTGTGCCCGCTGCCGTCGATATCCGCCCAGCGTAGCCGGTGCGAAGCCGGCAGCCGGTCGATTTCCCGCACCCTCCACATCCGCCGCGGATCGCCGTTGTGCTGCAGCACCGAAACAATTCCCGCGCTTTTGTTTGCGTTCATCGCGAATCCGGAAGCCAGCACGATCTCCGGAATCCCGTCGCCATCCATGTCCCAAGCCGCCAGGTTGATCATCTCCGACAAATGATCCGCAATCACGTGCCGCTCCCACCCTGGATTCTCGTACCACACCAGTTCGCTCATCCCGCTCGCCAGCGCGACCAGGTCCGTCTTCCCATCGTGGTTCAAATCCACCGCCACCACCTGGTAGCCGCCCTTCAAACCCGTAGCAACCGTATGTGCCGCGAATCGCACCGGAGGCGCGCCGAACGCCACGGTGCAGCACAAAACATAACCAAGTAATCGCACGTTACCCCTGCTCCCGGATCGTCTCTGTCCCCCGATCCCAAAACAATTTCCGTCCCTCGCGATAAGCCCGTGCCGCCATAATTACCGCCACCGCATGCGCGAATCCATGCCGCACCGTGGCATTCGGCTCCCGTCGGCTGCGCAAACAATCGAACCAGTTCGTCATGTGCGATAAATCCGTATCCCCGATAAAAGGCAATCCCGGCTTGTCACTTCCCGCTAGCGTGACAAAGGTCTTCTTGCGTTGGATAAAAGGATTATCCTCGTGCGTGCCCTTCTCCTCCACCAGTTCCCACCGTTGGCTCCCCTCGCCGCCTACATTGATCAATGTGGCCTTCTTCCCCATGATCCGCGTGAAGCTGTCCGAGTCATTCCCGAAGCTGGTCGAGTAACTCACTAAGAACCCCTTCGGATACTCCAGCAGGGCCTGAAACGTGTCCGGATTTTCCCTTCCGTCCGGCCATGCAAAAATGCCGCCATGCGCCACCACTGACTTCGGATACTGTTCCTCCAAAAAGAAATGCGTCAGGTCGATCGCATGGCTCATCCACTGATCCGCGATCCCGCTCGAAAACTCCTTGTACAGCCTGAATTCCATATACACCCGCGGATCGAACGGCCGGTACGGCTTATGCATCAGCCAGCGCTTCCAGTCCGTATCTTCTTCCCGCAGTAACTTCACCTCCGGACGTCCCCGCCACCGCGGCCCATGGTAATTCCAAACCACTTCGTACTTACTCACTTCTCCCAGCGCCCCCGTGCGAATTAAGTCCCGCGTGGCGATCTGGTAAGGTTCGCTGCGATGCTGCGTGCCCACCTGCACCACTAACTTACGCGCCAGCACCGCGTCGCGCGCGGCCTTCGCCTCTTCCAGCACGTTGCCCATGGGCTTCTCGCAATAGGCATCCTTGCCGGCCTCGGCAGTCAATTTCAGAATCGTCGAGTGCGTGAAATCCGGAGTCGAGATCAGCACCGCGTCCACGTCTTTCAGCGCCAGCAGATCTTCAAAATACTCGAGCGTCCGCGGCGCGCGTCCGTAAACCGCCGTCGCCTTCGCCGCCGCCTTGTCGCGATTGATCCGCCATAAATCGCAAACCGCGGTCATCTCCACGTTGTTTTTGTCTTTGAGTTGTGCCGCGATCCACGCGAGCTCCGTGCCCCGCGATCCCACGCCGATATGCCCCAGTGAGATGCGTTCGTTCGCGCCAGGAATCCGGCTATAGGAAAGCGCCGTACCCGCCAGCGCCGCGGCGCCCCGATTCAAAAACGATCTGCGGTCGAGTGACATAACTGGAGCCAGTGTACATCGATTCCTTACAGCCAGTATTGCCACTGGTGGAACATCAGCACATATCCCGCCAGCAGCGCGTTTGTCACTCCGTGCGCCAGCATACAATCTGCCAGGCTGCGTGTCCGCACCATCCACCAGTTGTAAGCCACGCCCGCCGCCAGTCCCACTTCCCAATACGGCCCGTGCTCCAACGCGAACAATATCGCCACGCCCCAAAACGAAAACGCCGTATATTGTCCCAGAGGCGCTTTCTCAAAATCGCTGCGGATCAGCCAGCGCATCAGCCAGCCGCGCCAGAACAACTCTTCGAGCACCGGCACCAGCAACGCGCTCTCAACGACCCGCACCACGATGAAGGCCGCATTCCCGTGCAACCGCGCCGGCAGCGTACTCCGCGCCGCGCCCGTGATCGAATTATGGAACAGCCAGAAATCGCGATAGCCCGGCCACAGCACATCCGGCGCAATCCAGATCGCCAGCACCGCCGCGCCCACCAGCGCCGACCCCGCCGGCAACAGTAGACGTCGCGGCAAGACGTGCCGCGAAAACACCGCGATCGTCGCCGCCACTACCATGAACCGCACCGGCGCCAGCCACTCCGGAGCAATCGGCAGCCACCGCAGCGCTAGGAATACTACAAACGGTGCGACGTAGGCAATCACGCCGTCAGTCCCAATACCGCTCGCCCTCGGCTAGGTTCGCCTTCACCGTATCCGGATTCAGTTCGATCCCCAACCCCGGCGTCTGCGCCACCGCGATGCAGCCTTGCGAGACGATCCCTCCCTCGTGCACGATCACATCGTCCATCCAGTTGCCGCGCCCGATCAGTGTCTCCGCCGCCAGAAAATCGCGCACCGCCGCCGCCCATTGCACCGTGGCCATCGTGCTCACCGCGCTCCCGCTGTTCTGCGCCGCCACCGGCAGACTCCACATCTCCGCCAGCCCCGCGATCTTCTTCGATTCCAGCAGCCCGCCCGCATTCCGCACATCCGGCTCGACCACCGTGCAGCCCTGCTTCGTGATGAAGTCGCGGAATCCCTGCCGCCGCGCCCGGTTCGCCCCCGCCGCAATCGGCACCTTCGAAACCTGCGCCAGCCGCACCCAACTCTCCGAAAAATCCGGCGGCAGCGGATCTTCCATCCACAGCGGCTTCACCGGTGCGATCGCTTCCGCTAACGCCAGCGCGCCCGGCAAATCATAATCGCTCTCGCAATGGACGATCAGGTCCCGATCCCAACCGATCGCGTCGCGGCAGTATTCAAACGCCTGCCGGACGTCGTCGATCTTGGCCGCGCGCCGCGGCGGTGCCACACGGAACGCCGTCCAACCCGCCGGATCGCCCTTCATCTTGTCCGCCCACTCATTGCATGCGGAGCGATCCAGCATGTTACTCGGCCCTTCATCGCGGTAGACCCGCACGCTCTCGCGATAGCGCCCGCCCAGCAGTACCGAAACCGGCTGCCCAAGCAGCTTGCCGGCCAGGTCCCAGAGCGCGATCTCAATCGAGCTCACCGCGCGCAGCAGCATGTTGGCCGACCCGTTCACCCGGCTCTCGAGCCCGCTATACAGCGTCTCAATCTCCAGCGGATCCTTGCCCAGGAAATACGGCCGCAATTCCAGCACCCCAGCCTTAACCCCCACCCCAGGGCTGCCGTACCCTTCGCCGATCCCATATACACCCGAGTCACTGACTACCTTCACCAGCGTGTAGGTGCGCGGCCCCTGTAGCACCATAACCCGGACATCGGAAATCTTAGTGCGCCCGGCGGCGCAGGGGACCGCCGCCAGCATACCGAGGAACCAACGCCGCGAAACGGAAAACGGCATAGACTCCCGCATTCTAACAGGTGGGGCAGGCTCGCAGCCTGCGGGCGGCCTCGCAGGCCGCCCCAATCACAGCCCAACGAAAAAATCTAACCCCTAACTCACCAATGATCTAACTTAATCTCCCCGCTAATCTCCCGCCCCGCCATGCTACCCTCCGGCCAAGCATAGGAGGCCACATCATGGCAACAGAAAAACAAATCGCGGCCAATCGCCGCAATGCGCAGAAGTCCACCGGCCCGCGCACCGCCGAAGGCAAGTCCCGATCCAGTCTCAACGCCCTGCGCCACGGCCTGCGCGCCCGCACCATCATCCTCCCCGCAGAAGACCCCGAGGAATATCAGGCCTTACTGGGGTCCTTCGAAGCCCACTACCAGCCCGAGAACCCTCCCGAATACAGCTTAGTCGAGGAAATGGCTAACGCCGAGTGGAAACTGCGTCGCGTCGAAGGACTGGAGCGCGACCTATACGCCGAGAACATGCCGGGCAGCGTCCGCATCCTGCACCTCGAACGCCTCAGCCAGGTCGAGGAGCGCCTCAAACGCGCCTGGCATCGCGCGCATCACGAGCTCGAACGCATCCAGGCGGCACGCCAGAAACAGCCTGAACAGCCTAAAGAAAAGGCCAAATCAGACAAGTCTTTCGTGCCGCCCAAGAAGCTCAAGTTCTCCTGGGTCAATCCCAGAACCGGCGAAGAGCAGGTGCACGCCCTCTATGAAAATGGAAAACCCGTCAAAGAATTCACCCCTGACAGTTAGCGATGGCGGGGCAGCCTCGCAGCCTCGCCGGTCTCCCCCTCAGAAATGAAACTCCGCCTTCAGCTCCACGAAACGCGGCGAATCGTTGCCCGCCACAAATGATCCCAGGATGCTTGTGGGCGGCCCCACCAGCCGTGTGATCGTCCCGAACTGCGGGTTCGCGATGTCGTTTACCGGCTGGTCGAAGTTCGGGTGATTCAGCAGATTGTAGGCCTGCGCGCCGATCGAAACCTTCAGCCGTTCGGTAATCGCGAATTCTTTCATCAGCGATAAGTCCATGTCAAAGAATCCCGGGCCGCGGAAATCATTGCGCGCCTGCGCGCCGAACCCCGTCGGGCTTGCCGTGCTCGCCAGAAACTCGGAAGTGTTCAAACAGGGCACGTTCACCGCCCCGGAGCCGCAGCCCGCAAAGCTGTTGGTCACCGGTGTGCCGAAAATCGTGCCGCCGTAGTTGAAACCGCCCAGCGTCGTCGTCGCGTTCGTATCGATCACCGTGAAGGGCAGCCCGGTACGATAGAACATATTGCCCGAAAGGGCCCATCCGCCGAATACCCGGTTCGGTCCCCAATGGAATCCGGCGTGCCGTAACACATCGGTGTAAACCCACCCGAAGCTGACATAGTGGCGAACGTCTAAGTCCGAGTCGCCATAGTTAGCTCGGATGTTAAACGGGTTTTGCGGATTCAGCAGGCTGGTGTCAGTCTGCAGCGCGTTCAGCGGCAAAAGCCCTCCATTCGAAACATCGTCTAGCGCGTGGCTCCAGGTGTAGTTCAGGTTGAAGGTAAGTCCGGAAGAGACTGCCCGCCGCAGGCTCACGGTCAGGCCGTTATAATTCGATGTCCCTGCCGAAAGAACTTGATTGACGACGCCGAACATCGCGTCCGGCACGCCCGCCGGCAAACCGGTAAACCCTGCTGTACAGGCACTTAACGGGCAGTAAGCATTCAAGCCATTATCATCGATCGGAATGTGAATGCCATGCATCCCGTTGTAATTCACACTCAGCAGGGTGCTCCATCCCAGTTCGTGCTGTACTTCGAAGTTCCATTTGTAGTAAGTCGGCTGGTCGAATGTATTCGGAAAGCCGAAAATGTTCGGCGGCACGAAGGCGCCATTGGTTGCCTGCAGAATGGATCCCAGGTTTCCGCCCGAGGCAAATTGGCTCAGAAAGGCTTGGTTTGCTTGAGACGCCGCGCCGAACAGGCTGCCCGGCACCCCCGGCGCGATGTTACCGTTGGCTACCGTGAAACTCGTCAAGCCCGGCGGGTTGAACGCGGCATTCTCCGCCAGAAACCCGGGCAGTTCGTCTGCGAAGATGCCCGCGCCCGTTCGGATCACCGTGCTATGGCTGCGGAACGGCCGCCACGCGATGCCGATGCGCGGCTCCCACACTACCGCCTGCGTGTTCGCGAAAGCATTGTGCTGATCGTAAGCGATCGCCTGGTTATAGGCAGTGTCCGCATTGTAAAGGCCGCCGTCGAACGGCGTGGCCAAACGCGAGAAACAGTTATGGCCGCACGACGGATTTCCGTAGTTCTCCAGCCGCAGGTTCAGAGACACGGTCAGCCGGTCATTCACCTTCCAATCATCCGCCACGTATCCGCCCAGCGTCCGCAGTCCGAAGGGTTGCTCCGTCGCGTTCGGGAAATTCTGTGTCAGCAGGGTATTCGGCCCGCCGCCGTTGTAGAATTCCTGCAACGAAGCAATGGTCAGTGCGCCCTGCGTGTTCTGGCCAAATCCCAAATCGGTGATATCGTCATGCAGCGCCGAAATGCCGACGCGGAAAGTGTGATTGCCGATTACTTTCGACAGATCGTCGATAATCTGGTATTGGAACACGCGCCGCCCTTGCGGGAAGAAGAACGGTTGATCGGCTGTCTCGGTAAACTGCCCGCCCGCAAAGGCCACCATCGCCGGCAGTGCGGTGTTGGCCGCGGCGGCATTCGAAGGCAGGAATGCCGCGGAGTAAAACAGGCCCGAGGCGTTGAACTGGTTTACGGTAGTGGCGTTGAACGTGTGGTTCTCGGCTGCCTGCGCCGACATCTGCGGCTGGTTGCTCTGGTCATTGAAAGTCGGTCCGAACGGGCTCGTGAAAGTGGGCTGAAATCCGTTGTCGCGGAACACCCGCACGTAGGCGTGATCGTTGTTGCCAATGTTTTGATCCACGCGCGCGGCCCATTGGTACTCCGTCAGTTTGTTCGGCGCTGTCGTGCGGAACTGCATTGCGCATGGAACGCCCGCGCCCAGCAGCGTGAAATCGCCGCAGCCTCCGTTGCTCGTTGTGGCCGGAATAGCCGACGAAACTCCTGGCGCGCCATTGTATACCCCGAAGAGTTGCTTATAAAACGGAATTTCCGCCGAGTTCCCAACCGCGCTCAGATTAGCCAGCGTGGCCGCCTGGAATTGCTGGCTGGGAACCAGCACCAGCGTGCTGGCCGTCGGCAGCACCTCGCGCACGCCCTCGTAGTCCACGTCAAAGAATGTGTGGTTCTTCCAGATCGGCCCGTTTACATCTGTCGCCCATTGGTTGAAGTTATCGAACGGACGCGGAAAGCCGACCGAGTTACTAAAGAAGTCATCGGCGTTCAACGCCCGTCCATTCCACATCCAGATGGCATCGCCGTGGAATTGGTTATTGCCCGTCTTGGTAATATAAGTTACCTGCGATCCGGCGTACTGTCCGTATTGCGCCGAGTATGCGTTCGTAATCACGTTCGCTTCGGCGATATCATTGAAGCCCAACAGCAGGTTGGAAGCGCCGCTATTATTCAGGCTGAGGAACGGATCGTTGAAGTTCTGGCCGTTCACCGAAAACAAGTTCGATGTGCCGGGCATGCCGTTGGCCGAAAAGTTTCCATAGCCGGACTGTGTGTTCATTACCACTCCCGGAGCGGTCTGCGCGATGTACGTCATATCGCCGCCCGGGTTTGGCATGTTCAATATCTGGTTGGCGCTGAAGTTAGTGGTCGTGTCCGCGTTTGTCGTCTGTACGCCCGGTGCATGTTCGGTTACCTCCACGGTCTGCGTTTCACTGGCCAGGGTCAGTTGGAAGTTGGCGGTGGCGGATTGCCCGGCTTGCACCATGATACGGGTTTGCCGCGCCCTGCGAAATCCTGAAGCGGCCACCGACACGTTGTATGTGCCGGGCGGAATCAGTGCGAAGCGGTACAGACCCTGGGCATTGGTAGTGGCGCTCTGCGTGGCGCCCGTGCCGCTATTGTTCAGCACTACTGTAGCTCCCGGGAGACTTGCTCCGCTCGGGTCCGTAACCGTTCCTGTAATGTCGCCCGAAATAATGGATTGCGCCGGCAGAACCTGTACAAACAGCACACTTACTATCGCCGGCAGCGCCGCCATAACCGCTCTGCGAACCGCGCTGATCATGTCTGGACTCCTTTATCCTGAATACGATTCGGATGTTACAAGCTACCGTCAGTGTAGTATGTGTTTGTCAGGCCGCACATACAGCCCTTCGGGTACTGTGCCGCAGACACGCCGGGTAGATGTGTAGTTATTGTGTCGCCAAGCACGTACCTCGCGAATGACCTGAAGCATATTACACTGTCAGTTGTGACGCGCCGCCAAATCCTGGTGTTACCGGCTTCTCTCGCCTGCCTGAGAGATAAGGCACAATGCCAGTCTCAATTCCCGGGGGTGGCCTACCGCGACTACGCGCGTTGCCTTCCGGACTTCCTGCGCGTTGCCGCTGCACAGGCATATGAAACACGCAATCGCGCCATCGCCGCGCTCACTTCTGCGGACGCCATTCGTGGCCGCCAACAGTGGGTGCGCGATACATTTTGGAAGCTGGTTGGCGGCTTGCCCCGGCGCACGGCGCTTGAGATCCGCACTGTGGGAGGATTCGAACGTTCCGGATATCGCCTCGAAAAGTTGGTGTACGAAAGCGTGCCGGGCTTTCCCATTCCCGGTAATCTTTATATTCCGCATCAGGGACGCCGGCCCTTTCCCGGCGTGTTGTTTCAGATGGGCCACACCGCCAATGGCAAGGCAGGCGACACGTACCAGCGCTGCTGCCAGGGACTGGCAAGGTTAGGCTACATGGTGCTGGCATTCGACCCCATGGGACAGGGCGAACGTATTTACTATCCCCAGGCTGGCGGGGTCCGCAGCCGCTTGGCCTCGCCCGATAGCGAACACACCACGCCGGGCCGGCAGATGCTGCTGAATGGCAACACGGCGACTCGTATGCAGGTCTGGGACGCCATCCGTAGCTTGGATGTGCTGGCCGCGCACCCATTAGTTGACGCGAAGCGGTTGGCATCTACCGGGCAGTCGGGCGGTGGCACGTTGACTATGCTATTAGCCGCAGTGGACGATCGCCTGGCGGCCGCCGCGGTCTGTAGCGGTAACACCGAAAACGTGGCCTGCGCGAATTTCAATCCGCCCGGCTCCACCGACGATGCCGAGCAGAACCTGATCGGCTCCGGACCGCTCGGCTTCGACCGCTGGGACTTGCTCTATCCGCTTGCGCCCAAGCCGCTGCTGATTTCCGTGAGTGACATGGATTTCTTCCATACTTACTCGCCTGAGTACATACGCAACGGCTGGGAAGAGTTTCAGAAGCTGCGCGCCGTATATGAGCGCCTCGGCGCTGCGGATCGTCTCGCCTGGGTCGACACGCCGCTGCCGCACGGCCTGGCATACGACTCGCGCCTGCACGTCTACAACTGGTTCGCGCGCTGGCTGCAGAATGACAATAGGCCAATCACCGAAGAGCCGCCCACTGAGCCGGAGAAAGATGAAACCCTCTGGGTCTCCGCTACCGGCAGCATGGTGCGATCGTTTCACAGCCTCACGCCATTCGAAATCAATCGCGATGCGCAAGTCGTAACCCGTCCCGCTCCGCTCGATGAACGGATCGGCGCCGATCGCCCGCCTGCCGGTCTGCGGCCGGTGACTCTGCGCCGTGTCAGTTGGCCCGGCGTGACCGTCGAGGCCACCGAGGTGGCATCCGCCCCGCGCGTCTGGCTGCCCGCCTGGCTGTATTTGCCCTCCGCGCTCGACGCCTCAAAGCCCGTGCTCCTGCTGCTCGATCCCGCTGGCCGCAATGCGCGATGGCAGGAGGGCGGCCTGTGCCACACGCTCGCGGCGCACGGATCGGCCGTCTGCGCCGCCGATGCACGCGGCATCGGTGACCTCACGCCCGAATTCGGAAGAGGGCCGGCCGCGCACGCGCGCTCGCACGCCAATGAAGAAAACTACGCCTGGTCATCGCTGATTCTAGGCAAGCCTCTGCTCGGCCAGCGTGTTACCGACATTCTGGCCCTCGCGGCAGCCCTGCGCGCCCATCCCGCACTGCGCGGCCAATCTTTAAAAATCGCGGCATCCGGCGAGCTGACCGTCCCGGCCTTGTTGGCAGCCGCCATGGATCCCGCAATAACGGAACTCTATCTCGCCGGTCACTTAGTTTCTTATCGTAATGTCATTGAGACCGAACAATACAGTGTCCCGTTAAGTAACTTTACGTTCGGCATGTTACTTCACACCGACTTGCCCGAGGTGGCGGCTTCCCTAGCCCCCCGGCGCATCTGTCTTGCGGGCGCCGTAGACGCGGCGGGAGCCGTTTTAGCCGTCGCCGCGGTGCGTACGATTTACCCCGGAGCCCACATCGTTGTCCAACCCGGCGCAAAATGGGATGTGGAGGCATTGGCATGAAAGCGTGCATTCTGGAAACACCCGGCCCGATCGAGCGCAATCCGCTCGCCTTCACAGACGCACCTACGCCGGAGCCCGGCGCGGGCGAAGTCCTGATCCGCGTGCATGCGTGCGGCGTCTGCCGTACCGACCTGCATGTCACCGAAGGCGAGCTGCCGCCGCGCAAGAATCGCGTGATTCCGGGCCACCAGGTGGTCGGCGTCGTCGAGCGTTCCGGTCCGCATGCCTCGCGCTTCGCCGCCGGAACGCGCGTGGGTGTAGCCTGGCTGCACGGCACGTGCGGCGTCTGTGAGTTCTGCACATCGGGCCGCGAGAATCTCTGTCCCAACGCAGTCTTCACCGGCTACACCGTCGATGGCGGATACGCCGAGTACATCGTGGCGCGCGAAAGCTTCGTCTATCCGATCCCCGACGGTTTCGACGACTTGGCCGCCGCGCCGCTGCTCTGTGCCGGCATCATTGGCTTCCGCTCGCTCCGCATATCGGGCATTCAACCCGGCGGCGCGCTGGGCCTTTACGGTTTCGGTGCGGCCGCCCATGTCGCCATCCAGGTAGCGCGACACTGGGGCGTCCGTGTCTACGCCATGACGCGCGATGAGCGCCATCGTCAGCTAGCGCGCGATCTCGGCGCTGCATGGGCCGGCGCCGGTGACGACGCGCCTCCGGAGAAGCTCGATAGCGCCATCATCTTCGCCCCCGCCGGTGAATTAGTCATCTCCGCGCTACGCGTCCTGAAGCGCGGCGGGATCGTCGCCCTCGGCGGTATCTATATGACGCCGATTCCTACCTTCGATTACAACCTTCTCTATCACGAGCGCGTCATCCGCAGCGTCGCGAATAACACCCGCCAGGATGGAGAAGACTTCTTGAAGATTGCCGCCGAAATCCCGATCCACACGCAAGTGCAGGAGTTCCCGCTAGCCCAAGCGAATGCCGCGCTCAACAGCTTGAAGAATGACGCCGTGCGCGGAGCCGCCGTGTTGCGAGTTAGTAATTAACCTGGCAAAGTCCGGCGGATGCGCCGACCCACTCCAGGTCCTTGTTATGATCGACGCCCATCATCGCGCCGCGGCCCATCCGGACGAGTAGTGACACCGGCTGTAGCTCATCCAGCCAGATGTACATGATCCGGATTTCCGCGCGTGTCGGCCCGTGCGGCGTTTCAATCACGGGCTCGAAGTTGACCCGCTCTTGCAGGATGTAGTTCCGTCGCTGGTCCGCCGGTATCGCCATGATCTCCGCGCGCGGCGGCGAGATGCGTACGCCCAGCCCGGCGAACGAGAAGAGCGGCTTCAAAACGTAGTGGGCCGTGTCTTGGGGAATATGATGCAGTTGATCCAAAAACCAGGTTTGTGGTACCGCCGGATGACGCAGATAAGGAATCGAAAACTTGCTGATGCGAAAGTAGTCGTTCGGATGACCCGCCCATTCCACTTCCAATTCGTCGCGGAAATCAAAAGCCGGTGTGATGTTGCGGCGCTGCAATTCATCCACGATCGCGCGGTTATAAATCCGGTGGATCGGAATCTTGCGGCCGCCGCGCTGGTAATAAAGATGGCTCCCGTCTTTGTGAATCTCAGTAATGCACACCGCGCGCACGCCGAACATTCTTTCCGTGAGCCGGAAATCCCCCAGCGTCTTTTGATGCTCCGGGTCGATCTCCATCAAAATCACGTTTTCCGGTTTGTGCCCGCCCAGAATCGCGCGCCCCAGCAGCGATTTGTAAGTTGCGGCATTCAGGCCGCCCAGAAAATACCGCAGCTCCGGATCGAGCCCATAAGCTTCGATGTAGACCTGCGAAAGCACCGGCTGATAGGCGTACAACGACGGGAAAGCCTGGATCTCGACCAGGCGCGGCGCGATCTCGCCCGAAGGCTCGCGCACCAGTCCGAAGTCCACCTGCAGGAACAGCGGGTGATCCGGCTCACCAGGCACGTCGAATTGCGGCGGCACCGCCTGGCGCGCGATCTGTTGATATTCCAGCGTGGTCAGTTGCCGGATCAATTCGCAGCCATCGCGCGCGATCGAATCAATCAGCTTCGCCGGGAAAAAGCAGGGAGTCTCCGAGTGGCGGAACGCCAGCGGCGCGCCGGACTGCGCTTCCAGGCTCGCCTGGAACGCAGCGTACTTCTCCGGCGTGAACGCTGCGTTGAAGCGTTGGCGAAGTTCCGGGATCACGTGTTTAGCACGAACTGGCCGGCGCGCATGATCACCCGGTCGTCGGCCCAGATATCGAATTTGCGGCCGACCACATCGATATGAGTGGAACACTTCCACTGCGCGCCCGTGTAACTGCCATACGGATCGCCAAACGCGATGTGTACGCCGGGAATCTTCTCGTCTTGCAAAATATTGCCGATCACGTCATGCACGCCGATGTTGGTGCCGATAGCGAACTCGCCAACACGGTCGCTGTTCTCGTCAGTGTGAGTATAACGCCAAAACTCGTCTTCGAGCGCACGATTTTCACATTGTGCTTCGGTGAGCCGATTGCCGCGAATCCGGATGGTCAACGGATGCGCGTGCAAGTCGCCATACTTCGCGCACAGGTAATCGCCCACTACACCATCCACCACAAATGTTCCGTTCACCTCGCCGGGCGTGGTGAAAATCTCGCCGCCGGGAAGGTTCCCCCAAGTGTGCTGGCTGATGATGCCGCTGGTCTTCAGCCATTTAAAGTCCGGATTCATTTCGGCCGTCAGATCCGTGCCGGCCGGCGTTTTCGCCCGCACCAGTCCGGCCCTGCTGGCAATCGCCAGCACCTGCAAACTGATGCGGTCCACTTCACGAAAATCCGCGCGCATGCCGTCCTGCATGATCTGCTTGGTGATGTTCACCATGTGCGCGTGCCGAATCTGCCGCCGCGTCACGACTTCGGTCATCTGCATGCGCGACCGCAATTCGTTCGCCTGCGCCTGCGCGGCGAAGATGCTCACCTGGCTGGTTTCCAGATCCTCCAGCACCACGCACGGCATATCCGCCAACGGCCTGGGCGCTACGTCTTCCAAAATCCAGGTGCGGTATGGCGCGCCCACGCTGTCGAGTTCGGCAGCCAGCGCTGCGGCAATGTCGATGGATGCTCGATCGGTAATCAGCGTCACTTTCTCCTGCGGCTGAATACGCAGGCAGACCCTCACGGCATTCCGCGCTCCCTCGATCAACGCCGGTTCTACGGTTACTTCCCTTAACGAACTGTTCACCTGGCCGCCGCCCGCCTTTCCTCGGAATCGAAGATACCGGCTTCGGTCTCTTCAATGATGTAATCGACTACCTTTTTCATATCGTGTGTTTCGTTCCAGACGCGCAACTGGCGGTCGGCGCCGGTTCCATTCTTTAGTATTTCGCGGATGTAGTTAATCTCTGCGCGGCTGCCGAGTTCGTCGACCACGTCGTCGACAATGTCCAGATACTCTTCCATCAGGTCGCGCAGCGGCACTTCGACGCGCTTCCCGAAGTCGATCAGCTTGCCGTCGATGCCGTAGCGTAGCGCGCGCCATTTGTTCTCCATGATCAGCGCGCGGCGATACAGCCGGAAGCCCTGGTTCATGGAGTGCAGTTTGTAGAGCTTGGCCACGGTCGCCTGGATCAGTGCGGCTAGCGCAATGGTCTCATCGGCGCGCATGGGTATGTCGCAAACGCGGAATTCCAGCGTGCTGAAGTAAGGATGCGGACGGATGTCCCACCAGATCTTCTTGGCGTTGTCGATGCAGTTAGTCTTAATCAGCAGGTTGATGAAGCTCTCATATTCGCCGTAACTGGGAAAGTAATCCGGAATGTTAGTACGTGGGAATTTATCGAACACCTTGCAGCGATACGATTTCAGGCCGGTATCCATGCCGCGCCAGAAAGGAGAGTTAGTCGAAAGGGCCAGAATATGCGGCAAAAAATAACGCGCGGCATTCATAATATGGATGGCCGTTTCCGGATCTTCGACGCCGATGTGCACATGCAGCCCGAATATCAAGTTGGCTCGCGCCACCATCTGCATGTCTTCCACGATGGTGTGATAGCGCTCGTCGGGGTAAATCTCCTGCGTGCTCCAATCGGCGAAGGGATGCGATGCCGCCGCCGCCAGCCGCAGCCCATGCTGGCGCGCCAGGCCAATCAGGCTGCGGCGGATCATGTGAATTTCTTCCTTGGCCTCTTGGATGTTATGACACACACGCGTGCCGGCCTCGATGACCGACTGGTGCATCTCGGGCTTGACGCGCTCGGTAAGCACGGCTTTGCCCTTCTCGATCATCTCCAGGCCGATGTGCGAGCGGAGATCGCGCGTCTCCGGATCGATGGTCTGATATTCCTCCTCGATGCCGATGCTAAGGCTGGGCTTCATGGGTCTCCCCTCTTACTCTTTTTCTCTGCGCGCAAACACCGTATCCAACCAGTCGAACGCCCTCTGGTTGAAAAGCGCACGCGCGCCTGTTTCGCAATGCTCCCCCGCACCTTCCGCGGCCGCAAACGCGAGGAAAGCTTTTTCGCATGATAGCGCAGCATAGAGCTTGCGCGCTGTGGCGCCGATCTCGTCGTTCTCGGCCGAACAGATCAGCGTGGGACAACGGATCTTGTCTGCCCTGCCTTCCAGCGTGTACTCGCGCGTCAGGTTCAGATATTCGAGCGGAGTCGCTACGCCATGGACCCACAACCCGCGCCGCATGCCCCAACCTGCCGTCGTGTGGCGCAACTTGCGCCGCAGCATGCGATCGAGCATCGCCAGCACCAGCGGGTTGCCACCCGCAAGTTGCCGCCCGACCCAGCCAGGCACGCGGCTCAACAGTTCCTCGAACAGGGAGAACTCGCCCGGATCCGCGATGCAGGCCGCCAGGCGCGGTTCGCAGCTGGCTGCGCGCGGCGCCAGGTAGCCGCCGAAACTCACACCCAGCAGCGCGATCCTCGATGCGTCGACTTCCGTGCGCCCAAGCGCGAAATCGACCACCGGCTGGACGACCGCCTCCCAATCGGGGCGGAATGTCAGGCCGTCTTCGATGATGGCCCCGCCCTGGCCGGGACCGTCGAACGTTATACAGTTATAGCCGCGCGCGATGGCGGCCGCGCCGCTGAAGCAATAGGCTTCCTCGGCCGTGCTGTCGTAGCCGCCATTGATAATCAGCGTAGCCCGCGGAACAACCGGGCCCGCGGGCCGGAAGAAGTAGCCGTGCAGCATGGTCCCTTCGTAGGGAATGGCGATGCGTTCGGCAGGCGGATCGATCAAAGCGGCAGCGCTCTGGAATGCCGCGCGATGCCGCCGATATGCCGAAGACACGCGCGCATCCACCGGTGTGCCGATCAGAAACGTGTACGCCGCCCGAAGGTAATTCGATGCGCGCAGATATGCGGAAGCCGCGCTGGCCGGGTGTCCCGCCGCGCGGCTCGCATCCGCTTCCGCCGCCAACCGTTCGCCGAGCGCGTGCCAGGCGGCGAACCAGCTTTCAGCGTCCGGCTCGCGGATCTGCCGCGCAGCCGCAAAGCATTCGCCGATTTCAGCGGCGCCGCAGGTCGCATGGCCGGCGGCGCGCAGCCATTGGGAGTCGAAAAGTGAGTCTTGAAAAACGAACGACAATGCCGGTGAGAGTTCTAGTCTCTACCTCCGCTCAGAAAACTCGCCCAGTGGAACGTGCGCGCCGGATTTTCGTCGCTCAGCGCCTTCTGCACAGCCAGCTCCGCCATAGCATTCACCATCCACGCGAAATTTTCCTGGCCGACCGACTGAATATCCGCATCCGGCGCCGGGTTCAGAAAGTCGATGGCGTATGGAACGCCGTCTTCCACCGCGAATTCCACCGTGTTCATGTCGTAGCCCAGCGCCCGGCAAAGCTTCAGTGCGTCGCCGACCACGCGCTCGTACATGGCGGGCTCGATCGGCGGCCCATTCTTCACGTAGCGTTCCGCGTGCGGCCGCTTGGGATCGTAGCGCATCACCCAAACCTTCTCCTGGCCGATCACGTAGCAGCGGAAATAGTCGGTGAAGTCGACGGCCTTCTGCAATGTCATGCAGAGGTCGCCGGTCTGGTCGTAGGCGGCGAAAAGTTCCTGCGGATTATCCACCTTGTAGACGTTCTTCCAACCGCCGCCGGCGTGTGGTTTCAGGAAAGCCGGAAAGCCCACGTAGGCGAAGATCTCCTCCCAATTGAGCGGGTAGATGAGATTGCGCATCGATCTCTCCGTGGTCGATGGCGGATGCTGCTTGTGCGGCAGCAGCACCGTCGGCGGCACCGCCACGCCGATGCGCTCGGCCAGCGCGTAATTGAAAAACTTATCGTCGGCGCTCCACCAGAACGGATTGTTAATCACGATGGTGCCCCCGAGCACGGCGTTCTTCAGGTACGAACGGTAGAACGGAATGTCCTGCGAGATGCGGTCGACAATCACGCGATAGCCGCTAGGCTGCGCCATGCCGACGCCACCTACTTGCAGGCTTTCCGCGCGCACGTCCGGAAGATTGAAAGAATTAATGCAGTCCACCAACGCGGGTGGAAACGTGTTCTCCATGCCATAGAGAATGCCGATTTTCTTCATAAGCTATCCGAAAAACTTCACAGCCATCTGTTGCCACCAGGGCCAGTCGTGGCCCGTGCCGTTGCCCCAAACATCCAGCCAATGCGGAATTTGTTTGCGGCTCATGATGCCGCCCAGCCGCAGATTTTCCTCCAGGCAGATGTCCGTTTCGCCGGTGGCCAACACCAAATGCACGCTGTTCCGGTATTCGGCCAGGTAGCGCTCGTCGCTGAGGCTGGGCAGAAAATCCGGCGGGCAGTTGAAGTAGCAATTGTCGTCGTAGTAGCCGTTCAGAAACTGGTGTATGTCGAACGCGCCGCCCATGCTGACGCACGGACCAATCAGTTCGGGATGCCGCAGCGCCAGGTTCACGCAGTGATAACCGCCGAAGCTGCATCCGGTCACCGCCACGCGCGACGCCGGATTCAGTGTGCGAATGAACGGCAGCACTTCCTGAATAATGTAGTCTTCATACTGCATGTGGCGCAGCACGCGTTCCCGCGGCGAGATGCCGCGGTTGTACCAGCTCTCGGAATCCACGCTGTCCACGCAAAAGGCCTGCAGGCGGCCGGCGTCGTATTGATAGCCGATAGCACCGATCATGCCGCGATTCTCGTAATCGAAAAAACGCCCCATGGAAGTGGGAAAGACAACGACCGGCAGGCCGGCGTGTCCGAACGACAGCAGCTCCATGTCGCGCTGCAGATGGGGACTGTACCACTTGTGATATTCTCGGTTCACTCGGAACAGTATAGCTTGGCGAGCTCCCCGGCTGCCCGATCTGACATTTTGGTGAACGTTCGTTTTGCGGCCGTCGTCATGCAGTCAATGCTTCTATTAGCCGATTTCCGGCACAGCCTGCGCGGGCTGCGAAGGTCACCCGCGCTGGCCTTAGTTGCGATCGCATCGCTTGCGCTCGGGATCGGCGCCAACGTAACCGTCTTCAGCGTGGTGCGCGAAATGATCCTCGATGACGTAAGCGCCGCCCGGCCCGATCGTTTGGTGCGCATCGATGGCGCGGGCGTCTCATATACGCTCTATCGCGCACTTCGTGCAGCGGGCGCCTTCCAGAACCTCGCTTTTCATCGCGGCATCCAGGACACGATCTGGCGCGCGGGTGCGCGCAACGAAATCGCGTGGCGCCTCACGACCAGCGCGAACTTCTTCGACGTGCTGGGCATCCGCCCGTCCGCCGGCCGCCTCTATTCGCAGGCCGACGAAGGCCGCGAACTGGCCGTCGTGAGTAATGGCTTTTGGCGCCGGCGGCTGGATGGCGATCCGGCAGTGCTGGGCCGCGCGATCGAGTTGAACGCGAAGCTCTACACCGTCGTTGGCGTTCTTCCGGCGGACTATCGCAGCATCTACGGTCACGGGGTGTCGCCCGAAGTGTACCTTTCCGACGTGGGGAACAGTGACCCGCGTGACCGCGTCCCCGGATTGTTCGGACGGCTGCGGGATGGTGCTTCGCTCGCCGAAACGCGTCAGACTTTCACCGCCGCTCTCGAAAGGCTGCGCGGCACCGATTCCGCCCACGAACCGGTTTCTCTGCTTCCGATGAGCGGCCTGCACGCCAACGCCGCAAAAGCCGGCGACGACCGATTGTTCTTCCTGTTCTTCATGATGCTGTTCGGCGTAGCCGGCATGCTGGCCCTGATCGGATCGAGCAATGTCGCCGCGCTTCTGTTGAGCCGCAATGTCGCCCGTCGGCGCGAACTGGCGATTCGCCAGGCGCTCGGCGCAAACCGCGCGCAGATTGTGCGGCCGCTGCTGGTTGAAGGATCGCTCGTCGTTGCATGCGGCGCGCTTCTCGGCCTGGCCCTCGACGCACTCTTGCGCGGCCAACTTCGCTACATCCACTGGCCGACCGCGTACGGCCTGCCATTCGAATTTCATTTCAATACTGACGCGGGCCTCATGTTATATGCCTCACTGGCTGCTGTGCTGGCCTTGCTCGTATCGGCGCTGTTACCCGCCCTGCGCGCATCGGACATCCGCCGCAGCGAGCTGGCTTTCTCCCTCCGGCGTTGGGACCTGCGCAGTTCGTACGTGACGCTGCAAGTCTTGCTGTCGACGCTGCTGCTGTTGCTCTCGACTCTCTTCGGCCGAGGTCTCCTTCATCTGGTCATCGCCGGCCCCGGCTTCGATGTAGCGCACACGTTGATCGCCGCGGTGCATGGCGATCGCTCGTGGGATCGGCGACAGCGCGTCGCAGGGCGCGTCGCCGCAATCCCGGGGGTTGTCTCGGTGACTTCCGCCGGCATCCTTCCGTTGATGGGAGAGGTGCCCGGCGTGTTAGCCAACCAGCGCAATGTGTACATGCTGGGAGCCGGCGAAAACTATTTCGCCACCCTCGATGTTCCCATCCTGCGCGGAAGAGACTTCCGGATTACGGACCGCGGCCGCCAGCCACTGCCCGTGATCATCAATCGGACTATGGCGCAACAGTCCTTCGGCGTCGCCAGCCCAATTGGAAAGCACCTGGCGATCGGCCCCGACAGGCAACAAATCGTAGAGATCGTGGGAGTGGCTGCGGATTTCAAAATGCGGACCCTCGGGGAAAAGAACAGGCCGGCGCTCTTCATGCCGGATTTCAATGCGCAGCTTCTGGTGCGCGTCGCGGGCGATCCATCGGCATGGATTGAGCCGTTGCGCCGGGCGCTCGCCGACGTCGATCGTAACGCGGCGCTCGATGTCCGTCCGCTCGCGGACGCCGCAGCCGGAGCGCTGTTTCCCATGCGCGTGGCCGCCGGATTTCTGGGTGCGCTCAGCGGCCTCGGGCTGCTTCTGTCGTTAGTCGGGATCTACGGATCGGTATCTTATGCCGTGGGCCGGCGAACGCGCGAGTTCGGAATTCGCGCGGCGTTAGGCGCTTCCCGCCGCAGGATCGTCTGGAGCGCGGTGCGCGATAGCATCGCTGTGCTCACTTGTGGAGCCGCACTTGGCGCAGGCGCGGCTATTCTTGCGATCCGATTATTAGCTGACTTACTGCCAACCGGCGTCAATCCCTGGGCGCCGCTGCCGCTATTGGGCGCGATGTCAATGTTGCTCGCGACCGGCGCCGCAGCCGGCTGGATTCCCGCACGGCGCGCGGCGAGCATCGATCCGAGCGCTGCCCTGCGGCAGGACTGACTTATTTCGTGATGCCCACCTGGCTCAACAGCCAGGCATACTCGAAGGCCTGGTCTTTCAGGCGATCGTAGCGGCCGGAGGCGCCGCCGTGGCCCGCCGGCTCCATCTTGATCTTGAGGAGCAGAGGAGTATCGTTCGTTTTGAGCGTCCGCAGCCGGGCGACATATTTAGCCGGCTCCCAGTACATCACCTGGCTGTCGTTGAAGCTGGTTGTCACTAACATCGCCGGATAAGCGTGCTTTTCCAGGTTATCGTATGGACTGTAAGTCTTCATGTAATCGTAGGCCTCTTTCTCATTGGGATTGCCCCACTCGAGATACTCGCCCACGGTCAGCGGAAGCGACGCATCTAACATGGTGTTCATTACGTCCACGAATGGTACAGCCAGGTGTACGGCATGGAACAGGTCGGGCCGCATGTTAACCACCGCGCCCATCAGCAGCCCTCCGGCGCTTCCGCCTTCAATTACCAGGCGGTCTTTCGAGGTCCAATGATCGGCAATCAGATACTCGGCGCAATCGATGAAGTCCCAGAATGTGTTTTTCTTTTTCATCAACATGCCGTCTTCGCGCCATTTCTCACCCATTTCGTTGCCGCCGCGGATGTGCGCGATGGCATACGCCATGCCGCGGTCGAGCAGGCTGAGGCGATTGCTGGAGAAGGTTGCGGACATCCCAATCCCGTACGAGCCGTACCCGTAAAGAAACAGCGGAGCATGACCGTCGCGGACGAAACCCTTCCGGTACACGATCGAGATGGGCACCTTCGTGCCGTCGCGCGCAGTGGCCCACAGCCGTTCCGAGACATATTGCGCGGGGTCGTAACCGCCCAGTACTTCCTGCCGCTTCAGCAGCGTGGAATGTCCGCTATGCACGTCATAGTCAAAGACGCTGGGAGGCGTCACGAAGCTTTGGTAGTTATACCTGTAAGTGTCGGAGGCAAATTCCGGCGTGCCGCCGGGAGATGCCGCATAGACCGGTTCGGGGAAGGGAATCGATGTCCAACTGGATTTGTCGAAGTCAAATACGCGCAGACGAGTCACCGCATCGGTCTTCTCGATAGCCACCGCGAAGTCGCGGAACAAGTCGAGGTGCTGCAACAGCACATCGTCCTGCTGCGGGATGAACGGCTTCCAGTTGCGCGGAGCGGGATCGCTCTCGGGCGCGGTCATCACGCCGAAGTTGCGCCCGTCCTGATTCGTGCGGATATAAAACAAGTCGCCCCGGTGATCGACATAGTAGCGGCGCTTCTTTTCGCGCGGCACAAACACCGTGAACGGATCCTGCGGATGGTCGGCGCGCAGGATCTGAAACTCGGTTGTATCTTTGGCGGCGCTTTCGAGAAGAATATACTTCTTGTCGCGCGTCTTATCGATACTGACGTCGTACAGTTCGTCCTTCTCGTCAAACAGCGGTTCGAACGCCGCCGAACCAAGCACGTGCCGCCAGACTTTGTCGGAGCGCTTGGTCACCGCATCCTCGGTAGTCAGGAACAGCGTCTTATTGTCCGCTGCCCACTCCACGGACGTTACACGCTCAGTGGTATCCGGCAGAGTTTCGCCGGTTTGAAGATTTTTCACCTGCAGGTGATATTGACGGAAACCCGTGTAATCCACGGTATAGGCGAGCATGTTTTGATCGTCACTCACAACAAACGCGCTGACGCCGACGAACTTGTGTGTCTTAGCCAGATCGTTCGTGTCGAGCAGGATTTCCTCGGGCGCCTGCATGCTGCCTTTGCGCCGGCACTGGATGGGGTACTGCTTGCCTTCCTCCGTGCGCGAGTAATAGAAGTAGTCGCCGCGCCGCACTGGCACCGAGAGATCGGTCTGCTTGATGCGCCCCAACATCTCTTTGTAGAGGGCGTCCTCAAACGGGACGAGGTCCGCGGTCATCGACTTGGTGTAGGCGTTCTCGGCTTCCAGGTAGGCAACCACCTTCGGGTTGGACTTCTCCCGCAGCCAGTGGTAGTCATCGACGACCGTCGCGCCGTGGCGGACTTCGCGATGGTCGGACTTCGGCGCTACGGGAGGCGTGGTCTGCGCGGCCGCGCCGGCGACCAGGCTGGAGAGCAGCAGCAAAGGCAGTGCCAGTTGCGCGAATTGTTCGATGTGGACGTGACACATGCTGCCGATTATAACTGGAAAGGCGAAAACCGGCCGGCATGCGGATGCGTTATAGTCATCTCGATGAAGCCACTGCCGTTGGTTGTGATGATGCTGGCGCTTCCGGCGTGGGCCCAACTCAGGCCCGCGCGCGATGCGAGCCAGCCGGTCGATGAAGAGTACACGAAGAAGATCCAGGAGTACACCACAGAGAAATTCTTCAATTCGCCGCTCACCGATTATCTGCCGGCATCGAAGACTGTGCCCACGCCGAAGGCCGTGTTGGGCGACATCGCGGGCGCGCCCGGCATTCTGCCGTATTCGCACGAGGTCTACCGCTACATGCGCATGCTCGCCGCGGCCAGCCCGCGGGTGAAGGTGTTCAGTATCGGCAAGACCGAGGAGGGCCGCGAGATGATCGCGGTGGCGGTAGCGGACGAGAAGCTGCTGGCCGGGCTAGACGAGAACCGCGCGCGCCTGGCCAAACTGGCCGACCCGCGTACGATCCATTTAGACGACGCCGACGCCGACAAACTGGTGGCCGCTTCTACGCCCATCTACTACATCACCGGCACGATTCACTCGCCCGAGACCGGTGCGCCCACGGCATTGATGGAACTGGCATACCGGCTGGCGGTGGACGATAGCGTCTACATCAAGTTCATTCGCGAACACACCATCACCCTGATTACGCCGATTGTCGAGGTCGATGGCCGCGACCGCATGGTGGATATTTATCGCTGGCACCTGGCAAATCCCGGCAAGGAATGGCCGCGGCTGATTTACTGGGGTCACTATGTCGGTCACGATAATAATCGCGACGCCATGGGCCTGACGCTGGCGCTCACCCGCAACGTGCTGCACACGTTTGTGGATTGGAAGGCGCAGGTGCTGCACGATCTGCATGAGTCAGTGCCGTACCTTTACGACAACACCGTGGGCGACGGCCCGTACAACGCCTGGATCGATCCGCTGCTGGCGGACGAGTGGCAGATGCTGGGCTGGAGCAACGTGATGGAGATGATGAAGTTCGGCATGCCGGGTGTATTCACGCACGGAAACTTCGATACTTGGTCGCCCAGCTATCTGATGTTCATCGCTGCCATGCATAACGGCATCAGCCGCCTGTACGAGACGTTCGGCAATGGCGGGGCGGATACCGAAGTGCGGACGCTCGATCCCGACGAGTTCGCGCGCACGTGGTACAAGCAGAATCCGCCGCTGCCGAAAGCAAAATGGTCGCAGCGGGATAACAACAATTACGAAGAGACCGGGCTGCTCACGGCGCTCGAATACTTCGGCGCAAACGGCAAAGTGTTTCTGCGAAATTTCTATCTGAAGGCGAAGCGGTCAGTCGAAAAAGCGCGCACGGAAGGTCCGGCGGCTTACGTGTTCCCGTCGGACGATCCGCGTCCGGGCGCGCAGGCGGACCTGCTGCGCATGCTGCAGCAGCAGGGCTGCGAAGTGTCGCAAGCCAGCGCGGCATTTACTGTGATGATGCCGGCGAAGAAAGCGCCGCCTAAGGAAGACCACGCCGCGGCCGATCACAAGAGCGCGGAAAAGCCGAAGCCCGAACCGCGCACGTTTGCGGCCGGCAGTTACGTCATTCGCATGGATCAGCCTTACAGCCGGATGGCCGATGCGCTGCTCGATTATCAATACTGGTCGCCCGACGATCCGCAGAAAGATATCTACGACGACACGGCCTGGACCTTCGGCGAACTGGGCAACGTACAGGTCGCGCGTGTGACGGATGTGAAGGTGCTTGATGCGCCCATGAGCATCGTGCAGGGCGCTGTGGAGGCTCCCGGCGGCGTCGAAGGATCCGGCAGCGTCGTCTTGATCAACCACAATGCGGATGACGCGCTCGTCACGTTGCGCTACCGCTTTCCGAACGCCGCATTTGATACGGCCGAGGAAAGCTTTGAAGCGGACGGCCACAAGTTCGGTCGTGGATCGTTCATCGTGAGCGGCGTGGCGGCGGACGAGCTTGGAAAAGCTGCCGCGGAGTTAGGGTTGCGCATCTACGCGGCCGGCGCGGCGCCCAACGTGAAGACGCATCCCGCGCGCGCCGCGCGCATTGCGGTGATCCACACCTGGTTCAGCACGCAGAGCGATGGCTGGTGGCGCATCGAGTTCGACCGGCTTAAAGTGCCGTTCGATTACATCAGCACGCAAAAAGTGGCGGCTCTTTCCGCGAACGACCTGCGCGCGAAGTACGACGTGATCATCTTTCCACCGGGCGTACACAACGTGCAGGCGGTAGTCACCGGCATGCCGATGTACGGAAATCCGCTGCCCTGGAAGACCACGCCGCTGACTCCGAACCTGGGAAAGATCGATTCGACCGACGACATGCGTCCGGGGCTGGGCTGGAACGGTCTCGATCACTTACAGGAATTCGTGCGGCAGGGCGGATTGCTGATGGCAGCCAGTGACACGGCCAATTTCGCGGTGACCTTCGGATTCGCACCGGGCGTGAGCATCGCGTCCGCTCATTCACTGAAAGTCACCGGCTCGGCGCTGCGCTCGAAGATGGTGGACGCCGCCAGTCCGATCGTTTATGGCTACGGCGATAACCTGGCGATTTTCGCGTCGAATCCGCCGGTATTCAACGTGTCGAGCCTGGTGGCCGGTGGCCGGAGTCACGAGAGTCACGAGCGCCCCACCGGGCGCGGCACCATCGACGACCCCGATGAGCCACAGGGCCGCGCGCCCGCGGCCATCCCCGAAGTGCCGCACGCCGAACTCTGGGAAGAGCAGCCGCCCACAGATGAGCAGCTTCGCAATCCGATCAACGTGATTCCGCCCGCGGCCCGGCCGCGCGTCATCCTGCGCTACGCGAATGAACATGAGCTGTTGGTTTCCGGCTTACTCGACCACGGAGGCGAACTCGCGCAGCACGCCGCGGTGATCGATGCGTCATATGGGCAAGGTCACGTAGTTTTGTTTTCCAATAATCCGTTCTGGCGCGCGGAAACGAAAGGTAGTTACTTCCTGGTGTTCAACGCCATCATGAATTTCGATCACTTAGCCGCGGGACGCAAGCTGGCGGACAAATAGCGGCGCGGTTAATAGATTCTCAGTATTGCGCGGCGCGCGGGTTGTCGATATGCTCACGGGAATGAAACCCATGTTTCTGCCAGGCGTGGAAAAGAATCCGCAGCCGGGGCCGTTCGCGGATGTCATCAAGCAGATGCAGCAAGCCCGTAGCGAGTATCCGCAGATCTGGCACATGTTCGCCTTTCTGCCGAAAGCGACCGACCACCTGGCGCGTTTCACGCAAGAAATCATGCGCGGCCCAGGCGCGCCCGAGCCAGGCATTCGCGAGTTGATCGCCGCGTACACGTCCTATCGCAACTCGTGCCCGTTTTGACTGAAGTCGCACGCCGCGGTCGCGGCAGAATTGTTGGGCGATGAGGAACTGGTCTGGGGTGTGCTGCGTGACCTGGAAAACTCGCGTTTGGATGATAAGCACAAAGCGCTGTTCCGTTTCGTGGACAAGGTGAATCACGATTCGCCGCGCATCACGGCCGACGATATGCAGCCGTTGTACGCCGCGGGCTGGGGCGACGATGCGATCTATCTGGCAATCACCGTGTGCGCGCTATTCAACTTCTACAATCGCTGGATCGATGCGAGCGGCGTGCATGCACTTTCGGACGAGGCGCATCAGTTAGGCGGCAAGCGCACGGCATTGCACGGCTACGTGCGGAGCTGATTACTCAGCGCCGCTCGGCAATCCATTTGGAGAGGTAAGCTTCCGATGCCAGGGTTTCGAGCGCGCGATTTTCAATGTAGAGATGCTCTGACAAGCGCCGCTCGCGTAGCTTTTCGACCAGCCGGACGCGCCGTTGCGCGCGTTGCACGGCTGCGGTCTGCTCACGTCGAGCGCGTTCCCGCCGGGTGCGCTCCTCTTCCATCACGGCCGTCTGTTTTTTCGCCTGGAGGCGATAGAGACCCAGGGCAGTGAGATCGCGCGCGGCCAGCTTGGCGCTGGCGATTACTTCGCGCTCAACGCCCAACCGCTCAGCCTGCAGCCGCGCGATGCGCTCCTCGACGCGGTTCAGTGCCGCGAGACACACGGCCAGGCGGTTCTCTTCCAGTTGCAGTTGGGTGCGGTACCATTCGAGCACTCGTTCGAGCCGGAATTGGAAGGTAGCCATGCGGAGTTACAACCGGCCGGCGATCGACCGCATGCGGAGCAGTGTTTCGGGCAGCGCGGAAGCCGCCGGGTCCTGTTGCAGAAATGCATTGATCTCCGGCCGCACGCGCACCGCCGCGTCCAACCGCGGATTGCTGCCGCTCACATAAGCGCCCAGTTCGATCAGGTCTTTGGCCTCGTCGTAAACCGCCAGGGCTTCGCGAATCTTGCGGGCGGCTTCCAGGTCGGCTGCTTCGGAAAGCTGTGTACACAATCGGCTCAACGAGTGCAGCACATCGATAGGAGGATAATGGCCGGCGGCGGCCAGGCGGCGCGAGAGGATAATGTGGCCATCGAGAATGGAGCGCACGGCGTCGCTGATCGGCTCGTTGAAATCGTCGCCCTCCACCAGCACCGTGAAGAATCCGGTGATGGAGCCTTTCTGAAAATTCCCCGCGCGCTCGAGGATTCTCGGCAGCAGATTGAAGACCGATGGCGTGTATCCTTTTTGGCTGGGAGGCTCACCGGCGGCCAGTCCGATTTCGCGCTGCGCCATGGCCAGGCGCGTGACGGAATCCATAATCAGAAGCACGTTGGCGCCCTGATCGCGAAAATACTCCGCGACCGCGAGAGCCACAAAGCAGGCCCGCACGCGCAGCGGGGCAGGGCGGTCGGACGTGGCACAAACCACCACGGAGCGCTTGCCGCCTTCGTCGCCGAGATCGTGTTCCAGAAACGCGCGCACTTCGCGATTGCGTTCGCCGATCAAGGCGATCACGGTCAGGTCCGCGGAGTTGTGGCGCGCCATCGCACCGAGCAGCGTGCTCTTGCCTACGCCGCTGCCGCCGAAGATGCCCATGCGCTGGCCCTTGCCGCAGGGGACCAGGCTATCGATGGCGCGCACGCCGGTGACGATCTGTTGGTTGATGTGCTCGCGGTCGAGCGGACTGCCGGGCGAGCGATGCAAACGGTAAGATACCGCGCGGCGGATGGGCGGCTTGCGATCGATGGGGCGGCCGAAGCCATCCAGGACGCGGCCGATTAGATCAGGGCCCACGGGCACCTGCGCATCGTCGGGCCGCGCGATCACCTGGTCGCGCAGTTGAATGCCATCGATCTCTTCGAGCGGCATGGAAAGCACGTGGCCGTCGCGAAAGCCGACCACTTGGGTGCGGATGCGGCGGCCGGAGGAAGTCACCACTTCGCAGCAATCGCCAATGGCTACGGCCGGACCGCGCGAAGCGACGAGGAGGCCGACTAACTCGACGACCTCCCCGATCCAGGGCAGCAGTTGAGTGTTACGTACTTGCGAAATATATGCGCCGAAGTCGATGGTGTTGCTCGTCACTGACGTCCCTCTAACTGGTCGGTCAATCCGCATTCGATCTCGCGCAGTTGCGTTTCGACAGACGCATCCAAGGCACCGCTGCCGATCTCGAAGACGGCGCCGCCCTGCGGCTGCGAAGCGTCCGTGACCACCTCGACAGCTTTACTGCGGCCCATTTCATCGAGGCAACTGCGCACGATCTTGGCCTGGTCCGGATGCACGCGCACGCGGTAGACTTCCTGCGCCTGGAGCTTTTCGAGCGCGGCCTTAATGAGCGCGCCTAAGGCGGAAGTATCCACGGTGAGTTCGCGATGTAACACGCGGCGGGCGATCTCGATGGCCAGGCGCACGGTATCCACCTCCGCGCGATGAATCGTGTCGGCGCGCAGCGAGGCCAGTTCGGCGATAGTGGCTGTGAGCCGGGCAACCGTGGCGCGAACCTCCGCTTCCAGGCCTTTGCGCGCGGCTGCTTCACCGGCGCACAACCCTGCGTCAAAGGCTTCACGCGTTTGCTTCTCCGCGGCGGCGGTCAGTTCGGTGATCCTGGCGCGCAGTTGGGCTAACTCGTCCGCCGGAGCCGGCGGTGGAGCCGAAGGGGTCGATTCCCTGACGGGCGGAGCCGATCCGCGCTGCCAGACCAGCGGCTTGACTTCGACGTCCGGATCCGTGAGCACCTTAGACAACATACTCGTCGACGCCGCTCCGGCTTATATACAAAGCGCCTTCTTGTTGTAACTGGCGCACGACAGCTACAAGCTGCTGTTGGGCGGCTTCCACGTCGCGGATGCGGACCGGTCCTAAGGCGTCCATGTCCTCCTCGAGCATCTCAGCCGCGCGTTGTGACATGCATTCCTTGAAGTGATCGCGCATCTTGGCGAGTGTGCCTTTAAGCGCCGTGGTGAGGATCTTGCGATCGACCTTGGCGACCAGCTTCGTCATGCCTTCTTTGTTGATGTTCAGGATGTCGTCGAAGAGGAACATCATGTCGCGGATAGACGTGCCCAAGGCTTGGTCGTGTTCGTCCATCTTGACCAGGATAGATTCCGCCAGCGACGGATCAAGCTGATTCAGTAACCCGGCCAACGTACGAGGTCCATCTGACCGTTTCACCTGTTGGAGATTTTTCACCTTGGCGCCGATGGCCTCCGCGATGCGCTTGAAGATTTGGGGCGAGATGCGATCGAGGGACGCCATGCGGATGGCGACCTGCGGCTGAATCGCCTCCGGCAGTGATGACATCACCGCGCCCGCTTGGGACAGCGGCAGGCTCGCGAGTATCAAGGCGATTACCTGCGGATGCTCCTCGTGCACGAAAGCCGCGAGTTGCTGCGGATCGGTCTCTTGGAGCATCTCCAACTCGGGCGAAACCGGCGGAGTTTCGATGGCTTCCGGCGCCGCGAGTATTTTCTGCGCCGGCTCGGGGCCGAGCGCCTGCTCCACCAACCGGCGCGCGCATGCGGCGCCTCCTTTGGCGAAGAACTGGCTGCTGGCCGCGAGGGTTTCGAACTCGCGGAAGACGCCCAGCATGTGGTGCGGTTCCACGGCGTGCAGCGTGGAGATTTCGTGCGTGATCTGGCGGATCTCGTCGGGTTCGAGATGACGTAATAGATCAGCGCCAATCTGATCGCCGACGCCCATCAGGAAGATGGCGGCTTTGCGTGCGCCGGGTACCGTGGATGCCGGTTCGTTGAACTCAGGCATGTTGTGCTCCGGACTTCGCCGCCTGATTTTCAAGCAGCCACATCCGCAAAGCGTTCGCGGCGACCGCCGGCTCGTGCTTGGCCAGATCGAAGATGCGCTTTGCCAATTCCTGGCTGTCTTCTTCGACCGAGACTAAGTCAGTATGTCCGGCCAGTTGTTCCGCTGTGGCCAATGCCGCAGTGGCAGGCTCCAGTTTCGGCGCTTCCATGGGACTCTCCAGTTCCGCGGCCTGGCTGACTGCCACAGGCGGTCTCCGCCGCATGACTTTCAGCAGCACGCGGGCAACAACGAAAAGAATCGCCAGCGCGGTCACGGCCGCAGAGATATAAGTGCGATATTGGTTGAACCAACGCAGCCAGGGTGGATCTTTCGTCACAGGCAACGAGGACGGCGATTCGGGCGGTTCGGCATTCTGGCTAGATTCGAACGGGAGTGTCTCAACTACTAACTGATCGCCTCGCTCAGCGCTAAATCCAGTGACCCCCGCCACCAGGTCCTTGATCGTCTTTAAGGTCTCCGGCGCGGGCGGAACTAACACGCGATGCTTCTGCGGACCGCCGCCATCCCAACGCACGGCTTGATCCACTAGTACGGACAGTGACATGCGTTTGATCATGCCCTGTGGGATCCGGGTGTGACGGATCATGCGGCTGGTCTGATAAGTGATGTTCTCCGTACGGCGCGAAACGCCACCCGCACTGGCTTTAGACGGCACCGCGGCTCCGGGCAGATTCGATGCGGTTCCCGGGATGCCCGACGACGAGAGGCCGCGGTCCGACACATCCTCAGATTTTTGGGAACTGGCCATCACGGAGTGAGTGGGGTCGAAGGTTTCTTCCTGCTGGTCGCCGCTGGTGAGATCGAAATCGACCGAAGCGCCCGCGCGGTAGGCGTTCGGCCCCAGTAGCGGGTCGAGAGTCTCAGAGATTTTAGCCACCAGATTGTGCTCGATCTGCTGGCGCATTTCCATTAGCTCCGTGGGCGCCTGTGAGCCGTCGGCGGACGCCGTGCTGGCCCGGCGCGTGAGCAGCGTGCCGTTCATATCGACCACTGAGATGGCGTCGGGCGACAAGCCTTCGACCGCGCTGGCCACCAGGTTGGTAATCGCCAGAACATTTTGTGGCGAGAGATGCGCGCCCGGATGCAGCTTTACCATCACACTCGCTTTGGAAGGCTGCTGTTGATCGAGGAAGACGGACTCCTTGGGCAGAGTCAGATGGACCCGCGCCTGTTCCACTTCGGCCAGGCTCATAACGGAACGTTCGAGCTCGCCTTCGAGAGCGCGCTTGTAATTGATATGTTCGACAAAGTCAGTGGTGCCGAAGTTACTCTTATCGAATAGCTCAAAACCGATGCGGCCGCTTTTCGGCAAACCTGCGGCGGCCAGTGCCAGGCGAGATTCGGCGAGCCGCGCCGAGGGCACCCGCACCGTGCCGCCACCGTCGCCCAGGCGATACTCGACGCCGGTCTCCTTGAGCTTCTGTACCACGCCCGCGGCGTCTTCCGGGGCCATGCCGGTATACAGTGCGCTGAAGCCGCTTTCGTGTTTCCAGTGTACGAGCCCGGTGACCAGCAGGCCGGCCACCAGCGTGGCGGCCACAATGGTGATGCGCTGTTTGATGGAGAAGCCTGCGATGAGTTTGCTGATTTGGTGCATGAGGTTCCCGAGGACGATTTATGCCGCGATTTCAGATCTGCATCTTCATGATTTCCTGGTATGCGTCGACCACCTTATTGCGAACCTGCAAGCCGAGGTCGAACGCCAGGTTGGCTTTCTGGGTAGCCAGAACCACGTTATGTAACTCCTCGTTCTCTCCGCTGATAAAATTCTGCGCGGCATCGGTAGCGTCGCGGTTCAGTGACTCTAACTTGTCGATGCTTCCGGAAAGGATCTTTCCGAATTCGCCCGATCGATCCACGGACCCGGCGGATGCGGGCAAGTTCGGGATCGATATGGGCGTGATACTCGAGATGGGCAGGGGCACTGAATTCTCCTACTTGAGCAGATCGATGGATTTCTGAATCATATCTTTGACCGCCGAGATGGCTGCGACATTCGCCTGATAGCCGCGATTAGTGTCCATCAGGTCGACCATGTCCTCAGCGGGGTTCATCTTGGGCAAGGCCACGTATCCGTCTGCGTCCGCATCCGGATGGCCGGGCATGTAGCGTTTTTCCGGCGCGCTGGTATCCACGGAAATGCCGGTGACTTTGACGCCGGTGAGTTGCTCGCCGCTCAACTGTTCGTCCAGTTGCGAGCCGAACGAAGAGCCGACATCGGTGGTGGAGAAGACGGCATCCTTGCGGCGATAGGGCCCGCCCTCGGGAGTGCGCGTAGTTTCGGAGTTCGCCATGTTTTCCACCAGCAGGGCGGCACGCGTGCGCTGCGCCGCCATACCCGAGGCGCTCACCGAAAGGGCCGCAAACAGACTCATTAACTGTTACCTCCGTGTATGGCTTCCCGCACTTGCTGCAGATCGGTATGCAGCAGGCTGGCGGCCACATTGAAGCGCATGGCGTTTTCCGCGAGCAGGCGCGCTTCGCGGTCCAGATCCACATTATTGCCGTCGTTCCGCACCGGCAATCCGCTTACCTCGACTGCCTGGGGCGCACCGCCTTCGAGCGCTGATTCGAGGCTAGACTGAAAGTTCACATCCTGCGTTTTGTAACCGGGCGTGTCGGCGTTGGCAATGTTGGATGCGACCAGCTTCTGCCGCAGGCTGATTACGTTCATGTATTGCTCGAGGCTGTTGGTTAGACTGTCGATCACGAGGACACGGTGGATGCAAATCCGGTTCCATTTGGAAAGCTGCGGGAATCGCGCAGATTCAGGCGGGAAAGCGCGGCAGTGGCCGTCAGCGGAGTGACGTGTCAGTGATTTGACGGCTAGATATCGAAGCGCAGGCGGCTGACGGAAGCCTGCGTAGTGAGATAACGGTTGGTTAAGATCGCGCGCCGCAATTCGCTCGCCAGCTTCGCGCGATCGATGCAGAGCATCTGGCGGGCCCACTCGATCACGCTGTGGAATTGTGCAAAGACCTGGCGAGCGCGCGGGTCGTCGCCGGGCAACGCGCGCCACTCGGCCAGGGCCTGTTCGCAGAATTCGGTGGCGGCCTCCTGGATATCTGGATAGCGCCGCTCTTCAACCGCGTGCCGCAAGCTGGCTTCGAGTTGGAGTAGATGGCCGGACATCAGAATCAACTGCTGGAACTGGTACCGGGGTATTCAGCCTGGAACAACTCCGTGTAGTAGGTCTTCTGCTCTTCGAGGTTCGCGATAATTGCATCCGCCTGCGAAAGCTGTTGTGTCAGATTGTTGCTGAGATCGGTGACGCGCGTCTCTTCGTTCGTGATCAGCGTGTCCTCGTTGGTAACCTCACTATCGAGAGAGTTGAACTCGCTTTGGATCGCTCCAGTCGACGGATCAGCCACGCTGCTCAGCGAGTTAGTGGCGGACTGGAGAAATCCGCCGGAAGTAGCCGAGCCCAGGAACTGCTGCACGTCGGCGATGCTCAGAGAACTGAAAGTGGACGAATCGAAAGACATTTGCCCATTTTCGTCGAGCGTCAGTCCCAGTCTGGCGAGCGAATTCGCCGCGCCGGTTCCGCTGGTGTAATTGACCAGTCCGTTCAAGGCATCTTCGAGGGAGTAGACGATACTCTGTCCGGCCAGCGCTCCGGCGTTCTGTCCGATCTGTTCGCCGAGTGTACTGACGGCGGTGTTATATGCGTTCGCAAAGTTGGATAAGTCATTGGACAGGGCATTGTAGTTTGCGCCGACGGTGATTGTGACAGGCGACGAGCCGGCCTGCACGAGATTCACGGTCAGCCCGGGTGCCAGAGTGACCTGATTGGAAGTGCTGTCGACCTCGCTGCCGCTTCCGTCCACGGAGTACTCGGCGTCAGCGCCGGTCGAGAGGGTGTCCATCAGGTCGTTGGTGCCGTCGTTCAACTGAATAGTAGTGGCGCCCACATTGGTCGCGGTGAGTGACAGGCGGTAGTCCGGACTGGTATCGCTGCCGATGTTGACCGCCGTCGCCTGGACCCCGGCGCCGGCGTTATTGATGGCCGACACGAGATCGTCCAGCGAAGAGCCGCTTGGCGATATCGCGTACGCCGTGCCATTCACGGTGAGGGTGAAGGCCGATGACGAACTGATATTTCCTGTGGTGGGGTCGGTGACGGTAGTCAGCCCTGCATCGCTCAAACTGGTCGAGTAAGTCCCAACCTGGTCGACCTGGATGGTATAAGTGCCGGCGGTCGCGCCGGAGCCGGCAGTTGCCGTGGCCACGGACGAATCCGAGGAACTGGCCGATAATGCGCCGGTGGAGTCCGCACCGATGCTGGTGAGGAGACTTTGGAGCGAGCCGAACGCGGACTGCAGGCCGCTCAGCGCCTGCTGCTGGCTTTGCAGAGTGGAGACCTCGGATTGCATCTGTTGGATCGGCAACGACGCAATTTCGACTTCCCGGTTGAGCTGTGTTTGCAGGTCGCTCGCGTAGCTGCTTTGGCCGTTGAAGGTGGGTGTCAGCGAAGTGGATACAGATCCCATATGAAATCACCTAGCAGAAAAAGGGCCGAACCCGGTCAGGTCCGGCCCAGAGCCGATCCAGCTAGTTCAAGGAGATTACTGCAACAGCTTGAGCACTGCCTGCGGCGTGGCATTGGCCTGCGCCATGGCGGCGACCGACGACTGCTCGAGGACCTGTGCCTTGGTCAGGTTGGCGGCTTCCGTAGCGACGTCGGCGTCGCGAATATCGGACTCCGCCGCGGATACGTTGGTGATTTGCGAGTTCGCCAGGTCGATGGCGTACTGCAGCTTGTTCTCGCCAGCGCCGACAGCGGCCTGCACCTGCCCGAGTTGGTTGAGGGCGTTTTGGATAGCAGTAACTGCGGCCAGCGCGTTGCCGGTGGTGCTGGCTGTGCTGCTGGGCGCGGTGACAGTCTGCGCACCGGTAGCCGTGAAAGCACCACCTGCAGCCGTCGTGGAAGCGGTAAAGGTATTGGCGCTCTGGAAAGAGATGCCGGTTCCAGCCGAGTTCGCCACAGCGTAGATGCCGATGGAAGAGGTCTGGGAGTTGATCGCCGCGATCGCCGAGCTTAGGGTGTCGGTGGCCGACAGGGTGACGTTCGCCGTGCCCTGGCCATTCTGGAAGGTCAGAGTTTCCGCCGCGCCCGTGTAAGTGGCCGCGCCGGCCAGGTTATAAATACCAACATTGGTGGCGCTTGAACCGGTGGAGGCGATCTCATCAGTCGCATCCGCCGTAGTGGTGCTCACGGTGAACGGCGTGCCGCCGCCGAATTGAATCTGTCCGTCGCTGCCGACCTGGGCCGTGATGCCGTACGGCGACAACTGGCTGTTCAAGGAACTCAGGACGTCGGACTCGGACAAACCGCTGGCGCCGCCGTTTACCGTCGCGGTAAAAGACGTCGCGGAGTTGTTGCTGACCAGATTGAAGGTGAATGTCTGGCTGGCGTTGCCGCTGAGGAAGGTTGCGTCCGGAGCATCCAGGCGAACGGAATTGCCCGTCAGTTCCGCGCCGCCGGCGGCCACGGTAGAGTTCGCCAGCCCGAGGGCGTTGGAATCCACGGCATTCTGCGCGCCGCTCAGGTCGACCAATACCTGCGAGTTCGTCAGGTCGTTGCCGCCGCCGATGAAGATCTCATTTTGAGTATTGAAAGTGCCGCCCGTGTTGAGACCGATGTTGGAAGCTTGCTGCGTGATTTCCTGGACCAATTGCTGATATTCGACGTTAATATTGCTGCGGTCGCCGGTAAACGTGTTGGACGCGGATTCGGTGGCCAGCGTCTGGAGGCGGTCCAGCATGGTGCTGATGTTGTTCAAGCCGCCGTCAATGATCTGCAGCGTGCTCACGCCGTCGTTAGCGTTTTGCACGCCCTGTGTGAGCTGGGCGACCTGATCGCGATACTGGTTCGCCACCGCCAAGCCTGCCGGGTCGTCGCCGGAGCTGTTGATCCGGTATCCGGAGGTCAAGGCCTCAATCGTCTGCGTCTGAAAATTGTTATTCGTATTCAGATTGTTCTCGGCAACCATCGCCGCATAGTTCGTTTGAAAACTAATCATGGTATTCTGACATCCTGTGTGATACCTGCCCGGACTTCCTGTCCGGGTCCGGGTTCTCCTGTTCGTTAGGATGCCCGGAAGTATCAACTCTCACTCGTTCATATCGGGGAAGCTGCCGGCTAATTCTAATAAAAATGCAAGAGATTAAGCATGATTTTGCGAAGATAAACTTTGGTTATTCGCTTCGTCAAAATCTTGACACTGCGCGGTAACTGACAGGGGCGCGTGCAGCGGCGGCAGTACTTGCAAAAGTGACTCGATAGCGCGCGGAGTGACACTGTGCGCGGCGGATTGATTCTCGGCGCAGGTAATCTTTACTTCGCGCCGGACAATCGTTACCGAGGGGGGCGCCACGATACCCAGCTTGACACGGGTGCCACTTACCTGCAGCACCTGGATTTCAATATCTTCGCCTAAGAGAAGGCTTTCTCCGGCGCGGCGCCGCATCACGAGCATGGCGCCATCTCCTCCACGGGGACCAAGGGATGTTGGTGCGAATAGCCTGACTGAGTCTGGATCACTTGGATTCCGATGCGTTCGCGCAGGTTCACGACGATGGGCGCGAGCAGGTTGACGGTGGGCGGCTCCTGGTTTGCGCGCGTGCAGACAATCACCGCGCATAAGATATCTCTGCCTATTTTCGGCTGGCCGGCGGACTGGAATTGCAATTGTGCCAGGGCTTCGTCATCGAGCGATAACTGATACTCCGGATCCACTGCGAAAACCGGCAACAGGATAAAGCACAATTCCGGCGTTGCAATGCTCTGCATGAACATCAGCGGGTGGCTGTCAGGACGATTCAGAAATAGGAAAGCGCGTTCCTGTTCGAATCCAGGCAGGCCGTGCGGGAACTGATATAGGGAGGAGTCCGTGTACTCCACCTGGTGGAAGCACTTGGTGCGGATGCTGGGCATAGGATCATTTCAACGTGGCAATTAGTCTGCCAAAAGCAGTGGAGTTACTTGTGTGGGACGGGTGACTTGTGTGGCAGCTCGGCAGGCGCCGGCGGCTTCATAGAGACCTGCTGCGCCAGGATCACGATATCGACGCGGCGGTTGTGCGCCCGTCCGGCTTCGGTATCGTTCGAATCCACCGGCGCGGTGTCGGCGTAGCCGGCCACGGCCAGGCGCTGCGGCGGTACATTGAAACGCTCCGCAAACAGATCCAACATCGCGATGCTGCGGGCGGCGGATAGTTCCCAGTTGCTGCGGAAGCGGGCGGTGTGAATCGGGATGGAGTCGGTATGTCCTTCCAGGCGAACCGGATTTTGAAGGTCCCGCAGCGTTCCGCCGATTTTGTCCAGGCTGGGGTACATTTTGGGGTCGATCGAATCGCCACCGGATGGAAAGAATGCAGCCTGCCGCAGACTCACAACGAGTCCGCGCGGCTCGAGATGCACTTCAATCTGACCGTGGTCGATCTCCGCTTGGAGAGCCTTGGTCAGATATTGCATCGAAGGCAGCAGTTCGGCTTGGATGGCATCTTCCCGTTTATTCTTGGGCTCTGAGCCGCCGGGACCCTTCAGCATGGCGTTGCCCTTACCTTTGTCGTCTACCGTGCCGCCGAGTATCTCGCGTACAGCCGCGGCGACGCCGCCTTTTTCGAGAGCCTGCTTTACCGATTCGGAGACCTGCTGGGCCCGCGCTTTATCCGTTTGAGAGGAGGCGAACATGACCACGAAAAAAGCGAAGAGCAAGGTAATGAAATCCGCGTAGGAGACCAGCCAGCGCTCGTGGTTTTCGTGCTCGGGATGGGTTTTTTTGCGCGCCACGTTAGCCCTCCACCGCCGCGGGCTGCGCGGCAACACGGCCCTTCACCGCGCCCTCCGGCTTGCCGGGCTTGGCTTGCACGTAGGCTTCGAGCTTGGTGCTGATCAGCTTGGGATTTAGTCCCTCGACGATGGAGAGCACGCCATCGAGCATCAACTCTCTGCGGCGCACTTCGTCTTTGACCCGCGCCCGCAGTTTGTTGGCGGCCGGTAGAAAGAACAGGTTGGCGGAGCCTACGCCGTACACCGTGGCGACGAACGCCACCGCAATGCCGCGGCCGACCTCATCGATATTGGCGAGGTTCTTCATCACCTGGATCAGCCCCAGCACAGCGCCGATGATGCCGATCGTGGGTGCATAACCGCCCGCTGACTCGAACACCTTGGCCTCGGCGTCTCCATCCTGTTCGACCAGCGTGATCTCGAGTTCCATGATGTTGCGGATCTGACTCAGGTCAATACCGTCCACCGCCAGGTTCAACGCCTTGCGCAGGAAGGGATCGGGAATCGCGGCGGCTTTTTGTTCGAGTGAGACGATGCCCTGTTTGCGGGCCTGCGTGGCGTAGCCGATCAGATCGTCGATGGTGCCCGCCAGCGGCATGCTGCCATCGAAGAACACACCGCCTAACTTCTTCGCGGCGCGGACCAACACGGCCATCGGCGTAGTTACCATGACCGCGCCGATGGTGCCGCCGAGCACGATCATGGCGGCAGTCACCTGCGCGACATCTTTGATCTTGCCGCCTTCCATCATGAGCCCGGCCAGAATTCCGCCAACGGCCAGAACCAGCCCGCCGAGCGTTGCTAAATCGGGCCGGGAGCCGCCGCTTTTCGCTGACTTATCGCTGGCCATAGGGCTGATCTTCCGGCGTCGTGGATGGAGTCATGATCGCGCGCCGGAAATTCACTACGCGGCGAATGATTTCCTCGGTGGATTCAAGAACCATGAATTTCTGGCCAGTCGTCAAACTGATGACAGTGTCCGGAGTGGTTTCCACGTGCTCAATCAGCTCGGCGTTCAGCACTACGGGCGTGTGGTTGAGACGGGTAACGTAGATCATGGACGCCTCTGTAAGATCACATCGGGTAAGCTACCGGCGAATTCGAGCGAATTACGTACGCGGCTTTCGAAAACTTCCATAGAATTTTTGCGCGTGCCGCCGACATGACTTATGGTATGAAACTCTTGGACCAATCCGGACAAGTGGCCTCCATCGAACTGGCCGGCGCTCTGTTGCGAGCGTGGGTGAAGGGCGACCGGCCCGCACTTGACGCCGAACTGGATCGCAGCAGCCAGACCACAAACGGCGCGTGCGACAGCGAGGAAGACGAGCGGCTGCAAATGCTGAACGCGATCGCCGTGCGCATGAAGGGTTGCGTGGATCCGTTCGCTTCCGGCGCGACGGATGTGGGCATCAGCGTGTGTCTCAAGCTGCTGTCGCACCTGGCAGGGGCGAGCGCCCCGCGGCGGTCTACTCCCGAGTGGTCTTCGGCTCGACCGGTGACGAGATTTGAAATGCCTGGTTCCTTCCATTCGCAACCAGTTCGCCTCGGAACTTCGGTAGTCCATTAATCACGAATTCAACAGAGCAATTAGCGGGTGGGCCGAGAGTCACTACCTGACCCGGCTCGAGCGCGAGCAGGTCACGCATGCGCAAACTCGCTCCCCCTACGATGGCCTCGACCTGCACGGTAGCGCTGCGCAGCGCGTCTAAATGCAGGGGGCAGGAAGTGGCGGGGGCGGCTGCCGGCACATGCGTTTCCATTGCCGCCAACCGAACGAGCAGCGCCGGCACCGCCAGGCGAAGGGATTCCGCGCTGCCGCCAAGAGTGACTAACGCGTTGACGACCACCGCGCTCCCTTCCGGGGCGGCTGGCTCCAAACGCTGACTTTCCGCTGCGGGCAAGGGCTCAAAATCCATGTGATGGGCGGCCCAGGCTTCGCGCAACGCCAGCACGACGCTGTCGAAGCACTCCTGCAGGATGTGCTGTTCGATGCCACTGATCGCACGTTCGGGCGCTACCGCATTATCGGGCGTGCCGATCAGAATACCCAGGGCGCGATGCACGAACCCGGCGCTCAATTCTACAAAAGCGCAACCGCCGCGCGCGCCGGCATGGAGCGGGATTAGGCAGGCGCCGCCGGCGCGTGAATTCAGGAATTCCGCGAATGACTTCTGCTCAACGCCCGCGAGGCGGGTGCTCACCGGAGCTTCCAGGCACGCGCTGAGACGCCGCGCGAGTGCTTGCACAAAGGCGCGGTGGATGGATTCGGCGAAGGCCAACTGGCCGGCGGTCAGAATGCCGGGCGGGCACAAATCGTATGCGGCGGCGGGCGCTGTGCTCATGAGTCACCTTTAACCGAGATAGCCGAACAGATCGCGCTGCTGAAGGATTGAGGATTCCGCCGACAGCGCCGCCTGATTTTGGAGTTGTTCCTGGTTCAACTGCACGGCCACGGATGCCACGTCGGCGTCCCGCATCTGGCCGAGCTCGGATGACTCCTCGGTTTGAAACTGCTGCGCCACGGTGGACGCGCTGGATATGCTGTCTTGTGCCTGGCCGTAAAAGGCCAGCTGCTGATTGAGATACTCATCGGCGGACTGCAGCGCTACCACCGCGTTGGAGATGCCGGTCTGATCGTTGTTCTGTAGCGCCGTGGCCAGCGAACTCACCGCCGCGAAAACGTTGCCGGTGGTGGGATTACCATTAGCGTCCTGCGCGTCGAAGATTTGCTGCGCAGTCTTCGCAACCGGGATGGAAGTGCCTGCCGCGTCCACGATCACCTGCGTGGCGGATGCCGAGAAGAGCTGCTGGACGCCATTGGGCTGGTTGGGATCGAGTTGGTACATCGGCTGGGTCGCCTGATCTCCGCTGAAAATGTACTGGCCATCCACTTCGGTGTTGGCGATGCCCACCAGGGTCTGGAGAATGCCGCTCACCTGCTGCGCGAGGGCGGTGCGTTGATCCGCCGTCGCGGTGGAATTGGCCCCTTCCGAACCAAGAGAAGTGACGTTTTCGACCGCCTGCACGGCAGTCTGCAGCGCGGCATCGGCCGTGCCAAGCTGCGATGACACGCTGTTCAGATTGGATTGAATCTGCTGGCTCTGCGAGATATTGCCCTGCAGTTGGAGAATTTCGGCGATTTCGGTGGGATCGTCGGATGCCTGGGTGACGGCCAGACCCGAACTGACTTCGGCCTGTGACTGCTGTATCTGTAACTGCGTGTTATTTAGACTGGCGAGAAAGGCTTCAGAAGATCCACTGATGTTAGGGAACATATCGAGACCTCTATTCGGGAACAATCAGGTTCATCAGATCCTGACCCAGATTGTCCAATACGGTCAATACCTGTGCGGTGGCCTGATAGGCCTGCTGAAATTGGAGCACGGCGGTAGCTTCTTTATCGAGTGACACGCCGGAGATCTGATCGCGTAGCGAAGTGGCCTGGGCCACGACCTGTTGCTGAGTCTCTTCGTTCGCGGTGGCCGTTGAGTTTTCCTGGCCGGCATCCGACGCGATCTGTCCGAAGTACTCGATGTAGCTCATGCCATCGATGGTGCCTTCGGTGCCTGTGGGATCTTCCAGCGCGGCCAGTGCGTTGGCGTTGCCGTTGGAGTTGCCGGACGCATCCACCGGCGCCAACTCGCTGCCCGTAATCGACGGGTTCAGCGCCAGCGTGGCGGCAGCGTTGGCCGGGTTCGAGTTATCGTATGTGAACAGCGCCGTACCGTTCGCGGCGCCCGCGGCAGTCGACACCGTACCTGATTCCAGAATCTGATTGACCGTGTCAGCCAGGCCCTGGGCAAGCTGATTGAGTGTGCCCTGCTGCTGCGAATCACCCAGCATGCCCGCCAAGACGCGGTTACGGCTGTCGAGTAATCCGCCTAACTGCCCACCGCTAATCTGAGATGTAATATCGTCACCGTTAGAGTCGGTAATGTGATCCGTGGGGAGTGACTGTGAATAGACCGGCGCCGGCTGAGTATCCACGGAAACGCTGGCGCTGAGCGTGTTCTGCTGGGTACCGATGACTAGCGGCGTGCCGCCGGACAGAAGCACGCTCACGGTTCCGTCGCTTTGCGTGACCGTCGTGAAGTTAGTCAGTTGCGAAAGATTATCGAGGGCGCTGTATAATTGGGCTTCCTCTCCGGGATCAGGCTGCGTGGATTGCAGGCGCTGCACATTGTACTGCTGAATCTGCCCGGCAATCGTGTTGATTTGTTGGACGGTCGAACTCACCTGGTTGTCGATCTGCGAGGCGGTTTGCGTGAGGGAATTGTCCAGTCCATTGAATGCTTGAGCTACGGTATTCGCGGCCGTGAGTACATTCTGTTGGGCAGCGGTATCGCTGGGCGTGTTGCTCCACGCCGAGAAAGCCTGAAAAAGAGCGCTCAGCGCGGAAGAGACGCCGCTCGTGCCGCTCACATCGAAGTAACTTTGAATCGTACCGGTGCTCTGCGCCTGAGCCGTATAATAGCCGAGCATCTGCGTCTGACTCTGGACAGCCTCTTCCGCATACGAATCGCGCGAGTCATCCAGACCGGCGGAAGTGAGGCCGCCGACTAACCCGCCGGCGATATCCATCGGCATGGCTTCCAGATTCAACTGTTGGGCGGCGTAGCCAGGCGTGGATGCGTTGTCCACGTTAGTCTGAATGACGCTCAGCGCCTGCTGCAGCACATCCAGCGCATTGCCGGCCGCGGCCATCGATGAAGTAATACCCGACATGATAGTTAACCTACCAGCGCGTGCTCCGGGGACGCTTCCGGCACGCCGGCCGTTCGCCCGGCGGCATCGTAAGGCGGCAGCGCCCCAACCAGGCGCAGCGTGAGGCCGCGATGAATGGCGGCGCACGCATCTACCAGGCGGATCATGGCTGAGATATCGCGGCGCAAGGCCCGGATTGCAGGCTGCAGGCCATTTGCCGCGCCGGCATTTCCCTGCTTAAGCAAATCGATCGCCGTCTTCAGCGCGACCACGGATTCCTGCAATTGCTGCCGGGATGCCTCGATACGTTCTACATCCGATGCGTCCCATTGCTTGAGAGCCTGGCGTACACTGTGCCGGGCGCGTTCAATCGCGTGACCCGGATCGCCGGACATCAGAGCTTCCCGTCCCAGTCACCGAGGCTCTGCGAGACCATCGCACGGCTCACTTGCGCGGAACCGATGTTGTACTGGCCGCTGCGATAGAGCGCCGTCAGTTGCTTGACGCGGCCGGCTTGCTGAGCTTGCTGGACGGAACTGGCGGCTGCCACATTTTGCGACAGCGAAGAGATATCGACACTGTCAGTTCCCCGTCCTCCCGAACGTCCGGCTGGCGAACCCGCCGAGCCAGGCGACTGCGAAATCCCGTCAGCGCGGCCTAATTCGGACGTCCCGGCGCCCGCCAAACTGTCATTTTGAATTCTTATACTCATACACCTGAAAAGGCCGTTCACATCTTAACTCGAAGCTCGCACAAGTGAGTATAGTTAACGATAGATAAACAAAGTTAACAATCGTTGTCATTAACCATTTGGATCAGAAATCAAGAACTAGCCGGGCAGGCAAATTTCCGAATACTATAGGTGCTTACACGATGCCACCGAAAGTTCTGTGTGTTCTGAATGCGCCGGCGTCTTCTTTGATGGAATTGAATGCAGTGCTGGCGGATTTCGAACTGCTAACCATCGCCCCGGGTTGGGAGACCATTGCCAACATCACTCTGGAACACGTGGACTGCGTGTTAATCACCGGGAGCATGCCGTCCTCCGAGGCGGTTGACTTGTTGGGCCAGTTTCACGCGCTCGATCCGCGGATGCCGGTGATTTTCTGGGATCCGGAGATGCGCGCCACCGATGCGGTGCGCCTGATCCGTGCCGGAGCTCAGCATTGTGTGGGTTACCGGGATTCGCCGGGTGCGCTGCATGACGCGTTGTCGAATGCGGTGGAATACCGGCGGCAGGCGTTGCGGGCGCGGGCACAGGCGTCGCCGCGAGAGCCGTGGCGTGAGTTTTTAGTGGGGCAAAGCCGCGCCATGGAAACGGTGGCTGAGGCGGTCCGCCTGATTGGGCCGCGACGCTGCACGGTGCTCATCAGCGGTGAGACGGGAACCGGAAAAGAAATGGTGGCGCGCGCCTTACATATGGCGAGTCCGCGCGCGAACCAGCCGATGGTATCCATCAACTGCAGCGCGCTGCCCGAGGCGCTTCTCGAGGCGGAACTGTTCGGCCACGTGAAAGGCGCGTTTACCGGCGCGATCAGCTCGCGCATTGGCCGTTTCGAACAAGCGAATCGCGGTACGCTTTTCCTCGACGAGATCGGCGACATGCCCCTCGAGCTGCAGGCGAAGCTGCTGCGTGTGCTGCAGGATCGCGAGATCCAGCGGTTGGGCAGTCCCGAAAACACGCGCGTGGATGTGCGGGTGATCGCCGCCACGAACGTGAACCTGGCCGAGCGAGTGCGGCAAGGGAGGTTTCGGGAAGATCTTTTTTACCGCTTGAACGTGGTGCCTCTGGAGGTGCCGCCGCTGCGCAAGCGGGAAAGCGACATTCCGCTGCTGGCCGAACACTTCGTGCGTAAGATCTGCCGGTTGGAAGGTATCCCGGCCAAACAGGTGCCGCTCGAGGTGCTGCACCGTCTGCGCTGCTGCCCCTGGCCGGGCAACGTGCGGCAACTCGAGAACGCCGTTGAAATGGCCGTCGCGATGAGCGGCGAGCGCGAGATCCTGCACCCGGGCGACTTCGGGCTGAGCAAGCCGCTGTGCCCCGAACTGGTGCCGCCGCGGGCCAGCGCCGATCCCATGGAATCGCCGGAGTGGACCGACTTTGCCACCGCGGTCAGCCAATTCGAACAGAGCATGCTGCAAAAGGCGCTGTCCAAGACGTCCGGGAATCGCACCGCCGCGGCAGAATTACTGGGGATGAAGCGCACTACGCTGATCATGAAGCTGCGCAGCTTCGAAACGTCGGGCGCTTTGCGGGCCAGCTGAAACCCTGCGTCAGAGATAGTTGCGCACCCACTCCCTGACGGTCGCGGCTCTGTTTCGGAGGCGTGAACAATAGCGTCGCCATGTTTGGGCGCCTGCATCAATTTATTCGTACCGCAGTGATTGCATCGGGTCGATGCGCGCCGCGCGCCGGGCCGGACCCCATGCGGCGAAAAGCCCAGTCCCAGCCAGCAGGAGCACCACCGCAGCGAAGGTGGCAGGATCGTTGGGACGCAAGCCCGGCACCAGGAATATGGCCAGCGGCTTTACCAGGAATAACGTGCCGGCGAGGCCCCCAATCGAGCCGGCGAAAATCAACCGTGCGGCGCTGGCCAGCACCATGCGCGCGATATCGCGGCGGTCCGCGCCAAGTGCCAGGCGTACGCCGATTTCACGCGTGCGGCGACCGACAGAGTAGACCATCACGCCGTACAATCCGATGGCTGCCAACAGCAGCCCCAGTACGCCGAGGCCGCCGAGCAGGGCCGCTCCCACCTGGCTCGGCAGAAACGCCAGGCCGATGCTCGAATACAGTGTGGCGACTTCCAGGCCGGCATTCGGATCGATGTGCCGCAGCGCGTCATGCACCGCGCGCAACTGCTCGCGTGGGGGAATGGCGGACCTCAGCACAAACTGGATTCGCGTCCGATCGTTTTTGACCTGGGAAAGATCCTCGTAAAGCTGGGCCTCGTCGTCCTCGCCGATCGTCATATTTTTGGTGTTGCCCACGATGCCCACGACGACGTAAGGCTTGCTGGTGTCGAACCAGGAGAAGGCGCGGCCCAGTGGTTTGCGATCGGAAAGATAGCGTTCGGCGAACGTGCGATTGACGATCACCTGGTGGACGGCGGTGTCGCCTGTTGCGGGGAACGTGCGTCCCCGCAGGATGGGGATACTCATCGCGCGAAAATAATCCGGCGAGACGGCGTTCCAGTGAATGCGTGTCTGCACCCGCTTGCCGGTATCGATGAGGGTGATCGGAAAGCCATTAACGGTGGAGTCGGTAAACGGGACGATTTGTGCCGCAGCGCTGGCTTCAATGCCGGGAATGGCCGCGAGCGCGCGCAGGCCGGCGGCGACATAGGCTCGCTTTCGTGGCAGGTCTTTGTAGGCGACGGGCGGAAGATTGACAGTGGCCCGCAAGGTGTGGCGGACGTCGAAGCCAGGGTTGATGGATTGCGCGCGCCAGAGGTTTCGCAGAAACAGCACGCCCGCGGCCAGCACGACTACTGATAGAGCCACTTGCACGACAACCAGCACACGCTGGCCGCGAAGCCGGCTTTCGCGCCGCAAGCCGGGCGCGATCGTGCGTTTCACGGATCGCCAGGCAGGCAACATCCCGCTCGCCAGCGTGGCGAAGCCGGTGAGCGTAATCGCGTAGGTCATCACGCGCCAGTCCAGGTGCAGATGCAGGCGGATGGGAAACGGCAAGGGGAGCCGGAGATGCGCCAGTCCGAAGGCCATCGCCTGATGCAGCAGCAGCCCGAGCGCGGCGCCCGCAACGGCCAGCAGCAGGCTCTCAACCAGCAATTGCTGGAACAGGCGGCTACGGCCGGCGCCCAGTGCCAAGCGTGTGGCCAGCTCCTGCCGCCGGCTCGATCCGCGCGCCAGCAGCAGGCTGGCTACGTTCAAGCACGCCACCAAAAGCACCAGTCCGACGACCAGCAGGAGCATGGCGAAGAACAGGCCCATGGTCTGCACCTGGTTCTCCTGCTCGAGGCGGTCGAAGCCGCCCACCCGCGTCACCGAGCAGTTATCTTCGTAACGGAACCCATCGGGCAGAGCCTGATCGAGGCGGCGTGCCAGTGTGAGGGCTCCGGCGCGCGCCTGTCCCAGCGTCATGCCCGGCTTGAGCCGCGCGTAGATGGCGAGGTACGTATTATCGAGATAGCGCGGCACGAAAACGTCGGGCGAAAAACCAAACCCGATGAGCGTGCGGTGATCGGCCGGCAGAATGCCCACCAGGGTGTAGGCGCGGCCATCCAGGCGGATCGCGCGGCCGACGACTGCTGGATCGGCGTGCAACTCCGTACGCCAGAAATGGCCACTCACCACGGCTACTTGACTGGATTCCCCCGGGCCGTAGCCGCGTCCATAAGCCATCGGCGTACCCAGCGCCGCGAAATAATTGGCGGTGGTCTGCACGCAGAAAACCTGGCGGGTGTCGGTGCCATTATCGAAGTTGATGAAAGTTTCTTCGTTGGCCCCCACAACGTCCGCGAATAGTCCACTGGCGCGCACGAACTCGACCACGTCGTTGCGGGCATGGCTGTTGCCGCCCAGGATCAGATAGACGACCGATCCAGGATCGCGCACAGAGGGCTGGCTCAGCAGGAATTCGACGGCCAGGGAGAATATGCCGGTGTTCACGCCGATGCCGAGACCCAACGAGAGCAGCGCGGTAACGACCAGCGCCGGGCTGCGGCGGAGGCTGCGCAGGCTGTAAAGCAGATCCCGCCACAAGTTTTCCATCCATTGGAAACGCCACAGTTCGCGCGCCTGCTCTTTCAGGACCGTAGTGTTGCCCATGGGAACGGGACTGCCGTGGAGCGCAGCCATCTCGCGATGGAAGGCCAGTTCCGCTTCGATGTCTTGTTCCATCGAGCGGCGGCGGAGCAGTTTCAACCAGAGGCGTCGCATGGGTCTCCTGGCGTGGTTACGGCTGGCGCGAAAGCACGCGCTGTACGCCGAGCGCCAAGCGATCCCAGGTCTGCTGCTCGGAGGCCAGCAGCTTCCACCCGCGGCGAGTGATCTCGTAATACTTGGCCTTGCGCTTGTTTTCGGAGAGGCCCCAATTTGCCTTAATGGCGCCGTCGAGTTCCAGACGGTAGAGGGCCGGGTAGAGCGAGCCTTCTTCCACCTTCAGCGCCTCATCGGAGAGCAAGTGGATGGTCTGGGCGATCGAATAGCCGTGCAGCGGACCGCGCTGGAGGGCGTGCAGGATCAGCAGGTCGAGAGTGCCCTGCAGGAGCATGGGGGAATCGGATTTGGCCACGAATTTGGTTCCTATGATGATCTAGGGATAGTATGCGGCAGCCCGCCCTAGATTGTCAAGGGGAGGGCGCGGCGTCGCGTCGCGTAGCTGACCGCCATACCGGCCGCGATCACCACCACGCAGCCGATCACGTTGTACCAGAGGAATGAAATGCCCGTGAAGAGGAACGCCGCGAAGATGGCGGCTTCCCCGGCTAGCAGCCCCACGAATGCGCCCGTGCCGGTCACGCGCTTGAAGAAGAAGGCTAGTACGAAGACGCCGAGCAGCGATCCGTAGAACAGCGAGCCCACGATATTCACTGCTTCGATCAGCGACCCGAGATTCTTGCCGAATCCGGAAAACGCCACCGCGTACGCGCCCCAAAAGGCGGTAGCCAGGCGCGATGCCGCCAGGTAGTGCCGATCGGAAGCGTCCTTCCGGAAATGGCGCTTGTAGATATCCACCACTGAGACCGTGGCCAGCGAATTGATCTCGCCGGAACTCGACGACATGGTAGCAGCCAGGATCACGGCGATGACTAGTCCCACGATGCCCGCCGGTAGATAGCGCGTCACGAAAGAGAGGAAGATGTAATTGGTATCGCGGAAACCCTTCTCGCCGCCGGTAGCGGCCACCAGCCGGGCGCCCTCGAGGCGCGCCGCATCCACATCGTGCTGCGCGCTGCGGTAGCGGAACGTCGCCTCGCTCTCGGCGCGCGGGTCATGCACATGCCGCGCCGCGACGATGGCCAGCGCCTCGGTTTTGCGCCGCGCGATCGCATCCTGATAACGCGCCGCAATCGGGTCGTAACGCGCGCGCATCTCGGGCCGCTGAATGCGCTCATATTCGACGCGCTGAAAGACCATCGGCGCCGGCTCGAAGATATAGAACACGAAGACCATGGCCCCGATGAACAGAATGAAGAACTGCATCGGGATTTTCGCCATGGCCGTGAACAGCAGGCTGAGCTTGCTTTGTGCGATGGACTTTCCGGTGAGGTAGCGCTGCACCTGCGACTGGTCGCATCCGAAATAGGAGAGCGCCAGAAACATGCCGCCGATCAGGCCGCTCCATAGATTGTAGCGGTCGTTCCAATCGAAATGAAACGTCACGGCATTGAGCTTACCGGCCGCGCCCGCCAGGTGCATCGCGTCCAGAATAGAAACCTGGCGGGGCAACATCCAGAAGATCATCACCAGCGCCACCAGCAGTCCGAACAGGATGATCAACATCTGCTGCACATCGGTCCAGGTGATCGTGCGAATGCCCCCGGTGACCGTATAGATCACCACGGTGACACCGATGATCAGGGTAGTCAAGCGATCCGGCCAGCCGAAGATCACAGACAGCACAATGGCCGGCGCATAGAACGTCAGGCCCACCGAAAGGCCGCGCTGCATCAGAAAAATAACGCTGGCGAGCGCGCGCGTCTTGGCGTCGAAACGGTTCTCCAGATACTCGTACGCGGTGTACACTTTGGCGCGATGAAAGGTGGGAACGGCGGTCGCCGAAAGTACCACCATCGCGAGCGGCATGCCGAAATAGAATTGCACGAAGCGCATGCCGTCCACATACGACTGGCCTGTCGTCGAAATGAAGGTGATCGCGCTAGCCTGGGTGGCCATGATGGAGAGCGCCATGGCGTACCAAGGCATGCTCTTGCCGGCCAGTAGATAACGGTCGACTGTATTGCTGCCGCGGCCCCGATACAGTCCGTAAGCAATGATGCTTACCAGCGATCCGACCAGAACCACCCAATCGAGAGGTCTCATGAAAACGCGCGGGTGAAGATGTAGCAGAGTGCGATGAGCAGCCCGAGATAGATAATTACCGCGGCGTAGACGCGCGGCCAGCGGCCCAAAAACGGCGGCGGCTCGTCGCGCATCTCATGCGCATCGGGGGGCATAGCTGGAGTGTAGCATGGCGGTCACTGCGGCAATTCGCGCGGACCCATAGAGGGCTTTTTCTTCCGCTCGACGCCCAGCGCCTTTCGGATGACGGTCTCGCGATCGCCGCTGGTCCACGCTTTCTGGATGTCGTCGTCCTTCATGCCGGCCAGCCGCCCGACCAAAATAAACGGCGGCAGCGCGTAGCGCAGCGCGTTCCACTGCGCCATCTCCACCACGGAATCGAGGGCGCGGTCGCGGATCTCCTCGAGCGCCTCACCAGGATCCTGATCCGTCAGGGTGACCAGCGCGGTAGCGGCGTGCGTGCGGTCGCTGAGCACGATGGAGTTGAGCATTTCGACGAACCAGGTCGGCGAAACGCGAATCTCCAATTGCGGTTGCAGACGGGCGAAGACCGCGATGGCGTTCAACGCACGCAAGGCATTAGCGCGTACGGCCTCATCAGGATCCTGCATGGCGTATTCCAGATCGTTGATGACGTCTTTCTTATTCTGTGCGTAGCCGATGATGGTGGCCGCGATGGCGCGCTGTTCATCGTCTTCAGAATCGCGCAACACCTGGCGTAACAGCGGGACGTGGGCCATGGCGAAATCGCCGAATTGGAATTGCAGGTCGCGCGCGTCGGGATCGGCCATCAGGGAATGACCGGCGGTCAGATCTTCGGCGGTGCTGCCCCGGCGGGCCGCCGCGCGCACGGCATCGAGAAGCTTGTGATAGGTGTCGACCATGTTTTCGGGCAGCACGGCATCGCCCGACGGCTGGCTGTGGAATGCCAGGTGCGGCGCGCCTTTTTCCTCGATGCCAATGAACAGGGTGGCTTTCCCCTCGTCGCAACAGACTGCCTCGACGTGCGCCTGCACCACTCCGGAGACCTTCTCCAGTTCGTCTTCGAGATTACCCTTGGAAGGCGGGATCGGATAGCCCGGCCTCAGATGCACCGCGCGCAGCAGCTTCTGGCGCGATAGTTTGTGGAGGCCGTAGAATTCAATATCGCCCACGCGGGGCGGGCCGGTGGAAAGCGCGGTCCCGGCGGCGAGAAATAGACACAAGAACTTCACAAGAGTATTGTGACGCACGCGGCAAAACCGCGGGTACACTACTGCGCGGTGATGGTGTAAGGCATGAGGCGCAGCAACCCGCCCCTGGCCCACAGCTCCGGGTTCCATTGTTGCGCCAGGCGGCGCAGGCGCGCATCCAACAAGCTTTCCGATGCGCGTCCGAACAGCAGATCGAAGATCGTACGGCGCGCAGGATACATCACGATGGTGACCTTCTCGGAAGCGGGAATGTGCGCCTTCTGCTTCACCAGATCGAGAGCCCGGTCGATGCCGCCCAACTCGTCTACAAGGCCGCGCGCAGCGGCCTGCGAGCCGAGCCAGACGCGGCCCTGGGCCAGCGGCTCGATCTGGTCGAACGGCCGGCGCCTGGCCTGCGCCACCTTGGCGACGAAATCGTGATAGTTGGCATCGATGCCCTGCTTGAGTTTGGCAAGCTCCACCGGGGACAGGTCCTGATAATCCGAGTCGATGTCCGCGAACGTGCCGCGCGAAAGCTGGTCCTTGGTGATGCCCAGCTTGTCATACAGGCCGTGCAGATTGGGCTTGCCGAAGACTACGCCAATCGATCCGGTGAGCGTACCGGGATAAGCTACAATCGGGTCGCCGGTCATGGCCATATAATATCCGCCGGATGCCGCGGTGTCGGACATGGAGATGACCATCGGCTTTCGTTTGCTTGCCAGATTCATCTCGCGCCAGATTTCGTCGGAAGCCACCGCATCGCCGCCGGGAGAGTCGATGCGCACAATGATACCGGAGAGGCTCGAATCAGCGGAGATACGCCGCAAGAGCTTGATGAATCCGGTGGCGCGGATGCCCTCCTCGGAACTTCCGTCATCGTCCGCCGAGCCGCGCGTGATGGTGCCGTCCGCCGCCAGTATGGCAATGTGGCGGCTGCCGGTTAACCCCAGCGAATCGGGCGTGACTTTCAAATAACCGGACGTGTTGATTTTGTGCAGTTCGCCCGAATTGACTTTCCGTTGGAGTTCCCCGAACAGTTGGTCCTGGTAGCGCAGCTCGTCGACCAGACCGTCGCGGAGCGCGTCGTCCGCCAGAAAGGGACCCTGGTCGATCAGCGTGCGGATCTGATCCGGCGTCTTTTTGCGGCCTTGCGCGATGGTCGCCAGCAGGTCGCCGTAAAGACTGTCGAGCACGCTGGTCATCACCTCGCGGGTGTCCGGACTCATCGAGGTGCGCGTGAACATGTCGCCGAAGTCTTTGTACTTGCCGTCGTGTTCCACCTGCACATCGACGCCGATCTTATCCAGTGTCTTCTTGAAATACATGAGCTCAACGCGCATGCCCTTCAAGTTGAGCCAGTCCGTGGGAGCGAGGAAAATGCGGTCGGCGGCGCAGGCCAGGTAATACTCACGCGCGCCGGGAGTCTTCAGATAAGCGAACAAGGGCTTGCCGGATCGCTTGAACTGTTCGAGATCGGCGCGGAACTCTTCGAGTTTGCCCCATCCCACGCCGAGCGATTGCGGCTCCAGGACCACGGCCTTGATGCGCGCATCCACGGCGGCCTCGCGTAGCATCATCCAGACGTTGGTCACCGTCGGCGTGGGCCTTTCGGCTAACGCACCCAGAGGGACATCCACGGGCGGACGCTCCGGTATGTCGCCGCTGAGTTGCAGTTCAAGCACGGAATTCTGTGCGACCGCAGCCGGCGCTTCGCGGAACGATCGCGCCAACGCAAATACAATTAACAGGAAGCCGGCCACACAGACGACCACGCCGGTGATTAACCCGAACAGGAACTTTGCCATTCTACTTTCGACGGTAACACGGCCGGCTCATGCAGTCGCGCAAACCTACTTACTACCGGGCATAGGCGGGGCCGGATAGTACCCTTCGCGGGTTTGCGTAATGAGTTTCTTCTCCGTGGTCGTCAAGCTGATCGTGCGGTAACCGGTCTCGGTAGCGGGCTGATCAGAGACGTAGCCGATGCTGTATTGATTGCGCAGCTCTTGCTGAATCTGGTCGTAGGTCTTGTCCACTGGCAATTTCTTGGTGACTTCGAAGAAACTCCCGCCGGTCTCTTTGGAGATGCGCCGCAGGATCTTCTTGCCGTCTGGCCGTTCTTCCTGTGGATAGCGGCCGCGCCCCATGCCGCCGCGGCGCCCCATGCCGGGTCCGCCGAATCCGCCGAAAGACCCTTCGTTCGATGCGAAGTAGATGGAGTAGACCACCGTGTCAGAGCGCTGTGCCGCTTCAATGGCTTCCGTAATGGAAACCTTGCTGCCGCGGTCCACGCCATCGGTGAGCACCACGACTGCTTTGCGGCCTTTCACCTTCTTCATCAAATCGGGACCGGACGCCAGGTAGATGGCGTCGTAGAGCGCGGTGCCGCCACCACGGTATCCGCCGCCTCCACCGCGGCCACCTCCGCCGCCGGGATACCCACCGCCGCCGGGATACCCACCGCCACCGCCGCCACCGCCCCGTTGCAATTGTGGCTCCTCGTGACTGATCTCCAGTTCATGGAGAGCTTTATTCAGCTTCTCGCGCGCTGCCGTCAGGTCTTGCAACAACTCGACTTCACGATCGAAGTGCAGCACGAAGGCCTGATCTTTCTGGGGGCGCAGGACCTCGTCAAAAAATGTGTAGCTGGCCGCACGTTCCTGGTCGATTACGTTGCGCTGGCTGCGGCTGGTGTCCACCAGCAAGCCGAGGGTCAGCGGCAGATCGGTCTCACGCGAAAAGTAACGGATGGTTTGCGGACGCCCATCCTCCTGCAAAACGAAGTCGTCTTTGGTCAGATTCGAGACGATCTTCCCGTCTTTGTCGCGGACGGTGACGAACAGGTTCACCACGTTGACATTCGACGTGTAGGTGGGGGTCGTGGACGCAGGCTGGCTCTGCTGCGCCAGCACCAGCCTGGCTGCAGGCAACGCAGGCAGCCAAGCCAAGAGCCGGCGACGAGAAATCAAGATCTGCATTGTATTGATTATGAGCGATGCGTTCCGGCGGCGTGAGGTTACATCCTGATCCGCGCGGGGGCCGATAGTCTGTAACGGCGCGCTGCCCAGTCGCACTATTCAACGGCTGGGCTGATTTTCAGTCCGGCAATTTCAGACTGAGGTGATTTCGATGCTTATCTGTATCCGTTTCGGCGGTGTGGAACACTGCTACTTTATTCCGATCGTGCAATGGCCAGTGACGCCGGTGAAGCCGGGTCCTGGACCGGTAAACTATCCGCAACTATTTCAGGACGGTGTCCTGGTGGCCTCGTTTCAGGCGGCTCTAAGCAACGTGGCTGACGAGGGCGTACGGGGCGCGCTCGCCAGCGGTGTAGCCAGCGCCATGAAGGCGCTGCAAAGCCGCGCCGGAGAGCACGTGACGGTGCGGCCGGCGCAGAACTAAACGCCGTTATCAAGCGGGGTGCCCGCGATCACATCGGAAGGCGTTTTGCGTCTTGACCTCCACTGGTTCGCGCAGCAGAATAGCGGTCAGAGGAGATAAATGGATGGCGACAACAACGGCTCAGAGCCGAACCCCCGAATCAGAACGGAACATCGTGCGGCGGCCGGAAACGCAACCGTCGCGGGAACACTTTAACTTCGGCGCCCTTCCGAGCTTCGGTCCATTCAGCATGATGCGACGTCTTTCCGAAGAAATGGACCGGGCGTTCGCGAGCACCTTTGGGCTCTCCCGGGAAACCGCGGGAGCCGGATGGTCACCCGCCATTGAAGTCCGGGAGAAAGACGGCGACCTGGAAGTGGCCGCTGAACTTCCCGGTTTGAAGAAGGAAGACATCAAGGTGGAGTGCATCGGCGGTGGCTTGATTATTGAAGGGGAACGGCGGCAGCAACACGCGGAGACGCAAGGCGGTGTCCATCGTTCCGAACGTAGCTACGGCCACTTTTACCGCATGATTCCTCTGCCGGAGGGCGCCGACACCGAGAAGGCCCAAGCCGAGTTCAAGGATGGCCTCCTGCAGGTGCATGTGCCGATCCCCGAAAGCCGGCCGCGCGGCCATCAGATTCCGATCACTTCGTAGCCGCGTCCTGGTCCGTGCGATCGGATGGAGGCTTTTCGATGCGCACGCAATCCACATCCGAAGCGGCGATGATGCCGGTATCCATCATCGCCTCCACTTCGGGTATCAATCGCTCCACATTCTCGGGCGAATCCACGATGGTTATCACGATCGGCTGATCTTTCCGGCTGAGGTGATGGCGGTGGATTTCAGCCGTCTCGCCGTAGCCTTCCAGGCCGCGAAAAACGGTGGCGCCCGCGATCTTGAGTTCCCTGCACCGATTGACGATAGCCTCGTAGAGAGGTTTGCCGTGGTACCGGTCGGCTTCGCCGAAATGGAGCCGAAGCAGCCTGGCTTTTTTAATCGTGCGCATTGCTGGACTCCGCTTCAGGCTGGCGATGCACCAGCCGGATCACGTCCACGTCGGAGAAAACGATGAGGCCATCCTGCATCATGGCCTCGATTTCGTTCAGGGCTTTGGCCAACTTCTCCTCCGCGTCGACGACTGAAACCACCACCGGCAGATCATGCGAGAAGGGCATCCGTCCGCCCTTGTGCGTGTGTCCCTTCACGCCGTAGCCGAGAATTCCGCGATACACGGTAGCGCCGGCGATTTCCATGAGCCGCAGGCGCTTGACGATCGCCTCATAAAGCGGCTCGCCCCGCCAGCGATCGGATTCGCCCAGGTAGATGCGCATCACGCGCGCTCTGCCGCGCACCTCCGCATGAGGTCCGGCTTGCGCCTCCGGGTGCTGCTTGTTGGCGACCTTCACGATGTGCGTGTCCTGGACCTCGATCACGCCGTCGATAACCATCTCGTAGAGAGCCGGCATCAGCTCATCGACTTTCGCGGCGGATTCGATGAACTCGATGCGAATGGGCAAGTGCTCGCTGAGCACCTCGATCTTCGTGGTGTGCATCACGTGGTGCGCGCCGAAACCGGCCATAGCGCGCGTGGCGGTGGCGCCCGCGACTCCCTTGTGCAAGAGATAGCTCAGGATCGAGTCACAGAGAGGAGTCAGGTGATGCTGGGTATCTTCGTTGATGAAGATCGTAACTTTCTTGGCCGCGCCCTTCTGCAGCATATACCTCCCGACCACTTAACGCTGCGCCAGTATGGCTCCGAGCCATACGGCGATATAGCCCAGCATAATGCTCGACACCAGGTTCAGCAGCCCCACCCAGAGGCCGCCGTCACGAATGGCAGCGTACGTCTCCCATTCGAAGCTGGAGAACGTGGTGTAGCCGCCCAAAAAACCAATTACAAGCAACAGACGCCACCTTGGATCGAGCTTCAGGCGTTCGGTCAGCAGCGTCATCAGGAAACCGATCAGGAAGGCGCCGGTCACGTTGATGACCAGGGTGCCTAGAGGAAACTTCCCGCCGAAACGGCGCATGATTGCCGAGCCGGCCGCATAGCGGACGAGAGACCCGGTACCGCCACCAATGAAGATCACCAAATACCGGCTCAATCTTCTGCTCCGTCGAATCCGGCCATTTGAATATCATACGCAGCCTGGCGGGCGGCTTGGATGCGCTCCAGGTCTGCGCGGAGACCGGGCGCATTTTCCAGAGAGTTGGCGAGAAGGTGCTCGACGGTGCCGATCAGCTCGTCCAACCGGCGGCCGGCTTCCCGTTCCACGCTGCCCAGCGCGGTTTGCATGCTCTCTTCCCACTGGGCGGCCAGCCGGCTGAGATTCTGAAAAACCCGATAGGGGATGGTCCGCGCAAAATGCCGGCGAACCATTGGTTTGATCAGCCAGGCCGGCAGGACAGGCGACAGCAGTTCCCAGTTGCGGTCGAAGATTCTCCCCACGCGGATATCCGGCGTCTGCGGCTCGACCACGCGGATTTCCGTCTCCGTGGTGCGCAAAGGTACACCGAACACTTTCGAGGTGCGCTCGGAAAGCCGGTCCCGGAACTGTTGCAGGGCGCGGAAGGACTGTCGTTGGGCCTTCTCGAGGGGCGTCAGGAAGTGACGCCGTTCGCGCGCCGAGACCTCGGTGAGCTGGTTGCGCAAGCCGGCCGCGAGCCAGTCTTCGAACGCGCAGAGCATTTTCGCGAGGCGGCCGGCCCATAACGGAAATTCATCTTCAAATTCGCGCAGCAGGTGTTGCTCGATTTCAGTTTGGTGTGGCTCGAGCCGCGCGCTGACCAGCGTACGCGCTCCGGCGGCGGCGTCGCGAACAGCCAGGCGGATTTGCGATTTAGCATCGTCAATCGCTTCATGCTCACCAATCACCTGCCGGCTGAGCGCCTGGCGTTCCGCCTGGAGCATCTCCGCGGACTTGAGGCTGAGCGCCAGATAATCGCCGCATTCCCGCAGCAGCGTATCCATCTTCCTGGCGAGAATCGCCTGGCGTTCTTCGCCAAAGTGCGCCAGCGTCCCGTCTAATAAGATGGTTTCGAGTGCCTGGCGGAAGCGCTCGAATCCCGGCTTGGCCGAGTAGGGAAACACGGGCGGAGCTGCCGGGAAGTTCCGGGCCAACTGGGCCCGCACGAACTCGAGCACCTCGGCGAGATCGGCCTCGCTCACCAGATCCACCTTGGTCAACAGCACGGCTACCCTGGGCGTGAATTGGTAGAGATTTTTCAGCAGTTCAATGTCGCGCTGCGAAAGCGGCGGATCGACACTGACCGCCACTAATGCCAGCCCCACGTTCGGCAGCCAGTCCAGGGAGGTCCGGCTGTTGTGAGCATGGGCGCTCTCGAGTCCCGGCGTATCCACGAACTTCAGTCCGCGGAAGCGGCGCATGGCGGGCAATGCGATGCCAATCCGATCCACGCGTTTGGTATTTTCCGGGTTTTGTTTTTCCGCGATGAACGCGCCAATTTGATCGAGTGGCACCTCATGCGCGGCGGCCTCGCGGAAATGCACCGTGGCCGATTCGCGCGGGCCATAGCCAATCTCCGTGACCACGGACGTTACCGGAATGACTCCGGCCGGCAGAATTTCGCGTCCGATGAGATCGTTCAGGAAGCTGCTCTTGCCGGCTTTGAACCGGCCCATCACGGCTACCGGGATCTCGCTTTGCCCGACGGCCGCGCGCGTGGTGGCCAGCAGACCGGATAGCGCGGAGATCTGGTAGCGCTGCGCCAGTTCGGTCACTAATTCAACCGGACCCGGGACTTTCACTTCGGGGTAGTCTTCTTGCGTTTCGAGAATCATAGCCCTCACGGGTAGGAGCTATCATTCCCGAGCAGGCTCGAGACGGTTGAGGGCGGGCTCCATCACCAACGGTCTTAAAGCTAATTATACTGTGTTTGACCCGAATGGAGTGCTTCAGCATATCGCTTGAGCGCCGCGAGCACGCGGTCATTCTCCTGGCGAAAGCCATTAATGAGCAATGGCAGCAGCAGGCGGGAGATTCCTTTGAGATCAAAACCGAGCATGAGGCTGCGCACCACCGATGTGCCCCCGTCCTTCGCCGTGAATGTATATCGGATGCGCGCGTCAATGTCTGTTTTCAGGAACCATCGCCTGAGTCGTACGACATGGTGAAGGGAGATGTGATTCGGCCGGTCGAACCCGCTAACTGATCCGGGTTTCAGGATCGGTCCGGCATCCAGGTACGTCGTACCGAGACGCACGGGATATGGCGTGACGTCATCCGCGTATCAGATTGACAAACAAAAACTCCCCGGTGAACATCACTCCACCATCTTGACATTTCACTGGTATCGCGAAATGCGGGCTGGCCGTAGGCCGAACGCAGATTCAAAAATGGAAGCCGAGCGTGGCTGTCACCGTTCGGGGCGTCACATAGTGCGTGCCGCTGAACGTGGAGAGAAAATTGTACAGCGCGTACTCGTTAGTGACATTCACGGCGGTCAGCCGCAGGCTCCACTTGTACCTATCGCCGCGGAAGATGTTATCCATTCCCACGGCCATATCGAATAGACTGCGCGGCTGAATGCGCGGCGGATTGTGATCGTCGTCCTCCGTGCCCGCCGCCGGTATCTTTACCAGATGCGATCCATACTGCGACGCCGGACACAGATCGTTCGGACTGATCGGCGTGGCCGGGGTTGCATATACGGATCCGCAGTATAACCCCGCCTCGTACTGTTGATCGGGGGTCAGCCCCGAAACATCCACGATGCTGTCAGTGCCGTTCGGCCCATTGGCGCAGTCGCTGCCGCCCGCGCAGGGTACCGGCCCCGCCACTAGTCCGCTGTCGTACCGCCAGTTGAACCCGAACCACGGACCGTTCTTGCGCGGCTGATATTGCAGGTGGGTCGTCTGGTTGAATACCTCGTCGTGGTCGATACGGAATACCGCCGAACCCACGGGTGCTGCGCCAACGCCGCTGACCTGCGGCTCGAAGAATCGCGCCGCCACGTGCGACATGACTATAAAAGCTGACAGTCCGTGCCACTCGGGCATACTGCCGCGTACGGCAAACCCGGGGATCTTAGAACTCGCCCACTCAATGGGAAACGTGATCGGCGAGTCACCCAGCACGCTGAAGTCGTAGGCCCTGTGCGTATATTTCCAGATGTACTCGCCGTCCAGCACAAAGTGCTTTCCAAACGCCTGCTCCAAGCCCGCATGAAACTCGTTCCGCCACCCCGGACTCAACGGTACGTTGCCCACACAGGGCGTGATCGTCGATGCCATCAGCGCCGCGATGACCTGGTTGCTGCATCCCTCGCTCGAAAGCACCAGATTCTCGTTGAACGGAGTCTCCAGGGTGCGTGCATAAGAAACGCGCAGCACGGTGCTCGTCGGTTTGATGTTATAGGCGATGCCCAGGCGCGGTTCCGGCTGGGTAGCGGTCACGATGCCATCGTAATAATCGAAGCGGAAGCCCAGGTTGAAGGTCCACTGGTTCTTTGTAATGGTGTCTTCGAAGAAAGAGCTCAGTTCCCGGATGTTGGCGTGGCCGTAGTAGTTGTAGAGCCCGCTGGTGGAATTCGGACAGCCGTCGGAAGCCGGCAGAGACGCGGTGCGCGTCAGATCGTAACAGGCGAGCAGGGAATTGAAGCTTGTATTGGCTGTAAGGGGCCCGGTACAATTGGCCGGGTTGGTCAACAACGGGTTGGTGTCCGGACTTCCGTCCGAGTTGAGGCAAACGGCGTTGGCCGTCGGGTCGACGATACCAAAGGCGTCTTTCTCCGTTAGGATGGTGTCCTCAAACGTGATTCCCGCCTTGATATTGTGAATCCCTTTCGCATAGGATATAGTAGCGCGAGTCCCCAAATTAGTTAGTGTGCGATTCTGGCCAATGGTCTGCAGTTGTAAGTCCGGTATCAGATCCGCGAAAGGATTATCGCTCGGATAATAGTTATACTGATCCTGCCGCGCAAATAACCCGAAAGTGAGCACCGTGCTGGCACTCAGCACGCGCGTCCAACTGGGCGCGATATTAAATGTCCGAATTTGCGAACGTTGGTCAGCTGCTCCGACGGGCACTCCGTTAGGGCCCAGACCACCGTTGTTCACTACCAGGCCGGTCCAAGCCGTGGCATCCTGCGCGTCGTAGGAGTTGGGGGTCTGGAACCAGGACCGCGAAAAGCCCAGGTTCACGGACAGCGCATCCGCGGCGGTGGGCTTCAAATCGATTCGGTCGAACACGTTCTCCTCGTTGCCGTGATCGTGGAAGACCTGAAACTCGGGGCCGTCCAGAAAACGTCCGGTGTTCATGCCGTTGGCCGATATGAAATTACCCCAATTCTGGCCTCCGTAGCCCAGATTAAACCCCGCATTGCTGGTGCCGAAGGTGCCGTAGGAAGCCGTGACGTCCCCGTGCGGCTGAGTCTGTCCTAATCCCGAACGCGTGGTGACCACGATCACCACGCTGTCTTTATCGCCGAATTCGGCAGGAGGAGCGCCCTCGATCACCTCCATGGACTCGACCGAGTCCACCGGGAGTTGGTTGGAGAAGACCTTACTCACCTGGTCGGTAATCGGTTGGCCGTCCACCGAAAAGGAATTTGAGGCGTGGTCGCCGAGCCCGTGAAATAGACCGTTGGAGTCGGCTGCGATGCCGGGCGATGCCAACGTCACCAGCGAACTGAGCGATGACGATTGACTCTCCAACGGTAACTTATCGAACAATCCGCGGTCCACGTCAGTGTGGGTAGTGGAAGTAGTCTCCACTAAGTCCGCGCCGGCTTCCACCGTCACAGTCTGCGTGGACTCGCCGAGAGCGAGATTGATCTTCAAGTCCAATGCCACCGCCGACCGAATATTCAGGTCCTGTGCGTTGCTGGCGAATCCGGGCCGCGTGACGGTCAGATGATAGTTGTTATACGGAAGATTATCGAATTCGAATCGCCCTTGGGCGTCGGTTGGAGTTTGGCGGTCGTAATGTGATACAGGATTCTGAATCTCTACCACGGCCCCCTCGATGGCGGCCCCCGAGGGGTCCAGCACAACGCCGCGAGCCGTTCCGGCGTTGCCCAGCGACTGCCCCAACGAGCTCCAGGGAAGCAAAAACAAAGCGAGTAACGTGACAGCAAGAATTTTCTGCATGTTCTCAAAGGAATACTACAATGGCGGATATCAACCTAGCAGATGACGACGAGCGGCCTGAAGACTTGATATCTGGGCTGGAAAATCCGGTAAGCGGACTGTAAGCAATCGCCCCTGGGCGCCTCCGCCAGTCATCGCACCAACTCCCGCACGGCGCGCGCCTGCCTCTTACTCGCCACGAACTCCTGGCCGTTTCCCAAGGTAATCAACCACCGCTGGCTGCTGAGCGCGCTCATCTTCCGCACGTGATCCACATTCAGGACGGCATTCCGGTGAACGCGGCGGAAGCCGTAGCCGTAGAGCCGTTTTTCAAGCACCTTCAGCGTCTGGCCTGCTTTGTACTTCTGCCTGGCTGTCAGGATCCACACCGTGTCACCGTCCGCTTGAAATGCGTAAATCTCGTTGGTACCTAGCAGAAAATACTCTTCTCCGGCGCGGCCCACGATCTTGGTGGTGCGCTGCCCGCCTGCAAGTTTCTCGGCTACCTCTTCAAGCTGCGCCAGACGTTGGAGCGCCTCACTACCGGTAACGCGGCGCGCCCTCTCGATCGCTTCGGTAAGCCGCTGGCGGCTGACCGGCTTCAACAGATAGTCGACCGCGCCCGCATCAAATGCCTGGAGGGCATAATTGTCATAGGCAGTGACCATCACGACGACAGGGGCTCGCCTCTCTCCTTTGAGGTTGCGCATGACATCCAATCCACCCATGGCGGGCATCTGCAGGTCCAGTAACACCAGGTCGGGTTGATGCGCCGCAATGTTTTGGAGGGCCGTGGGGCCATCGTCCGCCTCCCCCACGATCTCCACGTCCGGTATGGAATCCAGTTCCTCCCGCAAGACTTTGCGCGCGATTGGCTCGTCGTCGACTATCAGAGTCTTTAAAGTCATGCAGGGCCGTTTTATTAGATCCTTCTTAGCATGCCCGGCCGCGCCGGCCCCATAACTTCACCGTGAACGGTTGGAACTGGACGCAGGCGGCCTGGAAGCTTCAATGAGCGGACATGCATTTGGGGATGCTGGAACGATGAATTCATCTTGGACCGCGGCGGTCCACGCGGCGCGCCATCTCAGATCGCGACCGATACCCTCGGTCCGATGAAAGAGGCGTGGCGGCAAACGTACCGTTGCCTTTCCCGAGGTAGACTCCGAGGCTGCCGACTCAGCAGGACGGGAGATTGGCGAGCACCACGTTGGCGGCGCCGGCGGGGCCCTTCACGATCACCACAGCCGTTGCACGAAGTCCGGCGTTGCACTCGCGTCGAGCGTAAAGCATGCAGACCCAGCCGGGTGACGCCACTGGGAGGGAACGCCGGACGGGCTCGGACGCGAGAAGTTGGCGCACAGGCGATAAGTGGTGCCCTGCACCAGACTGTACGCATAAGGCCGGCCAGTCACGGGATCGAGGATGCTTCCGCCCGTCAGCCCAACACCCTGGATATCCTGGATCATAGCCGGCAGCACGAAACCGTTTTTCTCTCGGGCGAGCCACCGGCGGTGTACCGCTTGCGCGACCGAAGACAAGTCGAATCGCCGGCGCGCGTCTGCTGAAGCGGAACGTTGTGCGGCTGGTGATCCGATTTGAACGAATCCCACCACGATGCCCAAGCCAACAATGGCCAGAGAGGCAAGTGCAAATAGCCGGTTTCTGGCCGGAGAGACTAAGTCGCGATGCAGTGAATCAATGTAGTAAGCAAAGATACCGCCGGCGAGCACAAGCACGGTCAGCACCTTGAGGACGAATCGCGTATCCAGGTCGCCGCGCAGGAAGTACGCAAGAAAAGTCACTACATCCCCAATCAAAGTGCCTGTCGTGATGACCAGCGCAAGGTAAGTGAGCCACTTTCGAACTGAGCTTTCGAGACGCTCCGGTTGGCGCCGGACATTTCGCGCGATCCCCCAGGAAACCGCCAGAAAAACCGGAAAGCCGACTATGATGCTGGCTAGTTCATCGGCCACGCTCCTGGTCAGCCATTCGGTGTTCGAATAGTCAAGGACGCGATTAGGAAAGGTCCGGTCGATAACGCTGAACAAGAGCGCCCCCAGTTGAATGGCCCAGGTTCCCAGCGTCAGGAAGGCGAGCAGGTAAAGAAACGCGTCCTTCGCCGCCTCGATCCGGCCACCACCATTTGGAACGGTCAGTCCAGTGCGGCTTTCGTACCAACTGACGAAGGCTTGATAAACCCGCTTCTCTGACCAGCCGTTCTGCCGCAGTAGAGCTACCACGAACTCGTCGGAAGCCCCCTGGCTTTTAATGTTGTCAATGAAGTCGAGCAAGGGATAAGGTTGAGATGGCATATCCGGCGAGAGTATAACCCGGATTTCACCCCGCGCGCAGGCGCCGCCTATGCGCCACGGGCCTCGTCACCATTCGTAAGCCCAAACGTAGCTGGTGAATTCCGTCTCTGCCGGTCCCGGCGGTCCACCGTACACTTTACCCTTTGACTCCTCGCCGTTACGGATTGTCAAGCGCAGCCCATTCTGGAACGGGATCGGATCGGCTTCGTGGAAGCGGTAGGCCGAAAACGCGGCATTTGGTACAAGGTGGGTCAGCCCGGCTACCCGAGTGTAATACTTGCCTCTGTTGAAATAGTAAGTGCCGAGAAAATAATCTTCCGTGCCCGAAGAGAGCAGCAAGGGAGTCTTGGCGTGTCCAATGTAAGTCCGAACACAGCCCTCCAGAAAACGAAAACTGCTGCTTTTGGCCGCTAACGTGACCATGTAGAGCAGGCCCGACTTTGACGTGTCATAGATGGCCAGTTCCTCCAAAGGTTTGGCCACACGCTTCTCGACCTTGTGCAGTCGCAGCCGGGCCCGGCCGGGAAGGCGCACTCCGCCGATCTGGATTGGCAGGTTCTCGACCCCGCGAATGATCCACCAGAAAGGCGGGATGTCTCCATCGCGATCGGCCCGTTGGGCAGTTACTCGAACGCTCCGTCCGAAGGGAATGCGATAGGTGTTGTAGATGCCGCTCGGCTGGCCGGTCTTGCCGATCCGCTCCACTCCCCACGGTGCGCTGTCATCCTGGAAGCCGATGCCATGGCCCAGCATAAGTTCCATATCGATGGACGCGTCTTGCTCGCCGTCCACATATACTCGGATGCGAGTAAGTCCATAGCCCGGGAAACTGCCACCAAACCACATGTGCGTTAGGACACCAGGCCCGTCGTGGCGAAACAGTTCGGCCTCTACGCCTGGCCTGAGCACTGTTTGTTCTTTGCCGGCGGTCCCAAACACTCTTGGCGCGGCGAGGGAAGAGTCCTGCATGGCATTCCCCCCGCACCACGTTCCCAGGATTAGGGCAACGACGCCGACGTATCTGATTGCGGATATCATTTCAGTGCCGTTATGCGTGACCGGCCGTGGCCTTATCGAACACGCGGCAGTAGTTTCCGCCGCCCACCTTGCCGATCTCGTCAGGCGTGAAGCCCTGGCGGAGCATCTCACCCACCACCGCGTTGAAGAATCCGCCGTTTAAACCCGCCCAAGCCTTGTTCGTGCCTTGGCCCGTGCGCGCCGAGAGCAGATCCGTATCGCTGCCGATACCGGTGTGGTCGACGCCCACCGCGTCCACCATCGCCTTGATGCTTCCCACGAAATCCGGTAGCGAGTCGGCCAGGTGCGTCCACACGCCGATCACACCACCGGCGTCGGCCACCACCTGGGCGTGTTCTTTGGTGATCAGCCGCGGCTTCATCATCTCCGCCATCCTGGGGTCACCGCCTGTCCGGCTGGCGAGGCTCGTGTGGGACACAATGACCGGCCGCGTGGTGACCTTCAACGCGCCCAACACGGTCTCGTGACTGGCGTGCGCCAGGTCCACCAGCATCCCCAGGCGGTTGCACTCCTTGATGACCCCGGCGCCAAAGGCTGTTAGTCCGCCAAGGTGCGCGGCGACCGTGTTCACATCGCCCAAAGGCGACACCATGTCGTCCCGCTCGTGCAGTAGTTGAAGGTGCCGTAGGCCGCGCTTGTACACCTCTTCCACGCGGTCCAGGCGCCCTTCGATGAACATCGACCCTTCCACCGTCTGGACGATCGTTGGTTTCCGTTGGTCGTGTGCGGCCTTGAGGTCCGGCAGGTTCAGGGCGCGGCGAATGTGTCCTTTTTCCAGTTGCGCATCGATCGCTCCGAACCAGTGAAGTAATGTCTTCAGCCTGTCGCCCGGCTGGTTGCCGGGCGCGAAGTCCAGCACGAAGCTGGCACAGACGGCCGTCAGTCCGGAACGCTTCAGTTCATCTGCCACGAAAAGTTTCGGACCCTGCGGCTGCGCATCCTGCTGAGGACCCCGCTGCGGATGCGGTTCCGTCCCCGCCGGATAGACGTGGTTGTGCATGTCTATGCCTATGGTCCTGGACATGACGCGCGCAACCCGCGGATCAGCTCCGCCGCTCGCCGCACTCACGCTGCTGGCGCCCGCTGCACTGATCAGAAAGTCTCGTCGGGTCATGGGCCTATCCTAACAAGCCACATACTCCCCGAGACCGCCTGATCAAAAAAATCCTGGCGTGCGGCTAACCAATCGAAAACCAAAACGTTTCATAATCAGACGGTCTATGGGAACAGATAAGACGAAGAACGATCTCCTGCCCGGCACGCTCGACATGCTGGTCCTCCAGATACTGCTCCGGGGCCATTTGCATGGCTATGCCATCGCCCAACTGATTCAGCAGTTGTCCGGCGATTTGCTGCGGGTGGAAGAAGGCTCGCTTTACCCGGCTCTGCAGCGCCTTGAGCTGAATGGCTGGATCGAGGGTGAGTGGGGCATCTCGGCCAACAGTCGGCGCGCTCGATTTTACAAGCTGACACCCGATGGCCGCAAACATCTGGCGAAAGAGTCTGCCCGGTACTTGAAGGTCACCGGAGCGGTAGCTCGCATCATGGGGTACGCCCAGTGAGTTGGAAACGCATTCGCCGCCGTCTGCGGTACTGGCTGAACCGCGGCGAAAGGCAGTGCCTGTTATGGCAGGAGATGGAATTCCACATCGAATCGATGACTGAGGAACTGGCCGCGCAGGGCGTGCCCGAGCCGGAAGCGCGCGCCCTGGCACATAGAAAATTTGGCAATATGACACAACAATCGGAAGAAGCCCGCTCCACCTGGATCGCGCGCTGGATGAGCGACCTGTCGCAGGACTTACGCTACGCGTTTCGTGGCGTGCACCGCGATGCCGGGTTTGCCGCGTTTACGATTCTCATCGCCGGCCTCGGCATCGGCGCCAGTTCTACGGTCTTCAGCGTGGTCAATGCGCTGCTCTTGCGCCCGTTGCCGTTTCGCGATCCAGCGCGGCTGGTCGCGATTTCCAACGGCAACGAATTCACGGCCACCCAAACTGAGTACTTTTCGGACCTCCAGGACTTGAATCGCTCGTTCTCCGATCTGGCGGGTTGGAACGCGTATTACCGCGCGGGCGATAGCGAATTGACAGGCAGCGGCGAATCGGAACGTCTCACCAGCGTTGCGGTGACCGGGAACTTCTTCGCCACGCTGGGTGTGCAACCCGCCATCGGAAGATCGTTCACCACCGAGGAGTGCCAGGGAAGATTTAACGCCCCGCCCGCCACGCTGTTGAGCTATAGCTTGTGGCGAAGGCGGTTTGGCGCCGATCCCCATGTGTTGGGACGCAAGCTGATCTTGGACAGCCATCCGGCGACAGTGGTTGGCGTGCTTCCCGCATCCTTCGATTTCGCCAGTATCTTTGCGCCCGGCGTACCCATCGATATCTTCATTCCCTGGCCGCTGAATGACAAAACCAAACCCCAGGGAAACACCATGAAGGTCATCGGGAGACTGAAACCGGGGGCTACCATTCAGGCCGCGCAGGCTGAGTTTACGATGCTGGGGACACAATTGCGGAGCCAGCATCCGGAACGCAACGGGCTGAATCCAGTTCTCACGCCGCTGGCGCAACGCGTAAGCGGCCACGTGGTTCCGGCTCTGTTCGTGCTGAGCTGCGGAGTCGGTGTAGTGATGTTGATCGTGTGTGCGAATCTTTCGAATCTGCAATTGGCCAGGTTGACCACGCGGCAAAAAGAAATGGCCATGCGGGCCGCATTAGGAGCCGGACGTTCCCGGCTACTGCGGCAGATGCTTACCGAGAGCGTGATGCTGGCCTGTTGCGGCGCCGTACTGGGGCTGGTTCTTGCCGCAGTCGGCACGCGTGAACTGGCGCATCTCCACGCATTCAACCTTCCCTTGCTCGAGACCATTCGGATCGACGGGAGCGCGCTCCTGTTCACCTTGCTGGCGGCGGTCGCTTCCGGCGTGCTCTTTGGGCTGCTGCCGGCGCTGCGAGTCACGACCGTCTCGCTGCATGAAGGGTTGCAGGATGCCAGCCGCGGGTCGAGCGGCGGCAAGCGGCATGCCTGGGTCCGCGATGGGCTGGTGGTTTCCGAACTGGCTTTCGCCTGCATACTGCTGGTCGGGGCGGGGCTGCTGATCCGCAGCTTCCTCCGCGTCCTGGACGTGAATCTGGGATTTCAACCGGAGCGCGCGGCCGCGTTGCGCGTGGACCCGAGCTTCCGGATCTTGAGTTTCGCGCAGGAGAACTCCTTCATCGACGATGTGCTGAACCGCGCCCGCGCCGTCCCTGGCATCGTGGCGGCCGGGATTACGGACGCCCTGCCGCTGCGCGATGACCGGTCATGGGCCGTTTCCGGTGTGGGACAGGTTTACGAGAAAGGCCGCCAGCCGGAGTCATTCGTTCGCGTCGTGAGCGACGGGTATTTCGAGGCGGCTGGAATACCGTTGCTTTCGGGGAGAGTACTTACGGCGAGGGATCGCGCATCCAGCGAACGCGTCGTGGTGGTGAATGAGACGATGGCGCGCACCCTCTGGCCTGGCCAGAACCCACTGGGACAAATGATCACGACGGATGGGGGCCGGACGGTCATCGGGGTGGTCGCCGACGTCCGTCATACCGCGCTGGAGACAGCGGGCGGATTGGAAATGTATCTGCCGATGCGGCAAACGGGGGACTTCGCGGCCATGCAATTGGTGGTACGAACCGCGCTGCCACCGGACAGTCTGGCGGCGGGGTTGCGCCACGCGCTGAAGCCGGTCGATCCGAACTTGCCCGTGCGTGAGTTTCAGACCTTCCAGGATCTGGTCGACAAAGCGGTCTCACCGCGCCGCTTTCTAGTGCTGTTGCTGGCCGGATTCGCAGCGTTCGCATTGGTGCTTGCTTCGCTCGGGATCTACGCCGTGATTTCGTTTTCGGTTAGTCAACGGGTGCAGGAGATCGGAATTCGGATGGCGCTGGGGGCATCCGCCATTGATCTGCAACGCAGCATCGTGCTCCGGACGCTTGGATTGGCGGCGCTAGGTCTGGTATTGGGAATGGCAGCGGCCCGCGTTTTGGCGAGCGCGTTGGGGAGCATGTTGTTCGGAGTGACCTCCGGCGATCCGGTCACATTTATCGCGATGGGAACGTTACTGACTGCGGTCGCCGCCGTCGCCGGATTCATTCCTGCCCGGAGAGCGTCGCGGATTGACCCGATGCTGGCACTGCGTTCGAATTGACCGAAGTCACTCTTCTCTGAGGGCCACCAGCGGCTCGATGCGCGTGGCGCGGCGCGCGGGCAGCCAGCACGCCACCAGCGCCACCACGATCCATATGCCGACGGCCGATAACCAGGTGGCTGCGTCAGTCGGGCTCACGCCTTGCAAGAGCGTCTTCAGGAGCCGCGACACCAGTGCGAACAGGCACAGGCCGATCGCGATTCCGGCAATCGTCACGCGCAGACCCTGCGCGATTACCAGGCGCACCACCTCGCGCGGGCGCGCTCCAAGAGATACGCGGATGCCGATCTCACGCGTGCGCGTAGTCACGTGGTACGCCAGCACACCATACATTCCGACCGACGCCAGCACCAATGCGAGCGCGCCGAGGATTCCGAGCACCCACAACTCGAAGCGGGCCTGCCAGAACGATGCGTCGAGCGAATCGCCGAGGCGGTGGATGCCGTAGATGCGGAAATCGGGGTGGGCGGTCGCAAGCGTTCGGCGCACGCGTTCCATCAGCGGACCGGGGTCACCCGCGGTTTCCACGATCAGGAATACGATGCCGCCGTCGTAGGCTCGGGAGAACGGCAGGTAAAAGTGCGGCAGCGTGACCTCGTTCATCGAACGGATCTTGGAATCGCGCGCGACCCCCACGACCTGCAGCATCCTGGGGTGGTCACAGCCGGCTTGAAACGTGCGGCCGATGGCCGGCTGATTGGGCCACAGGCGCTGTGCCAGAGTCTGATTGACGATGGCGACCGGCGGGCCGTCCGGGCTGTCCGCCGGCGCGAAATCGCGCCCTTCAAGCAGGGGAATGCGCAGCGTATCCAGAAACCCGCGATCGATCGCGGTGCTGGTTGCCGGGATGGGATGGTCTTGATCGAGCGCGATGCAGGTTCCGGCAATGCCCGCGGCGTACAACGGCAGCCGCGTAGTGAGCGACGCGCTGCGCACGCCGGGAATGGCGCGCAGCCAGCCGATTGTCTGCTCGTAAAAAGCGCGTGCCGCGGCCGGCGTGAATTCCGGAGCCGGTACGAAGGCCGGGGCGTACAGGCGATTGGCGCTGGCGAAGCCCGGGTCGAGATGGTGGAAGCGAACGATGAGGCGCGCGAACAGTCCGGCGGTCAGAAGCAGTGCCAGCGACAAGGCGATCTGGCAGGCGAGCATCGCAAGGCGCAGCCACAGGCGTCCGCGGGTCCTGTGGGCGCCCTTCAGGACGGCCGCCAGGTCGGAGCGGCTGGATTGCAGAGCGGGCAGCAGTCCGAACAACAGCGCGGTGAATAGCGCCACCAATCCTGTATAGAGCAACACTCGAACATCGAGTGATAGATCGAGGCGGAAAACTTCGCCAAACGGCAAACCGGGAAGCGCTGCCACCAGCAAACGGTTGGTGGCATACCCGACCATCACTCCGGCCGCACCGCCCAAAATGCCCAGCGTCAGATTCTCGGTCATCAACTGACGCAGCACGCGCGTCCGGCCGGCGCCCAGCGCCAAGCGCACCGCGATCTCCCGCTGCCTTTCCATGCCGCGCGCGACCAGAAGATTTCCGACATTCATACAGGCGATCAACAGCACCAGCGCGACCACAGTCATGAGCAGAACCACCGCCGGCACGGCCTGGCGCCGGCCCACTGGATTGGGAATGCCGCGCACCAGTTCGAGCAGCAGAGGCGCACGGGCATCTTTGGCCAGCTCCGGATTCTCGCGGTGAATCAATGCGGCAACGGTGTTCAACTCGGCGGAAGCCTGCGCCGCTCCGATGCCGCGCTTCAGGCATCCGATTAACATCCCGCGACGGTGGCCGGCATCGTCGCCGGCCCAGTATTGGAACGGCACCCAGAGATCGATGCGCAGCGGCGCATAAATGCCGGCGAACTCCGGCGGCGCGACTCCGATTACCGCGTAGGCGTGCGATTCCGAGCGGATGGTTTTGCCGAGCACATGCGGGTCGCCATGAAACAGTTGCTGCCACGCGTGATAGCTGATGACGGCTGCCGGCTCATCCTCGCGCGTGAACCAGCGGCCCATGACCGTGCGCGCGCCGAGCACTGCGGCGTAATTAGCGGAAACTGGTTCGGCGCCGATCAAGATGGCGTTGCCTTCGAAGCTCAGGTCCGACTCTTCCGGTTCAGAAATGGCCAGCCCTGCGAGCGATTGGTTGCGGTCGCGGAGGGCGCGATATTCGGGGTAAGGAAAAAGGGGACTGCCGCCGCGGCTGAGCACCACGACCCGATCGGCATGGCCCACCGGCAGGGGGCGGAGATAGACAAAGTCGAGCAGGCTGAAGATGGAGGAGTTCACGCCGATGCCGATTGCCAGGCAGAGGACCGCCAGGAGGGTGAAAGACGGCGATTTGCGAAGCAGGCGCAGGGCGAACGCAAGATCATGCATGACCGCTAGGACACCGCGCCGCGGGCGATTGTTCCGGACTACTGGTTGGCAATCAGCCGCTGCTTCAGACCGGGTAGATCCAGGTTGCAGAAGGTGGGATGCAGGCCCTGGCGTGAAATCGCGCGCCCGTCGTCCGCGAACTCGATGTAATCGGCCGATGCGCCGCTGAACGCCCTCCAACGCGGCAGACCCGCGCCGTTGGGATCGCCGGTTTGGGCGAAGTTCGTCCAATAGCTTTCCATGGTCGCGGCCAGGCCGTCATCCAGCTTTTGGAACGGCAGCCAACTCCAGCCGGAGTCATGCAGCGCACCGAAGACGTAGGGCAGCTCGAGGCTGTGAAACGAGCCGAGGTCAGTCTCACCCCGGCCTGGAATGGAGCGCAGGAACTGATACACGTACGTGCGCTGTCCGCGCGAGGCATAGAGCGTGGCCATAGCGGCAGACGGACAAGTCATGAGGGCGTCGTTGAGCCAGGAATCGGCGGCCGCGTTGCGTCCAGTGTGCGTGTCGATCTCGTACGCCGCCATGGCGACTGGCGCCATGTGCCCGTAGCAGATGTGCAGAGTCTTGATGGGCCCTTCATCGGCGGCCAGGCGTTCGGCGGCCGCACCGCCGCGGAAGGCACTGGCTTCGCGCCCGTTGTTGCCGATCAGAATACTGACCGGCTGTTCGCGGCCCTCGGCGAAGACAGCTTGCGGCGTGCGCGTGAGCAGCCATCCATCCAGCACGAAGCCGGGATCGGGCGTCTGCCGGGCGACTTGCTGGTAAATGCGGCGGAACTCCGCGGCGGGGATGGCGCGCAACCGTGCCAGCAGATCGCCCCCACTCTGGCCATGCAAAGCCAACGCGGCCACCCGTTCGCCGAACTGTTCGCCGTTGCGCAGCGGATGCGTATAGCCGATGCCGATTACGGGACCGCTCTCCATAATCGCGCGCGCAAATAGCCCATGCGATAGCGGCGAGCACAGCAGCATACCGATGTTGATCGCACCGGCCGATTCGCCGAATACGGTCACCCGCGCCGGATCGCCGCCGAACTTCGCGATGTTATAGCGCACCCAGGTGAGCGCCGCGATTTGATCGAGCAGCCCGTAATTGCCGGAGGCGTGATGCGGCGATTCGCGCGTCAAAGCCGGATGCTCGAAAAATCCGAGCGGCCCCAGCCGGTAATTGATCGTGACCACGACGACGCCATGCCGGGCGAGTTCGGCGCCCGAATAGGCCGCCTCGTTGCCGCTGCCGATGCGATTCGACCCGCCGTGAATCCAGAACATAACCGCGTGCGACTGTTTCACCGGCCATTCCGGCGTCCAGATGTTCAGATAGAGGCAGTCTTCGGAGAGCTTCCACTGCGGCGTGGGATATGCGACCCCGTAGCGCCGCGCCAGCGGCCCAATGAACACGGCGGTGCCGATGGGATTCTGTACGCACGCTGCCGAGTATTCGGTGGCCTCGCGGACGCCGCGCCACTTGGCGACGGGCTGCGGCTCGCGCCAGCGCAGCGCGCCGGCCGGCGGCGCCGCATACGGAATGCCCTTGAATACCGCACCGGACGGCGCCAGGTATCCGCGCACCGCGCCGCCCGTTACTTCAACCACCGGCTCCGATCGTTGGAGAGCCGCGGGTGTGGCCGCCGCCAGCATCAACGTGGCTGTGGCGGCCCATCGCGCCGCATTCAATGCGCCGCCTTCTCTACGTGTCCGCCGAACTGGTAGCGCATGGCGGAGAGCAGCTTGTCGGCGAAATCGTCCTCGCCGCGGGAGCTGAAGCGTTCATAGAGCGCCGCGCTTAGCACCGGCGCCGGTACGGATTCGTCAATCGCCGCGGTAATGGTCCAGCGGCCTTCACCCGAATCCGAGACGCGGCCCGAGAATTTGGCAAGATCCGGCTGTTCCAGTAATGCGATAGCGGTCAGGTCGAGCAGCCAGGATGCCACTACGCTGCCGCGCCTCCAGACCTCGGCGACATCGGCCAGGTTGAGATCGAACTGGTAGTCCTCCGGATGACGCATGGGCGCAGTTTCGGCATCCACGGTAGAAACATTTTTTCCGGCGTTGGCATGCTTCAGCACATTGATGCCTTCCGCATACGCCGCCATCAGGCCGTACTCGATGCCGTTGTGCACCATTTTCACGAAGTGTCCGGCGCCCGACGGGCCGCAATGCAGGTAGCCCTCTTCGGCCGTGCCATCCACCTTTTCGCGTCCCAGCGTGCGGGGGATACTGCCGCGGCCAGGCGCCAGCGTTTTGAAGATGGGATCCAGGTGCTGGACGGTTTCGCGCTGCCCTCCAATCATCAGGCAATAGCCGCGCTCGAGGCCCCAGATGCCGCCGCTGGTGCCGACATCTACGTAATGGAAGCCTTTCGCGGAGAGCTGCTTCGCGCGGCGGATATCGTCGATGTAATATGAATTGCCGCCATCGATCACAATATCGTCCCGTTTGAGCTTACCTTCGAGTTCGGCCAGCGTGCCGTCCACTACCGCGGCCGGGACCATCAGCCATACCGCGCGCGGCGCGGTCAGCTTGTGCAAGAAATCATCGAGCGAAGAAGCCCCCACAGCGCCTTCACTGGTCATCTTCTGAACACTATCCTGACTCTGGTCCCATACAACGCACTGGTGGCCGCCCCGCATCAAACGGCGGACCATGTTGGCGCCCATACGTCCCAGACCGATCATCCCAAGTTGCACGTTCATCCTCCTCCTTTTAGCGTAATCGAACCGGCTCCGCGCGCGCGTTACCGTAATATGAAGAGATGCTGGTTCTGGCTTCGCGGTCTCCGCGCCGGCGCGAGATTTTGCAGAGTGCGGGCATTCCGTTCGTGGTTCGGCCAGCCGATGTGGACGAATCGGCACATCCAGGCGAAGCGCCACGCGACTACGTGATGCGTATCGCGCGCGAGAAGGCGGGGGCCATGACCGCCGCGCCGGGCGAGATCGTGCTGGGAGCTGACACTACGGTGGTGATCGGTGACGTCATGCTCGCCAAGCCTGAGGATGAGGCCGATGCTGCGCGCATGCTGCGGATGCTTTCCGGGCAACGCCACGTGGTGATGACCGGCATCTGCCTGCGCTCGGCGGAATGGACGATCGAGGACTGCGCCGAGACCAGCGTCTGGTTTGCGCCGCTCTCATCCCGCGAAATTGCCGATTATGCGGCTTCCGGCGAGCCGATGGACAAAGCCGGCGCATACGCGATTCAGGGCCTGGCGGCAAAATACATCGAGCGGATCGAAGGCTGCTATTTCAATGTGGTGGGACTGCCGGTCGCGCTGGTCCATCGCCATTTGCGCCAATTAACACGCGAGACGGAACAAATCGCGCGCTAGATGCGTTAAGGCACTCTAAGGAGTGCCTGTGCGACTTTTCTGGCAGGATCTTCGCTATGCTTTCCGAACCATGCGAAAGAACCCGGGCTTTTGCGCGGTGGCTGTCTTGGCCCTGGCATTAGGCATTGGTCCGAATACCGCGATTTTTACAATGGTAAACGCGGTGCTCTTGAAGCCTCTACCCATTCCGGAGCCCAACCGCGTGGTCATGATCTGGAGCACGCAGCCGAAAGCGGGCTTCGATCAACTGCCGGTCAGCGCCGCCGATTACCTCGACTGGAAGAAGGAGGCGACCTCGTTTGAAGAGATGTCGGCCGCGTTCGCCATCCCGGAGTACGGCTTGAACGTGAGCGGCGTGGGCGATCCGGAACGTGTTCCCGCGGCGCTGGCATCGCGGGAGTTTCTGCCCGCCCTGGGCATCAAAACCATCGCTGGACGAAACTTCCTGCCGGAAGAGGATCGTACGGGCGGGCGTCCCGCCGTGCTGATCAGTAACGCGTATTGGGAGCGCCGTTTTCATTCCGATCCCGCGGCCGTCGGACGAACCCTCAGCGTAGATGGCGTGCCGCGTACGATCGTGGGCGTCGTGCCGCGCGAACTCGGCGAGATGGTACATGCGGATCTGTGGCTGCCAACCGCTATCGATCCGAACACGACGCAGCGCAGCAATCACAATTACGGGATTGTGGCGCGGCTGAAGCCAGGTGTGACCGCGGCGCAAGCGCGTGCGGAGATGACCTTGATCGCGCGGCAGGTCGAACGCGCATACCCGGCGACCAACACCGGTTGGGGCATCACGCTATTCCCGATGTCGGAGATGTTCACCGGACGCATCCGTCCGGTGCTGCTGATCCTGCTCGGCGCCGTCGGCCTGTTGCTGCTGATTGCCTGCGCCAACCTCGCGAATCTGCTACTGGCGCGCGCGGCGACGCGGGAGAAAGAGATCGCCGTTCGCGGTGCGCTGGGCGCGGGACGTAAGCGCATCGTCCGCCAATTGCTCACCGAGAGCCTGGTGCTGGCCGCCGCGGGAGGCGTAGTAGGACTGGCCCTGGCCGCTTACGGCGTGCGGCTGATGCGCGGCATCGTGCCGGACATGTTCCCCATGTTGCAGCACATGCGCCTGGATGTGGGTGTGCTGGTGTTCACGTTTACCGTATCCATCCTGACTGGCCTGCTGTTCGGTCTGATGCCCGCGTGGAAATCGTCGCGCACCGATTTGAATACGACGCTGAAGCTGGCGGCGGGACGTTCGGAAAGCGCCGGCGGAACGCACAATATTCGCAGCTTCCTGCTCGTCTCGGAAGTTGCCCTGGCCGTGCTACTGTGTGTCAGCGCCGGCCTGCTATTGCGCAGCTTCCAGCGGTTGATGGGCGTGAATCCGGGCGTGCGTGTCGCCAACGTCCTGACGATGAACTTGAGCTTGCCCGATGTGAAATACGATACGCCGGTCAAGCGCGCGAATTTCTACAAGAATCTGATCGCGCGGCTCGATACTTTGTCTGGCGTGCGATCCGCGGGCGCCATCATCTTCTTGCCGCTGCGGGTTTCGATTCTTTCCTTCCGCATTGGCGTGAATAGCTTCGAGATCGAAGGGCACCCCGCGCCGCCACCCGGCCAGGAGCCGGAAGCGGACTACCGCATGGTGACGCCCGGCTACTTCGACACGATGGGCGTTGCTCTCCGCCGGGGGCGCCTATTCGACCAGCACGACGATCTGGATGCCAAACGCGTCGCGATCATTAACGAAACGATGGTCCGGAAACAGTTCGGGCAGGAGAACCCGCTCGGGCGCCATATCACCTCGGGCGGCGCGCCGATGGAAATCGTCGGTGTGGTGGCGGATGCCAAATTGTACGGTCTGGATGCGCCTATTGAGCCGGCTATTTACGTTCCGCACATGCAGCATCCGGCCGGATCGATGGGGCTGGTTGTACGGACCGGGGGCGATCCGGTTGCCATGGCCTCGGCTGTCCGTCATGAGGTGCAGAGGCTCGATCCCGAGCTGCCCGTATCCGACGTGCGGTCGATGGAACACGTGCTCTCGGATTCGCTGATGCTGCGCCGCGCCGCGATGCTGATGCTCACCGTTTTTGGATCTCTCGCACTGACGCTGGCAACGGTTGGTATTTACGGGTTGACGGCCTACTCCGTGAGCCGGCGCACGCACGAAATTGGTCTGCGCGTGGCTTTGGGCGCCAGCCGGCAGCATATTCTGTGGCTGGTCGTCGGCCGCGGACTGGTGACATCGGTAATTGGCGCGGCGCTCGGCGTGGCCGCGGCCGTGCTTCTGACGCGCGCGCTATCGGGCATGCTTTACGGCGTCACCGCCACTGATCCGCTGGTATTTGTAGGCGTGCCGCTCATCCTGATCGCGGTCTCGCTGCTGGCCAATTATCTGCCCGCACGCAGGGCCACCCGGATCGATCCGCTCGTGGCTCTCAGGTACGAATAACGGCCGGCGTCACCGCACGAAGATACATCCATAATTCGACGGCACGGTGACGGTCTGCAGCGTGCCGGCCGCCGCGACGTTGATAATCCACGGCGCCGGACGCACATCCGCGTCCAGTTGCTCGGTCCACGCCCCGGCCGCGGGGAACGGCACCTGGATCGTTCCAGCCGCCTGTCCGAAGTTCAGAATGACCATGGCGTATTGCTCGGGCGCGGCGCCGGACGCCGGGGCATGCCGGTGATAGGCGACTAACCGGCTGCCGCCTTGTAATGACTGCTGCCAGTAGTAGAATGACTCGCGGCTGCGCAGCGCCGCCGTACCTCGGCGCAACGTCGCGAGCCGGCGATACACGCGGATGAGCGGGCTGCCGTAAATGTCGTAGAAATATTCCCAGTGCGTATCGCGCCGCAGGTTGACGCGCGCTGATCCGTTGCTCGGCAGATTGTAGTCTTCAACGAATTCCTCGCCTTCCCACAGCATCGGGACGCCCTGCGATGTGTAGAGCGCGATGGCCAACGGCTGCAGCAGCCACACGTTACGGCGATCCCCAGGCGCGAACGGCGAATCGTCCGTCGTGCCGCCGAAAACGATCAGGTGGCTGTGGTCGTGGGAATTCAGATACTGGAAGGGAGCCACCGGCATATCCACGGGATTGCCGGCAGCATTCACGACCGTTTTTGTTCCGGGATAAGTGCCGGCGAAAAAGGGATCGAGCGTGTGAGCGAAATCGCCAGTCGGCGCATTGCCGCTCATGATTGACTCGGCGTTGCTCAGTAAGTTGTCCTGCCAGGCGCAGCTCGTGTAAGTGTTCCGCAGCACGTCAGGTGCGCGCCAGAGTGCTTCGGCACATTGGATAACGCGGCTGTACCCAGCGGAATCGGGCACGAAACGCGGGCTATTGAACGAGTACAGGTAAGTATCGTAAGCCAGCTTCGCATAGCCCGTATCGGTCGGGCTGACATATAAGTCAGTCACTTCGTCGTAGCGGAAGCCATCCACGTGATAGTCATCCAGCCAGTGCTGATTCGCGGCCGCGCAATAATCCTGCGCGAAGGTCTGGCTGAAGTCGATCGTAGGACCGAACAGGCCGTCGCCGTTGATCATGGGGCTTTGCACCATCGGCGCGCCGGGGATGGCATTGATGTTGTCGTAAACCATCTTGTAGGGAAAGGTCGGATCGACGTGCTGATACACCACGTCGAGGATGACCGCCATGTTCGCCTGGTGACACGCGTTCACTAAGCGGCGCAATGCGTCGGGACCGCCCACCCGTGCATTGGGTGAGAAGTAGTGTAGCGGTCCGTAGCCCCAATCGAAATCCAGCTTCGGGCTGGAAACTGGCATCAGCTCGAGGCAATTGACGCCCAGGCTTTGCAGGTAAGGAATGCGATCGATCACGCCGTCGAAAGTGTCATTAAACTGCTCCGCCTCTAGTTCGTAGACGATCAGATCGTCTAGGTCGGGTGTGCGGTACGCCGCGTCGTCCCAAGTGAATGCGGTGGGCGTGCGCGACAACACCACGGCGCCCAATTCGCCGATATCGGTCTGCCGTGCGAACGGGTCGGTAAACCAAAGGGTGACCAGTTGCCGCGCGCCTCCGGGCGGCGTCCAGAAGAGCTGGTAGCGATAGAGGTAAGTTCCCTCGCTGCCGAAGCTCGTGCCGGCTATCGTATTGACCGCGACAGTGGCGCTCCACAGACTCAGCGGATGGGTCGCGTCCCACGTGAGATCTGTATTCTGCGGCTGGATGGTTGGGTCGAAGCGATCGTCACTGTGGATGACGCGGACCACGACCTCAAAACCATCAACCTGACGGATGCCTGGCAGATAGAGCCCGAAACGGATTTGAAATCCGGCGGCGGTGACAGTAGGGAAGGCGCCTACTTCAGAAAGATCGATCATGGGAACTCCTGAGCGAGAATGAAATGCCAGCCAACTAATAGTGACTGCCGGAGGCGCGCCGTTTCAAGTCATTTCGACTGAGTGAGCCGCAGGGCGATACCGTCGCGAAATTCAGGTGACTGTAACATTTTTCGGCCGCCCGCGTGATCAAAACTCTTCACCTTTTCCGCTCTTCCAGTTAGCACATCCATCCAAACTGCCGTATAGCTACCTGCAGGCAGATCAACAGCCACCTCTGTGGGGCCGCTGCCGTCCAGATACATGGCGTAGACCCGGCCCGGGCAGGAAAGGACACGCGCGGTGACACCGGCGGCATGTTCCACGACCTTGTTATCCGGTGCGATGTTTTCTAAGGGGAGGCTGTCCAGGAATGCCCTGAGTACATCCAACTGCCGCCGCAGGGCCGGGCTTCCGCCGCCTGGGCCATTCGGCTCGGTATCGCCGCCATCTTCGTGACCCGGGGTGAACGAATAGTCGAGACCATCGAACGCCCCGCCGCCCGAGAGCATGAAGTTCCAGGCTTGCCGGCGATAAACCGCGTCATCGTTTCCGAGAAAGCCGCTCTCATCGTAAGAGATGGCTTTGCCCAGGCCGTAATTCCATGCCACCGCCTCCGGGAAGGCATAGTGAAAATTCACGATATTCACACCCGGCACCAATTCCTTTACGCGAGCCAGAAAATTACAGTAGTTCTGCGCGATCAAGTGGCGATGCGGCAGTGACTGCTCCTCGCTTTGGATCCACCCGGCCACACGGGTCTGCCAGGCAAGTGACAGCGCGTCGGCTATATCAACCGAGTTCGGATAATGGTCACGGCTGGGCGTCGGCGGGCGCAGATTGATCATATCGACTTTTCTGGGCCGGTCGGACCACGGCTCATTCTGAATCTCGAAGATCACGTTGTCGAAGCCGTTAGCCTCGCCGACGAGCTTGCGGACATAGCGCTCCTGGTAGCGCAGGATGTTGCCATTCTCGAGGGTGTGCAGCTTCTTCCAATCGATCGCCGACGTGCCGTTGACGTTGTTCGCCGCGTTGAGCGGGCTGATGGCCCATTGCGCGTCCTGATAATACGAGGTGAATAGGGATACTTCGACAACAATTCCCCGCTCGGCCGCCTCCGACAGGAATTCATGATACCGGCGGAAATACTCCGGATTCCAACGTTCCAGATCGAATCGGCCGTCGCCAGCCTGCGCCCACGGCGCGATATAGCGCCCTTTCACCGGAGCCAGCGTATTGCGCCGGATCCCGAACGACTGCCCCGCCACTTCGCGGTAGCTCCCGCCAAAGAGACGCGTGTAATTCATACCCGCGGCCGCGAGTGCCTCCAGATACCTGTGATAGTTGAAATCGGCGTTGATCACTGCGCCATAATGCTCGCCGCTGGTGATGAGCGCTATCGTCTTTCCACGAAAGAAAAAGTAGTGCGGATTCTTGGGGGACAGGTGAATCGGTTCGGCCGAGACAGAGGACAGAGCCGCGGCCAACAGAGCAATTGCCCGTAAAGCAGCTTTCATCGTTTCTGCCGCTGATTGTAACCCGGATCTGTATGCTAACGCCCAATTTGCCTCAAATTTATCTTCCCGCACAAAGGCACATGGTCTATGATGAATCCCACGGCAACGTAGCCGTTAAGGAGAGGAATATGCGCTGTAACTCAAAAGCTTTACTCAGAGTAGCTATAGTTGCCGTCTCAACTATAGCTGGCCTGCCCGTATCTGCTCAGATCTCCAATGGCGTCCGCAATGCCCCACCGCCCGCCAATCTTGCTCAACGCCTTGCAGCCGCTCGCGCACAGTTTCCCACGCTGCTGGGGAAGGCCCTTTCCCCCGAGAATATCGCAGCCCTGGCAAAGCAGATCAAGGCCGCGCCCCAGCCAAACACATCAGGCGTGAATTTCGACAACATCAACGCTCCGTGCGCTTTTGTCGACACGAATCCATTGCGCGGCCAGGAACAAGGCGCCGGCTTCATCACGCCGATTCCGAACGGAGGCGCGGTACTCAATGGATGCAGTAACTTCGGCGTCAATCCGATTTCTCCGCCAAACTTCCTGGCGTTTAATAATTCATCAAGCTTTGCCGACGGCGGAGTTCCAGCGCTGCCGGAATTGATCCTGGTCGGGACCAGTAAGTCGTCGGTGTCGCTGTGGATTTCAGGCGGAGATCGGCCCGGTTTCCCGATCTCGGTTATCGCCCTGAACAACGCCGGAGGCGTGATCGGCGTGGTCAACACCACCACGCCTACGGCGTGGGCGCAACTCACGATGAACGCGAGCGGTGTGAGTGCCGTCTATCTGGTCGGTAACCCGGATTATCTGGTGATTGACAACATTGAAACACAGTAGCCGGATCAGTCGGCCGGCTTTACATGGTAGTCACCACGCGATGTGACTCGCGGGCGATTTCCCATTCTTCCTGAGTGTGAACAACTAACACACGAATGGCCGAATCGCTGGCGGCAATATCCACGTCAGCCGCCGGCCCGGAATTCTTGGCCGCGTCCAGCTTCACGCCGAGAAACGCGAACCGCTCGGCAACGGCGGCGCGCACCTGCGGGCTGTTCTCTCCCACGCCGGCAGTAAAGACCAGGGCGTCCAGGCCGCCCAAACTGGCTAGCATCGCGCCGATCTCAGCGCAGAGCCGATGCAGATATATATCGAAGGCCAGTTGCGCCCGCGCATCGCCTTGCGCCATGGCTTCCAGAATCGTACGCATATCGCCCGAACTGCCGGACACGCCCAGCAGGCCCGACTCTTTGTTCAGTACGCGGTCAAGCTCTTCGGCGCGATAGCCGCGATGCCGCACCAGGTGAATGATGATGCCCGGGTCGATCGTGCCCGAGCGCGTCCCCATCATCAGGCCTTCGAGGGGCGTGAAACCCATGGTGGTGTCGATGCTGACGCCGCCGCGAATCGCCGCCAGCGAGCACCCATTGCCCAGGTGGCAGGTGATCATGCGCAGCGCGGCGGGATCGCTGCCCAGGATCGCCGCCGCCCGGCGCGAAGTGTACTGATGGCTGATGCCGTGAAATCCGAAGCGGCGGATACCCCGCTCGAACCAGCGGTACGGTCCCGGATAAACGTAGGCCGCTGGCGGCAAGTGCGCATGGAACGCGGTATCGAAGACGGCGACCTGCGGGATATCCGCGCCCAGTATGCGCTCCATACAGTCGATGGCTTCCAGTTCCAGGCGATTATGTTCGGGCGCGAAGCTGGTCATCTCCGCAATGCCCTTGTGTACCTCCGGCGTGATGCGTGCGCTCTCGCGGAAGGCGCGCCCACCGTGCACCACCCGATGTCCGGCCACCTGCACGTGGTCGCGGTGAGGCAGCATCTCCATCAGCGGATCGAGCGAATCGAGCGGGGCTTTTACCGGAATCGAGTGTGTCTCGCTCTTACCCGCCGATTTGGTCTGGATCTCGGCGGTGCCGGGATGATGCTCCCAATCGACCCGCGCTTCCCATAACGGCTGCGGCGCTGCCGCGCCCTCCTTGCCGGTAACATCGAACAAGCTGCTCTTAAAGCTGCTCGACCCGCCGTTCAGCACCAGAATCCGCATCAGTACGGCCACTTCCACTCTTTAATTTCGGGCAGATCGTCGCCGTGCTGGATCACGTAGCGCTTATGTTCGATCAGTTTGTTGCGCAGGTCCTGCTTGATGTGTGCGGCGACGTTGCGCAGGCGCGGCACGCGGTCGATCACGTCGCCGGCCAGATGGAAGCGGTCCAGATCGTTGAGCACGGTCATGTCGAAGGGTGTGGTGGTGGTGCCCTCCTCTTTGTAGCCGCGTACGTGCATGTTGTCGTGATTCTTGCGCCGGTAGGTGAGCCGGTGAATCAGCCACGGATAGCCGTGAAACGCGAACACCACCGGCTTGTCCGCGGTGAACAGCGAATCGAACTCGCGGTCCGGCAGCCCGTGCGGATGTTCAGTGGAGGGCTGCAGCGTCATCAGGTCCACCACGTTCACCACGCGGATCTTCAGATCCGGCAGATTGCGGCGCAGGAAGTCAACCGCAGCCAGCGTCTCGAGCGTGGGGACGTCGCCGCAGCAACCCATCACCACATCCGGTTCCACGCCGTTATCCGTGCTGGCCCACTCCCAAATGCCGATGCCGGTGGTGCAGTGCTCCACCGCCGACTCCATATTGAGCCACTGCAGCGCCGGCTGCTTGCCGGCTACGATCACGTTCACGTAATGCCGGCTGCGCAGGCAATGATCCGTCACGGATAGCAGCGTGTTGGCATCCGGCGGCAAGTAGACGCGCACGATGTCCGCCTTCTTGTTCACCACGTTATCGATGAAGCCGGGGTCCTGGTGGCTGAAGCCGTTATGATCCTGCCGCCAGACGTGCGAGGTCAGCAGGTAATTCAACGACGCAATGGGCCGGCGCCAGGGGATGTGGCGGGTGGTCTTCAGCCACTTGGCGTGCTGGTTGAACATGGAGTCGATGATATGGACGAAGGCTTCATAGCAGGAGAAGAAACCGTGCCGCCCGGTCAGCAAATAGCCTTCCAGCCAGCCCTGGCACATGTTTTCGCTGAGCACTTCCATGACCCGGCCGTCCGGCGCGATGTGGTCGTCGGTGGGCAGAATCTCGGCGGTGGACTCGCGGTTGGTGACTTCAAACAGCGCATCCAGACGGTTCGATGCGGTTTCATCGGGGCCCATCACGCGAAAGTTCTGCGCGTCCGCATTCATCCGCATGACATCGCGCAGCATGCGACCCATGATGCGGGTAGCCTCGGCGATCACGTTGCCCGGTTGCGGTACTTCCACGGCATAATCGGAAAAATCGGGCATCTTCAGGTCGTGCAGCAGCAGGCCGCCGTTGGCATGCGGATTGTCGCTCATGCGGCGCTGGCCCTTCGGCGCGATCGCCTCCAGTTCCGGAACCAACCGGCCGTTCGCGTCGAACAACTCCTCCGGCCGGTAGCTTTTCATCCAGTCTTCGAGAATCTTGATGTGCGCCGGCTTGGTGGCCAGTTCCGTAAGCGGCACCTGGTGCGCGCGGAAGGTGCCTTCGATCTGCACGCCGTCGACAACCTTCGGCCCGGTCCAGCCCTTGGGCGTACGCATCACGATCATAGGCCAGCGCGGGCGCTTGGTGAATCCGTGCGCGCGCGCCTCTTCCTGGATCTTGCCGATTTCATCCACGACCTGGTCAAGCGTGGCGGCCATCAGTTGATGCATGGTATCCGGGTCGTGGCCTTCGACGAAGTGTGGTTCGTGGCCGTAGCCACGGAACAGATCCACGAGGTCTTCGTTCGGGAGACGCGCCAGCACCGTCGGTCCGGCGATCTTGTAGCCGTTCAAATGCAGGATCGGCAGCACGGCGCCATCACGCGCGGGATTCAGAAACTTGTTCGAGTGCCAACTGGTGGCCAGCGATCCGGTTTCCGCTTCGCCGTCGCCCACCACGCAGCAGATCAGCAGGCTGGGATTGTCGAATGCGGCTCCATAGGCGTGCAGGAGCGAGTAACCCAGCTCGCCGCCCTCATGGATGGACCCGGGCGTCTCCGGCGCCACGTGGCTGGGAATGCCGCCCGGAAAGGAGAACTGCTTGAACAGCCGGCGCAGGCCCTCTTCGTCGCGCGAGATGTTCGGATAATACTCGCTGTAGGTGCCTTCCAGGTAGGTGTTCGCGACCACCCCGGGACCGCCGTGCCCGGGACCTGCGATGTAGATCATGTTCAAGTCCCGCAGCCGGATCAGGCGATTGCAGTGCACGTAGACGAAATTGAGTCCGGGCGTGGTGCCCCAGTGGCCCAGCATGCGGGGCTTGATGTGTTCGAGTTTGAGCGGTTCCCGTAACAGGGGATTGTCGTAGAGATAAATCTGGCCCACCGACAGGTAATTCGCCGCCCGCCAGTAGGCATTCATGGTGCGCAGTTCTTCTGCAGAAAGAGGACCGGTCATCGCTGCTCCATCCACCCAGGATCGCAGACAAAAGTTGCGATTGTGTTGCAGAGAGGGGCGAAAACATACAGAAGCCGCGCCGGCTATTGCGCGGAGCGACGCATCGCCCGGCCGGCCTGCGCCGTTTCGGAGGATTTGGCCGGCGGCGAAACCGGATCGTACCAGCGCCGGCGTTTCTGCCCGTACATGTGCGAATCAGCCGCCTGTAGCAGCACATCCGGCTGGTTGCCATCGAATGGCCAGATGCTGACGCCTACGCTGGCCCCGGCGTTGAGCTTTTGCTGTTCGTAGAGGACCGGTTCGCGCAAGGCCGTTTCGATTTTCACGGCGATCTGTTCGGCGTCCTCCCGGCGGCTGAGCCGCGGCAGCAGCACCACGAACTCGTCGCCTCCGATACGCGCCACCGTGTCGCCGCGGCGCACGGACTGGATCATCCGCCGCGCGACCTGTTGCAGGACCGCGTCGCCGGCGCTATGGCCGTACGTGTCGTTGATGCCCTTGAAATTATCCAGGTCGAGGTACAGCACGCCCAGCAGCCCGCCCACGTGGGACGCCAGTGCGATTTCGCTCTCCATGCGGTCGTAGAGATATGCGCGGTTGGGCAAACCGGTCAGGCCATCGTGCTGCGCCCGGAACGACAACTGGTCGTGCAGACGCCGCCGATCGAGAGCCAGCGCCGCGATGTTCGACCACAAGGCGAGCTGCTCGCCCTGCGCATCCGTGCACGGCTTGTCATGCCGGAAGAAAGCCGCGATCACGCCTTCGGTGACGGAATCCACCACGATGGGAGACAGGCAAAACGCCTTGAAGCGCAGGCTCGGCTGCGAGTCGATGAAGCCCGCCCAGTTCGCGCTATCGGAGAAACGCCGCGGCTCGCGGTACTCCGTGCTGAAGGAGATCGAATTCAGGTCGAGGCGGCCCAGCGCTTCGAGCCAACCGGTGGGCAATGCCGGCACCGCGAACACCCGCATGCCTTGCGGCGCGGAGAGCAGGATGGCGCACACCGCGCTTTCGGAATGCAGAGCCACGGCCTCCGCGATGTGATCGATGATCAGGTCCACCGGTTCGTCGCGCGCAATTAACTCCACGATGCGCTTGCTGTCCAGATCCAGTGCTTCCGCCTCGCGCGCCTTCTGCAAGGCGCTTTGGGTACGCTGGTGCGCGGCTTTCAACTGCAGGGTCTGGGCTTGTAATACTTCGGTCTGGACCCGTACGCGGCGGTGCAGCAGGCCCACCCAGGCCAGCGCGGCAATCACCAGCAGCATGGCCGCCGCCAGCGCCGGAAATACGCGATTGGCCGTCACCCACGGCGGCCTGCCGACCACCTCCACATCGGCGGGGGAACGCAGCAGCAGCCGGAACGTGCGGGGCAGGATCAAGTCGCGGGATTGCTCCACCTCTACGGAACAGATGCCGGTCAGCCTGAGGAACGACCCCGGCTCGAATGCCGGCGTGCCGCCGCTGTTCGGGAGGTCGGCATCAAAAAGCACGCCGCCCGAGGAGACCGCCAAGACGTGCCCGGTGGGCTGCTGCAGCCAATCGAGCAGCTTTCCCTCGATGCGCACGAGCTGGCCGTCGAACGATCCCCGCATGGCGTCCCCGGCAGTGATGCGGACCGGTCCCGGAGGCGGTCCCGCACGTAGTCTGCGCGCCTCGGATCCATTCAGGACCGGGCTGAATCCGGCAATCGCGGGGAATCCCACTACCTCGACGGCATCGCCCACCTGCAGCCCGCGCGTATCCAGATCCCGCAGAACCAGTCCGCCGGTGGCATCCCGGATCCAGGTCAAGCCCGCGCGATTGCCATACGTCACCGTGCCGAACAGTCGCACCCGATGGCCCATTTCGCGGGTGCGCGAATACTGCATGAGCTGCTCGATGGAACTGGGCGGCAGTGCGAACGGATCGGGCGGCGCCGGGCGCGTCACCGTGATGAATCGCTTCTCCGGCACGAACATCTGGATGCCCAGCATCTGGCGCTTGGCATTGAACAGCGAGCCGCAGACGCCCTGTACACGCACTTCCGAATCCACCAAAGGCGCCAGCGACTCAACCGGCGCCAGCACGTGTGCCTTGTAGCGCTCTCTGCCCCACACCAGCGTCAACAATGCGTCGCCTTCGCCGGCCACCACCTGCTGCACGATGCCACCTAAGTCGATCCAGCGGCAATCCTCGCGGCCGCGCACGGCGCTCTGGAAACTAGTGGAAGAAGGCGCCGGCAGATGCCCGCGGCCCGCCACCTTAACGTGAGCATTGGCCACATCCGGGGCGAAGTCCGCCGTCGTCACACCCGTGACGTCCACCAAATCGCCCGCCCGCAACGCCAGGTTTTCGCTGGTCTCCACAAATATCCCGTCAGTGGAGTCCTGGACAAAAAGCAGGTGATTGACCGCATCGAAGTAAGTGACCACCGCGCGGATCCGCACCGGGTAGCCGGCTTGGGCGGCAGTCTTGCTCAGAGAGTGCACCTGGAGCGCGGTCGTCAGCGTGGCACCCGCTTCCGGCGCGCGTGCCTGATTCTCGGGCGGCAGACTATTTGCCGTGACGGCCTGGTCCAGGAGAGCGTGGTCATCCTTCCAGACCAGAAACCCGGCTACGTCCAGTTTGCCGGGCAGCCCTCCAGAGGCCTTCCGCTCCAGCCGCACGGGGATCTGACCGGAGTCATCCACGATCCCCAAGCCGCCGTTGATTGCAAGCGAGGGAACCCCCGCGATGCGCACACGATGCGCCGGCAAATGGCCCGGCCGCAGGCCTAGCAGATGGCGGATGGGAGTGACCGGAAGGTAACCCGGAGGGCGCGGCGGATAGGGCATTTGCACTGCATCCGTGTCGGCAGCCCAAAGGATCGGGTCACCTGCGTTTCCGCCGGCATCCAGACTCTCGGCCAGCACGCCGCTGGCACGCACGTCCGCATCTACCCAACCGTCATTGATCACCAGGGCCGAGGCCGGAACGTTCACCCGCACGGTTACGCCCTGCGCGAGTATCTCGACCGTCACTAAGGCTACCCGCTCGGACGAGACGGAACGCACCACCCCGGACACGGCCACCCTCTTGTACAGATATTGGGGATCCCGCAGAAAAGGCCCAGTCACCGCGGCCGGCTCCAGCCAGCCACCGGGACCCAGGTCTATAAGGCGGTCCCCCACGATCGAAGGCATTACGCCGCCGTTGGCGGCCACGCCGGAGACCGCCACTTTATGGCCAACCATCGGAACGTTCTTGCTGGAGAGCAGGTCTACGGCAACGCCGCCGGTCGCATCCTGAACGAAGCAATGATGAGAGAGCGGGTCGTAGAAGGTCAGAATCCCCTCGATCCGAACCCCAATCCCCGGCCGGACCTGACCTGCCGGCAGCTCACGTAAGTCTTTTGTATTTGTAAAGATCCGGTGGGACGTGCGACCCGAATTCCCGCAGGCCGCGCACACAAGGGTAGCCACCATCACGCCCCAATACCAGACCGCGAGGGCGCGTCCAGACGGCCGCTTCGAGAGCTCCTCTCGAACACGCCGCGTCACGAATGTGCCGGCCAATGCAGAATTCCCTACCTTCTATATCGGTCTTGCTGCTCGTTTGCTGAACAGTGCTAGACCGTACCTTCTAACACTCTTATACATCTATTGGGGTACAGTCCATACCCCCCACAGTTAGGTGCGGGATGTTAACCGGAGAGAATTCTGAGCCGCGCGCGTGAGCGAGCCGGATGTCTGGGGGGTGCGGAGCGCTTGCCAGTGGATCGCGACGGATAGCCCGTCACGATCCACTGAAGGCTAACGGTAAATTACTGCCAGGTGACGTTCGAACCCTGGATGAAGTGGTAGAAAGCGTAGGCCGCATCCAGTCCGGTAGTGGTGCTTAACTTAGTTGCGCCGCTGGCCGGTCCAACCAGTAGTTCGCCGGGCGGAACCAGGGCCGTGCTCGCCGCGGTAGACGGCAGTGACTGCAGTACCACTGTGGGAACCGTAAACGTACCCGCACTGGCCGGAGCCATGCACTCCGCGAAGATGCCGGGAGTGGTCGCCAGTGGAGTGGCGCCGGTTAGCAGCGTGGACGAGACCAGCGTGATATTCACGAATCCGCTCGGATCGCCGCCGGTCCAGTTGATGGTCAATGGCGTATTGCGCGGGATGTTGCTCGAGGCGATGCTCGAGTTGGTCCATTTGAACGCCGCCGCGCCCGAGGAAACTGAAATGCTTCCCGTGACCGCCCCGGCACCGGAGCCGCCGGCCGTGCTGATGTTGTAAGTGCCCGCGGTGATCGCGTCGCTGGTGCTCAGGAAGAACGGCGCGCAGTTATTGGTGCTTGAGGGCGGGCAGCCGCTGATCAGTTCCTGAATCGTCTCGCCGCCGATCGGGTCGCCGCCGGAAGTGCCGCCATATCCCACTGCTTTACTAGCCCCCGTGGGCACATCCTGCCCCACATTGGCGGTGCCGTTCGGGCCCTTGATGGTGATGCTGGTGCCATCGTCGATGAAAGTGGCATATCCGGCCGCCGGATCCGACGGAGGCGGATATTGCAGGAACGGCAGCACCGTGCAGTAGCCTACCGAAGGCGATAGGGTGAAGCCTTCAAACGCCTGCAGCACGTATGGGGAGAAAGTGTCCACCTGGCCGCTGGCAGTGTCGTTGTCCCAGGGTTGACTGCCGAGTACACCCAAGTCCAGCGTCAGGTAATTGCTCAGCAGGCTGACCGCCATTACATTCGCCGACCCCTTGGTCGATACCGCTGAAGCGATGTCGTTGTAGTTGATGCCGTCGGCGTCCTGGCAAGTCGCGCCGTTCGGGTCAACCGCGATGCTGGTGAAGTTGCTGATCACCGAACCGGTCTGCACCGCTACCTGCACATAGCAGCCCTGCGCGCCGGCGGGAACTTGAAAGATGATTTCGTCCTCAGCCGTATAGGTGGCGCTGCCGGCGTAGTAGATGTTGGCTTGCTGCGAGCCGACCCACACCGTGGGACACTGCGAGCCAGGGCAGAGGTTCGTCACGGGGGGCCTGTCCGTCTCCGTGCTGGTGGCGTCGCCGGGCACCACTCCCAACCCCGTGCCATAGAGCAGCACATAATCGCCGGGCTTGGCGGTGTGGAACGGCGTCAGTTCCACATAGTTGGTATCGGTGACGATGCCCGGCCCGGTGCCTGCCGCATTGTAGGCGAACGTGCCAAACGAGCTCGTGACCACCGTGATGGCTGCTGCCGGGACCGTCGAGCTGCTGGTCTGGCCGTTGTAGGTGACTGTGACAGTACCGGTGCCCGTGGGAGTGTTTGCCGGCAGCACGGCGTTGATCTGGCCCGCAGAGGAGTATTCCAGGAACGCCGCCACCGTGGTGCTGCCGATAGTCACATTGATCGACGATCCGCCAAGCGTAGTCGGCAGCGGATAAGGATTCCAATAGACCCCCGTGCTGGGACCCAGCCCGCTACCGAACACCGCGAAATAAGAGCCTTGCGCGATCGAAGAATTCTGTAACGGAGTCAGTGCGAAGCTGGCCGCGTTACTGACTTGGGTGACGGTGGGCTGTGCGAACAGACCGCTCGCCGACAGCAGCAGCGCCACGAAAATGAGCGAAAGAACTTTCACGGGAAGATTTCCTTTCATAAGGTTTCAAGTCTATCATCTCTTGGCCCCGCATTGGCAGGGCCTGACAATATGTCTCGCGCGCCTTTATCCGCGTTGCAGTACCAAAAGTACCATTACCATCTGGAGTGAGTCGCGGCGGAATGTATGGTTCAATCCTTTACATTAGCGTTTTTTGGAATATCATTCGAGATTGGCGCTGGCGACGGTCGGCGGAGGAGAAATCGTGCGTAACATCGTGGCTAAACTTGTAAGGACAACTGTGGGACTCTGCATGGCTTCCGGCTTGGTAGGAGGTCTGTTCGCGCAGTCCATCACGACAACGATCACCGGCAAACTCGGACCGATCACCTCGGGCAGCGGCGCGGTTGTCGGCGGCACTTACGTGAGCGGCCTGACGGCGGTGGGCTCCAGCGGCCAGACTTGCGAGCTTTCCATCACTGGCGCCGGAAGTGGCGCCACGGCCACGGTGGCTTTAAACAACACGAACTCGATCGGCGCGAACACGGCCCTGAAAATGATCGATTGGGGCACCGGTTATTCGACCGCGCCTACGCAAGCCGTCGCGATCAGCGGCGGAACTGCGTCCAGTTGCTCTGGAACGGCCACGATCACGTCGACGATCAACGACCCGCTCGATCTCAACAATCAGTCTTTTACGGCGACCATCAGCGGGCTTGAGGCGGCCGGCGTGACTTATAACCCGTCGTCGATCACATACTCGGGCGTGAGCCTGACACTGACTGCGGGCACTGTGTCGCTCAACCCGGCCTGCTCCACTGCCAGCGTGACGATCGCTGTTCCCAGTGCCAGCGCCAATGATACGTTGTCTTTGAGCAACTGCACGATTACCGGCCTCGTCTCCGGACAATTCAGCTCTGTGATTTCGCTGCCCGCAGGAAGCATCCCCGCACCGATACCAATGGCATTTCATGCCGGGGTAGTCAACTCCCCTGATACGGCCAGCACCGCAACTTACACGCTGGATACGAGTGACTCGCCGCCGGCTACGACTACGCTGGGTATCACCGGCGGCGTGACCGCAACCTGCGTCAGTTGCCCATCGATGACGCTGAGCCCCGCCGCCGGCAGCACCATCACGCTCAATGCCATAACGGGAGGCACTCCAACGCCGGTTCCGGTGACGGTCACCACCGGAGGGACCGTGCTAGCCTATGCGGTCACTACGAATAGTACCGGCGGGTGGCTGAAGGTGAACAATGCCTCTACCACCGGCGGATCGACGGGCGGGTCTTTCTCGGTTAGCGCCACGGCGCAGAGCGCCCCCGGCACCTACATGGGCACGCTCACCGTCTTTACGGCAGCTTCCAATTCCCCGGAAACCATCAACGTGAGCTATGTTGTCGCCAATCCTACTTTCACTCTCAATCCTAGCCCGACCTCATTCACGTTCAACTATGTAACCGGCGGCACTACTCCTACCGGCGCATTGTCCGCCACGACTACACCGAGTTACTCGCTACCGTACACGGCAAGCGTGACGTCCGGCTCGCCCTGGCTGGGTGTCAGTCCCACCAGCGGCACAACGGGCAGCGGCTCGCTGACAGTCTCGGCGAGTCCCAGCCAAGTCAGCGGCGGAAGCTACAGCGGCAACATCCAGCTTGCCGCCACCGGCGAAACGAACGGTCCTGTGAACGTGCCTGTGACATTCAATTACACGCAGGTCGCTACGTCGAACCTCAGCTTTAGCGGCACGGTGGGTGCGAGCAATCCCGCCACGCAACCTTTGGTCGTAACCTCCACGGCAAGTTTGCCCTCAGTCAACTACACGGCTACGGTCGCCAGCGGATCGTGGCTATCGGTCTCCTCGGGGACATTCACCACCAACGGCTCCTCGCCCACGGTCTCGGTGAATATCAGCGGACTGAACGCCACCACTTACACCGGCACGATTAACGTGGTACCCACCGGGGGCGGAGTGATTCCGGTTACCGTGACGCTAACCCTGGCAGGCGCGCCGACGCTGTCCTCCAGCCCCACTTCGCTGACGTTCACGGACACCAACAATGTGCTCCCGGGTTCGCAGACCTTGACCCTCAGCAGTTCAGCCGGCGCGGCATTACCTATCAACTACAACGTGACCACGTCCAGTTCGAACGGCTGGCTTTCGGCAACACCCGCCAGCGGCTCAACCAACTCCGGTTCCAATGTGGTGACTGTCTCGATTAATAGCAATGCGCTGAGCCTGAACGCCGGTAGCTACACGGGCACCGTCATTTTCACACCGACTAATAACACTTCCACCCCGGTCCTCAATGTCACGGTGACATTGGTGGTGGCGGCTACCTTGCAGCCTTCTCCTACCTCGCTGACCTTTAACTACACGATCGGAGGAACTACTCCGGCCGCGCAGCCGATCAGTGTGACCAGCAGTGGCGCGCCTATTGCTTTTAACGCCGCGGCCACGACCAGCTCGGGCGGCAATTGGCTTTCAGTGACGCCCGGCACCGCCACCACCCCCACATCGCTGAGCGTGTCGGTGAACACTTCCGGCTTGGCCGCGAGTACGACCCCGTATACAGGCACAATTACGCTGACATCGAGCGCCGCTGCTACACAGATCGTGAGTGTCTCGCTGACGGTGAACGCGCAGCCGGTGCTCACGGTCGGCACCACTTTGCTGACGTTTGCCGGCCAGACGGGCGGCTCCAACCCGGCCAGCCAGCAGGTGGCGGTCAACACCAGCGGCGGCAGCCTGCCGTTTACCGCTTCGGCCAGCAGCACGGGGCTCTGGCTTTCGGTTTCGCCCACCAGCGGAAATACCAACTCGAACTTAACCGTCTCGGTGAACATCGCCGGACTGGCGGCCAATACTTACAACGGCAGCATCACCGTGAATGTCCCCGGCGCTTCGCCGAGTTCGGCCACCATCAACGTGCAGCTTACGGTCGGCGCGGACGTGCTCTCCACGCTGCCGGCGCAACTTACTTTCACGTATCAGCTCGGCGGGACCGCGCCTTCAGCGCAAACCCTGGCTGTGAACACCACGACGCAAGGATCGAGCTTCACGGCCGCGCCCGGACCGAATTCCACCTGGCTGAGCGTGACCCCAACCAGTGGCACCACGGGCAGCACGACTCTGACGGTCTCGGTCAACACAACCGGCCTGACGGCTCAGACTTATAACGGCTCTGTCGTCATCACCGATTCAGCCGCATCCAACAGCCCGGTCAGCGTGCCGGTAATGCTGGTCGTATCGGCGGCCTCACCGCTCACGGCGAATCCCACGTCTCTTTCGTTCACGTACCAATCCGGAGGCACGGCGCCGGCGAGCCAGACGGTTTCGCTAGTATCCGGAACGGAAGCGATCAGCTTCACGGCGGCGGCCACCACCACGTCGGGTGGTAGCTGGCTCGCGATTTCTCCCACCAGCGGGACCACGCCGCAATCGATTACAGTCTCAATGCAGAATTACTCGAGCCTCGCGCCCGGTGTTTACAACGGCAGCATCACGGTGACGCCCAGCGTCTCCAATACCGTTACGATTCCGGTAACACTCACCGTGTCCTCGCTGGCCGTGACGCCGAGCAGCTTGTCGTTCAGTTACACGACGGGAGCCGCGGCGCCTGCCGGACAAAGCATCGCCATATCCACGCCGGATGCCAGCAGCGTTGCATTCACCGCCACCACGGCTACTACCGGCGGCGGGAACTGGCTGCAGGTTTCCGCCAAGAGCGGCACCGCGCCGGCGTCGTTAATGGTGACCATCGCTACCACCGGTTTGACGGCCGGCACTTTCAACGGCACCGTCACCATCGCGGCCACCGGATACGCGACACAAACCGTAGCGGTCACCCTGACGGTGACCCAGCCGAAGGCCACCATCCAGATCAGCGGCAGTCTCGATTTCGCGATGCCGAACACAGCCTCGCCTGCGACCAACACCCTGACGATCTCGGCATCGGACGGATCGGCGCAGCCGTTCAGCGTGGCGATTAGCGGCATGAACACCGGTTGGCTGACCGTCACTCCGGCGAGTGGAACCACGCCGGGTAACGTGAAAATCACGGCGAACCCGTCCGGATTGATTCCGGGCATCTATGTGGCGCAGTTCACGGTAACGGAGGCGGCGCTGCCGATTCCGACCAAGACCGTGACCGCGCAGTTAACCGTGACCGGCTCGAATCTGACAGCCACTCCCAATACCCTGACATTCACCTATCAGCCGGGCACGACGATTCCGGCGGCGCAGACTGTCGCACTGGCGCTGGCCAGCGGCACCGGCACCATCCCGCTGACGGGCGTGTCGACCGATGTCTCGTGGTTGAAGGCTACGCTTACAGGGACATCGGCGCCAACGACCCTCAGCGTCTCGATCAATCCGGGCCTGCTGACTGCAGGCACGTACACAGGCTACGTGCTGATTAACGGCCAGGGTTCGCCTGGCTCGGCGCTGCAGATTCCGGTAACCTTGACCGTGAATGCGCTGCCGGCAATGACCGCCACGCCCACGGCCCTGACCTTCAGTTACCAGATTGGCGGCGCCGTGCCGGCCGCACAGAGCTTCGCGCTGGCAGCCGGTGCTACGGTACTGAATTACACGGCGACCTCGCCCGGCAGTTGGGTGCAACTGAGTCCGGCGCGCGGCACCACGCCAGGCAGCGTGATGGTGACGGTGGATCCCACGGGTCTGGCCGCGGGCACTTATACGGGCACCATCTCGGCGACCGCTATCGGGGCGAGCAATCCGGTTTCGGTCACCGTGACACTCACCATCACGGGCGGTACGCAGCCGTTGACCATCACGGCCAGCCACCTGTTCTTTGTGGCGGCCACGGGCGGCACGGCGCCGGCGTCGCAGATGCTGACCGTCAACAGCACATCATCGACGCCGGTGAGCTTCACGGCGTCGTCACCGGTGCCGTGGCTGACGGTATCGCCGGCCAGCGGCACGACTCCCGCCGCCCTGACCGTGGCGGTGAACCCCACGGGCATGGCGAGCGGCACCTATTCCAGCTCGATCAACGTGACGGCTTCCGGAGCGGCGGCGCAATCCGTGGCCGTTACTCTGCAGGTGACCTCGAGCACCAGCATCCCCACGATTTCGGGGATCATCAACGCGGCTAGCGGCGCGACCGGGAAAGTATCGCCGGGTATGGCGATTTCGATCTTCGGCACGAATCTGGGTCCGCAAACCGGCGTCGTCTTTGCCGCGCCGGCGGATGGCGGAGCGATCGCCACTACGCTGGGCGGCACGCAAGTCACCTTCGATGGCACCGCCGTTCCGCTGCTCTACAGCCAGAGCGGGCAGGTGAACGCCATCGTGCCGTTCGAGGTGGCCAACAAAGCCAGCACCGAAATCCAGGTGACTTACAACAGCCAGTCCTCAACCGGCATGACCTTGACGGTGGTGGCGGCCGAGCCTGGCCTGTTCACGGCGAACAACTCGGGTAGCGGGCAGGGCGCGATCCTGAATCAGGATTACAGCGTCAACAGCACGTCGAATCCGGCGGCCGCGGGCACGGCCATCATGATCTTCGGCACGGGCGGCGGGCAGACCAATCCGCCTTCGGTGGACGGAGAGCTGAATCCCAATACGTCGACCGGAGCGCTGGTGGCCACGGCGACGGTCTCGGTGAACGGGCAGCAGCAGACCCCGCTCTACGCCGGGCCGGCGCCGGATCTGCTCTCGGGGATCATCCAGGTGAACGCGATGATTCCGGATGGCACGCCTTCGGGACCGATCCCGGTGATAGTAACCATCGGCGGTCTAGCCAGCCAGACGGTAACCGTAGCAGTGAAGTAAGACGGGGGGCAGGGCTCTCAGCCTGCGGCGGCCTCGAAGGCCGCCCACTGAGAGCCTGCCCCTTTTTAACTTAGTTGCGCGAATCTCTCTTTCAAGAACCCAAGCACCTCGCCCGCCGAACTCGCGCCATCCAGAGGCAGAATCAGAACCCCGGCAGGCGTAAACTGCGCGCCGCGCGCCTGGTTCACCAGGTTCATCAACCGCGCGGGATCGATATGCGTCTCCGGGTGGAACTTCACATTTAGTACGCTGTTGCGCCGGTCAATCGCCTCGATGCCCAACTTCTCGGCAGCCGTCTTCAGCCCCGAATACTCCAGCAGATTGCGCACGGCATCAGGCACAGGGCCGTAGCGGTCCTCCAGTTCCTTCTCCACGCGCTCCCGCTCGGCGGGCGTGGCCGCGTTGGCGATCTGGCGGTAGGCGCGCAGGCGCTGGTTTTCGTCTGAAATATACTCCGCCGGGATGCGCATATCGAGCCCCAGGTTCAGGCTGGAATGAATCTCGATGGGCACCTCCTCTCCCTTGAGCTCGCGCACGGTTTCTTCGAGCAGACGGACATAAGTGTCGAAGCCGACTACGTTAATGTGGCCGTGCTGCTCGCCTCCCAGCAGATTGCCCGCGCCGCGGAGTTCCAGGTCGAGCGCGGCAATCTTGAATCCGGCGCCCAGATCGCTGAATTCTTTGAGCGCCGCCAGGCGCTTGCGGGCGATTTCGCTGAGCTCGGTGTCGGCCGGCACCAGCAGGTAGGCGTAAGCGCGGCGGTTCGAGCGGCCGACCCGCCCGCGAAGCTGGTAGAGTTCCGCCAAGCCGTAGCGCTCAGCGTTCTCAATGATGATGGTGTTGGCGAGCGGGATGTCGAGACCGTTCTCTACAATCGTAGTGCAGACGAAGATATCGTACTCATGACGCATGAACTTGAGCATGGTCTGCTCGAGCTCGTGCTCGCCCATTTGGCCGTGACCCACGCCGATGCGTGCGGTCGCAACGAGTTGTTGGAGGTCGGCGGCGCGAGCCCAGATGGAGTCGACGCGGTTGTGCAGGAAATAGACTTGGCCGCCACGAGCTAATTCCAGTTCCAATGCGGACTTGACCAGCGCGGGGTTGTAATGCGCCACCGCGGTTTGAATAGAGAGCCGGTCTTTGGGCGGCGTCTCGATGACGGACATATCGCGGAGGCCCAATAACGACATGTGTAGAGTTCTAGGAATCGGGGTGGCGCTCATGCTGATCACGTCCACGCTCCTCTTGAGCTGCTTCAGCCGCTCTTTATGCTTGACCCCGAAGCGCTGCTCCTCGTCAACAATCACGAGGCCAAGGTCCTTGAAGACCACGTCCGCGGAGAGCAGGCGGTGCGTGCCGACGGCCAGATCGACTTTGCCTTCCGCCAGATCTACCAGCGCCGCTTTGACCTCTTTCTGGCTGCGGAAACGGCTCAGCATTTCAACGCGAATGGGAAAAGGCTGAAAGCGCCGTTTGAAGGTCTCAAAGTGCTGGAAAGCCAGGACCGTGGTAGGCGCGAGCACAGCCACCTGCTTGCCGTCGCCCATGGCTTTGAAGGCAGCCCGCATGACGACTTCGGTCTTGCCGTAACCGACGTCGCCGCAGAGGAGACGGTCCATGGGCTGTGGCGACTCCATGTCGCGCTTGATGTCTTTGATGGCGCTGAGCTGGTCGCGGGTCTCGGTGAATTCGAAGGCGTCCTCGAACTCACGCTGCCAGTTGCTGTCGCGCGAGAAGGAGAAGCCTTCGGCCATTTTACGACCGGCGTAGAGCTTGAGCAGCTCGTCGGCCATATCGCGCATTTTAGCCTTGACGCGCGTCTTGGTACGGCTCCAGGTGGCGCCGCCCATGCGGTCGAGCGTGGGGGCGGATTCGCCCGCGCCGCGGAACCGCTGGACCAGATCCATGCGGGTGAGCGGCACGTAGAGCTTAGCGCCGGCGGCGTATTCGAGCAGCATGTAGTCGCCGCGTGCTTCGCCATGATCGATCTCACGCAGGCCGAGATATTGGGCGACGCCATGCTCGGCGTGGACAACGTAGTCGCCGGGCTTGAGATCGATCAAGTCCGCCGAGAAACTCGCCAACGGGGACTTGCCGGTCGGGGCCCGCGCCACCAGCTCGGAGGTATCGAAGAGATCCTCGCTACCAAAGATGGCGAGCCCCGCATCGCGGAATACCACGCCGTGCTTGACCGCGCCGCGGATCAGGTAGATCGACGCCACCGAGCCGGCCATGTAGGCACGCTCGGCCAGGTATTCGGGCGTAGAATCGGATTGCTCGATGCCGAGCTGGTATGGCACGCCGTATTCGTTGAAGATATCAGCGACGCGCTCGACCTCGCCCGTGGATTCGGCAAAGAACGCGACGCGTGAGCCCGACTCGGCCAGATTCCGTGCCTCGGCGATGGCCACCTGCATGTTGCCGTGAAATGTGAGCGCCGGGCGGGTGGGGATGTAGAAGCTGTCTGAAGACTGCGGCCCGGCGAGGACTTCGACTTCTTCGAGCGCGATCTGGGGAGCGCGGGCGGCCAGGGTCTCGAGATCTTCCCAATGGAAGAAAACGCTTGCGGGATCGTAGGCGGCGGACGCAGGTGTTTGGTCGAGCCGCTTCCAGAGACGCTCGGCGGCGCCGCGGACCTGTGCCGGCTCATCCCACAGAATCAGCGGCCGGTCGAGCAGGGAGAAGACCGAATGGCCGCGCGGACGGACCAGCGGCAGTAGCAGCTCCCACCCGGCGAAAGGCTCGCCGGGCGCCGGGAGGTCGCGGGCCTGAACTCCGGAGTCCCGCAGCTTCTCGCTCAGCTCGGCCAATACGCCGCGCGATTTCGGATATTCGGTAAGCGGCAGCAGGACCGCGTCATCGACTTTGTGGATGGATCGCTGCGATTCGACGTCGAAGCGGCGGATGGTCTCAACCAGATCGCCGAATAAATCGATGCGGACGGGCTTTGGGGATTCGGGCGAATAAACGTCCAGAATGCCGCCGCGCACCGAATATTCGCCGACCATTTCGACCGGCTCGCGGCGCTCATAGCCGACGCTTTCGAGGTGCGCGACTACGTCCTGAAACGGCACCTCATCACCAACGCGCAGGGTAAGGGCGAGCTGGCGGTAGAAGTCGGCCGATTCGACGCGGACGAGCGCCGACGTGACGGGCACGACCGTGAGCGGAACGCGGCGCGTAGCGAGGCGCCACAATCCGATGGCGCGCTGCTCGAGAATTTCGCCGTGCGGCGACATGCCCGTCAGCGGGATCGCGTCGAGCGCCGGCAACAGCAGGGGAGCCGGGTGGTCGCGGCCGCCGATCAGCAGTGAGTAAAAGGTCCCGACCGCTTCAAAAAGCTCCTCGGCACGCTTATTGCCATCTACTACAATAGCCAGAGGGCGCTCTGTCATTTGCCATAGCAGCACGGAATAGAGAGCCTTGCCGGTAGTCGTGAGGCCGGAAAGCGAAATATTGCCTCCGGTTGGAAGGCGTCTGAGCAGCTCCTGAAAAGCCGGATGGTGGCTCAGGCTGAAGAATAAATCACGTATGGCGGGGTGAATCAATGGCGTGCCAGTAGATTTTCGACGATTCCTGTAGTTGAATAGCCGGGTTCCAGGCTTAAGGGGAAGACTTGACCGCCGGCAGCTTCCACCTCTTCCCGTCCGGCGATCCAGTGCGCCCAGTCCGCGCCCTTCACCAGGATATCGGGCAGCACAGCGGCGATCAGCTCGCGCGGCGTGTCTTCATCAAACAAGATGACCGCATCCACGGCCGCCAGCGCCGCCGCGACTTCTGCCCGCTCCATTTCAGGAATCAGCGGGCGCGTGGGACCTTTCAAGCGCCGGACGCTGGAGTCCGAGTTGAGCGCCAGGATCAGAATGTCGCCCAAGGAGCGCGCTTTTTCAAGCAGCCGGACATGGCCGGGATGCAGCAGGTCGTAGCAGCCGTTGGTGAAGACCACGGTCTGGCCCGCGGCTTTCCAACGAGCGCGCTGCGCGATCAGTTCCGGCCGGGTATAGAATTTGCGCATCGCCAAATTCGAGTTTATCAAAGCGAGGCGCCGCGCCCGCTTGCATCGGGTCCGCCGGGCGGGTAGCATGGATGAAATTGCGCATTGCCATAGTGGGCGATTTCAACCCAGACTATCCGACGCATCACGCGATTAACGCGTCGCTGCGGCATGCTGCGGCGGGACTCGGCTTGCCGCTGGAATCGAAGTGGGTCGCGACGAGTTGCGCGGAGAAAGACGCGGACCGGATTCTCCGCGGTTACGACGGCTTGTTCATCGCCTCCGGCAGCCCCTACCGCAGCATCGACGGCGCGTTTGCGGCGATTCAGTTCGCGCGCGTGCACCGCTGGCCACTGATCGGGACTTGAGGCGGCTTCCAACATACTCTGTTAGAGTATGCCCGCAACGTGATGGGACTGGCGGACGCCGATTCGGCCGAGCATGGCGTGCCTTCGTCGAATTTGCTGATCACGGCGGTGGCGTGTCCCATGCCGGACCGCTCGCCCGGTGCGCCCAGCCTGCACGCCGCGGGCATCATCCGCTTGCGGCCCGGAACTCGCGTGCGCGAGATCTACGGGCGGGATGAAATCGCCGAGCGCTACTTCTGCAATTACGAGGTGAACCCGGCCTATCGCGACGCGCTCGAGTCCGCCGGGCTCACGCTCTCCGGCTTCTCGGAAAACGGCGACGTGCGCGTGGCCGAACTCCCCGCGCATCCTTTCTTTATCGCGACGCTATTTCAGCCGCAGTTGTCGTCGGAGGAGGGCAGGCCGCATCCGCTGATCAGCGCGTTTGTGCGGGCCTGCGCCGGTCGCCGCGTGAGCCAGTGATTAGAGTATTCCGCCGGAGACAAACGCGATTTGCTCTAAGACCGGCGTAATCACGGCCGCCACCGTCGCAACGACTTCGAAACCGAGGAAGCCCGCCAAGCTCATGTGCCCTATCCCATTGTCGGCTGGATTCCAATAGTGTACGGTGCCTATCGTATGGCCGTCGAGGTCCACGCCGACGATGACAAGGTCGTGCGCGCCACCTTGAATTGTGGTGATCACGGGCAGACCCCTCTGGAGGCAGCCGAGTACTAGCGCCGCATCGAAACCTGGCTGCAGGACGCAATCGAACTCCAGCCTCCTAATTCCGGACTGCTGCCGGTGATATTCCAAGCCTTGCTCGTGTAAGCAGCGCAGTAATTGACTGTAGGTACCCCAGTCCGGCGTTAGCGTAGTTTCCAGGTTTCCGAACAGGGTCATCACGAAAGTCTCTTGCGTGACGAGGGTATCGACTTGAAAACGCGCTACAGCGGCTAAAGAGGCTGCCCAGCACCATTCCCGCCCGGGCCGCTGCGGTTCAGCGCGTTGTTGCCACAGGTTCAGATCGATTTGCATATGGAATCTCGTTAGAGACGATTCTACTCCGCTAAAGCCCCCGGCCAAATCTCCCGATCAACCAGTTGAGGATTCTATGTCCCAAGCCTTGGTGGTTGACGATTCGAAGGCGGTCCGCATGATCGTGTCGCGGAATCTGAAGGAGCTCGGCTATGAAGTATCCAGCGCCGCGGATGGCGCCGAGGCCTTGTCCATGTTGCGCGAGGATATCTCGCTGGTGCTGGTCGACTGGAATATGCCGCGCCTGAATGGGCTTGAATTCGTGAAGCAACTGCGCGCCGATCCGCAATACGCCTCGGTGAAGGTGGTGATGGTCACCACCGAAACCGAAGTGGAGCAGATGGTCAAGGCCCTGGCGGCGGGGGCGGACGAATATGTCATGAAGCCGTTCACCAAAGAAATCCTGGCGGACAAGCTGCGCATGCTGGGCTTGCTGCAATAAGAGATCCAGCCATGCGAGGCGGTATTGCAAGAAAAGCGATTTTGCCGGGCGCGCGCATCCGTGTGTTGGTCGTGGATGATTCGGTGGTGATTCGCCGCCTGGTGACGCACGCGCTTTCCGAAGAGCCGGCGTTAGAAGTCGTGGGCGTGGCGGCCAACGGCGCGATTGCACTCGAGCGCATCGCCCAGTTGAATCCGGATGTGATCACGCTCGACATCGAAATGCCCGAGATGGATGGATTAGCGGTCTTGCGGCACTTGCGCCAGAGCGAGGCGCGCCCGCGGGTAGTCATGTTCAGCACCCTGACGGAGCGCGGCGCGGCGCTGACCCTCGAGTCGCTGGTGCTCGGCGCGGATGATTATGTCACCAAGGCGGCGAATGTGGGGTCACTCGACCGGTCACTGGCCAGCCTACGCACGGAGTTGATTCCTAAAATCCGGCAGTTCTTTCTGCTGCCGGGCGAAGCCACCCGGGCCACCCCCACGCTCCCAGCCCCGCCCACGCCGCGGCCGGCGGGCGTTTGGAACACCGCACGCGCGAAGGTGCTGGCTATCGGCGTCTCCACGGGCGGGCCGACCGCGCTGGGCGCCATCATGCCCCAGTTTCCGGACGATTTCCCGCTTCCGATCCTGATCGTGCAGCACATGCCTCCGTTGTTTACGCGGTTTCTGGCCGAGCGTCTGCAGGCCGGCACGCGCCTAAAAGTTGAGGAAGCGGGCGATGGAACACGGGTCGCGGCGGGGAGGGTCCTGGTCGCTCCGGGCGACTATCACATGCGGGTATGTTCCGATGCCGGAGGTACGGTTATCCGGCTCGATCAGGCGCCGCCTGAGAACTCTTGCCGCCCATCGGTGGACGTGTTGTTCCGTTCGGTCGGCGAAGTCTTCGGAGGTGCTGCCGTCGCGGTGGTGCTGACCGGGATGGGTCACGATGGCTTGCGCGGCGCGGAAGTACTGAGAGCCGCCGGCGCACGCATCATCGCGCAGGATGAGGCGACCAGCGTCGTCTGGGGCATGCCCGGCGCGGTGGCCACCGCCGGCTTGGCAGACTGCATCGTGCCTCTCGCTGGCGTGGTGCCGGCCATCTTGCAGCAAATCGGTAAAGGGTGAAGAATTCATGGCGGCAACTGACTTACAACCCGAGAGCTATCGCTTCCTGCAGGACTATGTGTATCGCGAGTCCGGCATCGTTCTGGACGGAGACAAGCACTACTTGTTCGAAGCCCGCCTGATGCCGATCATGCAGAGTCTGCGTTTAGGATCGCTCAATGATCTCTGCGCCATGCTTGGTGACCCGAATCAGGCGCTCTTGAAACGGCAAGTGGTCGACGCCATGACCACCAACGAGACCTTTTTCTTCCGCGATCCCGCGCAATATGACGCGCTCCGTTCGGTGGTGCTGCCCGGCCTGATCGCGCAGCGCCAGGATACGCGCAAGCTCAGCTTCTGGTCGGCGGCTTCCTCCTCGGGGCAGGAGGCCTACAGCCTGGCGATGATGCTGCTCGATATGGGACTGGGAGACTGGAAAATCAAGATCCAGGGCACGGATCTTTCGAGCAAGATGGTGGAACGCTCCCGCACAGCCAGATATCTGCAGATTGAGGTGAACCGCGGTCTGCCGGCCAGTTGCCTGATCAAGTACTTTACCCGCGCCGGCCTCGAATGGCAGTTGAAGGACGAAGTACGGCGGCTCGTGGATTTCACCCCATTCGATCTGCGCCAGAACATGTCGTCGCTCGGGCCCTTCGACGTGGTGTTCTGCCGCAATGTTCTGATCTATTTCGACATGGAGGTCAAACGGAGGATCTTGGACCAGATACATGGAACGCTCTTTCGCGGAGGCTATTTGTTGCTCGGCGGCAGCGAGACCACACTCAATCTGACGAATCGCTTCGACCGCCAGATCCTGGGCCAGTCCGTGTTCTATCAGGTTCCTTAAAACAACAAAATGCAGGCACCTTTTGCTCTCAGCGTTTACCGGGACGATCTGGCGCGCATCGTGCAGATGGTCTTCCAGACGATGATGAATACCGACGTCGAAGCGGCCGCCACGCCGTGGGTTCGCCCGTCGGAACACGTGACCTCGGCTGTGCAGTTCGTGGGCGAGTGGCAGGGAGCCACGCTGTTCGAATGCGGCGCGCAGCAGGCGTGTGAGTTCGCCACGCTGTTCATGGGCATTGATAAGCCGGCGGCCATCGACAGTGACGTGCGCGACGTGATGGGCGAGTTGGCCAACATGGTGGCAGGCAATCTGAAGTCGCTGCTGCCGCGGGGCGTCGACCTTTCCATTCCGTCCGTGGTCGAAGGCTCCGATTACACCATGTCGTTGTGCGGCATCAAGGCCGTGGAACAGATATCGTTTGTCAGCCCGTCCGGCGATTTTCGCATCACGCTGGTCGAGATGTCGCCGTCCGGCCGTTGAGCGGGTGCAGGCCGGCAGGTTGCTAATATAGAAATTACGGAGCTGATTTATGGAATTTCTAACCAGCAGCCTGCTCGAGCTTATTACCCAGACATCCACGAACCTGCCGCCCGATGTGCGGACAGCCATGTCCTTGACCGCCGGCGAAGAGACGCCCGGCACGCAGTCGGCGCAAGCGCTCAATATCATCTTGTCCAATATCGACATGGCCGCCGATGACGAGGGGCCGATTTGCCAGGACACGGGTATGCCCACCTTCATGGTCCATACGCCCGTGGGTGTGAATCAGATCGAGATCGGGCGCGCCATCCGGGCGGCCGTGCAGGAGGCTACCCGCCTGGGTAAGCTGCGGCCCAATTCGGTCGATTCTTTGACCAGCAAGAATAGCGGCGACAACCTGGGCCCGGAAACGCCCGTCGTGCATTTTGAGCAGTGGGAGCAGAACGAGATCGAGGTCAAACTGATTTTGAAGGGGGGCGGCTGCGAAAACAAGAATATCCAATATTCGTTGCCCTCCAACCTGGATCACCTGGGACGCGCCGACCGCAATCTGGAGGGCGTACGCAAATGCATCCTGCACGCGGTTTGGCAGGCGCAGGGCCAAGGTTGCGCGCCGGGAGCGCTGGGGGTGTGCATCGGTAGCGATCGCGCGCACGGATACGAATTGGCAAAGGGGCAACTGTTCCGCACGCTGGATGACGTGAATCCAAATCCGGTGCTCGCGACTCTCGAATCGGAAATCATGGACGAGGCCAACCGCCTGGGCGTGGGGGCCATGGGATTCGGCGGCAAGGCTTCGTTGATCGGCTGCAAGATCACGGCCGCTAACCGGCTGCCCGCCAGTTTCTTCGTTTCCGTAGCCTACGATTGCTGGGCGTTCCGCCGGTTGGGCGTGCGGCTGGAGGCGTCCAGCGGCGCCATTACCCAATGGCTTTACCGGGACCCGAGCCGGCCGGTCGAGCGCATGACCAAGGCGGAAGGCTTCCCACTTACCGGACGCGAGGTGGTACTTTCCGCGCCTGTGAGCGAAGAGGCCGTGCGGGCGTTGAAGGTGGGCGACGTGGTGATCATCAACGGCGAGATGTTCACGGGGCGCGATAACGTACATGCTTACCTGATGAAGAACCCACCGCCGGTGGATCTGCACGGCGCCGTTCTGTATCACTGCGGCCCGGTGATGCTGCAGCAGGGCGGCAAGTGGACGGTGAAGGCGGCCGGTCCTACTACCAGCAGCCGGGAGGAACCGTACCAGGCCGAGGTGATCCGGCAATATGGTGTGCGCGCGGTGATCGGTAAGGGTGGTATGGGTGCGAAGACCCTGGCGGCACTCGAGGAATGCGGTGCGGTGTATCTGAACGCCATCGGCGGCGCGGCACAATACTATGCCCGGACGGTCGCGGACGTGGCGGACGTGTACCTGATGGAATTCGGCATCCCGGAAGCTATGTGGCGCTTGCAGGTGCACGGCTTTGCGGCCATCGTCACGATGGACGCGCACGGCCACAGCCTGCACGCGGACGTGGAGAAAGCGACCGGCGCCGAGTTGGAGGCCTTGCAGACGGTGTAGTCCGGCCTTATTCACCGTACGGTTCTGTTACAATAACGCTGAAGCGGCCAGGTAGCTCAGTCGGTAGAGCGCAGCCCTGAAAAGGCTGGCGTCGGCGGTTCGATTCCGTCCCTGGCCACCATATTCTAAAGCACTTAGCGATTTCGCAAAACCCAACCATTCCATTACCATTCCAAAAAATCTGGCTCCTCGGAGATCGCCTGGGGGTTTCTGCGGATGCGCGGCGCGCCGTCAAGATCGCCTCACCGTTTCGATGTGAGCAATGAGAGCAGCCATCTACACCCGACCAGGAGGCAGCTTGAACTACAGATTGTTATCCGATACCACTCGAAATCGTGGCCTCCGCGATACGTGTGCTTCGGTAACTTCCAGCGCATGCCGGAGGCAGCCAAAAGCGTGCCTACACGACCGAAAAGCCGCTGCCAATCAAACTATCAGAGCTATCAGCACGGTCGACTGCCACAGATTCCGATGCCGTACCACTCCCCACTCCTCTAATTTCGATTGAAATCCCATAAAGGCCACGTCTGCTGCAAACGCGAGCAGCCTCCTTCATCGCGCTGTATTAAAAAGCGGCCCGGCCTGAGCCTTTTCTCATCTCCCGCAGATAATTTTGCCGGGGTCGCTTCCGATACAGCACTAAGCATTATCGGAATAGGAAACTTGCGCAGCCGCTCTCCGTTTTGCATGCTGATGATCACCCTTTAGCATGAGGGTTCCCCACCCTTCAGGCTTATCCTGTGTTAGAAACACGCCCCCCTCCACAGGCTCATGCTGCGTTATACAAGACTTCCGGTTGCGGAGGGAAGCGGCAGAGGAGTATAGTTTCAGTTCCATGCTTCGCAACCTCCCATCCGCCGCATTCTTGCTAGCCGTCGCATTTCCGCTATGGCCTCAATCGCAGCCGCGGCTCGAAAGCCTGCAGGGTAAAACGATCCTGCTTTTTACGCCGCATCCCGACGATGATACTTTCTGTTGTGCCGGGACGCTTGCTCTGCTGGCCAAGGCGGGCAACAATGTCCGCATCGTCATTTACACCAATGACGACAAGGGTTCCTATGATCCAGATATGACCAGCGAGCGGCTGGCGCGCATCCGCATGCACGAGGAAGAGGAGGCCTGCCGCATCATCGGCATCCCGAAGGAGAATATCTCGTGGCTCGAATATCACGACGGCATGCTGGAATACGCTAACACGCGCGACCTCGTGGAGGAGGTCACCCGCATTATTCGCAAAGTACGGCCGGACGTGGTGCTTTCGATTGACCCCGGCTCGGAGTATGTCAGATGGCACAAGACCGACCATCGCATGGCGGCTAACAACACCATCGATGCCGTCCGCGCCGCCGAATGGCATCTCTACTTCCCCAACCAGTTGCTGCACGAAGGCCTGCAGCCCTTCCTGGTCCCACAAGAATTCTACTATTACGTGACCGATAAGGACGCCAACTACTGGGTGAATATCGATAGCGTAGTCGAAAAGAAAATCGATGCGGCCATGGCGCACGTGAGCCAGTGGGAACCTTCCATCCACCATTACCGGCCGGACTGGGATCAGGTAGATCTGGAGAAGACCAAGGCGGAAGTGCGCGGCCGCATTCCCAAGAAAGACGGGCACTACGTGGAGGCGTTTCGCACCACCACGGGGTTCAACCAGGAATGACGATTTCCCGGCTATGCCTCGCGGTGGCGGCACTGTTGTGCACCTCTTCGTGCCGGTAATGGCCATCCTCTGGATGCGCTCACAGCAGACGAATACCGGTCAGTTTTTGAAACCATGAAGGCGTCCGGCACGCTGGCCGAGCCGGTATGCCGGAGTCAACTTGCACGAGCCGCCCAAGACGGAAGTGCTGCGATGGAAGCCGGGCGAGCCGATCAGGCGCGAAGCAAGCAGCGGGTCATCGCGGCGTTGGGCAAGCGCGGGATTACCTGGAAACTGTCGGCTGCGACAGCAGTTCGCCCGGTTACTTTGGGACCGCGGAGAAACAAGGCCGCTGTCTGCAGCGGTTCATCTGCTCGGTGGTCGCGGCTCCGCGAATCATGGCGGCCACCCAGGCTCACGCGATGTACTCTGAATTCGGCGACGGAATGGCATGAATTCGAGTTGCAGCCGTTCGATTTCTTCGCCGCAATCCAGCGTCGTACCTGCCAAAAACGCGGTAGCAGATTAATTGATCAGCTTCAGTACGAACTTTGCTCTTCCAGTTGATAGACGCCGTACAGGATGCCTTGAGCACACCGCACCGACAGGCGACTTTATCTCTAGTAGATAAACTTCAGCGCGAACTGTATCTGCCGTCCCGGCTGCGCTGCCGTGAACGATCCCGCTCCAGGAGAATCAAAATTGCTCACCAGGCTGTTGGCGCGGAAGTTCGGATGGTTGATCATGTTGAAGAACTCCGCCCGGAATTGCAGCTTCGCGCGTTCCTTAATCGCAAAGTCCTTGAACAGTGACGTATCGATCTGCAATTGAGGCGCAGTCCAAATGATATTGCGGCCCGCGTTGCCGTAGGTGCCGAACGGTTGCAGCGTAAAGGCCGCTGGGTTGAACCATTCACTTGCGTTCTGATTGGACGGATACAACGGCACTCCCAGCACTCTATCGGGCCGCTCCTCCGTGTCACCGGTGTTGTTGTTCTGATCGACGGCCTCCGTGATCGTATACGGCAGCCCGCTCGACCAGGACTGAATGCCCTGCAATTCCCAGCCCCCGATCAGGGTGTTGCCGATGCCGTGCAAACTGCCCAAAACGGCCCGCCCTTGGCCAACCGGCAGCGTGTACGACAGGCTGTTCACAAACCGGTACTTTTGGTCGTAATCCGATGGCCCCTTGTCCCACTCCGGATTATTATTGTCCACGAAGTTTCCGCCGTTGTGGAAACCGAGCGAAGCCTGGGACTGCTCGTCGATGGACTTGCCATACGTAAAAGCGGTCAGGAAACTCAGGCCGTTCGAGAGGCGCTTCTCCAGCTTGGCTTGCAAAGCGCTGTAGGTGGAGCTGTCGCAGGAGCACCAGAATGGGAGATCGCCGCCCAGGTAAGGACGCAGGCGCTCGGCGTTGTAATCCGCACTCGGATTCGTCGATGCGGGGATTTGGTTCAGGTTGCGGAACTCGTAAAGGTGCGTACCCTTCGAACCGGTATAAGCCACCTCCAGCATGGTGTTCCATCCCAAGTCCTGCTGTACGCTCGCTTGCCAATGCTGCACGTTCGGATTGGTGAAGTTCGGGTCGAGCGCAAATAGGGACGGAGCCGAGGGATTGGCCAGCGCGTTCAACGGAAATCCCTGCGAAAGATTGCTGACTATCGGATTCGGGGTCAACGGGCTCAAAACGTTGTAGTTCGATTGCTCAAAGAACGGCGGGTTGTTCCCCGGATTCGGGATGCTCAGCGGTCCCGCCTCATACGAAGAGTAGAAGACCCCGTAGCCCGCGCGCAGCACCGTCTTGTTGAACAGGTTGTACGCCAAGCCGATCCGCGGAGCAAAGTCGTCCTTCTGGTCCGGCACCAGGCTTGCCGGCGCGCCGCGAGTCACTGTGATTTCCGGGAAGAAACTCGGCGGCAGCGGATCCTGCCGGTTACCGGCGATCTGCAGCGTGTTGGTGAAGACGTTGAAATTTGCCGCTGCGTCGTACTTCTCCTTCGCGTGTTCGACGAATTCGTAACGTAGCCCCAGATTGAGCGTCAGCTTCTGGGTTAATTTGATGTCGTCCTGGACGTAACCGAAATAACCGGGCTGTTGAAATTCGTCGTTGATGAACGACGAGAGGTTCGCGCCCCCCGATACGGCCCCGAGCAGGAAGTCGGCCGTACCCAAACCCGTGGTTGACGAGTTTTCTATATTCTGGGCTGTGTACGTCCCGCTGAAGCCGAAATATCCGCGGGGAACCGGCGGCTGCAGGATGGAAAAGTCCACCCGCGGTTTCAGCTCCGCTCCTATCTTGAGAGTATGTCGGCCATGCACCACTGTCAGGCTGTCAATAAGCTGTTCGATCGCCTGCTTTTCCACCGTCGGCTGATACTCCGAGCTGCCAAAGCCGCTCAGCCCCGAAACGCCAAACTGCGGGAAACCACCGTTATTGGAAGCGAATGGAATCCCGGGAATACCAATCTGCTCAGATTCGTTAATTGTGGAGTTGAACTGCAGCCGGTCCGATTCGTTCTGCGTATATCCCAGGCGCAGATCGTTGACGATCCGCGGAGTGAAGATGTGCGTCTCGCTCACCACCACGTTGCGTGGTTTCTGCAGGAACACACCAGACGAGAACGATGCCGCATCCAGCGGTGGAGGGATGTCTCCCGGCGGAACGTCCCTCTGGTTCGCCCAACTGAACCGTCCGAAGATGGAATCCGCATCCGAAATCCTGTGATCGATGCGCAGATCGATTTGATTGGTGTCGTTGGGTTCGACCGGATTGCTCAGGTAATTGTTCGCAGGTCCGAAATTGTTGAACTGGCCAGGCGTATTCGGCTCGGGAAACATGCTCAACAACTTGGCGGCAATCGGGTTCCAACGCGATTGCGGAATTACGTTCCCGGGGAACGGCACACGCCCCACCGCGTCTCCCGAAGAGTTTATCGTGCCCGTAGTCGGATCGTAGATCGTGTTCAACGGCACGCCGTCCACGGGCGAAAAATCTCCCTGCCGCATGGCGTCGGTGGGGACCGTGGCCAAAAACGTGTCGCCCGTACGGATGCGGGTTCCCTGGTAGTCAAAAAAGAAAAACGTTCTGTTCTTGCCGTTGTAAACCTTCGGAATCAGGATCGGTGCGCCGATACTGAAACCGAATTGATTCTGCTTGAATGGCGCAATAGGGGCGCCGTTGGCGTTGTTGAAGAAATTGTTGGCGTCCATATCGCTGTTGCGCAGGAATTCATACGCCGTCCCATGCAGATCGTTGGTGCCGGATTTGATCGTCACGTTCAGCACCGCGCCGCCCGACCGGCCGAACTCCGCGCTCATCGAGTTGGTCTGTACTTTAAACTCCTGAATCGCGTCCGGCGGCGGCCCGATCACGAAACTCGCCTGGCTGCTCAGATCCTCGGAGAGGCTGTTGTTGTCGATGCCGTCCAATATGTAGTCGTTCTGGTACGGCCGCACCCCATTGGCGCTGAATCCGCCAGTGTTTTCGTCTCGCGCTCCCGCCGGAGTTGGCGCTGTGCCAGCCGTCAGCACCGCCAGGCGCGTGAAAAACCGGCCGTTCAGCGGTAGGTCGACAATTCGTTGGCTGTCGACGACTTCGCCGAGGTCGGAGTTGTCTGTCTCCAGGAGCGGCGCCGCTGACTGAACCTCCACCGTTTCCGAAGCCTGGCCGACCTCAAGCCGCGCATCTACCCGCACGCGGTCTTGCACATTCACTTGAATATCCGATCGAACCGAACGCTTGAACCCCGTGGACTCAACCGCTACCGAATACTTGCCGACTTCGAGCGGAGTTATCACATAATCGCCGGCAGCATCCGTCGTTGTTTTTACCGCTATGTTGGTGCCCATATTTGTGATCGTGACCACCGCTCCCGCAATGACCGCGCCGGTAGGATCCGTTACGGTCCCGATGATCGAGCCCGTAGTCGTCTGCGCACCAAGCGGCGACAACGAAGCAATCAGACACAAAGCCAAACAGATTGACCCGAAACAAGACACCAATACCCCGGCTACTGACCTTCGCATACCTGGCCTCCGATTTTGGCCATTGTATATCAGCCCGAGCCTGGCAACCAATGATTTTTTGGATGGGGCCTATTCGGCCAGTTCGAGCAGCGCCTTCTGCGCGGCGGTGCTGGCTGGATTCCTGGTGAGCAATTGATAGAGTGTCTCCCGAGCCTTCGCACGGTCGCCAGCACGCGCGTAGAAGCGAGCTAGGTTCATATAAGATATCTCCTCATCCGGCGCTACTTCGATGCCGTAGCGGAAGGCGGCCACCGCATCAGTCGGCTTATGGAGTTCCACGTACAGCACCCCGAGGTTGTTGATGGCCCACACGTGGTCGCGTTGCGCGGCAATAGCCTGTTCGAACCACTGGCGGGCCTCGTCCGTGCGGTTGTGGCGCACCAGCAGCAGCCCCAGTTCGTTGGCCGCATCGGCATCCTGGCTGTCGGCCGCCAATGCGCGGCGGAACATAGATTCGGCGGACCGATCGTCGCCCAGATCGGCATGCGCCTGCCCCGCGCTGATCAGGGCATACGATGCATTTGGGTTTAGAGCTAACGCGTGCTCGAAATCGGCAAGCGCATCGTGATAACGCGTGACCTTCATTTCGAGGCGGCCCAGGTAAGTCCAGGCGTCGGGCGAATTGGGCAGCAACTCGACGGCGCGCTCCAGGTGCCGGCGCGCCTCGGCCTCGCGGCCGGCTTCCATGTGAATGAATCCCACTGCCAGGTGCGCCTTTCCGTTCTCGGGCTGCTGGCGAATCACCTCGTCCAGGTAGACCAAGGCCGGTTCGGGATAGCCGGCCCAGAAAAACGCCGATCCCAGGCGGAAATAGTTGCGCTTTGGCGTGGCGTAATAAGTGCCGGCGAATGGCAGGGCCAGCCGCATACGATCCGGTGTGCGCAATAACTGTAAATCCTCACGCAAACGCGCTTCGGCCGGAACGCGAGAGTACACTTTATGCGCCCGGCCGTGTTCATCGATCAGGATGAGCATCGGCAGGCGCAGGCCGGTTCGGTAATCAAACAGGTAGCGGCGAAACAGAGCGTACGACGCCGCGACGTCGGCCGGCGCGCGGGTGAGATCCAGCACCTGGCCCGGAATGTCGGCGGGGAGTTTGGCATTTGCGTCGGATGTCAGCAGGACGAACCCCGGCCCGCGCTGCGTTTCAGGTATCGGAACAGGATCGAGGAGCCAGGTTTCTTCAAAACCCGGCGTGTTGACTGGTTCGAGATGCGATGCGGGCGGAAGTGGTTGGCGGCGCGCGAACGGTTCGCTGCGCGGCTGGTTATCGCCTTCCGTGATGTGGTAGCGAAACCCGGCTTCGAAGTCGTGGAATTCCTGCCGCAGTCCGGAGGGCCAATGAATCACGATGCGATCTGCCAGCGGCGCGTCTCCCAAACCGAAATGCAGGGTCTTGGTGTGCTGCGAAAGATAACCCGATCCGGCCTGGAGGAATTGTACGGTGCGCCGGCCGGCCCACTCCACGTGAACCGCCGCCCCTATCGCATCGCGATTCGATCGACCGCCAGTCAGCCGGATGGCAATCGCTTGTGCTTGCTTAGCCCATTCATTGCGCAAGAGGCGGACCTGGGGTCCCAGGCGGCTTTTTAGGATCAAATCGAGGCGCCCATCGTCATCGAAATCGAGAGCCGCGAAGGCTCGCGTATCCTCCGCGAAATCGGCGCCGGATATGCCCGAGAAATCGTAATAGCGGCCGCTGCGCCGCGCGTAGAGCACGTTTGGCTCATGTCCGTTCCAACTCGTATCTTCACGAATGAACTGGTTGATGGCGTTCCAGCCGTTTTCGTACTTGGGCGCCGGTTGCGGGGTGGCGGGCGAGAATGCCACGACCTGCCGCCAGAAAAAGCTCATCGCGTCGATCGGTGATGGATTGGTGAGCATGCCGCAACCGATGTAGATCTCCGGTGCGCCGTCGTTATCCAAATCGAAGCCGCCGGAAGACCACGCCCAGCGGCCCATATCGACTCTTTCGTCGGATTCAGTTTCTTCGAATGTGCCATCACCGCGATTGCGGTAAAGCGAATTACCCTTGGTGTGCCGGCGGTAGGCGTCCATCAGGCCGTCCTTGGCGACCGGCGCGAAATGCGCATCGGCGGCCACGCGCTGTCCCGAAGCCGTCCACATGTCGCTGATATAGAGATCCGGCCGGCCGTCGCCGTCATAGTCAAACCAGGCCGCGCTCATGCCGGGACCGAGGTCCTCGACGCCGGCCGAGGCGGCCACATCGTGAAAATGACCGCCTTCGTTTTTGTAGAGATTGTTGCGGCCGAAATCGTTGGCGACGTAAAGATCGAGCCAGCCGTCGCCGTCGTAATCGCACCAGGCGGGGGCGAAGCTGTAGTGGTTGTTGTTTTCGTCGAGGCCGGCCGCCGCGGTGACATCTTCGAAAAAACCGGTTCCATCAGCCGCCAGCCGATTGGCGAACAGAAAGTTCGGCGGACCGTTTTGCGTGTCGTGATAAGGCTCCGGATAGCGGTACTGATCCTCGCTCTGAAAGTAGACGTAGGTGCAGAGATACAAATCGAGGCGGCCGTCGCGGTCATAGTCGGCGGCGGACATGCCGGTGAATGTTCCCTGGGGCGGGGATCCGAAGCGGAAAGCGTCGGGCTTATGGCGTAACGAGGCGCCATCGTTCAGAAAGAGAAGCGGGCCGGAAGCGGTGAGCACTACCAGGTCCTGCCGGCCGGAGTTGCGCAGGTCCACAAACAAGGCTGCGGTCGAGTCATCCAGCACGGCAGCGCCCCAATGCCCGGTGATATCCTCGACCCGCCCGCCTGCATCGAGCTTGTACAGGCGATTGGGCAGCCCGCCTGGCTGGCAGATATACACCTCGTCCCGGCCGTCGCCGTCGATATCTCCCACGGCGATGCCGTTATTGCCGTAGACATCGATGCCCGATGCGGAATCCAGCCGGCCGCGCCAGTAAGGGACGCCGCGCAGCAATTGGTTTCGAAACGAATCGGCTGGCCCAAACGACTGGCTCGTCACGTCCTGGAACAGCGGCCGCGGCGACGTGACCAGCGATTCTTCCGCCGGCTCGAACGAGGCGAGTAGCGCGCCACGCCAGGTCTGTTTCCAGATACCCACCCGATAATTCAGCATGCCGGCGGCGGTGCTGGCGATTTCATAGCGCAGGCGATCGCCTGGCAGCGCGACGAACCGCGCACTGCGGACCTCGCCCAGGTTTGCGATCCAGTTCTTCAGGCCTGCCTGAAACCGGCGGTCGGCGCTGTCGAACTCCCCAGCGAAAACGCCTTTCGCGATTTGCTGGTAGCGCACGGGCATGGGTGATCCACCGCGAAAATCGCCGGCCAACGCAACTGTCCGGGTGGCCAGCATCCGGCTCCAACGAGCTTCGATCTCGACCGCTTCCCGCTCGACCGCAAATTCGTCGTGACCGGGGTCAATTTGTGGGCGAAGCAATTCGTAAGGACTCGACTTGCGGAAGTGAACCGGAAAAACCGAGGGCGTCGCAGTGGCACTGGATGGCCAGGACCATGCCAGACCGGCACCCGCCGCGCGCCGCAGGAACGAACGGCGCGTCCAGTTTTGACCCGAGGACATACGGAAAGTATTTTAGTTTGGATCGAGAGAGTCGGAGGAAACCTGGTGGCTGTTCAAGCTTATGTAAGTAGAGCCCCAATCTTCTTAGTCGCTGTCGGAAACTTGCCGATACCCGCGCCTACTATTTCATCGGCCACCGTCACATACACATCGGCGACGGTCCCGGTAATGCGCGTGTGCGCCCCTTTTGCCAGTCTCTTGTCCCCTCCGGCCACCAGCATCGCCAAGCCGCTGTTCTTATGCGGATTGGCCTCGGCATGTTCGTGGACGAAAATCAGGCTCGTATGGTCGAACAGCGTGCCATCGCCCTCCGGAACTGATTCGAGCTTCGCCACCAGATACGCGAACTCCTCCACATGCCACCGGCAAATGTCGCGCAGCACATGGATGCCATCCGTTCCGTCCGCGCCGGACGTCTTATCTGGCGAATGCGTGTAGTCATGATGCCGCGAGGAGGTATACCCAAGCCAAGGGAACCGCGTCAGGCTCTGGCATTTCGTCAACATATAAGAAGCGACGCGTGTCTGACGCATCGCCAGCGCCTCGACCAGCAGGTCGCTCTGCAATTTCGCAATCCGCGGCCAATCCTTCATATCGCCGTCGAAGTCTGGCGGATCAACCCGCGCGTACTCCGGAGGCAGCCCGGCAATCGAGCGCTCCAAATCCCGGATGCCCGACAAATGCTCGTCCACGCGGGCCTTATCGTCTCCCGGCAGCGACTTCTCGAGCGTCGCAGCGTCCGCCTGCACCGCATCCAGGATGCTGCGCTTCCGGTTCACCCAGCCTTCTTCGCGCGCGCCAAACAAGCGGTCAAACAGCCTATGGGGAATCATTTCCGGCGGCAGCGCCCGCTCGTATCCCGCCCAACTCATGTTGCGCTGCATGCTCTCGCCGAAAGATTCCTGCGCCACCCCAATCTGCAGCGAGCGGAAGCGCGAATCCCCGCCGATCTTTCCCGCGATGATTTGGTCGATCGACGGCCCGCTCGGTCCGCGGCCGGTGAAGTCCAGGCCGGTCATCAAGCCGCTCATGGAGTTCGTATGGCCGTTCCCTTTACCGCTGGAGGCGGCATTGTCCACGCCGCTCAGCACGTGAACGTCCTTGCGCCAGGCGGCCAACGGCGAGAGGCATGGGGTCAGTTCGTAGTCGCTTCCTTCGTCGGTGGGGATCCAGTAACGCTCCGGAATGCCGTTCCCGTTGAACCACAGAACAAAACGGGTTTCAATGGGCTTCTCCGCCAGGGCTGGATTCGCCGTTCCTGCCGGGGGCGTGGCCGCATAAGCGGTCCCCGAGGAATTGAACATCGACGCCAGTGGCGGAAGGCCAATCGCGATCCGCGCTCCGGCAGCCGTGAGTCCTTTCAGCAGCGCTCTGCGGGACGTTCTAATTCGGTTGGTGATTATTTGCGACATCCAGCCTCTGCCCCTCCTGCGGAAATTCTCTATGCAGAACTATTGACAATATTAACTCTTTAAAGCGGAAACCGGAATTGCGAAAATCGCCGGTGACGAACCGGAGCAGGGGCCGGTCCGCCGCCGTTTCGCTTCTTCCGGCCTGAAACCGGAAATACTGCTTCACGATGCATTCCTGACATTGCGGGCTCTTTGCCAGTACCGCGCCTAACTGTTGCGGCGACGAAAACTCCGAATTCGGGATGCCGGCAACGTAGGCACTCGTGTTCAGCGGCAGCTTGATGACTCGCTTCGGTATGGGATGTTTCCCATCTTCGTCATCGTCCTCATCTTTTTTCTTGCGAAATTCAAGGACCATTTGTTCTCTGCGCGCCCCCACTGCGTCGAACTTCTCCAGTCCGAATCCCACGGCGTCCATCAGCTTGTGGCAGGTGGCGCACGAGGCATCGGTCGTATGTTCCGACATTCGGTCGCGATTGGTCTGGGGCTTGGCCTCGGTCACCGGCGGCAGATTTGTGTTCACGCCCGGCGGCGGATCGGGTACATGCTGACAAAGGAACTGCTCGCGTACAAAGAGGCCCCGCGCCGTAGGCGATGACTCATCCGGTTTCGCGGTCAACGCCAGAAACAAACCTTGCCCGAGAATCCCCGCCCGTTCCGAGTTCGCCGGAAATGACACACGTTCGAAATCCCGGGCCGGCGCCGGTACGCCATAGATCCGCGCCAGTTCCGGGCTGACGTAGCCGTAATCGGCCGTGAAAAGATCCATGAAGTTATCGTCGTTCCATACCAGGTCGGAGACGAAAGTGCGCGCCTCCGTGATCATGGCGTTGGCTGTTTCACGCGTAAAATAAGGAAACTTGCGCCGGTCTTTGCTCGCCGTCGCCAAACGGTCAAATCGCAGCCATTGGCTGACAAACTCATCCAACGATTCGTGCGCCCGCGGGTCCGCCAGCATGCGCCGCACCTGCTTCTCCACGCCCGCCCGGGTCGCCAGTTCGCCACGCTCAGCCGCGGCGAAAAGCTCGGCATCGGGCATGGTGTCCCACACCGAATACGAAAGCCGGCTGGCCGTCGCCCACGCTTTCAACTTCGGGTCTGATGTGGAGTTGATCCAGAACAGGAAGTTCGGCGATTGCAGCATCGCCTCCACCACTATCTGCGCACCCTTCAGAAAATCCGGCTCTCTTGCCAGCAGCGATTCGTAGCGTTGCTGCTCCGCGGGCGCGAGCGGCCGCCGGAACGCCTTCCGTCCGAACTCCCTCACAAACTGCCTTCCACACTCAGGCGAAGGTTTACAGGCAAGCAGTTTATGCGTATCGCCACCGCGAAAGGCCGATCTCGCCAGCTTCTCCGCGGCGTTGCTGTAAGCCTCCACCAACAGCGGCGAAAGGCTCTGCCCGCGGGATTGATTCAAGAATCCGTTGACGAAGTCTTCGGGAGGAAATTGCATGGCCGGTGCGGTTTGGTCGCCCAGTAAATCGCGCACCGTGTGGTTGTATTGGCTGTGCGTCAAGCGCCGCAGTTGCGCCTCTTGCGGCGCGCCTCCGCCCTCGCTCTCCAGCTCCCGATACTTCAGCGCCGTGGCCAGCTCGACCCCTGATAATTGCGCCAGCTTCCGAATCCACGCTTTCAATACGGCTTCTTGCGGGCTGTTTTGCTTAATCCGCTCGCCGCCGGTATGCGGTATTCGCGCGGTCGGCTTCCGCAGCAAAAGAGACGCGTCCAGATTTTCCCGGTCTATCAGAACGACCAGCGAATTCCCAAACGCGGCGATCTTATCGGCATCCGCATTGGCGTCGGGAAAATGCAGCCGGGTAGCCGACGCCACGCCATCGGCGTTGTGGCAGGCACGGCAGTTCGCCTTCTCCAGAATCGGGAAAAGAGTAGTCTGGAAGTCGCCGCTCTGCCCCCACAGAGCGCCGCCCGCGAAAACCAGCAGAATTGTACGTTGACCAACGAAACTGCGCATCCAACACGGCGGTTTCTTCAGCCGCACCCTCGTCCTTGTAGAATAACAGGAGATGCGCCGGCTCATTGTGGCCTTCCTCTTTTTTTCGATCGCCGCGCGGGCTGCAACCGAACGCGAGGTCGCTGAGTGGGTAATCCGCTGGGAAGGCAGTCTGATTCTGGAAGGGTCAACCGAGCCCATCCGCGATCTCTCTCAATTGCCTCCCGGCGACTTCCACATTGCCTCGATCGACCTCACCGCCGCCGTCATGCGCCCCGTCGAGCTCCGCAAACTCGCAGGTCTCACGCATCTGCGGCAGCTTTATCTGCCGGGCCGAATCTGGAATCCGGGCGCGGGCAATGAAGACAAAACCGGTGTGTTTGAAGCCCTCGCCTCGCTCACATCCGTCGAGCGCCTGGCCTTCAGTTGGCATTTCAATTCGAATATCGAAGTCGATGATAAAGACATTGGCAAGCTGGCTTCCTGGTCCGGCCTCAGGCAGCTCCGCTGCGCGCAATGCAGCCTCGCCAAACCCCGGTTGTCGGACTTCCCGCAACTGCGCGATCTCGATCTCAGCGACAATCCCTTCACCGATGAGGGCATGGCCTCCCTCGCCGGGCTACGGCACCTGAAACATCTCATTTTGCGGAACACCCTGGTCACCGACGATGGCCTCAAATACCTGCAGGATTTGACCGGCTTGGAAGAACTCGACCTGTCCGGGACTCGCCTCACGGGCCGCGGTGTGGAGCATCTCCGTAACCTGAAATCTCTCCGGCGCTTGAATCTGCTGGGCGCGCAAGTGCCTGACGAGTCTATGGACATTTTCGCCGGCATGAAATCGCTGGAGGTTCTGAACCTCTACCGGACGCTGGTAACGAATGCCGGCCTCGCCCGCCTGCAATCCTTGAAAAACCTCACCGACATCGACGTCCGTTACAGCCGCGTCACCACCAATGGTGTCGAAGCGCTCCGCGCTGCCCTGCCCGAGGTCAAGGTGAGTTTCGATGGCGCCGCTCTCTCCAAGACGCCGCGCGCAGGATCCGCCAGGCCCACCGATTCCTCTCCCAGGGCGATTGCCACATGGGTCCGCCTGATCGGCGGAAGCGCTGACTTGGTGAACGGCCGCCTGACATCCATCAACCTGGCCGCCACTGCGTTGAGCGATGCGCAGCTCGCCTTTCTCGAAAATCTCCCCGATCTCCAAAAACTGGATCTCCAGGTAACGCAAGTCTCCGACCTGGGCCTGGCCTCCGTCCAGCGGCTCAGAGGTCTGCGCGAGCTCGATCTGAGCAACACCACTATCTCGTCGTCGGGCCTCTCGAAGCTCGCGGCGTTAAGCCACCTGGAAACGCTCAAGCTGGCCGGGACGCTGGTCGATGGGCCGGGACTGGCCCAGTTAAGAGGGCTAACGGCATTGCGCGATCTGGATCTGTCCGGCTCGCATGTCGCCGATCGCGGCCTTGACGGCGTCGCTTTACTCAGCGGCCTGCGCACTCTGCGGCTTCGCTTTCTCGACATCACTGACGCCGGGCTAGGCGGACTCGCCAAACTCGACAAACTCGAAAGCCTCGATCTCAGCAGCACCGAGATCACCGATGCCGGCCTGAAACAAATCGCCGCCCTCGCCAACTTGCGCGAGCTTTATTTGAACTATACCGGCGTCGGCAACGCCGGCCTCGCGGCCTTGAAACCTTTGCAGCATCTTGAGCGCCTCGAACTGATCCACAGCCGCGGCAACGACGACGGCGTCGTTTCAATCGCCGCCCTGAAGAACTTACGCGTCGCCAAGCTCGACTACATGACGCTCGACGATAAGGCCGTCGTGTTTCTCAAGGATCTTCCCCGGCTGCGTGAGTTAAGCCTCGATGCCACCAGCATTACCGATCAGGGCGCCCAAACCATGCGCTCCATGACCGAGCTGCGCGCCCTCAACATCTATCACACGCTCGTCACCGAAAATGCCTGGCATGCGCTGAAAACCGCTCTGCCCGAATGTCAAATCGTATTCGATCGGGATTCGGCTTTGCCCAACCGGAGAATCCGCCAATGAAAGCTTTCATTCTGGCCCTATTCCTGTGTGCCGTTTCAGCCTGTGGCGAAACTCCAACCAGCGAAGACACGCAATGGGTCACTGACCTCGGCGGCACCGTGACGCGCAATCCTCAGGGCCTGGTCACCGGCATCAGCCTGCGCGGGTCCTGGGTCACCGATACCGACCTCCGCCGCTTAAACCGCTATCCCGCTTTGAGTGTCCTGGATCTTTCCCTGACCCATATCACCGATGGCGGCATGCAAGAGATCAAGAACTTGCGCGGCATTACCGATTTTGATCTCTATTTCGCCGAGTACGTCACCGACGAAGGTATCGCCGCCATCAAAGAGTGGAAACGTCTCAAGCGCCTGAATCTGCACGGCACCAAGGCCGGCGACACCGCGCTCGAGCATATTGCCGGACTCACCTCACTCGAATCGCTCGATGTCGGCTCCACCTTGATGACCGACGTCGGCCTGGAACGGCTCACCAGCCTGACGAACCTCAGGGCATTGACTATGGGCGGCAACGAACTGGGCGACGCCGGCTTGCAAGCACTCCGTGAGATGCCGAACTTAACTTACCTCGATCTGAGCGGCCGCCAGGGCAACGACAAGAACGTCTGGAGTATCGCCATGTCCAACACCGGACTCGCGGCCGTTCTCACTCTGAAGAACCTGCGCGAACTGCGCTTCGCTTGCGTTTCGACGTCGGTCGGAATTGAAGGCGCGAAGCTGGGAGAGGTAAGCACCCTCAGCGTCACCCAGGAATGGTTGGAGCAATTGAAATCTCTGACCGGCCTCGAGCGGCTGAAACTGCAGGGTTGCCGGCGGATTAACGATGAAGCCATCCCCACCCTCATCGCCATGCCGTCCCTCCGCGAAGTCGACTTGAAAGGCACCGCCGTCACGGAAAAAGGCGCGGAGATGTTGCGCGCCGCCAAACCGCGGGCCGTAGTCTACATCGGTCCGTGGGAAGGCAAAGCCGCAGCTTATCGTAACAACTGAGTCCTGTTCCGCCGATTCTCGCCCGCTGCCCTTCGCGCGCAAATTTATCGGCCCAAAACTTTGAACCAGAGCATGCCGGCAGTATACTAGCTCTAATTGTGGATGCGTCGGTCAAAATTGTCCTGCTAGGCGCCGCTGCCGCCGCGCTTTTCGCCGGTGCGTCGGACCAAACGGACAAAGAGGCGAAGTTCATCGGTTCGCGCGGAAAATACTGGGCCTTCCAGCGCGTGGTCCGGCCGGCGCCTCCGGCATCGTCGAGCGCGTGGGTCCACACGCCGATAGATGCGTTTATTCTGGATGCGCTGACTGCTAAGAAACTGAGCCCATCCGAGCCTCTGGACCGCATCCGGCTCATCCGCCGCGTCACTTTCGATCTCATCGGACTGCCGCCTACGCCCGCCGAAGTGGATGCGTTTCTGCAAGATCGGTCTCCGCATGCATACGAAAAGGTGGTGGACCGGCTGCTGGCTTCTCCCCACTACGGTGAACGCTGGGCGTTGAAGTGGCTCGACGTGGTGCGTTATGCCGATACCAACGGCTTCGAGTTGGATGCCGACCGCACGCACGCCTGGCGCTATCGAGACTACGTGATCGATTCGTTCAACAGCGATAAGCCCTACGACCGGTTCATCAAGGAGCAGATCGCCGGCGACGAGATTTTTCCGGGCAACAACGAAGCGCTCATCGCCACAGGCTACCTGCGCGCAGGGCAGGAACATCTGGTGGCGGGGAACATCGATCCCGAAGTGAGCCGTGAAGAAGTGCTCACGGAGATAGCAACGTCCGTGGGGCAAACGTTCCTGGGACTGACCGTTAATTGTGCACGCTGTCACAATCACAAATTCGATCCGATATTGCAGGCCGATTACTACCGGCTGCAAGCGGTGTTCGCGGGCGCGTCGGGCAAGGAAATCGTGATTGCCACTCCGCAAGAGAAGACCTCGTGGGAAGCGGCTGACAAAGCGTACAGAGAACGCCTGAAGCCTGTGAAAGATGCGCTGGAACAACTCGCCAAGCCCTACGAAGAGCGCATCGAGGCCGAGCGGCTGGCGAAGCTTGACCCCAAGCTGCAGGAAGCCTGGAAGACTCCAAAAGAAAAGCGCACCCCTGAACAGAAGGTGCTCGCGGAAAACGCCAACGATCAGATCGAGCCGACCTGGGACGTGGTCGTCGCCGCCATGCCGCCCGAGGTGCGCGAGCAGCGCGCGCAACTTCGCGTCCGCCTGCATGCAGTGGAGGCCACCGAGCCGGATCCGCTGCCCACGGCTTATGCCTACGTGAACGATAAGGAGGCTGCGCCGCAGGCCTACGTGCTGCGCATGGGCGATCCGAAAAATCGGCTTGAACCGGTCGACCCCTCCGTACCGCGCGTGCTGAAGGCTTCTTATGAAATTCCGAAAGCCTCCATAGGCCGCCGTACGGCCTTGGCGAACTGGCTGGCCACCCCGGACAATCCTCTCACCGCGCGCGTGATGGTAAACCGCATCTGGCAGTTCCGCATGGGCACTGGTATCGTGCGCACGCCGAACGATTTCGGCGTGATGGGCGACCGTCCTTCGAATAAGGCCCTGCTCGATTGGTTGGCTTCCGAGTTCGTGGCGCAACGTTGGAGCGTAAAGCGTATCGACCGCCTGATCGTCACGTCGAACGTGTACCTGCAACGCGCCTTGCCCGATAAGGAACGCGAGGCGGTGGATCCCGACGACCGTCTGTACTGGCGCATGAACCGCAAGCGCATGGAGGGCGAAACGCTGCGGGATACGATTTTATCGGTCACCGGAAGTTTGAATCCTGTGCTGGGCGGGCGGCCCGTGCGCGTGCCCATCGAGCCGGAAGTCTACAACCTCATATTCACCGAGCATGAGCGCGATGGATTGTGGCCTGTGAATCCCGACAAGAGCGTGCAGAACCGGCGCAGCATCTACCTCTACAACAAGCGCAGCGTGCGCCTGCCGCTGCTTACGGCATTCGACCAGCCGGATGCGATCACATCCTGTCCGGTGCGGCCCGTCAGCACGCATCCTCTGCAGGCGCTATCGCTGATGAACAGCGAGTTCATGCAGGAACAAGCGCGCGCGTTCGCCGCGCGCCTCGTCAAGGAATGCAGGAAAGACAATCGCGCGTGCGAGATCAGGACCGCCTGGAAGCTGGCTTTGGCGCGGACGCCTTCGCCCGCGGAACGCAACCTGGCGGCGAGATTCTTCTCAAGCGGCGGAGAACTGGCCGATATGTGTCTGGCATTGTTGAATCGCAACGAGTTCGTCTATGTCCCATAAACCCGTGTCTCATGAATGCCCGCAATGCGGCGGCTCACGTCCCGCGGTGACGCGGCGGGATGTGTTAGTGCGGTCAGCGCACGGATTCGGAGCCATCGCGCTGGCCTCGCTGCTCGGTCCGCGGGCGCAGGCCCACGAGCGCGTGAACGCCCTGGCCGCCAAACCGCCGCACTTCAAGCCCAAGGCGAAGTCGGTGATCTTCCTTTTTATGGTCGGGGCTCCCAGCCACATCGATACGTTCGACCCCAAGCCCGCGCTCGAAAAGTATGACGGGCAATTGCTGCCGGCGAGCTATGGCACCATCGTGAGCGAGTTCACCAAGGGTGATACGCCGCTGCTCAAGAGTCCCTGGAAATTCAACAAGTACGGGCAGTGCGGACGCGAGGTTTCCACCTTGTTTCCGCACTTGGCGCAACGCGTGGATGACTTATGTTTCGTGCACTCGTTCTACACCGAGAGCACCGTACACGCGCCGGCCATGTACCAGGTGAACACGGGCCGAATTCTGATGGGCTATCCCAGCATGGGTTCGTGGATCACTTATGGTCTTGGCAGCGAGAGTGAGAACCTTCCGGCGTATGTAGTGATGCCACAGCCGGAAGGAACGCCCGAAGGCGGCACGCCTTGCTGGGGCGCGGGCTTCCTGCCGGCCGTCTATCAGGGAACGGTATTCCGCCCGGGACCCAATCCGATTATCAATCTGCGCCCGCCGGAAGGCGTCACGCCCGAGAGACAGCGCCGCACGCTCGACTTCCTGCAGAGCATGAACGAAATGGACACGCTCGATACGGACACTGAAATGGCGGCCCGCATCAGTTCGTATGAGCTGGCGTTCCGGATGCAGAGCCACGCCCCGGAGGCCGTGGACATTTCCAAGGAAACTGACGCGACGCGCAAGCTATACGGCCTCGACCAGAAGCACACATCGGAATTCGGCACGCGCTGCCTGCTGGCCCGGCGGCTGGTCGAGCGCGGCGTGCGTTTCGTACAGATCTACTCTGGTGGCGGACCCGTCTCTATGCAGTGGGACGCGCACAGCAACCTGGTGCAGAACCATGAAAAGATGTGCGGCATGACCGACCTGCCGATTTCTGGCCTGCTGGTCGATCTGAAACAGCGCGGATTGCTCGATGACACCCTGGTGATTTGGGGCGCGGAATTCGGGCGTCTACCGATGTCTCAAGGCGGCAATGGACGCGACCACAACCCGCACGGATTTACCATGTGGTTCGCCGGCGGAGGCGTGAAGCCGGGTAGTTCGATCGGCGAGACGGATGAAATGGGTCTGCGCGGTGTGGGACAGCGATATCATATGCGCGACTTCCACGCCACCATCTTGCAGTTGCTCGGCCTCGACCAGAACCGTCTTTGGTTCCTGCACAACGGCAGGAATGAGAAATTGACGGATTTCGGCGGCAGCGTGATTCAAGAGATGCTGGCGTAAACCGCCAATCCGATCAACCTCTTGTAACCGATTTACAGATTCTCCTTTTTTCTTGTTACCTGACTGACGGCCACTGTGAGAGCACGTACACCTCCAAGCTGTTGGCCGCGCTAAAAAGCGGTAGTCTCTCTTAGTGGAAAGTGCCCAACATGTAGGCGAGTAGGAGAATTACTAACACGGTGCCAAGCCCTACTCCCGCACCGCCTCGATAGCCCCAGCGGCCATAGCCATAGTATCCCCCGCGCCAGAGGCCGCGCTGATCGCCCTGGTCTCCGGTAGTTCACTGCTGTTCCTGGCGCTGCTGGGATGATTGGGCGGTGCGTGCCGGGGGTGCCCGCGTGATGCCCGGAGCAATCCGCGTCATGTTCTGGGGCGCTCTCGCCATGGCCGTGACGGCAGGCGTGGTGCACTGTTCGGAACCGCTACCAGCGGGACTTAGCTCAGCGCCGGCAGAATGTCCCCTGCCGACACGCAAGAAGAAAGTCCGTCCGATCCGGGGTACCTGGGAGGACGACCGGCAGGCGGAGCCTGGAACCAAAGGCCCGCACTATCATCAGAAGAATGCCTGGCCAGTTCGCCCCGATTTCTAAGCCGGGTTGCAGCCCAGGCCATCTGGTACTTAGCAAGCACCATGCTAGAATAGCCGAATCTCGTTTTTTCCAGGAGCATAAACATTGTTTCGATCTTTCTCATTCGCGTTGGTTGCCGGCGCGTCCCTCGTGCTCTCCCTTTCCGCCCTCGCCGAAACACCGGGCGTTGGCTCACCTAAAATCAAAGCCGGAGTTATTAAAGCTCCCATTGTTTCCAACTCCGCTGCCGTGACAGACGCGGCAACGCCTCCTGCCGGAACTCCCTGTACGGTCACGCTGTTCTCCAACTTCCAATTCGTCAATTTCAACGCGCAATACTTCACCTACACTCCATCCTGCCCCGGACCGTGGTCGAAAGTGATCTTCAATGGAAGTTTCGCGATTACTCCCGGTATCCAATACGACCGGACTGCGGAAATTTCGCTGGGTTACGTCAACATCTATTTCGGCACCACCCGCGAAGACGATCCCTCCTTCGGCCCCACCTGGCAGGTAACTCGCGACCTAACCGATTACACCCCGCTGTTCACCGCCGTTCAACCCGGCGAAGTCGACCTCGGCAATCTTGTGAATAACCAGTACACCGGTGTGATTTCAGGCACTGCCACGCTGAGTTTCTATCCCGTACCCGGGGGTGGCACCGCACCTGTTGTCGCTGACGCGGTTTACCCTTACCCCGATGCACCGGGCGGCGCGGTTGCACTCGATAGCACCACCTCGGTCCTCTCCCAAACCTACACCTTCCCCACTAACATCGAGAGCGCTTATCTCGACGTCTTCGCGCAGAGCCAGAGCAACGATGAGTTCTGGTGGAGTTGCGCCCCCAATGACGTCGCCGGCGAACTGGAAGATTGCGGCAACACCGCGTTTCGCGAAACCGAGATCACCATCGACGGCACGCCCGCCGGCGTGGCGCCCGTCTACCCGTGGATCTACACCGGCGGTATCGATCCCAATCTCTGGCTTCCCATTCCTGGCGTTCAGACGCTCGACTTCCTTCCGTATCGCGTCGATCTCACACCCTTCGCGGCGACGCTCAGCAACGGCCAACCCCACACCATCGGATTAAGTGTCTACAACGCCGACGATTACTTCGCCGCCACCGCTACCCTGCTGGTGTATGAAGACCATGGCTCAACCACGGTCACCGGCGCGACTACGGCCAATACTATCGGCAGCGGTCCGAATCCAGTGGTAAAGGAAAACATCAACATCGATTCGAACGGTGTCCCGGTAGGAACCATCCTGGTTACCTCCGATCGCCAGTTCACTATCTCCGGCTACGTAAATACTTCGCACGGGAAAGTAACGACGACGCTGAATCAGACCATCGACTTTTCCAACGTTCAGAACTATTCGGATTCCGCAAACCTGTATGTACAAACTACGAACATAAACTCTACGAAGATAGTGACTCTGGGTAGCTTAACGCAGACCATTACCACCCAGTACAGCTATCCTTTGAACGTATCTCTCAGCTTGGGCACGGCATCGAGCGGTGACGAAGATGAAACCATTGCCGTGCAGCAGGCTTACGATACTTCCACCAACGGGCCAGGCAACAATTCGACCGCTCTTACGCAATCCTTCGTTGGCGCCGACACGCAGGACCTAATTACGGGCGAGGATTTAGCCCAGGAGAGCCGCTACCTGCTCACCAACGCCCGCAACAACGCCTGCGTGCAGACGCTCATTCAGGCGAAGAACGACTCAGTCATCTCCGATAAGTCCGGCCCCTGCACCAACTAACAACGTCCCGATGGGGCAGATGCTTTCGTCTGCCCCATCGCCTCTTAGCCGCCCTCGCGATGTGCTACTCGCGATCAGTCGTGAAGTGGCTAGCCCCCGCTGTCGGCCCAGTCTTGAACCTCCAGATCGCGTCTTCAGCGTCACTTGAAGGGCGAGGTCAGCACCTTGGAAGGCCCCATTCAACCAACACTTGAACATGACCAAGAGTTTACCGGTATTTTTCAACGGCCACGAATGTGATGTCGTCGGTCTGCGGCATGCCCTCGGTAAACTCCTCAATGGATTTCAGAAGCCTGCGGACGCTGCAAAACCGGATCGCGGAAATGCGCCAGGAAAGCAAGGCCGCAACTTCCCGGCGCATAAACGGTGAAAGACCACGCGGGCCAGCGCAAAATATCCGCGTCTGAAGCGGAGCCGTAAACCGGCGCCGCAGCGGGGGTGACTCGTCACGCTAGGCCGAAACCCCGTGCGGCAGATTAAAAGGCAACCGGCCCTACCGCTCCGATCCAGCGGCTAACCTTGGTTGGGTCATTCTTGTCCATGTAAAAGAAGTGAGCCATCGAAGGTTTCACACTGCTCTTGCTGGGGTCGTCCGGTCTCATGGTCACGATTCCCCGAAAGACCTTGAGCGGCCCGCCATCCCAATACTCCACCACGTCGTGATGCGCGGTAAAGCCTGTGTCGATGAACGCTTTCAGATTCTTGCGGATCGCTTCGCGCCCATGCCAATCGGCAACGCCGAGATTGCAAACTGCATCCTCCGTAAAACAATCGAAGCCTTTGCCGAAGGTCTTGTCATCGATTTCTTTCCAGAACGCTAATAGCCATTCCGGCGGTGCGGTTTTTGTGAAGGGGACGGTACTCTCTTGTGTGGTCATACTACTCTCCTTGGTTTGAAGTGCGCGTTGCTGACACGCGCCCCAGACATTTTGTCGGTCTAGGGGCTCTTCAATTAACTGGCCGCTCTCGCTGGCGTCTGACGCCTGCCCGCCATCCGCTCTCTCAGAAATGCGCCGATGGCGCCAAGCGCCTGATCGGCCGCGTGCATTTTTCCGACGGCGTTGGTGAACCCATGGGCCATGCCCATCCACAGGTCCAGCGTCGCATCGACGCCTGCTGCTGTGGCAGAGTTCACATAGCGCCGCGAATCGTCCAGCAGCACTTCATCGTCTCCGACGTGCACACGGATGGGGGGCAGAGCCCTCAGATCTCCATAAAGAGGCGAGGCCAGCGGATTCTTCGGATCTGCATCACCCAGGTAAGAACGGACGAGTCCGGCGGCCTGGGACTTGAGGAAATACGGATCGGCCTGTGCGCGCGTTTCGTAGCTGGCGCCGCTCAGCGCGAGGTCCGTCACCGGCGATAGCGCAACCGCGCCAACCGGCAGTACGCCGCCCGAGGCACTTTCTGCGGTGGCGATGGAGAGAAGCACAAGCGCCAGGGTGCCTCCCGCTGAGTCGCCGCTCAGCGCGATATTGCGTATTCCCCGGTCCACCAGCCCGCGATAGCAGGCCTCGCCATCCTTGACGGCCGCGGGAAACGGATGTTCCGGTGCGAGCCGGTAGTCGGGTATGAATGCTGCTACCCCAGCTCTCACGGCGATGTGGCCCACCAGGTTGCGGAATGCCTGGGCTGTTCCCCAGTTAAACCAGCCACCGTGCAGGTGCAGGATTGCGCTTCCTTCGCGCGCCTCCGTCGGCTTGGCCCACCAGCCCAATATCCCTCCCACGGCGTCTTCCTCAAAGGCAACGCCTTCCGGAGCTTCGACCCGTTCGATGATGCCGTTGAACGGCGCGCGGGCAGTTACACCTTCGAGCTTACCCTTCATGTCCGCCACGGCGGATCGCAAGGCCGTCATCGCGGCGGCGTCCTCAGAGGTGAGGGGATGGACGAACAACCAGGGATCGTATGCCGGTTCGCTTTGGTGCTTGGCGGATTGCATTTTTCCTTCTCCTTTGTTTGATTAGTATTCGCTTTTGGCGGCTTATCTGGAGGCAGTGCCACCATCCACTGGCAAGTCAATGCCAGTGATGAAGCTGCTCTCGTCGGAAGCGAGGAATACGGCTGCCGCGGCAAGCTCATCTGCTGTTCCCAGTCGTCCCATTGGGATCATCTTCCGGAAATACTCGCTTGTACCCTCCGGAGATCCTTTAGAGCCGACCTGGACCATGGGCGTCTCCGTCGGCCCAGGGCTGATCACGTTCGCCCGGATGCCGCGGCTGGCCAACTCCGCGGTCCAACTCCGCACGAAGGAGACCAAAGCAGCCTTCGTCGCCGAGTATGCGCCGTAGCCCGGAATGCCCATCTGCCAGGCCGCCGATCCGGAGAGGATGATCGATGCGTTATCGGTCAGCAGCGGGAGCGCCTTCTGCACCGTAAAAAACGCCCCGCGTGCGTTCAGATTGAAGTGCTTGTCATACGTTTCTGGCGTCGATTCTGCGAGTGAGACAGGATCTACCACGCCGGCATTCGCGAAGACGATATCGACGCGCCCCTTCACCTTTCGCACCACTTCGTAGAGATGATCAAGATCCTCGAGCTTCGAGACATCTCCCTGAACGGCCGTTACCTTCTTCCCGATCAGCGAGACCGCCGCATCCAACTCGGCTTGACGGCGCCCCGCGATAAACACGTACGCCCCTTCCTTCACAAAGCGCTTGGCCGTAGCGAGGCCGATCCCGCTATTGCCACCCGTGATTACAGCTACCTTCCCTTCTAGTGCGCCCATTTACTTCTCCTTTGACCATGGCTGGTCCGCGTTGTTACGGAGTACTTTTACCGATGTCGCGCGGGCGCACGCGATTCATGACTTGCTTTGTATGAGGAGTCGGGCGGGCAAATTTGCGAAAACAAGCACGACGGGTTCTCACTTACAGTAACGCGCGTCTGACCACGCCGGGACATCTGCTGGCCAGTATGATGCTGGCGGGGCCACGGGCTGCAGTACAGGCGCTATGCCGGCGCGCGGCGATCTCGTATCTGCACTTCTGAGCATGTAGGCTGCATCGGTTTCTGAGCGAGAAAGCGGGACGTGCTCCATTTCTTTGGTCTCGATAAACAATTCCAACAGCGAATGCAGGTCTTCGCCCTTCGCGGCGTTCGGCCCTGGGCACGAACTGCATCAAATCGTCGTAGGTGAACTTCGAGGAGTGTTCCCGAAAGTCGGCCCAGGCGGCATCCCGTGCTTCGTTCTGTCGGACGAGCCTCGTCCGCAACTCGCGCTGGAGTTTGTCGAGATCGTATCGGTAATGGAACTCCCCGAGCCGCAAAAGGTTACGGTTCTTTCCAGTCGGATCGATGCCTGGCGGTGGAACCTCACCCTCGCGCCCGCAATTCCTCATAAGTGAAGAGTCCCCGGCTCGTTCATTCCTTCCAGACGGGTCCCGAGAACGAAGCGGCCGTTGTTGCCCCGGTTCGATCTTTTAGCCCTGGCACTTCAGGCGGTTCCTTAAGATGCCCGGCGCGAATTGCAACTCGCTCGTAGAAGCCTTTGCCGTCGAACACGAGCTTACCATCCTGGATCTCCCGGCCAGTCGCCGCCTTCGCCGCGGGCCGCGCACGCTTGCTGCTCGCCTCCCTATTGTCGCCCAGCTTCCTGCGGTTCTCTGCATCCATCATTTTGATCGCCGCGGCGTATTGCGCCTGCAACTCCTTGGGATTCGAACGCGTCTTTATGGCTGATTCGGTGAATCCGGCGAGCTGCATCATCAACACGCGAAATCGTCATCACGACGATGGAATTGGGGTATTCTGTCGCTGGAGTTCACTGATATCGATTGGTTCACGCGCGAGGCGTCCGTGAGTCCACAAACGGGAATGGGTGATTGGCTCACCGAAATCCCCTGGGGTTCATCTTCGCGCAAGAGTCCGAGCCAGCCGCGAACATTGACTCTGAAAGTCTGGAGGGAGGAAAATCCTGGTTGCGGGGGGTGGATTTGAACCACCGACCTTTGGGTTATGAGTTCAGCGCTTGGTTCTGGCTGCTATTGTCTGTTCCGAACTATCAATAGTTTACGCCGATCACTTTCTGTTTTGTTTTTGGTTGTTTCTGGTTGTCATGTTAGCAATTTGTTAGCAATTCTCGTTTCCGATTGGCGCGCCTTCCCGGCAATCCCACCGTCGCGCCATAGGTCCATTTTGGCTTCATCCGATTCAAGAGTCTTGAACATCAGTCGATCTCGATAGCCTTTCGTATCCGAAAGCTGAAGGCCGGCACGGCCTTATAGCAACGTTGCCCCGCCAACGCCAATATTCAGAGCACGATGTCGGCGCCGCCATTGAGGCGGGACTGGAAATACGCGGCCGCGGCGCGGGCCTTCCGCGAGTCCCACGGCAATCTGTTTAACACCATGCAGCGGCATGCCCAAGTGCAAATTTGAACCGGGAATGGTGAAAATTGAATTCTATCGATGGAAGTATACATCCAGACGGCTGGCAGGTGAAAGGCGAAGATGGTGCAGATTCCGATCCATTTGTTCAGCCCGAACACATCCCCGAAGCACACTGCGTGAAGCCTGCGAACCTGGTCGGGTCCGACCTGACCGCCGCCGATTATGCCGCTCTGGAGGCCCGTTGGATCGACCCAGTTGTGGCCGGTTGTGCTCACTTGCGAAGAGTGGATTCCATGACAGGCGGCGAGATCGTCGGCCGCAGGGGCGGGAACTACGCCGGCATCCTCATTCCCTATTTCCTCCCCGGCTCGTACCGCGTGCGCGAGTACCGGCTGCGGCGCGATCAGCCGGATCTCGAATATGATGCCGCCGGCAACCTGAAGGCCAGGCAAAAGTACCTGAGTCACCCAGGCCGGTCCAACATGCTCTACGTGGTACCCGGAGTCGGTCCATCGCTGCTGAACGATCCCGCGCTGCCCATCATCTTCACCGAGGGCGAATTCAAGACCCTGGCCCTATGGCGCCTGGCCAATCACTCGTCACCGAATCGACCGCGGTTTTTCCCGGTGGGAGTTTCCGGCGTCTACAACTGGCGCGGCACCATCGGGAAAACCGTCGCTCCGGACGGTAGCCGTCAGGATGTGAAGGGTGCGATTCCAGATCTCGATTGGATCATCTGGGACGGGCGCCAGGTCGTCATCGCCTATGACGCCGACGCCGTGACCAAAGAGTTCGTCCGCATCGCTCGAGCGGAACTAGCGGCCCACCTGCGCGGACGTGGCGCTCTCGTTGGCTTCTTGGAATGGGACGCCACTAAGGGCAAAGGCATCGACGATCATCTCGCCACGGTCGGTCCCGAGGTGGTGCTCGATACCATCGCGCACACCAATTTCACTAGCGCCGCATGGAGGAAAGACTTGCTGCGCTCCAAACCGCCTATGAACACTACTGAGGGTCGTATCTTGCCCGTATTAGCCAACGCCATTGCCGCGTTTCGTCACGCCCCGGAGTGGGGCGGCGTCCTCGCGTTTAATGAATTCGGATGCGGCACCGTGGTCCTGAAGCCGACGCCCTGGGGCATTGTACCCAAAGGAGAATGGACCGACCATGAGGACCGGCTGGCCGCGGACTGGCTGCAAAGACAGGGAATCATGGTCTCGGTGGAAGTCGCCGGGCAAGCGGCGCAGACCGCCGCCAGAGATCGGCCTCCATCCGGTCAGAGCATATTTGAAGGGCCTTCGTTGGGATGGGGTTAAGCGTGTGGACCGTTGGCTGACAGCCTACCTTGGGGCCGCGGAGACGGAATACTCGCGTTCCGTAGGTTCACGGTGGCTCATCTCAGCCGTCGCCCGGATCTTCCGGCCAGGATCAAAGGCGGATTGCTGCCTGATTCTGGAAGGGCCGCAAGGCATCCGGAAATCGACGGCGCTGCGCACGCTAGCCGGCGAGTATTTCACGGATGAGCTGGCGGATCTGGGCAGCAAAGACGCCGCGATGCAAACACGCGGGGCGTGGATCATTGAACTCTCCGAACTGGACAGTCTGAGGCACTCCGAGGTGGCCCGGATCAAGGCGTTCATGAGCCGCACGACGGACCGCTTTCGTCCGCCTTACGGGATGCGCCTGGTGGAGTCGCCGCGCCAGTGCGTCTTCGCCGGCACCGTCAATCACAGTACGTATCTGCGCGACGAGACGGGTGGGCGCCGTTTCTGGCCCGTGACCTGTGGCCGCATCGATGTAGAAGCGCTGGCCAGTGACCGCGACCAGCTCTGGGCGGAAGCGAAAGCGCGCTTTGAGGCCGGCAGCGTTTGGTGGCTGGAGACTGCCGAATTGGTTCAACTGGCCTCGGATCAACAGGTCGACCGGTACGAAAGCGACCCGTGGGAAGAAGTCATCGCTGCGTGGATAGAAACGAGGTCGAGCGTGTCGATCAGCGAGGTGCTCGAAAAGTGCCTTGCCAAACCGCAATCCCAGTGGACGCAAACCGACAAGATCCGGACGGCGCGGTGCCTGCGAGCCCAAGGCTGGCAGCGGTTCCGGGAGCGGCTGGTGAACCGCCTGGAGTGGCGTTACCGAAAGGAGGACGCCTGAATGTTCCCAGTCTTGTTCCCAGTTTGTTCCCAGTCTGTTCCCAGTCAATCCCTTTTCGTTTCATTGTGTTCCCAGTGTTCCGTGTGTTTTCAACTTGCTATATAGCATATATAGCATGGCTGCTGTGCAATATTCTTCTGAGACATAGAACACTGGGAACAATGGGAACAAGACTGTAGATACAATGAGTTGCAGAAGTTGTCACGAGGAACATGTTGGGAACAGGAGTGGGAACATTGCGTGGACTGCGCCTTTTTTAAAACAAACTCCGGAGTAGGACACCTACCTGAAGAGTGTCCCATTTTCCGATTGTCTCAAGTTAAGGGCGCAGTCTCTCGGCGTGGAACAGAGGTGGAACACCGGGACCCGGTCCGCGAGTGGCTCCCGAAGCACCGATCCTGCTCCCAGTAATCTGCGCGGAAAGGCAAGCACGTTGGCTACGCGTCGGGAGATAATGAAATCGAGGCTGCTATGGCAACTACAAACAACAACCTCCATATCCCCGACGACCTTCTGGCGCACGCCGAGAAGTTGGCCGCTAGCCAAGGTCGCACTGCCAACGATCTGGCGGCGGATGCCCTGAATCGGTATCTCGCGCACGAGTGGCTGAACAAACTCGAGCTTGAGGGTCACGAGCGCCGCAGGCAGCTTGGGCCCAAGACCGATGAGGAAGTTGAGGCCGTAGTGGATCGTGCCATTTCTGAATATCGAAAAGAGCAGCGTGATCGCTAGTGCTGCGCGTTACCCTCGATTCCAACGCTTATATTTCTGCTTTGCAATTCAACGGTCGAGCGTTCCGCCTGCTGCGCATGGCTGCTGATGGCGACCTTGAAATAGCCGTCTGGGAGCCCATCATCACCGAAGTGATTGGTGTGCTCCGTGACAGATTTGGCTGGGATGGCTATCGCCTTCGAGCTGAACGGGAGCGAATCAGTAGCATCACCAAGCTGGTGACACCGTCCCAAACCCTGGATGTGATCCATTGGGATCCGCCGGACAACCGCATCTTGGAATGTGCCATTGAGGCCGGCTCGGAGCTCATCGTCAGCGAGGACAAAGACTTGCTGCGGCTCAAGGAGCACGGAAACTCCCGCATAATGTGTGTGGCCGACGTGCTTGAATTCCTGGAGGGATAGCTAGGCGGTCAGAATCCTGATTACGGGCGCCACCGGCGTACCTGATGGCCTTTTGTCTACGGCGCGCGGTCTGAGCCCCGGACGGTCTCGGAAGAGGAATTGCCCGTTCCGCGAGCGCGCGTCCAGGCGGCGGAGTGCGAGCGTTTTCTACTCCTGCCGCAAAGCGGCTAGCGGATCGACGCGCGAAGCCGCCGCGCGGTCGGCCAACTGGCCAACACGCTGACGGCGATTAGCGGCAGTGCAATAGCGGCGAAAACCCACGGCCCGGGAGGGTGTAAAACAATCTGTGTAAACGTTCTCCGCATCAAACAAGGAGAACGGAGAAATGGAAATCAAGAAAGAACTGCTCAACGAGCTGCTGAAGGACTACCAAAAACCCGAGGATGTGATTGGTGAGAATGGACTTTTGAAGCAGTTGACGAAGGCGCTGTTGGAGCGAGCCATGAGCGCCGAACTGACCAACCACCTGGGGTATGAGAAGAGCGATCCTGCCGGGTATCACAGCGGGAACTCACGCAACGGGACAACTCCGAAGACGCTGAAGGGCGACTTTGGTGAGATTGCCATCGAAACGCCGCGCGATCGCAACGGCAGTTTCGAGCCACAGATTATCAAGAAACACCAGACCCGCTTCGATGGATTCGACGACAAGATCCTGTCGATGTACGCGCGGGGCATGACCACGCGGGAGATCCAGGGGCATCTCGAGGAGATGTACGGCGTAGAGGTGAGCCCGGCGCTGATCTCGGAGGTGACCGACGGGGTCATCGAGGAAGTGAAGGCCTGGCAGAACCGGCCGCTAGAGCCGGTGTATGGGGTGGTCTACCTGGATGCACTGTACGTGAAGATGCGGCACGAAGGGCGGGTGGACAATCGCGCGGTGTACGTGGCGATCGGCATCGGGTTGGATGGACAGAAGGACGTGCTGGGGTTATGGACGAGCAATAACGAAGGCGCCAAATTCTGGTTGGGAGTGTTAACGGAGTTGAAGAACCGGGGGGTCAAGGAGATTCTGATCACCTGCGTGGATGGGCTGAAAGGGTTTCCGCAAGCCATCGAAAGTGTGTTCCCGCAAACGATGGTACAGCTTTGCATTGTGCATCTGGTGCGGGCCAGTTTGAACTACGTGAACTGGAAGGAGCGCAAGCAAGTGGCGGCAGATCTGAAGGAGATCTACCGGGCGGCCACGGCGGTACAGGCGGAGATGGAGTTGAATACGTTCCAATCCAGGTGGGGATCGAAGTACCAGGCCATCGGCAAACTCTGGAAAGAAAACTGGGCGCGCGTGGTGCCGTTTTTCGAGTTCCCGGCCGAGGTGCGGAAGGTGATCTACACGACCAATGCGGTGGAATCGCTGCACATGAGCCTGCGCAAAATCATCAAGACGCGGGGCTCGTTTCCGAGCGAAGAAGCGGCTCTCAAGCTGATCTATCTGGCGTTGCGAAATGTGATTCAAAAATGGGACACGGTGCAGGGCTGGAAACAGGCGCTGAATCATTTTCAGATGCTGTGGGGCGACCGTATCCAGGCGGCTTTGAACCGCTGAAGGAAGGGCAGCATGGGCAACGATCCAGGGCAGATTCCAGTCATCCGGCAACGAGCCGGAAATAGCCTGCGGCAGCAAGGAATTTGGACGCCCCCTTTCCCGTTTCCCCCTCCGGGGGCAAGCCGGGGCGGGCGGGTTCCCCCCACGCCGGGACACGCTGCGCGGCCAGCCAAAGGCGCTGGCACGCATCGTGCGCCGGCTCCCCCCACAAGAGGGCTGCCGCCCCCTTGTGCATCCCCTGCGCAGCGCGCTGGTGCAGGGTACATGCATGGCAGAGATTTATGCAGTTTCCGAAAAGAAGAATTGATTTTGGGAGAGTCGTTTACACAAAATACTTGACACTACCCGGCCCGGCGGCCTGCAGATCAAGGGCGGAAGTCACCACGCGGCAAGTATAATGGGCGATCACCAACCCGGCCGCTACGCCCGCAACGCCCGGTCGCATTCCCTGCCGCAAACACCATTCGCAGCACTGCTGCCCGGTCCGCGCCGAGAGCCATCCGGATCCCGATCTCGCGCGTCCGCCGGCTCACCGAGTATGCCACCAGGCCGTACAACCCTACTGTCGCCAGCATCATCCCCGTCAAACCCATTGCTATCACCAACTGAACGACGAAGTGGCTCTTTTCACAGCGCCTGGCGCGCGCTGCAAGGAATCGAAACCATGCACATGATCAACAAAGGACGAGTGAGATGGCTGGCTAAATGCGACGCCCTCGGCCAAGCTCATTTCGTTGCCAGCCTGTTCGGTATCGCCGCCTAAGAAAACGCCGCCGCATCGCTCATAGTTCGACGATACCCTGAAGTCATTCCCGTCATCTCGAGACTTCGCAACGGAACCCCCGCTGTGTACTCCAAGCGTTGACGGCACCCGTCCGTAAGCCGAGGCGATCCCTCTCACGGTAATATAAGGATGATAGGGTGATACCCTCCGGGCATGTGCTAACATGGCTTTCCAGGTGGATGTGATGGGATATCGGCGTGAGCTGTCGCGGCGCGAGTTGATGGCCGCCACACTGGGGGCTGTCGGCATGCTGCGGGCACAAATGGCTTCGCGGGGGGTGCAACCCGCACTGCGCGAGAAGCGTTCCGGGCTGCCCTTTCACAGCCGCCTGACGAACGTGGCGGCGCAGGCGGGTTTGAAGGCGCCGGTCATATATGGCTCGCGGGAACTGAATACGTACATCATCGAGAGTATCGGCTGCGGGGCGGCATTTTTCGATTACGACAATGACGGCTGGCTTGACATCCTGCTGCTCTCCGGCACGCATCTCGATCACGATCCGCCCGACGCCACCAATCGGCTATACCGGAACAACCGCAACGGCACCTTCACCGATGTGACCGATGCGGCCGGACTGCACCGCACGGGATGGGCTTACGGCGTTACCGTAGGCGACTATAACAACGACGGCTATGAAGACTTGTTTATCTCCTATTGGGGTCACAATATCCTGTATCGGAATAACGGCGACGGAACTTTTACGGACGTGACCGAGACGGCCGGCCTGCGGGACAAGTACCCGCGCTTCGCCGCCGGGTGCACCTTCGTCGACTACGATCGCGACGGGCACCTGGATCTTTTTGTGTCCCATTATGTCGGCTTCGATATGCGGTCAGTGCCGCCGGCCGGCCAGGACGGAAACTGCAATTTTCAGGGGGTGCCCGTCTACTGCGGTCCCCGCGGGCTGCCAGCGGAAAGCTGCACGCTATATCGCAATAACGGCGACGGCACATTTACGGACGTCAGCCGGCGGTCCGGGGTAGCTGCCGCGGCCGACAGCTACGGCCTGACCGCGGTATCCGCTGACTTCGACGGCGCCGGGTGGCCCGACATTTACGTGGCTTGCGATTCCACTCCCAGTCTGCTGTTCCGCAACAATCGGGACGGGACTTTCCGGGAGCTGGGCCTCGAACGGGGGCTGGCGCTGAACGAGGACGGGCAAGAACAAGCCGGAATGGGTATCGGAATCGGCGACTTCAACTTGGACGGCCGCCTCGACTTGCTCAAGACCCACTTTGCCAACGACACGGTCGCGCTCTACGCCAACGGCGGGAAGATCGGTTTCCGCGATGTGACCATCCGCGCGGGACTCGCGGTGGAGACGCGCTACGTCAGTTGGGGCGCCGGCATCGTCGATCTTGACAACAACGGCCTCCCGGACCTCTTCTGGGTGACAGGCAATGCCTATCCAGAGCCCGAACGCAAGTTTCCGCAGTACGCCTGGCGCACGCCACGCGTTCTGTTCCGCAACCTGGACGGCAACCGGTTCGAACAATTGTTTGACGAGGCCGGCCCAGCATTGGCCGAGTCCCATTCGAGCCGCGGTTGCGCCTTCGGCGATTTCGATAACGACGGCGACGCCGACATTCTGGTGGTGGATCTCGACGAGCCGCCTTCCTTATTGCGAAACGATGTCGACCACACCGATCACTGGCTCAAGGTGAAGCCGGTCACCGGAAAGTGTGACCGTGTGGCGATTGGAGCGACCGTGACTGCCTCCTATGGCGGCAAGCTGCAAGCCCAGGCTGTCGTGGCCCAGTCGGGATTCTTATCTGTCAGTGATAGCCGGCTGCACTTCGGATTCGGCCCGCACCGCACCGCCCGGCTGGAAGTTCGCTGGCCGAGCGGCGCGGTCGAAACCGTGGGTGACGTGCCAGCAGATCGCCTCGTCATCATCAAAGAGGGCGCCGGCATCATCAAGACCGAACAGTTCCGGTGAATCTACGGCAACTGGCTGACGGACATGTTCTGGGGCGCGGCGTTCCATCCGCCGACCGTAACGGAATCCAGCGTACGATCGTGCCCGTCTACCGCGGCCAGCCGCTCCAACTTGACTTCGCGTGTCTCACCAGGCATCAGCCAGAAGAGCGAGGCGGTTGAATAATAGCTGAATCCGCCTCGGCCCAAGCTCACAGTGACGCCCACGGCGGGCAGCGTTCCGGTGTTGGTAATCGCCAGCCGGGAGTTGGATCCCGATGCGGCGGTCCATCGTGCGCTGAGAGTGGTTTTCGGACGTTCGAACAGACTGCCTCGTCGCGCCGTGAAGTTGTAGTACGACCAGTCGCGATCAATCAGTTTCCCATCGCTCGATAACAGGTCCAAACACAGAAACAATGGCGCGCCGTTTGCAGCGGGGACGTGATAGCTCTCATCCGCCACTTTCAGCGCGGCATCGGGCGTGATCGTAACCGGGTATTCGTGTGACCAGGCGTGTTCCAGTGCGGCGTCGTAGATCACAGCGCGCACCGTGCCGGGCACCGGCGCGCCGGCATCGTTTACCGCGTATATCTGGAATTTGATTGCGCCATCAGTTGCGTTCCAGTCATCGTAGATGGACATGACGTGCACAGGAGCATAGGCCTGCTTCACCAGGTAATGAGAGAGTTTCGGCAATCCGTAGTAATCGATGGTCGCCCACGATGCGGCCGGATAATCTTCGGTCAGCTTGTAGAAGGTCGTCTGGGCGGCATATGGCTTGCGGCTGCGCATACTCTCGATGGCCATTTTCAATCCCACGCCTTGCGATAGTTGCATGCCATCGATCAGGTCACCGAGCGATCGCGGCTCCAGGAAATCTTGGGCGTAGTGAATCATTTTCTGGACATGGGTGTACACGTAAGTGGGCGTGTGGTGTACGAAGACGGAGTCTTCGCGGATGGGCCACTGCGACAGCTCTTCTTCCGGCAGAATGCGTTCCCAGGTCTCGTAGGAAGCCGGGCTGGAGAGGCCGAATTCGGTGAACGCCACCGGCGCGGGGGGCGATAAGCGGCCATCGGCGATCCTGCGGTAGTCCAGCAAGGGCGCATCACCCCAATACACGCCGTACCAATGCTTCTTTCCGCCGTAAGGGTCGGTGCGCCAAAAATCACGCGTCCCGTCCAGTTCCAGACAACGGCGTCCCAGCACCTCGACGATACGGCCGACACCGCTAGTCTCATTTCCGCCCGACCAGATCGCCAGGCTCGGACGATTGCGCAGACGCAGCACCATCTGATCGGTCATGTCCGTAGCGTGCAAACTGGGCACATTCGGCAAGCGATGATAACCGAGCATCGCAAACTCCTGCTGCACCAGGATGCCGAGTTCGTCACAGAGGTCGTACAAGTCGTCATCCTCCACGGGTCCGCCGCCCCATACGCGGATGTACTGAATATGCGCATCGCGCGCCATGCGGAGAAAACGCTCCTGCCTGGTACGGTCCAGCCGGAGCATGGCGTCTGGAAAGCACCAATTGGCCCCTTTCATAAAGACCGGCCGGTCATTTATGACGAACTGATAGTTGTAGACATCCGCCTTGGGACCTTCCACACCGGGCCGCAGCCGGATGGTGCGAAGGCCGAAATCGGAGTCGTAGGCATCCACCACCATATCCCCCGCGCGCAGCACCGCGCGGAAGCGGTATAGGTTGGGATCGCCCATATCGACTGGCCACCATAGCTTGGGGTCTCGCAATTCGCTGGTGAACCCCACGCGATTCCAACCGGGTTGGAGCGTCACGGGGATGCTGGTCGCATAGGTGCTGCCCGTAAAGTTCTTGGGCGTCAGGCTCAAATCGACGGTGTAGTTACCGGGCATCTCTCCCCATTTCCAAAGATCCATCGCCAGATCTACCGTGGCGGAGCCGCCGGAGAGACGCGATGTGCGCAGGAACGGCGACCCCAGGGACGCGCCCGCGCGCGCCTCCAGCCTTACCGAACGCCAGATTCCGCTGGTCACCAGGTTCACATAGTGCCAGCCGTACGCAACATTATTCTTGAACGTGTCTTCATAGTTGGGCGGCGCCGGATCGAGGCTTACCACCAGGGTGTTGGCTCTGCCGAAATAGACAAGCTGGGTGACGTCAAAATCGGGTCCTCCGAACATCCCTTCATGCTGGCCCAGGCGCCTGCCGTTGAGCCAAAACGTGCCGCGATAATCCACGCCATCGAAGTGCAGGGTGATCTGCTTGGAACGCCATGTCACCGGCACTTGGAAGCTGCGCCGCAGCCACCATTCCCGCTCCGGGACCCAGAGGATCTTCAGGTTATTCTTCAGGACCATCGGGTCACTGATTTTCCCGGCGTCGAACAGGTTGGTCTGCACGCTGGCGGGGATGCGGGCCGGGATGGCATCTCGCCAGCCATCTTCGCCCAACAACATGGCTTGCTCGGACACGCCGTGCTGCGGCGCCCGCTGCAGATCCCAGCGGCCGTCGAGGGAGAGCCGCAGTTCGCCGCCGGCCGGCGTCGGAGCGTCTTTAACTTCCTTCCATAGCAGAGGTTTTAGTTCCCGGTCGAAGGGGGCTTTGCCGGTGCCGAAAGCGATACGGTCCCGGTCATTCAATGAGTACTGATGGGTGGATGCGGGCTCTTGGGCGGCGCCAGAAGCCCATGCCAGCAGGGTCACAAGTGCGACGGAATACGGATGCATAGAAAGGCTCGGAATGAATATAATACCAGGATTATAGGATCATAACATCCTAGCAATTAAACGTTGACAGGCAACGTTTCTCGGTGCTATGTTATAATCCTATGATTACAGTATGACATCGGCGCAAATCGAGCAGACCTGACGGCCGGCCGGATCGCAGGCCGTCCCTGAAAAGAAAGGGGATCTGGTGAAGAATAGAAGCTCTACGGCGGGCGAGAAGGACACTGGTCCCGCGGGTTCTCGCCCTTCCGCGTTTGAACTCGGCATCGGTGCTGACCAGCTGAGGCGTTTCGATACCCACCTGCAACGGCGCTTGTCCGCGTTGTCCGACCACTTCAGTGATCGACAGGCCTACGCCCGGATGCTTTCGGCCGATCCGCTCGTTTATGAGGTCTACGAGATGCGGCGGCCGGAGGTTGCGGGCGAACTGCTGCATGGCATCACGATCATCCGCCCGGGCCTGGTCGGGGACGAGTTCTTCATGACCAAGGGCCATTACCATGCCGTGCGGGAGACGGCCGAGATCTATTATTGCCTGCGCGGCCGCGGGCTCCTGATGCTCGAAACGGAGATGGGCGATTGGGCCGCGGAGGAATTCGAGCCCGGCCGCGTGGTGTACGCTCCGCCTTGTTGGGCGCATCGTTCCATCAATACCGGGACAGAGGACCTGGTAGTGTTCTTTGCCTACCCCGGGCACGCAGGGCATGACTACGCCGCGATCCAAAAGCGCGGTTTTCAAAAGACAGTGATGCACCGAAACGGCGGCATTGAATTCGTGGATAACCCGCGCTGGTCAGCGCTAGCTGGAAGTTGAGACAATGCAAGACCTGAAATCCTGCCGTGTGCTGGTGACGCCAACCACTTACGGCAAGAACGACCCGCGCCTGCGGATGGAACTCGAAGCGGCCGTCGGCGAGGTGATCTACAGTAAGCTGGGCCGGCCGTTAACCTCGCTGGAGTTGCGGGAACTGCTTCCCGGGATCGATGGATATATCGCCGGTCTGGACAACATCGATCGCGCTGCACTGGAGGGCGCTGACCGCCTCAAGGTGATCGCCCGCTATGGAGTGGGAGTCGACAATGTCGATCTGCGGGCGGCACACGAACGCTCGATCGTGGTGACCAACACACCCCAAGCGAACTCGGTGTCCGTTGCCGAACTGGCCATTGCCCTGATGCTTTCGGTCGCCCGGTCCGTTTTGCAGACCGCGACCGAGGTGCGCAACGGAGGATGGCCGCGCACCCGCGGATTGACCGTCGAAGGCAAGACCATCGGGTTGCTCGGTTTTGGCTCGATCGGCAAAGAGGTCGCCCGGCGTTTGCAAGCGTGGAATTGCCGTGTGATCGCATACGATCCGTTTCCAGACCGGGAAGCGGCGCGTTCGCTGGGCGTGGATCTGAGAAGCGCCGAGGAAGTCTCCGCGCAATCCGACTTCGTGTCTCTGCACGTCCCGGTGCTTCCCGAGACGCGCCACATGGTGAATGCCGAGTTTCTGGCGCACATGAAGCCCGGCTCGTTCCTGATCAACACGGCGCGCGGTGAGTTGATCGATGAAGCCGCTTTGGCCGAGGCGGTACGCGCGGGACAGATCGCGGGAGCGGCGGTGGATGTTTATGCAGAGGAGCCGCCGCGGAGCGGTCACCCGTTTATCGGTCTCCCGCAGATCATCACCACTCCGCACTGCGCGTCTCACACGGATGGCGCCATGGACGCGATGGGGTGGGGGGCTTTGCGGGACTGCCTGGCGGTTCTGGCCGGATCGGCGCCGGAACATCGCGTTCTTCCCAAGACCCTGGCTTCCGAGCACAGCGTCACCCGGAAAACACGCCCGACCATGTATTTCATCGGCGTGACAACGGCCAAGTCATCCATCATGCGGGTCTTTCCGCGCTGGATGCAGGAATTGCGCCGTCCGGATGTCGTTCTGGAAGGCCTGGATTTCAAGCTACACGACGACCCGGAAAAGTACCGCGCCGTCGTGGCGCAGATCAAGCACGACCCGCTTTCGCTCGGCGCCCTGGTGACCAGTCACAAAATCTCGCTGTTCGAGGCGGCGCGCGATATGTTCGAGTACCTGGATCCGTATGCCATCACTTGCGGCGAGCTCTCCAGTATTTCGAAGAACGCAACCGCCCTGGAGGGTCATGCGAAGGACCCCATCACGGCCGGGCTGAGCCTGGACTCCTTGCTGGGCGCGGATTACTTCGGCAGGAGCGGCGGGAATGTTTTGTGCCTCGGCGCGGGAGGTTCCGCCACGGCTATCGTTCTCCATCTCGCGCACAAACCCCGTCGCGCCGATCGCCCGGAACGAATCGTGATTGTGAACCGATCGCCCGGGCGCCTACAGCATCTCGAAGCGATGATTTCGACCTTGAACACGGATATTCAGTTCGAATACCATTGTAATCGCGATCCCGAAACCAACGACCGGTACATGGCCCAGATGCCGCGCGGTTCGCTGGTCATCAACGCGAGCGGGATGGGCAAGGACTCCCCTGGCTCGCCGATCACGGGCAGCGGCCCGTTTCCAGAAGACGGCATTGCGTGGGAACTGAACTACCGAGGCGAATTGGGCTTCCTGCATCAGGCGCTGGCGCAAGCTGGGAGCCGGAGTCTCACCGTGGAGGATGGCTGGTTGTACTTCCTCCAAGGCTGGACTCAGGTGATTGCCCAAGTCCTGAAGGTGAACATCGATGACGCGATGTTCCAGCGTCTGGCGGATATCGCCGGAGGGATCTGCAACCCGGCGCTGCGGCAACGTGTTGTCCACGGCGTGGTTCCTTATTCGCCTGACGCGCAGGCCACAGCGCCCAGCCTCAGTACGGGAAGCAGGAGTTGATTCATGGAAAAAGTCTACGAACGAATCGCGGCATTGCGAATCGTTCCAGTCATAGCAATAGAAGATGTCGCGTCGGCGCTGCCTCTGGCCGACGCGTTGGCGGAAGGCGGATTGCCGGTCGCGGAAATCACCTTCCGGACCGAAGCAGCCGCCGCGGTGATCGAGAAGATCGCCGCCCAGCGTCCCGAAATGCTCGTGGGCGCCGGAACCATCCTGACGGCCGCCAATCTGACACGTGCCGTCGAATGTGGAGCGACATTCGGCGTGGCTCCCGGATGCAACCCGGCCGTTGTGGCCCAGGCGCTGGATTTGAAGTTCCCGTTTTCACCGGGTGTCATGACCCCCAGCGACATCGAAAGCGCGCTGGGCTTGGGAGTGAAGTTTCTGAAGTTTTTCCCTGCCGGTGCGGCGGGTGGCGTTGCCATGCTGAAGAGCGTCGCTGCGCCGTACTTGCACGCCGGCGTGCGTTTCATCCCGACGGGTGGCGTGAATCTGGCGAACCTGGGTGAATACCTCTCGATGAAGGCTGTCGTGGCCGTGGGCGGTACATGGATCGCCACGCCCGGCGACATTGCCGCCGGGCGGTGGCATCAGATCCGGGATAATTGCCGCAGTGCAGTGGCCCTGGTGGACAGACTCAAATCCGAGGTGCTGGCTGCGACGTAGTGCAAAGGAACAAACATGCAGAAGCTTCAATATGCGGTACACGCTTATGCCTGGACGTCAAGGTGGAGCAACAAAACGCTCGATCTGATCGATCGTGCCAAACGCCTGGGCTTCGATTTGATCGAGATCCCGCTGATGGAACTCGATCTGGTGGATGCGAAGGCCATTCGCCAGCGCGCGGCCGACGTGGGCATCGGCTTGTGCACATCTACGGCGTGCTCGGAGGTGAACGACCCCACTGGCGAAGATGAAGCCACGCGCCGGCGGGGCCTCGAGTATTTGCACGGCTGCATCCGGGTCACTGCGGAGATGGGCGCTACGGTGTTTACCGGGGTCACTTATTCCGCGATCGGCCGCCGGATCAGCGGTATGCCGGGCGAGGAATACTGGGAACGGGCCGCCAGTGCCCTTCGAGGAGCAGCGCGCTATGCCGCCGGGCTGGGGGTGACCGTGGGCATCGAGCCCATCAACCGTTACGAGAGTTTCCTGGTGAACACGTGCGATCAGGCGCTTCGGTTAAAGGAAATGACCGGCGAGCCGAACGTGGCCATTCACCTGGACGCCTATCACATGAACATCGAGGAAGCCGACTTTTATGAGCCGACCATGAAGGCGGCTCCGTTCTTGTGTCATTACCATCTGAGCGAGAGCCATCGCGGAACACCTGGTACGGGCCGCGTGGACTGGGACGGTATCTACCAGGCTTTGGGTGAAGCGAACTATATCGGGATGGTGGGCATGGAGTCCTTCTCCAATGTTTCGGGCGCCATGGCCGCGGCCACCTGCATCTGGCGCAAGCTGAGCGAGTCGAGCGATCAATTGCTCTCGGAAGGGTTGCAGTTCCTCAAGAGTTTGGAGGCCCGCTATTACGGCCGCCAGACGGAGGCAGCGCAGGTGTCACCAGGGCCCCGGCATGCATAAGTTGAAGGTCGGTATTCTGACGCTCTCCGACGGGCGGGAGTACATCCACAAGGATCTTCTGCCCGTCAACGAGGCCTATCAGGCGAGCCTCGCCTGCGCGCTCGAGGCGACCGGCCAGGTCGAAGCCGTGGCGGGGCGGGAGATCATTTGGAACCAGCAACTCGCGCAGGCGGAAGCGCGCCGCCTGACCGAAGCCGGATGTGATCTGACGATCCTGAATTACGCGATCTGGTGTTTTCCGCATCTGTCTGCGCTTGCCACGGCGTTCGCGCCGGGTCCATACCTGCTGTTCTGCAACCTACATCCTTCCGAACCCGGCATGGTGGGTATGCTGGCCGCATCCGGCGCGCTTCAGCAGCTCGGCCGGCCGCACACGCGGATTTGGGGAAGAATCCAGGACCCGAATGTGCTCGCCAGCGTGATGAGTTACATCAAGGCTGCCGGCGCGCTCTCGCGCTTGCGCGGCCAGACCTATGGACTGTTCGGTGGACGTCCGCTGGGGATGTACACCGCAGTGGCGAACCTGGATGAGTGGCAGAAGATGTTCGGCGTGGATGTAGAACACGTAGAGCAGCACGACATAGTGGAATACGCGAAACGCGCCGATAGCCAGCACGTCAACGCGGCGCTCGCCTGGCTCGAAGAAAATGTCCGCGAGGTCAAGTACGACGGGAAAGCCCTCACGCCGGAGAAGCTTAAGCTCCAGATCCGTTCCTATTACGCGTATCGCCAGATCATCGCCGAGCGCAGGCTCGACTTTGTCGGAACCAAAGCGCATGGTGACCTGACGGACTATTTTGTCACCGTGGACGTGGCCGAGGCATTTCTAAACGACCCATATGACTGGGATGGCCCGCACGAGCCGATCGTGGCCGCTACCGAAGCCGACATGGATGGCGCACTCACCATGCAGATCTTCAAGCTGATTGCGCATCAGCCGGTGCTGTTTGCCGACGTGCGGCATTACGATTCCGAGGATGGAGTTTGGTACCTGTCCAACTCCGGTACGCACGCCACATTCTTCGCCGGCGGATCGCCAGACCCCGCCGTCAATCTCAAGCAAGTAACGCTGTACCCGGAGGTTTCGTATTATCCGGCCGGCGGCGCATCGGTGCATCATTTCGCGGCTCCCGGCAGAGTCACACTCGCGCGCCTGGCGCGGCGGAATGGCCGCTATTGGATGGCCATCGTGCCCGGAGAATTCGTAGAGTTTCCGCGGGACGTGGCGCTCGCCAAGGGCGCCACCTGTACGCCCGAATGGCCGATCGCGTTTGCGCGCCTGAAGTGCCCGGCCGATGCGTTTCTGGCCACCTATCCGTGCAACCACATCCATGGGTGCTACGGCGACTGGGAGCACGAGCTGCTGCACGTTGCCGCGCTTCTGGGAATTGAGGCTAAGGTGTACCGCGGCGAATGATCTTCTCCGCAGGACTTGCGGTCAGTTATGTCCAGCCCGGTAATCAGACCCGGCGCTCGTCCCGGAGCGGACGCGCACGGGAGCGTCCTGTATTTGACGTTCTTATCCATCGTGTCGGCACTCGGCGGCCTGTTGTTCGGGTTCGACACCGTTGTCATCTCCGGAACACTCACCCCGCTAAAGGCGCAGTTCGCACTGAGCCCGGCCATGGAAGGCTGGCTCGTCAGTTCGGCCCTACTTGGCTGCGCCATCGGGGCAGGGCTGGCCGGTACGCTGAGCGACCGCTTCGGCCGCAGAGTCGTCCTGCTCGCTTCCGCCATTCTGTTTGTGATCTGCAGCGTAGGATGCGCGCTGGCGTGGAACATCGATGTGCTGATCTGGTCGAGGCTGATCGGCGGATGGGGAGTCGGGCTTGCCTCCATGGTCTCGCCGCTGTACATCTCTGAAGTCTCTTCGCCGCATCTGCGCGGCCGCATGGTGACCCTGTTTCAATTCGCCATCACCATTGGGATCTGCCTGGCGCTGTTGTCAAACGCGTGGCTTCAGCATCTGGCCTCGCAGGCCGCCGGCCCGCACGCAGCCGGCCTTTACCGCTGGGTCGTTGTCGAGCAGGTCTGGCGCGGCATGTTCGGAATGGAGTTATTTCCCTCCGCGGCATTTGCGGCTCTGTGTCTGGCGATTCCCGAAACTCCGCGCTGGCTGATGAAGGTCGGGCGGACTGGCGATGCGATGCGGATCCTGGCGAAAGTTGGCGGGCGAGCCGCTGCCGAGCGGGAAATCAAAGAAATCCAGGAAGCCATCGCCGAGGAGACCGGCTCGCTCGCCGACTTGTTCACTCCGCGCCTGCGCAAGCCTTTGTTCGTGGCGCTCTTCCTGGCGATCATTTCGGAACTCAGCGGCATCACGGTGGTTCTGTACTACGGTCCTGGAATTCTGGAGAAAGCCGGGTTTTCACTGGGCGCCGCGCTCGGAGGCTTCGTCTCGATCGGGCTGGTGAACGTCTTGTTCACCGTGGTCGCGATCTGGCTGATGGATATCGCCGGCCGGCGGCCACTGCTGTTCGCCGGCAACGCGGGCGCCTTTGTCGCGCTGGCGACGATCGGCTTTTTGTTCCAGCGGGGCCGCACGGATAGCACGCTGCTGGTGGGCATGATGTGCTTGTTCGTCGCCTGCTTTGCCTTTTCGATGGGCCCTATCAAGTGGGTAGTGATGTCGGAAATTTTCCCCACGCGCATCCGCGGCCGGGCCATGGCGATCGCCACCCTGGCGGTCTGGGTGACGGACGGCATTTACAACCAGATGTTTCCCATCGTGCGCGACAGCTTGGGCGTGCCCGGCAGCTTCTTTGTTTTTGCCGCGGTCCTGCTGCCGCAATTCTTCTTCGTGTGGAAAGTGATGCCTGAAACCAAGGGCCGCACGTTGGAAGAAATCGAACGTTTCTGGAAGTGACCGGCGGCGCCCGGCCGTTCGCTGCCTGAGGAAAAGGCAGCCAGACAGAGGTGAATCATGAGAGCAGTGACGCAGGCATTCTTCGTTGTCGTTTTGGCAAGTTTGCCAGTCCGGCCGGCAACCCATTATTTCTCGGAGGGACGATTTGGCCAGGCGCTCAACGCGCAATTCGGTGTGCTCTCCGTGCCCGGCCGCCCGGAATATAGTGAGCCGCCATTTACGGTCGACTGTTGGATCAAGCTGCGGAGTTCCCGGCAGCCCAACATACTGGTTTCGAGCGAACGCCGGGAGGCGCCGCGTCACTGGGAGATCTTCACTTCCTCTGGCACCGGCTATTTCAGCGCGTATCTGCCAGGCTACACTCCGGCGCTGACGATTGCGAAGCGCGACATTGTCGACAACCAGTGGCACTACGTCTCCATGGCGTTCGACGGCCGGTCCGTGCGCCTGTTGATTGACGGCGCCGAAACGGCTACGCAGAGCGTGAGGCGGACAGATCGCAGAGGAGAAGATGGCGGCGGCTTCTGGATCGGCCGCGCCGTGACCCTGGCGCGGGAGACGGGCGTGTACTCCGATCCGCCCGGCTGTGCGGGGCTCATCGATGAGGTGCGCATCTCCAAAGGCCTGCGCGCGGCCTCCCCAATTCCCGAATCTGCATCGAAGGCCGACGCCACCACGCTGGGACTTTGGAATATGGACTCGGGTACCGCCGAGAGTGTTCCAGACTTGTCCTCCGCGGCCAGTACCGCGCATATCGTGCGGCGATTGGCGCTCGATGATTACGAGCGGCAGAGCTACGAAGCGGGCGCCTCGCCGATGGCCGGCGCGCCGGTAACCGTGGAACTCCATCCCGGGAGAGCGCCACATCCACCCGACCGGGTGTTGTCTCTCGATGGCGAGTGGCAGATGGCTGAGGCCGGCCAGGAGTCCGATCGCTTGACGGGCAACTGGCTGGAAGCCATCCCGGCGGAAGTGCCAGGCAGCGTGCACGGTGCCCTGACCGCGGCCGGCAAGATACCCGATCCCAAGTTCGGCCGCAATGACAAAATCGCGCACGATAAAAGCTTCGAGGTCTGGTGGTTCAAACGCACCTTTGCCCGGCCTCACGGCACCGCCGGCGAGCGGCTGGTCTTTGACGGATGCGCCATTCGTTGCACAGTCTGGCTGAACGGAACCCTGCTCGGCACCCATGAAGGCATGTTTGGCGGCCCGGAATTCCAGGTTGCAAGCCTGCTCCACGAAAACAACACTTTGATCGTGAAGATTGACGCGGCGCCCGGCAAGAAGGAGTTGTGGTCCAACTCCGATTGGCGGCAGACGGTGGTCTTCAACAACGTGTGGGGTTGGCACTACTCGTCAATTCCGGCGCTGGGCATTTGGCGCTCCGTCAGGATCGAGGACACACCGCCCGTACGGTTGATCCATCCTTTCGTGGCCGCGGCAGACGCGCAACGCGGGCTGATGGATTTGAGCGTAGATCTGCAAGGCACGGCTGCGGGATGGTCCGGCAAGTTGGCGGGCACCATCGAGCCGGATAACTTCCAGGGTGCTCCCGTCAATTTCACTTATCCCGTCTCGTCGTCGACCGCCGCACGCCGGATACGGTTGCGGTTCACCATCGCATCGCCCGCGCTGTGGTGGCCGAACGACATCGGCGATCACAACCTCTATCGGATGAAGCTCTCGTTCACGGGGACGAATCGCGTCCGGCCGGATGCGCAACAACTGACTTTCGGCATTCGCACCGTCGCGATGTTTCCGCAGGCCGATGGCCCGCGGCCGGATCACTACAACTGGACTTTCGTGATCAACGGCCGTCCGATGTTCGTCAAGGGATCCAACTGGTGCACGATGGACTCCTCCATGAATTTCTCCCGCGCGCGCTACGACCGGTTCCTCAGCATGGCTGCCCTGCAACACGTGCAGTTTCTGCGGGCCTGGGGCTCCGGCATGCCGGAGACCAACGACTTCTATGATCTGTGCGACCGCAAGGGCATCATGGTGATGCAGGAGTGGCCGACAGCCTGGGACAGTCACAACGATCAGCCCTACGACATACTGGAAGAAACCGTCCGGTTGAACACTCTGCGCATTCGCAATCATCCCGCGCTGGTGATTTATGCGGGCGGAAATGAGTCGCCGCGCCCATTCGGCCCGGCCATCGACATGATGGGCCGCTACAGTATCGAACTGGATGGCACGCGCACCTTCCATCGCGGCGAGCCGTGGGGCGGAAGCTCCCACGAGTACGACACCTGGTGGGGCTACGCTCACCTCGATTTCAACCTCAACACCACCGGCGTGTTCTTTGGTGAATTCGGACTGGCCAGCGTGCCGGTGCTGGAATCGGTGCGGCGCTATCTTCCCGGACAGGAGTGGGACGTCTGGCCAGCGCCGGCGGACGGCACGTTCGCGCATCATACACCGATCTTCAACACGGCAAATGATATGGCTCGACTCGCGAGACAGGCGGGTTACTTCACGCGCGGCGAGACCATGGCACGCTTCATTACCGCGACGCAGCTCGCGCAGGCCACCGCGCTGCGGCATACTCTGGAACGGGCCCGCACGAACTGGCCGCACTCCGCGGGCGCCCTCTACTATAAGATCAACGACAACTATCCCGCCGCGTCATGGTCCACCATCGATTGGTACGGCGCTCCCAAGATCGCTCACTACATCGTGCGAAATGCGTTTTCTCCGCTGTTGGCATGCGCTCTGTTCCAGTCGATCAACCTGAACGGTAAACCTGCCAGCATCCCTGTTTTCCTGCTCGACGATGCAGATGCCTTGAAGGACTCGACCTGGGACGTTACCGTGCGCGTGTTTGATTCGCAACTGCGGAACGTCAAAAGCGAGTCTTATCATGGATCCGGTTCCGTAGATCGAGTACGGCAAGTTGGCACGCTCCAGTTGAGTGCCGGCGAGACTGATACGTCGCCTCTACTGACGGTGGTGGACGTCCGGCGGAATGGAGCACTCGCGCAGCGGGGTTTCTATTGGTCGAACTTCGAGCACGTTAAAGACTCCTTGTTCAATCTACCCGGGACGAAACTGAGCATGCAGGTTGAAAGCAACACCGTAATCCTCACTAACGCAGGCAGCGTTCCGGCTGTCGCTGCGCATGTATTGCGGCCGGGCCACTTGGACTCTTTCACGGCTGACGACAACTACTTCTGGCTGGATCCGGGCGAGTCGAAGAGAGTCGTTGTAAATGACTCCCGCGAGCTTACCGCCGGCGCCTTCAACGCATACTGAGGCTGAGTGAAAACGCGCTTCGCCAGGTCGAGGCGACCATCGAGATTGAAATCGCCGATGCTCAGGCCCATGCCGGCCGGTTGCCGCCCGTCCTCAGGCCGGCGCGTTCGGTGACGTCGGTGAACGTTCCGTCCCGATTGTTGCGGTACAGACGATTCGCTGCATCGTTCAAGGCAGGCGATTCACTCGCGCGTCGCGATCTGGCCAAATAGGCAGCCCGCGGCGAGACTGGCAACCGGCAAGAAACCGCGCCGGTCGTCCGCATTGTCAGACTCTCAACGCTCGAGCCGGCCGCTATCCCAGCATGCGCCGCAGGGCAAGACGCAGTGATTGACGTCGCGCCGGACAGCCGCGTCGCGGAACTGCTCAGGGTCGGCGGTGTTGAACGCAAACATATCGTAATGGCACGGGATGGTGAGGCGCGCCTGCATTTCCGCCGCCAGCGCGGCGGCCTCCTCCGCATCGAGGTTACCCGGCACGCGCCGCTCCGGACTTCGGCCGTTGATCGGCAACAGCGCCACATCCACATGTCGCGCGCGCAGACGTTCGGCCAGACCCGCGTATCGCACGGTATCCCCGCTATGGTACACGGTCCACGATCCGAAGCGCAGCAGATAACCCAAATACCGGCAGGCGCCGGTTGCATCATGCTCAATAGTCTCGTGGGAGGACGGGATGGCGGTGATGGTGAACGCGCCCAGCACGATGGTTTGCTCCGCATCGATCGTAGTTACACGCAAGCGTGGAACATCGACCCGCGCACGAAGTGTTTGCTCCGCGCTGACGGGAATGACCAACTGCATGTGCGGATTGTTGCGCACGAGAGGCTGCAACGTGTCGGGATCGAGATGATCGGTATGCGCGTGGCTGCAGACAACGAGTGAGATGAAATCGAGCCGCTCCGGATCGACCACGCGCTCCATCAGGGGGACATGCGGTTTGTCCGTACCAGCATACTTCTTCGTGAGCGAATCGGAGAGGTACGGATCGAGTAGGACGAAACGGCCATTCCAGCCGAGCAGGAATCCGCTTTGGCCCAGCCACCAGAGGCGAAAGTTGCCGTCGTTCCACGTGCAAGCCGCAACGTCCCGCAGGAAAGCGTCATCCTGAAGCGCCGGCTTTCTCAGCGCGTTCATGTGACATGGCGCGACCATGCGGGATTGTCGACCACAGCGGCCTCGCCGTTCTGCTCCAGCACGAGCTTGCGAAATCCGTTGGTCTCGATGGTTGCGTAATCGTGCCCGGCGTGTCCCGGATAGGCGAAGAACGTCATCAGATCTTCGTCGGCACTTAGGTTGATCGAACGGTGCGCCCATTCGGGAGCCACATAGACGACGCGCCCGGGACGGAACTCTTCGGTGGTCCACTCGCCGTCGGCGTTCTCCATCAGGAGCAGGCCGCGGCCTCTGAGACAGTAGTAGATCTCGGCCGTGTCGCGAATGGTGTGGAAGTGGCCCATGGTCATGAAATACTCGGACCCGACTTTGCCCGGGTGCACGACCGAGATGCCGGTCAGCAGCTCGCCGGCTTTCTTGGGCCGCTCGATCTCGACCACTTCATAGATCACCGGGTCGCCGGTGTCGAGTAACGCACGAAAAGCTTCATCGTTGCTGAACTGGCCGCGCAGCGCGGAAAGCCGGCGCTGCAGATGATTGTCGAACTGGGCTGTCCATTGCCCCGCCAGACTGATGTCAAAACCAAACGGTGCGGCCCGCAACTAGCGTCCTCCATGTGGGCGATTGCGCCCATTCATATCCAGAACGACTTTCAGATTGCTCGGATCCTGTGCGGCGGCAAACGCTTCGGCCGCATTTTCAAGCGGGAAGCGGGCGGTAACCAGCGGCATGAGATCGACAGCGCCGGAGACTATGAGATCCAGAGAGTGCCGGCAGTCACTTGTACTGCACGCCGTCGTTCCGGTAACCAGGAGCTCTTTGTAATGGATCAGGTTGGTCTCGAGCGAGACGAAAGGCTTGTCCTTGGGCAGACCGGCAAAGAGGTTGACGCGGCCGCCCGGAGCCGCGAGTTGGAGTGCCTGCTGCTGCGCTTCGGCCGCGGGTGCGGCGACGATGACTACGTCCGCGCCGGCTCCTCCGGTTTCCTCTGTAACCACCGCGTGCAGATCGTCACGCGTCACATCCACCAGACGCGCCGCGGAGATCGAGGCTGCCATTGCGAGGCGCTGCGCCACACGATCGGCCAGGATTACGTGCTTCGCGCCGTGCGCGGTGGCGAGCAACGTGTGCATTAGTCCGATCGGGCCGGCGCCTAGAACCAGCACGACATAGCCAGCCGTGGCACCGACTGCGTCCTGACCATGCAGCACGCAAGCAAGCGGCTCGGCCAATGCGGCCGTGGTCAGATCGGCATTCGCTTCGAGCGGCATTACGTTGCCCTGCTCGATAGCGGGCGCGGTCACCCGCATGAATTCCGCGAAGCCGCCATCGAGCGTAATGCCGAAGGCGTCGTAGTTCGGGCACAGGTTGTTGCGGCCGCGCCGGCAGGAAATGCATTTGCCGCAGCCCATGTTGGGCGCCACGAAAACGCGCTGGCCGGGTTCAAAGCCGGTTACATCGGCGCCCACCGCTTCCACCGTTCCGGCGATTTCGTGCCCAGGGATACGCACGGTGCCCGCATCGAACTTGCGATGCGCGCCTTTCAGAATGCGGATATCCGTGGCGCAGATGCTGGCATTGTGCAGCCGCAGCAGCATCTCGCCGCGGCCGAACGAAGGCTGCGGCACTTCTTCGAGCCGCACTCCGGAATCGCCGCGATAGACTGCCGCCAGCATGGACATCATTGCGCGGCCGCCACTTCGAAGAAGATTTCATCGAGCCGGACTGCGCGGCCTTCACGGAATGAGCGCGTGGCCGCAAGCACGCCGGCCACGGCCCATTTACCGTCCTCCCCACTCACTCGCGGCTGCGCACCGGTGCGGATGCACTCCACGAAGTGCCGCATCTCGAGCACGTAGGCGCCGGCAAAACGCTCGGGCCACGTGCGGTAAATCGGCGTGACCAGCCCCTGGTCACGATTGGTGCAGACGACCACCGCCTGGCCGCGCAAATCGCCGATCTGCAGGATGCCGCGCTCGCCGACAATCTCGACCCGCGCATCGTAACCGTATTCGCACGGGCAGATGCCGGAGATCACGCCCAGCGCGCCGCTTTCAAAACGAATCTGCGCCAGCGCGCAATCGTAGAAATCCTCGGTGGTGACGCCGCGTTCCGCGCCCTTGAAGTTGGAGACTTCCGCGTAGACGCGCTGATAATCGGAGCGCGCCAGCCAGCGCATGGTGTCCCAATCGTGGCTGTTCACTTCGGCCAGCATGCCGTTGGAGGTGTGCAGATCGCGCGCCCAGGCGGGCGGCAATCCCGGACCGTGGGTGAGCGATTTCAAGATCATCGGGCGGCCGATTTCACCGGCCTCGATGCGCGCGGCGGCGGCCGCAAATTCCGGGTCGAAGCGGCGCATGAAGCCTAATTGCAGCAGCACGCCGGCGCGCCCGGTGGCTTCCATCATCCGGTCGCATTCCGCCAGGCTCAGGGCCATGGGCTTCTCACAGAAGACGTGCAGCTTTGCGCCAGCCGCTTGCCGGGTGAGCGGCTCGTGCGTGAAGGTCGGAGTGGTGATCACCACCGCGTCGAATCGCGTGCTTTCGAGCGCCTCTTCGAGCGACCCAAAGCCCGGTACGCCACAACGCGCGGCGATGTTATCGCGGATGGCTGGATCGCGGTCCACTACGGCGGCGAGTTCCGCCCCTTTGATACTCTCCGCGATCGATTTCGCGTGCACCTGCCCGGCGCGCCCCGCGCCAATCAGGCAAATCCGTACGGTGTCGTTCATAACATTAAGAGCCTTCGAACCCGGCCTGCAGACGGTCCTGCCAGAAGACGTATCGCGCGAGCGCGGCGCGGTAGGCGGCTTGAGCTTCGGGATCGGGCGCCACCACTTCGGCACACACAGCCGCGGTCTCCATGGCTACCTCAGCCATGTTTTCGATCAATCCCACCGCGCGTGCGGCGATCAGCGCGCAACCCCACGTGGCGCTTTCCGTGCGGCTCACGCGGCGGTATGCCACATTCAGCACGCCGGCCTTGATGCGATTCCAGGCCGCGCTGCGCGCCCCGCCGCCGATGGCCCGCGCTTCGGTGAACGCGGCATCCGGCAACAGCTCGCGCAGAATCTGCAGATACCAGGCGTACTCGTAAGCTACGCTTTCGGCGATGGCGCGGAAGAAGTGCGCTTGCGTATGGCCCCACGAAAATCCGATCCACGCGCCGCGCATTTGCGGAGCCGCGGGACAGATGCGGCCGCAAAGGTGCGGCGAGAACAACAGCCCGTCGCAGCCGGGCGGGACCGCTTCCGCATCCTTGAATAACTGCTCGTAGTCGAGGCTCTCCAGATCGTCGCCGCCGCCGGCGTCGAGCAGCTTCTTGCGGTACCAGGGCAAGGCGAGACCGCCGCCGCCGATGTAAGCGAGCGGCGTCCACACGTCCGGAATGACGGAGCGCATCACGATGAGCGCGCAATGCTGCGTGTCGGCGCAGTAGCGATCCGTGCACGCGGCAAGGACCGACGCGGTGCCGGCAGTATCGAGCAGCATGCCGGGACGTACCACGCCTGCGCCCAGCGCTCCCGCCGCGGTGTCGCCGCATCCGGCAGCGATGGGAACGCCCGCGGGCAGTCCAAAATGCTGCGCGGCTTCGGCCTGCACTTCGCCGACGATCCGCCAGGGCTCGACAATCCTGGGCAGGCGCGCGCCATCGATGCCCAGTTCATCGAGCAACTCCGCCGACCAGGCTCCTTGGCACGCGTCGGCGCAGCCGGTGAAGTGCAGGAATGTGTAATCGATGAACGCGTCTTCGGCGCCCAAGCCGGCCATGCGCCCCGCCACATAACAGACGGGCATGACAAACTTGGCGATGCGCGCGTATTCCGCGGGGCGCTCGCCGCGCCACCACATCATCTTGGGACCGTGCGCGCAGGTCGGGGGGCAGCCGGTCAGTTCCGTGATCCGCGCGCCATGCCGGGTGCGCAGATCTTCGATGTAGGGCCGGCAGCGCATGTCCAGCCAGGAGTCGAACTTGACCGGCGGGCGCGCATCTTCATCGAGCGCGCCGACACCGGCCATCTGGCTGTCGAAAGCCAGCGCGGCGATGGCCCGCGGATCGGCGCCGGAACTCGCCAGGCACAGGCGGGTGGCGCGGGCCGCCGACTCGTAGAAGTCGTGCATGTCCTGCTCCACATGTCCGGGCGCCGGATAGGAGAGTGCCACCTCGGCGCGGCCCTCACCGGCAAGAGTTCCGTCCAGGTGGTAGAGGGCGGCTTTGGTGGCGGTGGTCCCCAGGTCGATTCCGAGAAGCAGATTGCGTGCCATATTATCCCTATAATCCTGTAATTATAGCACTACACTAGCACCACGGTCGTCAGCTTGTCAATGCAAAATGGCTTGACAGTCAGCGATGCGGGCTCCTATAATTCTGATGTCATCCTGTCATGATACCTACGAGGAAAACCCATTGAAAACCGCCATCGATAGCTATTGTTACCACCGATTTTTCGGTGAAGTCTACCCGCAGCAGAAAGCTCCCGGCTGCACCATGACCGTGGAGGGTTTTCTCGACCGCGCGCACGAACTGGGTGTGGACGGCGTTTCTCTGGAATCCTGTTTCTTGCCCAGTCTGGACGCGGCTTATTTGGCCGACCTGCGCGGCCGACTCGATCATTATGGCTTCGAACGGGTATTTGCGTGGGGCCACCCCGACGGCCTGGAAGGCGGCGCGAACCAGCGCGCGTATCACGAAATGATCGGGTGCCTGGAAGCCGCGCGGCAGATTGGCGCCAGCGTCATGCGCGTAGTAGGCAGCAGCCTGATGTTCCGGAACCAGCCGCACCAGCCGCAACTCGAACGGCTGACCGGCATGTTCCGCGAAGCCGTGCGCGCGGCCGCGGATTACGGGATCCGCCTGGCGGTGGAGAATCATATTGATTTCACCGCGGACGAGATGATGCAGTTGCTCGACGCCGTAGATTCGGAGTGGCTGGGCATCAATTTCGACACTGGCAATTTTCTGCGCCTGCTCGACGATCCGGTAAAGGGGATGGAGAAACTGGCGCGGCGCGTGTATGCGACGCACATTAAGGATCTGAAGCCGTGCCGCGGCGTGCCGGCGGACGAATGGTATTTCTTCTCGTCCACTCCGGTGGGCGATGGCCTGGTGGACAACCAGAAACTCGTCGGCAAGTTGGCTGATGCCGGATACGATGGACTGTTGGCGGTCGAGATCGATTTTCTGCATCCCGATTACGCGAACGAGGAAGACAGCGCGGTAGCTCGCAGCGTCACTGAACTGAAGCGCCTGGCCGCCGCGACCGCGAAAGCCGCCTGAGTCGCCAGACCATGCCCGATAAAAAACTGAACATTGCTCTGATCGGCTCAAAGTTCATGGGCAAGGCGCACTCGAGCGCCTGGCGGAACGTCGGTATGTTCTTCGATACCGGCGCGGAACCGGTCCTGAAGTTGGCCTGCGCGCAGCAACCGGAGGCGCTCAAAAAGTTTGCGGCGCATTGGGGCTGGGAGGAGACCACCATGGGCTGGGAAGATGTGGTCAGCCGCCCGGATATCGATATCGTGGATGTATCCGCGCCGACGTGCCTGCATTTCCCGATCGTGATGGCGGCGGCCAAAGCCGGCAAGCACATCTTCTGCGAGAAACCCTTCGCGCTCGATAGCGGCCAAGCCAAGGAGATGCTCGAGGCCGCCAAACGCGCGGGCATCGTGCATTATCTGAATCATAATTACCGGCGCGCGCCGGCGGTGGCGTTAGCACGGGAGTTCATCGTGGCCGGGCGGCTGGGCCGCATCTTCCACTGGCGCGGCGCGTATCTGCAATCTTGGATCGTCGACCCGGCATTCCCGCTGACGTGGCAATTGCAGCGCAAGACCGCGGGGTCCGGGCCGCACGCCGATCTGAACTCGCATAGCGTGGACTTGGCGCGTTATCTGGTAGGCGAGATTTCGAGCGTGATGGCCATGACCAGCCATTTCGTCACCGAGCGTCCGCTGGCGGATGCCAGTGCGGGAGCGTTTCAATCGGGCTCGCGATCGCACGCCACAGGTCCTGTCACAGTGGAAGATGCATCGTTCATGGTGGCCGAATTCGCGAACGGGGCGCTGGGATCATTCGATGCCACGCGTTTCGCGCCGGGCCGCAAAAACTACAACTGCTTCGAGATTTACGGCAGCCTGGGCAGCCTGGCGTTCAACCTGGAGCGCATGAACGAGCTCGAGTACTTTTCGGCCGAGGATGCGGCGGGTGCGCAGGGATTCCGCACGATCCTGGCGACCGAGGCCAAGCATCCTTACATCAGCGCGTGGTGGCCGCCTGGGCACATCATCGGCTATGAGCATACCTTTGTGCATGCGGCCGCGGACTTTCTACGTGCGGTCGTGAGCGGAGGGGAGATCCGGCCGAATTTTGAAGACGGGCTGCGCGTAATGGAGATTCTGGACGCGGGTCTCGAATCGGCTCGTGAGGGCCGCCGGGTTACTGTGGGCGGCTAGAGGCGACGCCTCCGCGCGGCACTTGCACGCCGGCCGTCCAGACGATGGCATTCAGGATCAGCTTGCGGTAATTATCATTCTGCCAATCGGCAAAGTAATGGCCGGTGGTCGTGCCGAAGCCGCGGCCGCCATCGCGGCGTTCGACGGCCCATGCCACGACCTGGTCTACCGGCTGCGCGGACAGTGCCGGGACACGCAGGATCGGCGTCAATCGCGAATCGTGATGGCGGAAGCGGATCTGGTAGTAAAACTCATCCTTCATATGGAATGACGAGACGCCTTGGCAGACGGGGTGACGCGGCGCCGCGACGTCGATATCCGCATCCATGACGCGCAATGCAGAGTGCCATTTTGCGTGTGCCGCATCGTTCGGCACGTCGTAGAATCCGCCCTCGCCGTGTCCGCCCTGCCAATCGAAGTAGCCGCCGGTCCAGTCCAGAATTTGCGGTGCGTACTTTGCCGGTGAAAACGTCGAGAAATGGAACGTCATTAAACCGCAGCCGCGCTTCATCTGCTTTTCAAGGATCTGCATGCGTTCGGGAGTCATGAAAGGCGCATGGAAAGTGCGCGAGCCGTCATCGCCATCCGATAGGATCACAATGGTGGCGGCGCGATCGAGCACCCTCGGATCGTCCGGCCAGCCGTTGAAGTAGGCTTCGGGTGCAACGCCCTTGAGATTCGGCGCGCGGTCGAGAAGCGCTTTGAGCAGCGTCACGGACCTGGGGTAATCATGCTCGCCGGGTCCGTGGCTCTTGGCTCCGGCAATCAGGATGATGTGCTTCACCGGGCGCTCCGCGGCCGGCAGCACGGCGGCAATCGCGAGTAGCGCCAGAAACGAACTTCTCATTTGCGCATCCGATTATCGAGCCGGCGGGAACGGGTGCGGGCCTCCCGATCCGGGCTGCTTCAATTCGGCTGCCAGCCAGTCCAGGCCGATGAGGTAATTGCGTAGTGTGACTTGGGCATCGCCGCCTTTCTCGGCAATCAGACCGACGCGCCCCTGCCATCCGCTCTGTTCGATCGTGCGCATCATGGCCAGTTCGCTGTCGCCTTGAGAGGGATAGATGATGTCGCCGTCGGTGCGCATGCCGGTGATGTTGACCGCGACCACATAGGGCTTGATCTTCCGCCAGAGCGCAGGAAAATTTTCGCTGTCGTCATGCAGCTCGTCGCGGGCGTGGCTGAAGTTATAGACCATGCCGACGCCGGTCACTCCGAGCTCTTTCAGCTGCCCGATGATGGCAAGCTGATTCTCTTCCATACCGAACCAGCCGTTGTGATTGTACAGCTCGACCTTACATCCGTACGGCGAGGCGAGGTCAACCAGCGCGCGGATGCGATCCGCTTCGCGCCGGACGCGGGCTCTCTGCTCTTGCGGCGTCTTGGGCAAATCGCTGCGCATGAACTCGATGGCGGCGTTGTGCATCTGCCTTTGATAGGCGGCCTTCTCCGTGGCCGAGAGCTTGGCGAATTCCTGCCCGCTCTTCACGGTGACGCCCTTCGGCAAGTACTTCGCCCACTCCTGGGGTGTCTTCGGCATGTTGCCGAAGAACTGCGGAACCCAGAGTTGGGGATGAATGTGGTGGCGTTTGAAGACCTCGAGAGTGGCCTTGGCTTGCGCGTCGGCGGCGTTGAACGGGTACCACCAAGCGATAAGATCGATGCCGTGTCTGTGAACTGCGTCGATCTCCGCGTCGAAGGTGGGAATGTCTTTGTCGCGCCAGTCGTAGGCGAAGTGTTTGAAGCCGAGGCTTTCCAACGTGGCGGCGCGCGCATCGGGCGTGCGCATCTTAGCGTCGAAGGGGACGACCGTCCAGGCGATCAGATTATCGTGCCGCCAAATTGACGGCTGCGCCGTGACAGGGGCGGGTTTGCCGGAAGGGAGGCAGAGTGCAGCCAGGGCCAACAGGGCCAGGGCCTGCCAAGTTCGATGGATCGTAGGCATGGTGGTTTCTGTTTTCATTTGGGCAATCGAAAGGCCACGTACGCGTCGCCCAACGCGCCGCCGAGTTTGCCGCCGCTGGTGGATGCGATGACCACATATTGACGCCCGTGGACCTGGTAAGTAGCCGGAGGCGCGTAGCCGCCAAACGGAAGCTTGTACTGCCACAGTTCTTTGCCGGTACCTTTGTCGAAGGCGCGGATCTTCAGGTCGCGAGTGCCCGCGCAGAAGACCAGGCCGCCGGCCGTGGCGGTCGCACCACCGAAGTTCTCGGTGCCGGTTTTCGGAATTCCGCGGCGCGTAAGTTCGTCATATTCGCCGAGTGGCACTTTCCACACCAGCTTGCCCGTGTTCAAATCGATGGCGTTCAGCGTACCCCACGGCGGCCGCGTACCGGGCAAGCCCTGGGTATCGAGCAGCTTGGTAAAGGCGGAAGCACGGTAGACCGGCGCCGAAGTTTCGCCGTGATCCTGTTCGCTGGCGGGCGCCGATTCGCGCGCGAACAGAAACGCGAGCAGGCTGAGGCGCTGATCCTCCGGAAGAGGAATCGGCGGCATGCCGTTGCGTCCGGTTTTTAAAATGCCGGCGACTTGCGCTTCAGTGAAGCGCTGGTACAAGGCGCTCAGGGCGGGCGCCGTGCCCTTACCTTGCATGTCCTGCCCGTGGCAGACGGCGCAGTTCGCCTGAAAAACTTTCTCGCCCGGAGCCAGACGCGGATCGCGGCGGGACGGCGGCGCGGCGCGCGTGAGGGATTCAATCCACGCCAATTCGTTGGCGCTGACGTAGAGCCAGCCGGTCGTTGGATCGAAGGATGCGCCGGTCCATTCTGCGCCGCCATGCACGCCGTAAAAGATGATGGGCTTATCCAGATGCGGCGGCTCGAACCAGCCGAATGCGGAGCGCTGTACCTCCTTAAGGATGAAATCGTGAGCTGCGGGGGAGATGTTCGTGATGTCGTCCGCGGTGAAGACCTGGCGGGCGAACGGCCGCGGCAGTTCGACGTCCGGCTGATAGGGCCAGGTCCGCTCGCCAGGCACATCGGTCACAGGCGCGCGGCGCAGACGGTAAGGGAAAAGCGGCTTACCGGTGAGGCGATCGAGTAACAGAATGTTACCCAACTTAGTCACTTGAGCTACAGCGTCGACCCGGCGGCCATCGTGCGTGACGGTAACCAGATTAGGCGGCGCCGGAATATCGAGGTCCCACAAGTTATGGCCGACTTCCTGGAAAGCCCATAAGACGTGGCCGGTGCCTACTTCGAGGGCGATCACACTGCAGGAATCTTTGTCGTTACCGAGGCGATTGACGCCCACGAAATTGGGATGGGGGTCACCGGCCGCGATGAACGCGATGCCGCGCGCCATATCCATCGCCATGCCGCCCCACACGTTGCCGCCATTGTCATCGCCGGGATTGCGGACGGTGTAGCGGAGTGTGTCGAACCGCCAGCGATGCGCGCCGGTGACGACGTCGTAGGCATCCACCATGTTCTGGTTGGGAGCCAGGATGGTGTCTGTGTAGATCGCGGGCGCCACGGCACCCAGAAACGACGAGTTACCTGCGCCCTTCGACGAAGCCACCTGGCCGTTGTCGCCGAACGTGTCGATCGCCTTACCGGTTTTCGGGTCGAGCGCGGTCAGGTATCCGTTGGCCATGAAGAACAGCCGCGGGCCGTGATTGCCATCGCCCGCCCAGTAAGTGAGGCCGCGCTCGGCCGGGCCGTAGTAATTCAGCCGACTAGAGGACGGTGGATGGAAACGCCAGATCTCGCGTCCGTTTTCCGCGTCGATCGCGACGATGTTCCGGCCCACGGTAGGCGCGTACATTGCACCGTCGACGATCACGGGGTTGGCTTGGATATTGCCTTTGCCGTCGTTCGAATGATAGATCCAGGCGACCTGCAATCGGCCGACATTGTCGCGGTTGATTTGCGTGAGCGAGGAAAAACGGGTGTTGGCTGAGTCGCCGTTTGAACGCGACCACGTGTTATAAGAACGTGGCGCAGCGGAGGCCGGCGTGAGTTCAGCGTCGGTAGCGGCAGGAATGATTCTATATAGAGGCAGTTTATCGCGATCCGCCGCGCTCTCCCGGCCGCCGACTGTGAGGGGCGGATCGGCCGGCGCGGCCTGCAATACCGCGAATGACAACGCAGCGACTCTTAGCGCCCAGCTAAACCCTCTGGTCATCTCGGCAATTCATCTCCATGGATCACGCGCCGCGGAAGCGCCGGCCGCGAGATCTGCCCCGCGATTCCAGCCAGCCGCTCAAACAACGCGCCATCAACTTGCACCTTTAACACCTGTGCGAGCACCTGAGTCCAGCCGTGCAGGAAATAGAGCCAACCATCCTCGACAGTGAGACGGCGGCGTGCGGCCTGCGCGAGCGCTTGATGCAGGAAATTCAGTTCGCCGCGGTAGTTCAGTTCCCAGACGATGCCGCTTTCGGGAAACACTCCGTCCTTGGTGATCGGCGAGCCGGGCGTGTCCTTGCCCATGCCGGTAGCATTGATCACTAGCGATCCGGGCGGCATCTGTTCCATCCGCCGGTCATTGGCCTCGGGTTCCGTGTTGCAGTAATACTCAAACTGAATGCCGGTATGCAAATCTGTGGCGATAGGTTCGAGGCGCTTCAAGCGATCGGCGGAACGGTTCACGATCACGATGCGTTCCGGACGGTCCGAGCTATGTTCGCGATGCGCGAAGTAGAGCACGGTGGCGATCGTGGAGCCGCCCGCCCCTAAGCACAGCACATGTCCCCCGGTGCGGCCGAAGTAGTCTTTGCCGAGCAAGTCATAACGTGTGGCTGTAATTATAGGACTATAGCTCGGCAGGAGGGGTTTGTCAATACCTCGATTGCATTTACTCCCGGGCGTCGCCCTGCAGGCTTTGGTAAATCCGGATCTGCTCCGCCGCATCCGATGCCCGGCCCAACCGGCGGTAAGCGCCGGCCAGCAGCAGATGCGATTGCGGATCGCGCGGAGCGAGTTTCGCCGCCGCCACGAGATGCGGCAGCGCCCTGGCGGCCGCGCCGGTGCGCATGAAATACCCGCCGAGCGCCAGGTGCGCTTCCGCGAGCGAATCGTCATGCGCCAGTGCGTTTTCGAGCAACCTAACCGCCGAGCGCTGTTCGGCATCTTTCGACGCCGCGCCGGGATCGAGCAGCAATTTGCCATACTCGACGGCGAAGCGCGGCTGGTTCGGAAACAGGCGCATGCCCTTTTCGAGGGTAGCTTTTGCCTCCGCATACCGGAAGAGCTTTTCTTGCGTGGCGCCCAGCAGCAGCAGTGGCACGGGATCGTGCGCGTCGAAGCCCACCGCTTTGGCGGAGGACTCCGCCGCCTGCTTGAACAGGCCCATGGCAAATTCCGCGGCGCCTTTCGTGCGCCAAGCGCTCTCATCGCCAGCCGCGCGCTCGATGGCGTTTTGCGCAGCGCTGACCGCATGCGCGTAATCGTGCTGCTGGGCCAGCATCTCGGCCAAATGAGCGTAGCGCGTGCCACTTGCGGGATCCAGTTCGACGGCGTGCCGCATCGCTTCAAGCGCTCGTTGTTCATGCCCCTGACGGTACTGGCACCAAGCCAGCAGATCGAATGTCTGCGGGTCGCGGCTGCCCGCCGCAATCGAACGTTCGAGTACGGCCTGGCTCTCGGAGAACCGCCCGGCCTGGTATGCGGCGAGTGCTTCGGCATAGGCCATGCGGGGATCGTCGCGATATTTGGCGCGAGCCGCGGAGAGCAGGTTGTCCGCCGTTTCGCGGTCGCCCGCCTGCGATGCGACTTGGGCGCCCAGGGCGATCCCTTCGGGTCCGAAAGGCGCGTCAGCCAGGACATGCAGCGTGCTTCTGGCTTGGTCGCGCTTGCCGGTGGTGTAATAGCAGCGCGCCAGCGCCGTCACAGTGTCCGGCTGCCGCTCAACCAGATCGCCGACCGATTCGAGCAGCGCGATACCGCGTTGGCATTCGCCCTTTCCCGCGAGAATTCGGCCCAGCAGCAACGCGGCGGGCTTATGATCGGGCTGCTGCCGCAAGACCCTCTCCAGGTTGGGGGCGGCGCGGCCGGGTTGACCCAGCCGGAATTCGTTCAATGCGAGATTGAAGCACGTCGCGGTGCGGCTGGCGTCCAAGTGCAGGGCCTGCTCCAGATAAGGGTCGGCTTCAGCCAAACGGTTCTCGCGGGTGAGAACCATTCCCAGAAACGCAAGCACGGGCGCCTGATTCGGGGCGAGTTTCAGACACGCGCGCGCCTTCGATTCGGCCGTGCTCAAATCGCCGCGCTCCACGGAATCGTTGGCCGCGCTCAGGCAGGCATCCAGCGAGTCTTGCGCCAGCGTTCCAGAACGGCAGCACGCCGCGGCACACAGTAGCAATCCTGCCGCACGCGACGAGCGTATCATTGCCGTGGTTCCCGTACTTCCACCACCTTATTGGTCGGCACCTGGCTCAACACCTGCCGGATGCCGCTCGGCCAGCGGATCTCGACACGCTCCACTGTGCGGCGATCTCCGGTTCCAAAATGCACCGGGCCGTTGGTGGACGATGCATAACCGGCGTTGGCCGTCATGTGATTCCACTGGCCGCCGATAGAAATGCGCGCGCCGATGCCGTCACGATTGCTGCGCGAGCCGATCAATTTCAGTGCGAGCCAAGTGTTCCCGTTCGGGCTGACGTTCCGCCACAACTCGGCAGGCTCACCTAAGGACGCTACCACCACGTCGAGTTTGCCATCGCCATCGAAGTCCGCGACAGCCGCGCCGCGATGCGCGTGCGCGATTCCGAATTCCTCGCCCGCCTGCGGCGACACATCCACAAACTGGCCGTTACAGGCCGACGCGAAGATGCTATTGGGCAGCTTATAATGGGCCGCTTCAAACTTCTCGACGGTATCGTTAACGTGCGCGTTGGAAGTAAACAGATCCTTGCAGCCGTCGTTGTTAAAGTCTGCGAGCAGCGGGCTCCAGCCGCTTTGCCGGATGGTCAAGCTCGTTAAGTGACTGCGATAACTCCAATCTTCGAAGGAACCCTTGCCTAAGTTACGGAAAAGGGGATAAGTCTCGCCCGCCAGAGCCGCGACAATGACATCCGGACGGCCGTCATTATCGTAGTCGCGGAAATCGGCTCCCATGGCGGAAATGCCGTTGCCTGCCTCGGGCAGGGCCACTCCCGCCTGAAGTCCGACCTCTTCGAACTTGCCGTTACCGAGATTGTGGAAGAGAAAATTGGGAATCTTGTCGTTGGTGACGAAGACGTCCGGCCGGCCATCGTCATCATAATCCGCTAACGCCACGCTCATCCCTTTGCCGACATGCCCGGCGATGCCGGAACTCACCGAAACGTCTTCAAAGCGGCCGTTGCCGAGATTGCGATACAGCGTATTGGGAAGACCCTCATAGAACTTCGGATGGCAGTAAGCGCGGACGCCGGTGGCCGGATCGCCGCAGAATTTGGGATTATCAGGAGACCACTTAAGATAATTGACGACGAAGAGATCGAGCCTGCCGTCGTTATCGAAATCGAGCCAGCCGCCGGCGATCGACCAGACGTCGCTCCGAATGCCGGCTTGTGCGGTGACGTCTTCAAACTTGCCGTTTCCCAGGTTGTGATAGAGGTGATTGGAGAGGACTCCGGCCACGAACAGGTCTACGTGGCCGTCGTTATCGTAATCAGCGGCGGAGGCGCCCATAGCGTATCCGGCGCCACCCAGGCCGGCCTCCTCGGTAACATCCTTGAATTTCCAGTTACCCAGATTGCGGAAGAGGCGGTTGCGGTATTTGCGGTCGTTTTTTTCAAGCGATGGGACCTGGGCACCGTTGGTAAAGAAAATGTCCGGCAGTCCGTCGCCGTCATAATCGAAGACGGCCACGCCGCCGCCCATGGTCTCGATGATCTGTTTTTCGGAAGTGGGGCAATTCTCGAAAACAAAATCCACGCCGACTGTCTTCGCCATGTCGCGAAAACGAATCGGCGCTATGGACCCCGGGAGCGAGGAAGCGGCCGCCAACCAAGTCAAGGCAGAAGCCGCGACCGCCATGGCCACGACTAACCTGGCATCTAACTGGCAGCGAAACCGGGCCGGACGCATGATCTGCAGCAGACCAGCCCAGTTTATATCCGCGCCGCTTAGAAAATCAATTTAAGCGCCACCTGCAGTTGGCGCGGCGCCACCGCGTCAGATGTAATGGCGCCCGTGGTGGTGCTACCGATTACGTTGTTCACACGCCCGAACTGCGGCGTGTTGAAGACATTAAACCCTTCCAGGCGGAACTGCGCGTTCAAGCGGCGTTCAGGGAGAATGACGAACGACTTGAACAGGGACGCATCGACGTTGGCGAGGCCCGGCTCGCGGCAACTCGTGGTGGTGCGGCCGAGGTTACCTAACGTGTACGGGGCGGTGATCGAGAGACCGGTCGTACTGAACCAGTCGCTGATCTTGTCGTTCGTGGAACCGCCCGTACACGTGATGGTGGTGCCGTCGGTCGTCGGTCGCTGCGTGGCTGTGTAAATATAGGTCTGATTCACGCCCTGAGTAATTGGAATAGGCTGGCCGGTCTGCCAGGTCCAGATGGCGTTTAATTGCCATCCGCCCAGCACGGCATTGGTGAACCGATTGCTGCCAGCAAGAAACTTCTTGCCCTTACCGAAAGGAAGCTGATAGTCGGCAGTGACCACCAGGCGGCGCGCCACATCCTCGGTCGAGACGGCCTTTTCGGCAGCGCGGTCGTAGACGTTCTGCACGGCGTTGCCGCCGCTGCTGGAGAAGAAGCCGCTCGCTTCAGAGTCACCCAGCAACTTGCCGCCGGTGAACGCTACCAGGAACCCAAGGCCCTGGGAGAACCGCCGCTGGGCACGGAGCGTAAATGACTGGTAGTTCGAGTTACCATACGGCCGCCAGTAATTTTGCAAGCTGGTAATTTGCGGATAAGGGCGCAGCAGCTGGCTGGCGAGAACGGTAGGGGCGCTGAGGGCCGATGTGCTGGGCATGTACGGCGCGAATGGATTTGACACTGACTGGTTCAGTTGGCTTCCGAGCGACAAGTCACTCACCGGAAGCTGATCGAACTCCATTGAGTCGCCATCCTGAAGGTGGTGACCGGTGTTGCCGATGTAGCCTAACTCGAGGATCAGCTCACCGGGTAACTCGCGCTGTACTGTAATATTCCATTCCTGGATGCGCGGAGTCTCTTCGGGAATCGGGATGTAACTCTCGCCGATAGTTGATCCAAGGTCGGTCGCCGCGCTTTGGCTGGACGTCTTGAAGCCGTTAGGCCAGGGATTGCTCAGCGTGTTAGTGGGAGTCAGTCCGTTGACCGAGACAATCATCGGCGTCTCCAGGCGGAACCCCTCCAGGCCGGCGTTATGATTGGCGGCCTGCATGGGCGAAGCATCATAGAACATGCCGTATCCGCCGCGGATCACGGTCTTCGGATTGATTTGGTACGCGAAGCCGAAGCGCGGCGCGAACTGGGTGTACTCAGGCGAAGTCTGCTGCCGATGGCTGGGGGACATGAATTCCATGGCGCCCACAAGGTTGGGGAAGCCCGGCACTTCGCCCGCGATCGGCGACGGGGCATCGAGGTTATAGAACGACATGCGATTATAGCGCTCGGTGCGGACCGTGTCGATATCGTATCTCAGACCGTAGTTCAACGTCAGTTTCGAACTTACCCGGAAGTCATCCTGCACATAGCCTGCCCAGTAACTGCTGGCGAAGGCCACTTTCGGCACGACCCACTCGTCGCCCGAGGTGGGCACGCCAAGCAGAAAGGACGCAAAGCCGAAACCGCCGGTGGTGCTATAGGCGAAAGGATCCTGCTGCGTCCAGGTGCTGTCGAAATTGAATCCGCCGTTCGGTCCGGCGCCCCAGGGCTGGTAGAAGTTCAGCCAGTACTTGCGGTATTCGCCGCCGGTCTTGATTGTGTGTTTCCCTGTAACCTTAGTCAACGAAGCGGAAGGATTGCCGCTGTTGGAATGCCAGAACACGCCACCACCGCCACCCATACCCCATAACCCGCTTACCGATACGCCGGGAAAGTTCTGCCAGTTTTGCGCCGCCTCCTGGCTCAGGTAACTGGGGAAGCCGAGCGTATCTGAGTTAAAACCCACGGTCGTGGGAGTCAGATCGTAAGTCCAGCGGGAGACGTTGGCACGCAGATCAATGGTAGTGGTCGGGTTCACCACCACGGTGTTGTCCCACACGCCGTTCCAGCGCGGGTTTACCGTGGCGTAGGCCGCTTCGGCGGCGGAACCGGTAGTAACCGCCGCCGGCTCGTTGAGCGTAGAGTAGTTGAGGCGCCAGTACGATCGCCAGGCGTCCGACCAGTTCTGATCCACTCTCAGAGTCAGATTCGATGCATTCAAAACAGCCTTGCCGAGACCATAGAAATTGTTGGTCGATTGAAACGGGTTCGTGGAATTACTATTCGGCTCCGGGAAGAACGGGATGATTTTGGCGGCAATCGGACTGATCCGATTCGCCGGAATGACATTGCCCGGGAACGGGGTGCGCGTGTAGCCGCCGTTGCCGTCCGGCTCCGTGCTGGTCGGGTCGTAAATCGTGATCGGCTGGCCCTGGTAGTTCAACAGGCTCGAGAAATCGCCGCTTCTCCAGGCGTCGATGGGCATCGTGGTGGTGGTAGTGGCCGGGGTGCTTTGCCTTGTGATGTCGTCGTCTAGGAAGAAGAAGGTGCGGTTCCTGCCGTTGTAAACGTGCGGAAGGAAGACGGGAGCTCCGACCGAGAAACCGAACTGGTTCCTATGGAATGATTGCAAAGGCTCGCCATACTTGTTCGCAAAGAAATCGTTGGCATCCATGGCGCTATTGCGGAAGAACTCACGCACCGTACCGTGCAGATCGTTCGTGCCCGACTTCGTGGCGACATTAATCACGCCGCCGCCGATGCGTCCGTACTCGGCGGGGACGTTATTGATTTCAACGGTGAACTCCTGGACCGCGTCGGGCGACGGAGGCAAACCTCCCATAACTCTGGCTCCGCCGGTAGGGTCGATGACGCTCAGGGGCGCGCCGTCCAAAGTCGTTTCGCTGGTCATGATGCGGCCACCGCCAATTTGCGGCGTGTAGTTGTTATTCTGCGAACTGGCCGAACTGACGCCGGTGTAAACGCCGGGCACGATGGCGGCCAGCGCCACCACTAGGCGGCCGTTCAATGGCAGGTCGGTGATGCTCTCGTTGCCGACCGTCGTTCCCACCGTGGAATCGGAAGTGGCCAATGGAGGCGCGGTCGCGTCTACTTCGATCCGGGTCGAGACGTCGCCCACCTCCAGCCTGGGGTTCACCGTGAGAATCTGCTGCACATCGAGCTTAATGCCGGTCTGCGTGAAGGTGCGAAACCCCGGGTGTTCGGCGACCAGCCGGTAGTCTCCGGGAAACAGGAAGGGAATCGTGTAGCGCCCGTCAGGGCCGCAGGTGACAGTGCGGGTGACGCCCGTGTCCACATTAGTCAAGGTGATCTGAGCGGCCGGCACAGACGCTCCGCTAGCATCCTGCACGATGCCTTGTAGCGTAGCCTGCGAGGTCTGCGCGTAGACGGATCCCGTGAGCGCAACAACGAACATGGTAGCGAAAAAGCGATTTGGCATTTTACTGACTTCCTCCAATTGGTCATGCTGTCATGATGGTATGATAGGCTCACGACATGATGTTGTCAAGAAGATTCTGAGGAGTTTCTTTCTAGGCCGTGTTTGCCCGGCTAGCGGGGCGCCGCGGAGAGATCCGGGGACGAATGCAGCGGGACACGGCGCCGTTCGCGCAGCCGCCGCACGACCGCAAATTCGCGCTCGGCGTCCGCGTCACGGCCGAGATCCTGATAGATTTGCGCGAGCTGATAATGTGCGCTCACTTCATCCGGGCTGATCTTCAGAGCCTGTTCGAAGGCGGCAGCGGCCTGCGCCGGCTGCACCAGCATGACATAGGCGCGGGCGAGCGCCAGCAGTGCGGACGCCCGCCGCGGTTCCTCGTCGAGCGCACGCCGCAACAGCGGCAGAGCCTGGGCGGGCTGGCGCTCTTCGAGATACGCCTCGGCCAGCGCGACACGAGCCCCGGTGTGGTACTCGTCCGCGGCAAGTTCCTGCCGGCACTCCGCGATGGCCGGCTGCACGTGGCGCCGCCGCAACTGGAGCGCGCAGAGCCGGTAGTGGATGCCGGCGGCGTCCGGACGTGCCGACAGCGCCGCGCGATAAGCCTTCTCCGCCTCCTCATCGTTATGGGCGGCCTCGAGTGTTTCGGCCTCGATGAGTAACGTGCGGTACCCTGCCGGGTCGAGCTCGACCATTTGCGCGTAAGCCGCTAGCGAAAGCCGTCTGAAGACATCGCCGAGAAAGAAGCGCGGCGTGAGCCAGGCGGGCTTGGCCTTAATCAGGGATTCGAGTTGTACGCGCAGCTGCGGCAACTCGCCGCGGGCGATACGGCAGCGCACGTAGACATCCAGCGCCCAATCCTCATCCGCCCGGGATCGGATCGATAGCCAAAGTGCTTCGAGCGTTTGGTCTAGCGCGCCGAGCTTTGGCCAGCCATGTGTGACCGACGTAGCAGTGTCTTGCAACTTCTGCATCTCCACGATGCTGTTGAGCCACGCGAGAGCCGGCGCACGCTTCTGCCGGAGCCCGGCGGCGAATGCAGCATCGTCATGCGGAATGGCCGCCACGGCCGAGTCGACACCGACAGCGGCATCCTGATCGAGTTCCGACGCCAGCAGCAACGCCGGCACGTGCTCCGGCTGCAAGGCCAATTCCCCCTGGAGAGCCGAGAGCGCAGCCTGCCGGTCGCCGGCGCGCAGGATCACCCGCGCCAAGCGCCAATGCAGATTCGGATAGTCGGGCCGCAGCGCAATGGCTTGCTCGTAGCGCGCCCGCACGATGGCGGCCGCATTGTTCTGCTCATCGCCGAGGTCTGCTTGCTTTCTGGCGAACAGAAATCGATCGGCGCCCGCGGCGTGGAATTGGTCCGATGAAAGCCGGAGGTCGCTCGCGCCCAGTTGGTACAGGGCTTCGGCGTCGGAAGTGTTCTGCGCGGCGAATTTCTCGAACCACTCGTTGGCGCGCGATTCCTGGCCCAGACCGGAATAGCTCAACGCCAGGTAGAACCCAATCTCCGACTGTGCCGGGCGGGCACGCAGGGCTTCCAGCAATACGGGGACCGCCTGCGCGTACTGGTGCATCTTCTCGTGGCAGATCCCGGAGAATATAAGCGGGACTTCGAGATCGGGCCGCAGACGCCGCGCTTCACTGAACTGGACCAGCGCGTCCTGGTAGCGGCCCTGCAGATAGTAAATGACGCCGAGATTGCTGCGCGCTTCGGCGAGATCGGGACGGGCGTGGATGATTTTTTGATATCCAGCCGCGGCTGCTGCGAGATTACCCGCCACTTTGTCGTGTTGCGCGGCGGAAAACCAGGCGGCGACCTGCTCGTCGGAAGCGCGCTCCGAGGATTGGGCCAACATCAAGGAAATCCCCATACCTAGCGCGGCGAGGCCTCGGCTCCAAGACACGACTGCATCATTGTAATCCAAGCATGCTAGGTGGACAACCTCCTCCGCACCTCCTTCGCACAAGCCGCAAAGTCCCGTTCCCGTTTTCGAGCCAAATGCCGTTGATTTGCCCGGTCGTCGCAGGAAAGCATGATAGGATGATAGTGAAAGAGCGCAGAGCCAATGGCCGAGGGCGTAACGATCCAGCGCGTCGGTGTCATCCAGCATGACAGTCCGGTGCCCTATTATTTCCAACTCAGCACCTACATCGAGAACCGCATTAAATCGAAGGAGTGGCAGCCGGGGCAACTGTTGCCAAGTGAACAGGAGCTCTGTGACGTGCTGGGAATCAGCCGCACGGTGGTGCGGCAAGCCATGGCGGATCTGGACCGCAAGGGTCTGATCGCCAAACAGAACGGCAAGCGCAGCACGGTGGCCTATCCGAAATACGAAGGCGGGCTGATGCAGACCCTGCGCGGCTTCTACGAAGATGCCATCGCCAAAGGGCAGCAGCCTTCAACACAGGTGCTCGAATGTAAAGTGATCGGCGCGGACGCCGAGGTGGCGCGTGCGCTGCAACTCACCGAGGGTGAGCCGGTGATCATGCTCAATCGGCTACGTTTTCTGAATGGCGAGCCGGAGGTGCTGGTGGTCACTTATCTGCTCGAGAAGATGTGCCCGGGACTGGTGCATGAGGATTTTTCCAGCCAGTCGCTATATGAGGCGCTTTCGCGGAAGTACGGCCTGAGGATTACGCAGGGCTTTCGCACCATCGAGGCCATCGCATTGGAGCGCGGGGACGCCAAGCTGTTGGGCGTACGGGCGGGCAATCCCGCGCTGCTATTGAAGAGCATCGGATTGATGGAGAGCGGCACACCGCTCGAATACTTCGTCGCCAAACATCGCGGCGACCGGAGCAAATTCGAAGTGCGGCTGCTCCGTTCGCCACTGCCCGGCGTCTGATCTCCCAACTCTGATGGTATACTCCTATCATTACTGGTGCTATAGTGCATTCTATGCACATCACCGTTCCGAAAGCGCGGCTCGTTCCAGTTTATTTCGGCCAGGCGCCCGATCGCGACTTTCAGGTTCAACTCGGCGTCCTGCGAGAACTGTTGGCCGAAAGCGCGGAGATTTTCGATCCCGTCGCGCTCGGCTCCAGCTTGCCCGAGGCAGATGCGGCGCTGCTGCCGCAGGTCCTGGGCGAGGCTTACCGACGTATCCAGCACCTCGAAGCCATCCGCATGCCGCTACTCATCGTGACCTCGGAGTTCGGCACCATGGCCATGTGGGATTGGGAAATCGGCTCTTACATGCGTTCGGAAGGCATCCGTCCGCTGGCGCCATATAATGTCGCCCAGGTCCGCACGATCTGCCGCGCGCTGGGCGTGAAGCGACAACTCCACAACACGACGTTTCTTGTGTACCAGGATAATCCGGGCGAAGGATTCCAGCCCACCATATTCAAACGGTTCTACTGGTGGGAGGAGGAATGCACCCAGCGGATCCTGAGCAAGTTCGGCGTGCGGATCCTCAGGAAGAGTTTTCGCGAACTAGGCGAGACGGCCAAACAGATACCTGACGCGCAAGCCGAGGTGGTTGTGCGCGAACGCCAGATTGGCACTGCCGGCCTGGCGTCGAGACAGATGCTCAGCGCGGCGAAAGTATATTTGGCGCTGAAACGCGAGATCGACGCTAACTCCGCGATCCAGGCGGCCGGCATGAATTGCCTGAACGAATCGCAGTTTTCCGATACCACGCCGTGCCTGGCCTGGAACCTGCTGTACGAAGATTCCGGATTGACCTGGGGCTGCGAGGGCGACACGATGTCGATGCTGACCCAGCACATCCTACATCGCACGCTGGGCGCGCCCATCATGATGACGAACCTGTATCCGTTCCTGCTGGGACAGGCGGCGTTGAAGCACGAGCGCATCCCGGCTTTCCCGGAAGTTCCTGAGCCGGAGAATTGCGTGCTGGTGGCGCATTGCGGATACCTGGGCGTTCTGCCGCGCGCCTTCTCCACGGAGTGGACGTTGCGGCCCAAAGTGCTCGCCATCGTGGACAACAACGCACACGCCATCGACGCGCGCCTGCCCACCGGACCCGTGACGCTGGCCAAGCTCAGCCCGAGCCTGGAGAGCCTCAGCGTGGCGGAAGGCAACCTGGACTGCTACTCGCAGTACCCCGGATCGGACTGCCTCAACGGCGGAATCATCCGCGTGCGCGACGGGCACAAGTTCGTGAACTCGGTGATGTCACATCACTACCTGGTGATAACCGGCCACCATCGCGCGAACCTGGAATACATCGGCCGGATCTTTGACCTCGCGCTGGATGTCATCTGAGGCGTAATCAGCGCGTGCTGCGGTTTCATTGCCAAGATCGCCGGGGTGTAGGGGCGCGCGGTCTCAACCAGATTCAGTTGACCCTGGGGCATGCCTCTGGGCATGCCTCCCGGCTCACCAGGGTTGGCTGGCCTTCGTCCATAATCACGCGAAGGTGATCACCGCGTGCGACTTTTTCGTGGTGGTGACGGCCACCTTCCGCATCCTTCATGTGTTCGTGATACTGGAATTGGAAAGTCGATGCATTCTGCATTTCAACGTCACCGCCCACCCGACGGCAAAATGGACCTTACAGCAATTCCGGGAGGCCCTCGCCGGAGACCATCCGTACCGTTTCGTGATTCACGATCGGGATAGCATTTTCTCCCAGGATCTGGACCAGTCAGTGGCGGACATGGGGGTCCGGGTACTACGCACGCCCGTGCGGGCGCCGACGGCTAACGCGATCTGCGAACGGTTCGGCGGAACTCTGCGTCGCGAATGCTTGGACTTCGTCATTCTCCTGACGGAGCGTCACTTGAAACTGATTTTGCGATCGTGGGTGACGCATTACAACCACGGACGGCCGCACATGAGCTTAGGACCGGCGATACCGGCGCCACAACAGCCATCGCCGCCGGAGAATGTCAGCCGCCACAGCGTCCCTGCTGGGTACGCGGTGTTGAGCAAACCCGTGCTGGGTGGTCTCCACCACGAGTATTCTTTGGAAAAGGTGGCGGCGTGAGGCTCGGATGGAGTTATTGCGGACCACAAGCCCCGCGCCCGAAAACACCTAGCGATATCACCAATTAAGGGCGAGTCCCGGACGTTTTTGTGAACGCCGGACGAACTTGTTCGTTGGCGGGCGCCAGGGGGGGATGCGAAATTACTGGCGAACCAAGAAGGGAGCGCCGCTTAGAAGCTTGCCGCGGGGGTACTACCATTGGCTGCTGATGGAAAAGGTTGGGGTTTACGGTTGCAGAGAAAAGGCTGTCCCTTTATCCGTACCTCCTCCGCCGTTTGTTGTGCCGTATGGGATTTTCCCGGCTCCCATCGTGAGAGTATATCCTGGCAGCGCCCCTCCTTTGGGCGAGAATTGATGCAATACGGTATCCACCCATTGCCCTTCTCCGTTCGGCTTGAGTTGAAATAACGTACCCGTATGGTGAAAATATCCAATCGGGCCGTAACCCGTCGAAGCTGCGCGGGGTATGATCAACGTTTGCATGAGTAATCAATTGCATTGGAACCCGCCTGCTCGCCTTTGTCGCGGGATTGGTCAATCAGGAATTGCTGCTGCGTAATGAATACTTGTTGGCTGAGAATCGCATCCTCCGCGCGCATCTGCCTTCCCGGCTTCGTCTGACGGATCCGGAGCGGCGCACCCTGGCCGAGATCGCCAAACGCGTGGGACGCAAGGTCATGAAAGACATCGCCCAGGTGGCCAAGCCGGACACCATCCTGGGCTGGTATCGACGCCTGGTCGCCGCCAAGTTCAATGGTTCAGCGCAGCGCACGTATCCCGGCCGCCCGCGGGTCGCGCCGGAGGTCGAGAAGTTGGTGGTGCGCTTCGCACAGGAGAATCGCGGCTGGGGCTACGACCGCATCGTGGGCGCTCTCGCCAACCTGGGCCATGTGATCGCGGATCGCACAGTGGGCAACATTTTGCGACGGCATAACATCGCGCCGGCGCCGGATCGTGTGCGAACGACCACTTGGAAGGAGTTCATCCGATCGCATCTGGCGGTGCTGGCCGCGACGGACTTCTTCACCGTAGAGGTGTTGACGTGGCGCGGGCTGGTTACTTACTACTTGTTGTTCTTCCTGGAGATCGGCAGCCGCCGGGTGTGATTAGGCGGGATCACCCGTCATCCGGACTCCGCGTGGATGCAGCAGGTGGCGCGGAACGCCACCATGCAGGAGACCGGCTATCTGAGCGGCTGCCGGTACCTGTTACACGACCGGGACCAGAAGTTCTGTGGGGAGTTCGCCACGATCCTGGCGGCGGGCGGGGTGGAGTGTGTAGCGCTACCAGCGCGCAGTCCGAATTTGAATGCCCACGCGGAGCGCTGGGTGCGGTCCATCAAAACAGAATGTCTGTCAAAGCTGATCCTATTCGGGGAGGCCTCGCTGCGGCGCGCGGTGTCGGAGTTCCTGACCCATTATCTTCATGAACGAAACCATCAAGGGAAAGGGAACCTGATCCTGTTCCCGGAGTCACTGCCAAATGAGGAGGGCGCCGGAGGTGTGGTTAGGTGTGAGGAGCGGCTGGGCGGCCTGCTGAAGTACTACAGCCGCCCAGCGTGATCATCCTGCAAGGACTCCGATCAGTATTTTCACCATACGGGATGGGATGCGGCCCGGGCGTGTACGTGCCCCAGATACAAGTCGAATCCGAAGTTCTAAGCGGATTGCGCGGTGTGCTCGATCTGTGCGCCGATCCGCAGAGGTTCACGCGCGCAGTCAACCGAGAACTGCGACAAATCTGGGAGGCGTCCACCGACTTCAGGCCGGATGCGGGCGAGCGGATCGCCGCCATCGACCGCAAGGTCGAGAACATCCGCCGCGCCGTCGAGGAAGGGCTGAACGACGCGAGTTGGGCGAACACCCGGCTACGGGAACTACACGGCGAGAGGGAGTCGCTGGTCGCGGCCTCTCGAAAAGCAAGTGGTCCGCCCCAGCTTGACGCTGCGACTGCAATCGACTACCGGCGTCAGGCGGACAAGCTGCTCCGACAGGGTGGCCAAGCTGAACGGAAGCAACTCCTGCGCACGTTGGTTGGTGAAGTGAGTTGATGCCCCAGGACTTGGAGGTGAGTATCAGCTACCGCCTGCCCGAGGCCATTATGAATGGATTGGTTGCGGGGGGTGGATTTGAACCACCGACCTTTGGGTTATGAGCCCAACGAGCTACCAGACTGCTCCACCCCGCAATCACATCCTACCTCACTGCTACCTCAACGTCAAACTGTTCAAAAACTGTTTAAAAACTGGACACAACGGCTGCGCAACTGCCCCTCTCGCAGCCGCGCATGTAAACGTGCCGCCCATAGTACAATGGGTTGTAACGGAGCAGCCCAACCTGATGAAGCACCCATTTGCCGCGATCGCGTTGTCGATTGCGGTGTTCGCCGTCCCCTTGTATTCCGCGGACCTGGTTCTCCAACGCCCGCAAATCGGTAAAGTCGAGATCTTCAAAACCGCCGATCTCAAGCCCGGCATGCAAGCCACTGCCTGGACCGTCTTCTCCGGAACCGTTCCCGAGCCCATTCCCGTCGAAATCATCGGTCTGTGGAAAGATGCCTGGGGGCCGCGGCAGGACGTCATCCTGGCCAAGCTCGGCGGCAAAGCCGTCCGCACCAACGTCGCCGGCGGCATGAGCGGCAGCCCCGTTTACATCGATGGCAAACTGGTCGGCGCCATCGCCCTGCGCCTCAGCGTCTTCTCCCCCGATGCCATCTGCGGCATCACCCCCGCCGAACTCATGCTCGAGATCAAAGATTTCGATCAATCGCGCCCGGTTGACGCGCGCACGCCTGATAAGGCCGCCGTGCGCCGGGAAGTCGCCGTGCCAGGTGGTCTCCTGTCGCAAGCGGTCGCTGCCGGCGCGTCGCCGAGCATGCCGCATCAGGAGCCCCTCATGGTGCCCATCGAAACGCCGCTGATGTTTTCCGGTTTCGACTCGAGCGTGCTCCGCGATTTCGGTCCGCTCTTCGAACAGCTCGGCATCACCGCGGTGCAGGGCGGCGGCGCAACCAGCGCCACTTACACCGCCAAGCCCGCGCCCGGCTGGCAGAGTGCGTTGCGCCCCGGCGACCCGATCGCCGGCGTGCTGGTCTCCGGCGATATGAGCATCACCGGCCTCGGCACCGTGACTTATAACGACGGCCGCCATGTCCTCGCCTTCGGCCATCCGTTCTTCAACCTCGGCCCCGTGGACATGCCCATGAGCAAAGGCGAAGTGCTCATGACGCTGGCTTCGCAATACCAGCCGAACAAGTTTGCCAACGCCACCGAAATCGTCGGCGCGCTGCGCCAGGACCGCCACAGCGGCATCATGGGCGTGCTCGGCCAGCAATCCGACATGATCCCCGTGACCGTGCAAGTTCGCTCGCTCGCCGACAACAACGCCGTCCGCGGCGAAAAGGATTTCCGCTTCAACGTTTTCGAACAGCAGAAGTGGACGCCTTATCTGATGATGGTCACCTTGTTCAATTCGCTGTCTGAGCTAAACGAGTTCAAAGACGAGGCGACTTACCGGCTCACCGGCGACGTGGAACTGAACGGCGGACCCAGCCTGTCGCTCACCACCATGCAGGCTTCCGGCGAAATGCCCATGCCCGCGCCCATGGTGCTGGCCGGATGGTGGGGCGACAAATTCAACCGCCTGTATCTGAACAACGTCAATCCGCCGAGCATCAAGCGCGTGAGCGTGCATGTGGACCTGCTGCCCGAGCGCCGGGTCGCCAGCATCGAGAATGCCTGGCTCTCTACCCCCGAGGTGCGCGCCGGCGGCGACGTCTCCGTGAAGGTTTTTCTGCGCCCCTATCGCGGCGACAGCATCGAACGGGATTTCAAACTGAAGATTCCGGCCGGCCTGGCCAAGGGCGAACATAAAATCGTCCTTAGCGACGCGGAGACCATCAACCGCATTCAGACCGTGGCCGGCATGCTGAATCACTATATCGACGTGCCCCAAACCGTGTCGCTCATCAATCAGGAGCGCAGCAATAACCGCCTCTATGTATCGCTCCTCGAAGCCAGCCCCACGGCCTACTACGAAGACAAGACCCTGCCCAGTCTGCCGGCTTCTGTCCTGAATGTCATGGAGGCCGGGCGCGCCTCCAATCGCTCGCTGATCACCACGCCGGAGAGCGCCTCCGAGCAGATGTCCCTGCCGTTCGACTACGTGATCACCGGCAGTTACTCGCTAAAAATCACCGTGAACTAAGGGAGCCGCACCTCTAACAATGCAAAGTAACCTTCCGGCCCGGTTGGCCGTGCCCGCCTTTCTTGTCGGACTGGCCGTGCTCGGCCCGGTCCTCTCCGCCACCGAAACACGCACCTGGACTCAGTCCGATTACTCTGACTTCGAAAAAGGCGACCGCCATAATCTGTCGTTGCGCAGCGATGGCTTACTGACTCTGGCGCCGCAATTCCAGGAACTCTACGACACGTCTTCCGCATATCTCTGGGCCCTGGCCCGCGATTCCAAAGGCAACCTCTATGCCGGCGGCGGCCCCGGCGCCAAGCTCTATCAGATCTCGCCCCAGGGCGGCAAGAAGATGCTGGCGCAGTTGGATGGCCTGCAGATTCAGGCACTCGCCATCGACGCGCACGATCGTATTTATGCTGCCACTGCCCCGGATGGCAAGGTCTTTCGAGTTACCGCCGACGGTAAGTGCGACGTCTTCTATGCTCCAAAAGCTAAGTACATCTGGGCGCTCGTCTTCGACAAAAACGGCGACCTGCTGATAGCTACGGGAGATCCGGGAACCGTGTACCGCGTCCATCCCGATGGCCACGGCAGCATCGTCTACCAGACCGACGAGACGCACGTGCGTTCCATGGCGATTGGCCCCGCGGGCAATCTGATTCTGGGCACTGATCCCGGTGGATTGGTCGTGCGCGTCTCACCGTCCGGCGAAGGCTTCGTCTTGTATCAGATGAACGAGAACGAGGTGAGCGCCGTAGCCACCGCGCCCGACGGTTCCATTTATGCGGCAGGCGTGGGCAGTAAACCCGGCTCGTCCGCGCCGCCCCCCGCTCCGGCCGCGCCGCCTGCATCTTCGCAAGGCGCCGGTGCGCAGTTGCAATTGCATGTCGCCGCTCCGCCTCCTGCCAGTATGGCGCCCTCCGGCAGCGGTGTCTCGGTCACCGGTTCGGAGGTTTACCGCATCGATCCGAACGGCAATCCGCTGAAGATCTGGGGCAGCCAGCGCGACATCGTCTACGCCATCGCCTTCGATAGTCAGGGCCATGCGATCCTGGGCACCGGTAACAAAGGCTGCATCTACCGCGTCGATTCCGATGTGCTCTATACCTCGCTGATCGATGCGGCACCCACCCAGATCACTGCCTTCCAATCCGGCGCTGATGGCACGCTCTATGCCGCTACCGGAAATCCGGGCAAGGTCTACCAAATCGGCCCGGGTCTGGCCCACGAAGGCTCCATCGCAAGCCAGGTGTTCGATGCGGGAGGTTTTTCCCAGTGGGGAAGGCTCAGCTTCGAGGCCCATCTGAATGGCGGCACTATCACCCTGGCCGCGCGCACCGGCAACCTGGATGAGCCGCAGAAGAATTGGAGCCCCTGGTCGGCGCCCATCAATGCTACCGAAGGCGCCCGCATCGGCTCGCCCGCGTCCCGCTTCGTGCAGTGGAAGGCCACCCTCACCGATGCCGGCACGCAATCGCCGGAGCTCGAATCTGTGGACCTGGCGTATCTGCAAAAGAACGTCGCGCCGCGCATCGAAGCGGTCGAGATCACCCCCGCCAACTATAAGTTCCCCCCGCCGCCCGTGGTCCTGCCCGCTTCGCAGTTGTTGACGTTGCCCCCCATCGGCCGCCCGTCCCCCACCAGCGCCCCCCCATCCGTCGAGCAGGGCACGCCCACCATGCAATCTGCCAAAGGCTTCATCGGCGCGCGTTGGGCCGCTACCGATGCCAACGGCGATCCGCTCATCTTTCGCGTCGAAATCCGCGGCGCGCACGAAACCGCCTGGAAGCTCCTCAAGGACAAAGTACGGGAGCACTACTGGAGCTGGGATTCCACAGCGTTTCCCGATGGCGAATATCGCCTTCGCGTGACCGCCTCGGACCTTCCCGGCAATCCGCCTGCCGCCGCGCTCTCCACCACCATGGAGAGCGATCCGTACCTGATCGACAATACCCCGCCGAAGATCTCCAGCCTGACCGGCTCGGCATCCGGCGGCAAACTGCATGTCTCCTGGAACGCGGCCGACGCGCTCAGCAACATCAGCAAGGCGGAATACTCGCTCGATGGCGGCGATTGGACCATAGCCGCGCCCGTCACCGGCCTCTCCGATTCGAAAGAGCTCAGCTACGATCTCACGCTCGACAACATCGCGCCCGGCGAGCACACCCTAGCCGTGCGCGTGGAAGACGACTATGCCAATCAGTCCGCCGATAAGGTCGTCGTCCGGTAGACGGACAAACCGAGTGTCGCGTACTATAATTTATTCGTACGTGAGCAGGGTAACACTCCCACTTAAGGACCGCCATAGATGTCAACGCTAGAGGTATCGCCGGCGGAACCTCGCTTTCGCGAGCCCGGCCATACGGTAGTCAACGATTTTTCCATTCAGGTCGCAACAGTCAACGGATCCGGCAGCCAGACTGCGAACACCGTCCTGATGCGGTCTATCTTCCAGATGGGCGTGCCCGTGTCGGGCAAGAACATGTTCCCGTCGAACATCGCCGGCCTGCCCACCTGGTTCACCATTCGCGCGAGCAAGCACGGGTACATCGGGCGCAAGAAGGAAATCGATTTCCTGGTCGCCATGAATCCCGAGACCGCCCGCGAAGATGTCATGAAACTCGATAGCGGCGCCGCCGTGGTCTACGACGAACCCTTGAAACTGGATACGCTGCGCTCCGATCTGCACTTCTATCCGGCGCCCTTCGACAAGCTCGTCGCGCCGGTTTGTCCCGATGCCAAGCTGCGCAAGCTCGTGCGCAACATGCTGTACGACGGTATCGTGGCTTGGCTCCTGTCCATCGATATGGACGAAATCCACCGCGCGCTCGTGAAGCAGTTCGGCAAACGCAAAGCCAAGGCCGCCGAACTGAATTGGGGCGCCGCCAAGGCCGGCTACGAATACGCCGCCAAGACTTTCACCAAGACCGATCCATGCCGCGTCGAACGCATGAATGCGAATGCCGGCAAGATTATCATCGAAGGCAACACGGCCTGCGCACTCGGTGCCATGTTCGCCGGCGTGACGGTGGTCACCTGGTACCCGATCACGCCGTCCTCTTCGCTGGTCGAATCTTTGATCGGCTACTTGAAGCGCTTCCGCATCGACCCGGAAACCGGCCGCGCGACCTTCGCCGTTGTGCAGGCGGAAGACGAGCTCGCCTCCATCGGTATGGCGATCGGCGCCGGATGGGCCGGTGCCCGCTCCATGACCGCCACTGCCGGTCCCGGCATCTCCCTGATGTCTGAATTCGTCGGCCTCGGCTATTACGCCGAGATCCCCGTCGTCATCTTTGATGTCCAGCGCGTCGGTCCCTCCACCGGACTGCCCACCCGCACCATGCAGGGCGACATCCTCTCCACCGCGATCCTCTCCCACGGCGACACGCAGCATCCCTTGTTCTTCCCCCGCTCGCCCGAAGAGTGCTTCAGCATGTCGATCGAGGCCTTCGATTTCGCCGAGCGGTTCCAGACTCCCGTCTTCGTCATGACCGACCTGGACCTGGGCATGAACAACTGGATGTCCGATCCGTTCCCTTATCCCGATAAGCCCCTCGCGCGCGGCAAAGTGCTCACCGCCGAAGATCTGGATAAACTGGGCGGCTTCGCGCGGTACAAAGATATTGATGGCGACGGTGTGGGCTACCGCACCCTGCCCGCCACCAATCACCCTGCCGCGGCCTATTTCACCCGCGGTAGCGGCCACAATGAGCGCGCCCAATACACCGAGCGCGAAGACGATTACATGCACAACATGGATCGCGTCGCGCACAAGTTTCAGACCATGCGCCAGCATGTCCCAGCGCCGCAAGTTCGCGAAACGCCCGACGCGGAGATCGGCTTTGTCGCCTACGGCACGTCGCACGACGCCGTCAACGAGAGCTGCGACCAGTTGCTCGCCGAGTACGAAATCCCGGCCAGCTATCTGCGGCTGCGAGCCTATCCCTTTACGACGGAACTGACGGAATTCATCGAGCGCCATGAGCGCGTCTACGTCGTCGATCAAAACCGCGACGCACAGATGCTGTCGCTCATGCGCATGGAAATGACTCCCGAGCAGATCGCGAAATTGAGAAGCATACGATACTACGGCGGGCTGCCCATTGACGCCCGCACCATTACGGATGAAGTCGTCCGCCAGGAGGGCAGATGAGCACCGTTACCACACCCCCGCCGCCCAAGAAGGTCAACCGCATCGGTCTGGAGGTCCTCAATTACAAGGGCGCCAAGACCACGCTATGCGCCGGCTGCGGCCACAATTCCATCTCCGAGCGCATCATCGAGTGCTTCTACGAGTTGGGCGTCGAGCCTTGGCGCGTGGGCAAGTTCTCCGGCATCGGCTGCTCGTCGAAGTCGCCGGCCTACTTCCTGAACCACTCGCACGGCTTCAACGCGGTGCACGGCCGCATGCCCGCCATCGCCACTGGCGCCATGCTGGCTAATCGCACCATGCTCGGCCTTGGCGTGACCGGCGATGGCGACACCGCCTCCATCGGCATCGGCCAGTTCATGCACCTGGTCCGCCGCAATCTGCCGATGATCTACATCATCGAAGACAACGGCGTCTACGGCCTCACCAAGGGTCAGTTCTCGGCCACCGCCGACGTCGGCTCCAAGCTGAAGACCGGCGTCATCAACGATCTTCCGCCCTTCGATTGTTGCGCGCTCGCGCTCAAGTGGGGCGCTACTTTCGTGGCCCGCTCTTTCTCGGGCGACAAGCGCCAGTTGCAGACGCTGCTGAAGACCGCCATCGTCCACAACGGCCTCTCCGTAATCGATGTGGTTTCGCCCTGCGTCACCTTCAACGATCATGAAGGCTCCACCAAGAGCTACAGCTATATGAAGGAGCACGAAGAGGTGCTCCATGAGCTCGACTTCGTGCCATCTTACGACGAGATCTCTGTCGAGATTCCGGAAGGAGAAGTGCGCGACGTGCAGTTGCACGATGGCTCGCACCTGCGTATCCGCAAACTCCATCGCGATTACGACCCGACCGACCGCATGGCCGCGCTATCTGCCATCGAGGAGGCCGAGAAGAACCACGAAGTGCTCACCGGCGTGCTCTACGTCAACACCGAAAAGCCAAATTTTCTGGAGTTGCTGAACCTCGAGGAAGAGCCCTTAGCCACCCTGCCGCAATCCAAGACTCGCCCGCCCAAAGCCGTGCTTGACGAAATCATGGAAGAACAGCGCTAAGGTGGGGCATGCTCGCAGCCTGCGCGGGGCTCAAAGCCCCGCCACAAACTAACTCTGATATCTCACGACGGTGGGCACCAAATCGGTGTTCACCGCCTTGATCCCGGTGAATCGCTCCAGAGCTGCCAAAAACTGGCCCGTTTCCGCCCGGCTGAATTTCAAAAGCACTTGTGCCGTGCCGTCCGCCCAAGAGACGCCGACGTAGTTACTGCCGTAAGCGATTCCCTTTATCTCTCTCACGGGGATAGCCACACGCCGGCTTCCTTGCACGAAGATTACGGTATCATTCTCCAAAGCAGCGCGAACCCTGTTGTGCTTCAAATGCAGACTGCCTCCGGCATAAGTCGCCGGATAGGAAATCTTCTCTGCGAACGCGGCAGGCGCAAACGAAATCAGCAAAACCAGCAATGTGGACCGGAGTTTCATAGTACCCAATTCCTATATCTGATTAGACGCTATCGGGCGGAGCGAGGTTGCAGCGAGATATCATAGTAATCTCATGATCAATCTGGCTCGCATGGCTATCTTACTGTCTCTCTGTGGCTTACCCGCGGCCCTCGCCGGCGGGCAAAAAAGCGCCGAACCTCTGAAAACCACTGTTTGCGAGATCGCCAAAAACCCCCAAGCCTTCGATGGCAAGCTGCTTGAAGTGCATGCCCAGGTGCAATCGGGTATCGAGGATCTGCCCGCGGGACTCAACGACGACAGTTGCGTTGCCGAACTGAAATTCTACATGCCCGACGATGTCCGCTTCACGCGATTAGTCAAAAGTAAGGAATTCCGCAAGCTTACTAAGGAGCTACGCAGAAACCCTATTGTGGAAGCTACTGCCATAGGGTGGTTCAAGCTCCTGGGCACCAGCCAGAAACCCGTGCCCGCGCTGGCGCTCGAAGAGGTGCGTGACATCGTCGTCAAACCGCTGCCCAAGTACCGGGGCCCTTAGAAATAGTAGTTCGCTTCCACATACGCAAACTGCCCGTTACTATTGCCCGGGAAGATGTGCCTCACCACCTCCCCGCCGCGCGCATAGCCCCAGTACAAGCCCGTCGCAATGGCCCGGTTCCAACGGTAATCCGCGCTGATATCGTACACCGTCGCCAGACCCGTGAAGCCGTTCGAAGGCCGTCCGTTGAACCCGAACGTCCACGGTTGGAACGCGCCGCCGCCCGCATACCAGAGATCGTGACTGTTGGTCAGCCACAATCCGTGCATATCCGAGCGCAGCACCAGCTTCTTGCCCGGCCGCAGCATCAACTCGCCGAATAAGTCGCGGTTGTTCATCTCGTTGAGAAATGGAAAGCGATAGAAAACGCGCGGCGTCGGTAAGATAGAAAAGAACGTGCCGTGTACATTGTCATTCGGGTTGCCATCGCCCGTAGAGTAGAAGTAGCCGCCGCGCAGCCATGGGCGGACTTTTTCCACGATCTTCGGCTGATACCCTCCCTCCACCACGCCCGCGCCCGCGCGCTGCGTTTGGACGCCCCAACGGCCGGTCTGCAGCGCGCCCCATCCGAGTAAGTCGAATGTGCCGATCGGCGTAAGCGTCGCCTGGATATAGTGGCCGCCGTAAGTGCCGATATCGATTCCGCCTAAGTCAGTCGCGCGTACCGCCGCGGCGCGGTTATCCGTCTTTACTACGTTGCGGTCGTCGTTATAGAAGATCCCAAACACACGCCACTCGGCCTTAGTCGCGCCGAAAGTGGCCTGCTTGGTCAGCGCCGCGTATGTCACTGGAGTCTTCACCCATCCCCACCCATCCACCTGAAAGACGCCGCGGTCCGGGATGGCGCTGAACGCCGTGAGATTCCAGTTTCCGTTGCGATAGTTGTACTGCGCCCCGTCGAAGCTGCGCTGCACGTCCGAAAACCCGAACGTGCCGATCAACCGCTGCGAAATCCCGTCGCGTTTGATGATCGCCAGAGTCTCGTCCTTCGGTGTGACTTCGCCGCCGTCGGCAAACTCGAATCGGCCGAACCGTGCATTGGAATGTTCGCCCTTCACGTGAAAGTACGCCTGCTTGACGAACACACTCGCAGCATTTTGTTTCCCATCGTTCGCGGCGTAGTAACTTGCCCCTAAGCCAAGTTGCCCCTGCGGCGCCGGCAGCACGGCATGATTTGGTATGCCCAGCAGAATGGGTGCGGCTAACTCCACGCCCCAGTCGTAGCTCTTCTTCTTCTGGCTGAACATCAGCCGCAGCAACGACCCGGAATACCCGTAGTCACTCTCGCCCTTGGATGGAAAAAAGTTCCAATCCTCGTAGCGTTCATGCACCGAACCAGAGATTTGCACTGTTCCTATATGTAGCGGGTCGCTCCCATCCGATTGCGCGGCAAGTTCGCCGGCCATTCCTAGAAATCCCACTACGCACGCAAACGCGCACATACCATACTGAGTCACTCGATCCCCCTCCCAGGAAAGCGATTGAGCGAGTGTAGTCAAATGCCGCGCTGCGCGTCAATAATCAAGACGCACTAGCTATGCGATTCACCGCGGTTGCCGCCTAACATATGAATACTAGATTCAAAATGCTATGGTCGATTCGATATTCGTGGTGATATTCTACTAACCGCTGCTCTGGGGGGAAACGAAATGAAGCAAGAGGGGATTCGGCGCTACTCTGCCATTCTGTTGTTGTTGCTGCTCATCAATACTGCATATATCGCGGCATTTGCCTCGCCCACGATTTTTTACATGGGTAACGTGGTGTTACACCTGTTGCTGGGCATAGCGTTGGCGGCCCTGTTGTTCTGGTTCATCCGCCAGATGCCGCTGTCCGGCAGTCTCTTCCTGACCGCCGCCGCGCTGGGAGCATTCCTCGCCATTCGCGGAAACACCACGCCGCACCGGTGGGCGCTTCAGGCTCACATTGCGGCCGCGGTCGTCGCGCTGGTAGCTTTCCTGCCGTACCTTCTGCGGCGCACGAGTCTTCGATACCGCAAGGCCTTCGCCGCCTGTGCCGCCGTACTCGTGATTCTACCCGGCTCTATGGCGATCTACCGCCGTGTGCATCCCGACCCCGATTCGCGGATTCACAACCCCACCATCGTGCCCGTCACCATGTACCAGGAAGGCGGCGGCCCGCATTCGCCCTTCTTCCCTTCATCGGCCAAAACGAACGTCGGCGGCATCATCCCGTCGAACTTCTTCATGGACTCGGAAGCCTGTGGACGCTGTCACAAGGATATCTACGAGCAGTGGAAGAGTTCCATGCACCACTTCGCATCGTTCAATAATCAGTTCTACCGTAAGTCCATCGAGTACATGCAGAGCGTCGTCGGACCGCAGCCCAGTAAGTGGTGTGCCGGCTGCCACGATCATGCCGTCTTCTTCAACGGCCGCTTCGATCGCCCCATCAAAGATCAAATCGATACGCCCGAAGCCCGCGCCGGATTGTCCTGCACGTCTTGCCACGCCATCGTGCACGTAGATAGCACCATGGGCAACGGCAGTTATACCATCAAGTACCCGCCCTTGCACCAGTTACTCAGCAGTAAGAATAAGTTCATCCAGGACGCTGACTATTTCATGACGTACCTCGATCCTGAGCCCCACAAACACACCTTCATGAAGCCTTTTATGCGTCAGGATGTGGGCGAGTTCTGTTCCATCTGCCACAAAGTCCATCTGGACGTGCCGGTGAACCAATACCGTTGGTTCCGCGGTTTCAACGAGTACGACAACTGGCAGGCCAGCGGCGTGTCCGGCCAGGGCGCGCGTTCCTTCTACTATCCGCCCAAGAGCCAGAACTGCGCCGATTGCCATATGCCCATGGTGGCTTCCCAGGATCCCGGCAATATCAATGGCATGATTCATTCCCACCGCTTCCCGGCTGCGAATACCGCGGTGCCCTACGCGAATCAGGATAAGACGCAGCTAGATCTCACCGAGAAGTTCCTGAAGTCCGGATTGGTCTCCGTGGATATCTTCGCCGCCTCGCCGGTCAAGGATGGCGGTACCGCCATGATCCGCCGCACGGGCGAGGGTCCCCATGCTATGACCGGATTCGCCGTAGGCGAAGAAGCCGAGCAGACCGGCAGCGCCGTCATCCGCGAGGTCGGCCAGGTGGCCGCGCCCATCAATCACTCCGGCATTCACCTTGAGCCCGGTTCCACCGCACGCATCGACGTTGTCGTGCGCACCCGCAAAGTCGGACATTTCTTCCCGGGCGGTACCGTCGACGCCTTCGACGTCTGGGTCGAAATGCAGGGCAAAGATGCCGGCGGCCGCGTCATCTTCTGGAGCGGGGAAGTCGAAGACGCCGGCCAGGGACCCGTCGAGCCCGGCGCGCATTTCTACCGCGCCTACCAGCTCGATGGCGACGGCAACATGATCAACAAGCGCAATGCCTGGCAGGCCCGCAGCGTCCTCTACGTCCGCCTGATTCCGCCTGGCGCCGCCGACGTGGTCCACTATCGCGTCAAGATTCCCAAAGGCGCTAAAGGCCCGCTTACTTTCACGGCTAAGTTGAATTACCGTAAGTTCTCGTATTACTACTCGCACTTCGCCTACGCCGGCCGCCCGCAGCCGAACCAGGATCCGAAGTTACTCACTGCCAGCTATGACGATCTGAAGTACAGCTTCGATCCCCATAACATTCCCGCCGATGTCTCCGGCCAGATCAAAGGCCGCATCCCCAATCTGCCGATCGTCACCATGGCGTCAGCTACCGCTACCATCCCGCTCGGCAGTTCCTCCTGGGTGCCGGTCGTCGAAAAGGTGGACCGCGAGCGTTGGAACGACTGGGGCATCGGTCTGCTCCTGCAAGGCGATCTCAAGGGCGCCGAGTACGCCTTCAAAAAGGTCACCGAGGCCGAGCCGGGCTACGCTGACGGCTGGCTGAACGTGGCTCGCGCGCTCATCCAGGAAGGTGAGACCGATGCCGCCAAGCCCTACATCGCACAGGCCCTCAAAATCAACAACAAGTTAGGCCGTATTTACTTCTTCAAAGCGATGGTCGAAAAAGCGGATGGTAAGTATGACGACGCCCTCCAGTCGCTCAACACCGCGCTCGGCTGGTACCCGCGCGACCGTGTGGCGTTGAATCAGGCCGCCCGCATTCTCTTCTTACAACGCAAATACGCCGACGCGCTGAAGTATCTCGACCGCGTCTGCGATGTCGACCCCGAAGATCTTCAGATGCACTACACCCGCATGCTCTGTCTCCGCGGCCTCGGTGACACGGCCGGCGTCGCGCGCGAGGAAGCCCTCTTCAAGCGATTCAAGGCGGAAGAGTCCGCCCAGTCCATCACCGCCAAGCCGCGTATGCTGAGTCCCGAAGACAATAACGAGCGCCAGCAGATCCACGATCACGAAAGTATCCCGCTGGAGGCGCTCGCGCATCACGCGCGCGTGGCGCCCGTCGTCTCGGGAGGTGCCCAATGAAATGGCCGCTCGTAATGTTAGGCTCGCTCGCCTTTGTCGCCATATCCGTAGGCGCTGGCCGCTTGGCAACTCCCACCGTCACTTTCACGGACGTCACCGCGCAGGCCGGCATCAAATTCGTCCACAACAGCGGACGCGCAGGCCACAAGTTTCTGCCCGAAACCATGGGGTCCGGCGTCGCCTGGATCGACGCTGATGGCGACGGTTGGCCCGACCTTCTCTTCATCAATAGCAAAGACTGGAATTCCCGTGGCCGCCGATCATTGCCCGCGCTCTATCGCAACAATCACAACGGCACCTTCACCAACATCACCGCCGGCAGCGGCCTGGATATCGAAATCTACGGCATGGGCGTCGCGGTCGGCGATTATGATAATGACGGCCTCGACGACGTCTACATCACCGCGCTCGATGGCGACCATCTGTTCCACAATGAGGGCCACGGCAAATTCCGCGACGTCACCAAAGCCGCCGGTATTAACAATGCCAGCTTCGGCACCAGCGCCGCCTGGCTCGATTACGATCGCGACGGCAAGCTCGATCTGTTCGTCGCCAACTACGTGCAGTGGACCCCCAAGACTGACCTCTGGTGCTCCCTCGATGGCTCAACTAAGTCGTACTGCACCCCCGAATCCTACAAAGGTACATCGTCGAAGCTCTATCGCAACTTAGGCAACGGCAAATTTGAAGATGTAAGTCAAAAAGCCGGCATCGCCGATCCTACCAGTAAGTCGCTCGGTATCGCCGTATTTGATTACAACGGCGACGGCTGGCCCGATCTGTTCATCTCCAACGATACCCAGCCGAACAAGCTCTACCGCAACAACCGCAACGGCACCTTCACCGAAGAGGGTATGACCGCCGGCGTGGCGTTCGGCGAAGACGGCGTGGCCCGCGGCGCCATGGGCGTAGACGCGGTCGATTATGACCGCTCCGGCCGCCCGGATCTGCTCGTGGGTAACTTCTCGAACCAGATGCTGGGCCTGTACCACAACGAAGGCACCGGCCTGTTCGTGGACGAAGCGCCCTCATCCGCCCTCGGCCGCGCGAGCCTGCTGACCCTCACCTTCGGCGCCTTCTTCTTCGATTACGACCTGGATGGCTATCCCGATATTTTCGCCGCCAACGGCCACATCGACGAAGAGATCGGCCACGTCCAGCCGAAGGTGCAGTACAAAGAGCCGCCCCTGCTGTTCCGCAACCTTGGCGGCCACCAGTTTGAAAATGTCACATCGCGCATGGGCACAGCCTTTAATCGTCCCGTAGTCGCCCGTGGCGCGGCCTACGCCGATTACGATCGCGATGGCGATCTCGACATCGTGGTCTCGACCAATGACGGCCCCGCCTACTTGTTCCGTAATGATGGCGGCAATCGCAATAACTGGCTCTCGATTCGCTTAGTCGGCCGTCAATCGAATCGCGACGGCATCGGCGCCGTCGTGCGCATCGCCAGTAAGTCGGGCAAGCAGTGGAACACCGTGCATAGCGGATCGAGTTACTGTTCGCAAAGTGACTTGGCCCTGACCTTCGGCCTCGGTGCGGATTCCGGCGTCCAGGCGATCGAGATCGATTGGCCGAGCGGCCGTAAGCAGCAGTTAGGAGCCGTCGAAGCCAACCGATTCCTCACCATCGACGAATCCGCCGGCATCGTCGCCAAGGCCCGGCCTACAATAGAAGTACATTGAACAATCCCGCGAAAGCAGTATGCCTGTTGAGCGGCGGCCTCGATTCATCCACCTGCCTGGCCCTCGCCCGCCGCGAAGGCTATGAGTGTTACGCGCTGTCGTTCGATTACGGCCAGCGCCATCGCATCGAGCTCGAAGCCGCGGCCCGTGTCGCGCACGCCCTGGGAGCCGCGCGGCACGTCATTGCGCACATCGACCTCCGCCAGATCGGTAACTCCGCGCTCACCGCTGATCTCGCCGTGCCCAAAGGCCGCTCACCCCAAGACATGTCGCACGGCATCCCTGTGACTTACGTCCCCGCGCGCAATACGATCTTTCTATCGTTCGCACTCGCCTGGGCCGAAGTCCTCGAAGCGCCCGACATCTTCATCGGCGTCAATGCTCTCGATTATTCCGGCTATCCCGATTGCCGCCCCGAGTACATCGAAGCTTTCACCCGCATGGCCAATCTCGCCACGAAGGCCGGCGTCGAAGGCACCCTCGCCATTCGCATTCACACCCCGTTGATCCAGCTCTCGAAAGCCGAAATCGTCAAGCTCGGCCGCGACCTCGATCTCGATTTCAGCCTCACTCACAGTTGCTACGATCCCGACCCCGAAGGCCGTCCCTGCGGCCAATGCGATTCCTGTCTGCTGCGCCGCAAAGGCTTCGAAGAGGCCGGCATTGCGGATTGCTGAAATCTTCCACTCGATTCAGGGAGAAGGCTCGCTGGTGGGCGTGCCCTCAGTCTTCGTCCGTACCAGCGGCTGCAACCTGCGCTGCGTCTGGTGCGACACGCCCTACACCTCGTGGCATCCCGAAGGCGACGATTGGCCGATCGACCGCATCCTCGCGGCCGTCGACGCGTACCCAGCCCGCCACGTCGTCGTCACGGGAGGCGAGCCCATGATCGCACGCGGCATCGAAGAACTCACCGCGGCCCTCGGCGCCCGCAATCTGCACATCACCATCGAAACCGCGGGCACGATCTTCGCGCCAGTCGCCTGTGACCTGATGAGCATCAGTCCCAAGCTGGCCAATTCCACGCCCGCCGGCGATTGGTCCGAGCGCCACGAGCGCCTGCGCATTCAGCCGGACGTCCTCCGCCGCCTGATGTCAACCTACGATCACCAGCTCAAATTCGTAATCTCCAGCCCGGAAGACATAACCGAAATGCGCGACTTACTAACTACCCTCGACGCCGACCCCGCCAAAGTGATCCTAATGCCCGAAGGCATCGCGCCAGAAACGCTCCGCGAGCGTGGCATCTGGCTCGCCGAAATCTGCAAGCAGCAAGGCTTCCGCTACAGCCCGCGCCTGCACGTCGACTTATGGGGTCATCGCCGCGGCGTCTGAGCTGTTCGAGTAAACCCGATATTTGGTCGATGTCCGCGCCAGGCCATGATTTTTGGGAACGTCTGCAAGGTCCGAGGCTACCGGCTCGCCGTGGCTATCGTCGCGGTGCCCAACGCCGCCTCGATCCGGGCCAGTCGCTCCTCGAGGGAACGAATTCGCTCCTGCTGAGCCTTGATTGTTGCATCCTGTTTCTGAAGTTCGTTCAGCAGCATGGGATCGAGCAGTTGATACCTGACTGATTCAACTTGTCCATCGGATGACCGTGCAACCAGATCAGGATAAACCTCCGCGACTTCTTCGGCGATCAGGCCGTATTGCACAGGCTTGGAACCGTCGTCGAAGGGCTTCTTGTACCTGAACGTCACCGGGCGCAACCGCATCAGTCCTTCGCTGGCATCGCCCATGTCCTGGATGTCTTCCTTGTAGCGTCGGGACGACGAGACAATGCCGAGTTGCCCGTTGGAGTTCACTTGGACCGCCGCGCCGCTGACACTGCTCGTGTAAATGCCGGCGACGAAAGCGGAGGATTGTGCACCGGTGGTTCCGATGCGAATCGTTCCGCTGTCCGTCGCCGCGCCCGCGTTGCCGATATCAATGTTATTGCTGGTCGTCGTGACTGCCTGCCCGGCTTGATAGCCGATGGCGATGTTGTTGTTTCCGGTCGTCTCGCCGATCAAGGCTCCTTCACCGAGGGCGGCATTACCGGAACCTACAGTGTAGACGAGCGCATTGGCACCGATCGCTGTGTTATTGCTTGTCCCGGCGCCGCCAAAAAACATCGCGTAGTTGCCTACCGCGGTATTATAAGTCCCCGTGCTGTTACTCTCGAGCGCGTTGGACCCAATTGCCGTATTACCCACGCCTGTCGTGTTGCTCAGCAGGGCCGCGAAACCCGCCGCTGTGTTGTCGCTTCCGGTGGTGTTGCCCTGCAACGCCAGCCCCAATGCGACATTACCGGGGCCTGGGAACTGCAGCACTATCCCTCCCAGATTGCGGATGCTCCCACTCAGGTTAATGTCCCCTGCCACGTCCAGCTTCGAACTGGGAGTCGTCGTGCCGACGCCGACGTTTGCCGCTCGACTGAATCAGTTGTGAATTGCTGAGAGCGGTGCTGTTCACCCAGATGGCAATATGACCGGCATTGCCGGCTCCCGACAGATCGGGTGTGGCTTCCGGCTGCTGGGCTAGCATTCCGGGGTGTGTCGAGCGCGCCCCAGATTGGAGGCCATTATATGCCAAACTACATTAGCCGATTAGCCGGTAAGTTCCGAATGACGACAGAAATGGAGAGCAAGCCGCGCGCTGTCTTTTAGGGCGGGTTATACTTGGCCTCCAGGAGGGTGTGTCATGAAGGGAATTTCGAAGATCGCGCCAGCCGTTTTGATGGTCGCCAGTGCGTTGGCCTCGATTACGCCAGGCCGGGCCGCCAACATCGTATATACGAATATCAAGCCAGGCGACACCTTCGTGGTGGGCGTCGGGATTGGGCTGATCCCATTTACCGGGACCTTTAACTACGCGGGGATCGGATTTAACGCGCGTCAGGATTACATCTTTGAAGGCATGGAACTAGCCGTTAGCCTGGCTTCCGGACCGAATGAGCTGAATGTATTTCTGATGTCCAGCAGGAATGGCCTGCCTTATCTGGTGCTGGAATCCTTCACGCTGACAAATGAGATGTCTACTGACCCGGAAACCGGCCTGGTTAAAATTCCTTCGGTCTTGCATCCTGTGTTCTCTGCCGGGCAGATGTATTGGGTAGTGGCGGCGGGCGGTCCCACAACGTTCGCCAACTGGCAGGAGAACGTGCATGGGGTTATGGGACCGAATGTCAGCGGGCCCAGCTTGACAAACCTGCAGCGCGACTCGAACATGAACACCGTGGAAGCGTTGAAGGTAATTGGAAACGTCGCGCCATAGCCTCCGCGTAGTCGGCGACCACCAGGCCAGGCATAAGGCGCTGGTGGCGCCGGGATTGCCTCATCTGTCCTGTGGCAGCCCGGCTATTTGACGCCAACCTCCTTGCTGTTGACCGTAGCGGGTTCAGCCCCGTAGGTTCCCGCGGAAGCGGGTGTCAGTGCGAACCAATAGCCCTGTCTGACTCCGGAAGGCAGGTCCTCGGGGATCTCGTTCGCAACTGCGGGACCCGGTTCCAGTTACCGTTCTTGCATGCCGCTTGAACTGTGCTTAGTATCGGACCTCTGCAGTGTGAACCATCGCGATACCCTGATCGTGGCATTACAGTCCAAACCTTCAGGATCTCGCGCGGCATCGTCTGCCTGCTTTCGGCGATGGCGATTGCCTGGCCCGCGCACGATAAGCAAGCAAGTACCGGTGAACTCCTATGTCGGTAACCCCGCGGAGATGGCCTTCGCCACCAAACACGGAGGGTCTATGCGCAGACGACGGGGCTGTCACTGGGGTGCGTTGCTGTTCTTAGTCGTGCCTGGCTTACTGTCGGCGCAACAAATCGCCGTCGGCGAGTACGTCGTACCGGTAACAAATGGCGCCGGTTGGGGAATTACGACCGGGGCGGATGGTGCACTGTGGTTTAGTTTGGAGTACGAAGCCAAGATAGGGCGCATCACCACCGCTGGAACTTTCACCCTGTATTCGATACCCCCGATCGGGTCGAAGACTTCTAGCCCGGAGGGCATCGCGGCAGGTCCGGACGGGGCACTTTGGTTTGCCGACGCCGGTCTGAATCAAATCGGGCGTATCACGACCGCTGGAGTGATTACAGGCTACCCAGTGCCCACCGGCAACAGTGGTGTAACTGGCATCACGCGGGGCCCGGATGGAGCGCTCTGGTTCACGGAACGCAGCGCCAATCAGATCGGGCGCATCACCACCGCGGGGGTGATCACCGAATACTCCGTCCCCACCGCGGATAGTCAACCGCAAGATATCACCGGCGGGGCAGATGGCGCGCTGTGGTTTGCTGAATATACCGGCGGCCATATCGGAAAGATCACCACCTCCGGGTTGGTCACGGAGTACCTTGTACCCACGCCAAACGCCATTCTATGGTCGATTACGGCGGGTCCGGATGGAGCGCTGTGGTTTGGGGATATGACGTACCTTACCCCCAAAATCGGACGCATCACGGCTGCCGGAGCGATCACTGAGTACGCCTTATCCGACCCCACCAGTGTCCCCTTTGGGATCACCACTGGTCCCGATGGAGCGCTATGGTTTGGAGACGATCGGTACCCGAATCCCCAAATCGGGCGCATCACCACTAGCGGCGCAATCACCGAGTATCCTATGGCGCCATATAGCGATTTTCCTTTTTACTTCGTCACAGGGCCAGGCGGTGAGATGTGGTTTACCGACGACGCTCGCATGATCGGCGAGATGGTATTCGTGACTGCGGACTTGGCGGTGAGCCCGCCAAGCGGCGGCGTCGGCAACCCCCTGGCCTTCACAGGAAACGGATTCGCCCCGAACGAGGGCGTGCAGATTTACCTTGCGGGTATCGGCTCCCCGGTATTGGCCAGCGCCACGGCGGATTCCGGCGGTGCGTTCACCGCTGCCGCCAAGGTGCCGCAGTCACCGTTCGGACCTCGCATCTTTCTTGGATTGGGCCAGACCAGCGGTAGGCTCGGCGCGGCTAGTTTCTCGGTCGAAGCAAGGGTTCTGATCAGCCCCAATGCGGGTGCGCCGGGCGACACCGTGGTGGTCTCCGGAGCCGGCTTTGAACCCTACTATCGCATCAAGTTTTGTTGGGACAGCCTGCAGACCCAGCTCGGATCGATCGTAAGTGATGCGCACGGCACATTCAGCCGAAGTAATGCGTTCCGGTTCAATGTGCCGGCAAACGCGGCGCCTGGCGAGCATGTCGTAATAGTTTCCGGGGGCGAACCCTCTTCACCGCTTCGTATCCCCTTCACCGTAGACTAATCCGCGGCCATCATGACGATGCGCCGCTTCCGGCTGATTCATCAACTTACTTCGGATACGGCTGGCTAACCCCCATACTCCAGCTCACTCACCCGGAACCGCGCGTAAGTAAACTGCCCGCCCTCCAAATCCCACGACGCCTCGACCGACGCCGGCACCTGGAAATCGCCAAACGCGCGATAGTCGGCGCAACGCCCGCTCCACGCCGTCAAAACCGTCCGTCCGCCCTCCACGGACCGATACCGCTCTCCCCGCACCCGCACCGCCCGTCCCGCGTCATCGAACTCCGCCACCAGACTAACCGGCAATCCGCCATCCGAAAGCGTCACCCGCGCCGACTGATCGTCGATCGCCTCCCACCGCACCGCATCCCCCGCGAACGCCGATGGAAACCACACCGCCTCCGCCAGCCATCGCGCCCGCGCGCCCTGATCGATTTCCGCCCCGCGCGCATCCGCCAGCGTGAAAATCGAATTCAGCTTCACTAGCATGTGTCCGCGGCCTTCGTCGAGCGAATCGCGCGCCGCGACCCACACCAGCGGCAGCACGCGCATGCGCGCGCTCCAGACAAATCCAGGTGGATCGATCGTGAAGTGCTGCTCCCCGCGAATCGGAAACCAGCGCGGCCCAGGATTCGGACGGAAGAATCCATCGTGCCGCAAGTGTACCGTGCGCACCGTCCGCGCATCCGGCGGAATCGCAAATGCTAAGTACCGCCGCACCGGATCGGGCAGCATCACGCCCGCTCCCGCAGCCTAAGCTTTCTTGAACGCCAGCACCGCATTCAGCCCGCCAAATGCGAACGAATTCGACAGCACGTATTCCACCTGCGCCGCCCGCGCGCGATTCGGAATCACATCCAGATCGCACTCCGGATCCGGCATGCGGTAATTCGCCGTGGGCGGCAGCATCCCGTCGCGCAACGCCAGGATCGCCGCCACTGCTTCCAGCGCCGCCGCCGCGCCCAGCGCATGCCCGTGCATCGATTTCGTCGAGCTGATCGCCAGCTTGTTCGCGTGCGCGCCAAACACGCTGCGGATCGCGCTGGTCTCCGTCGGATCGTTTGCTGCCGTCGCCGTGCCGTGCGCGTTGATGTAGCCGATCTGCTCCGGCTCGATCTCCGCATCGCGCAACGCGCCGCGCATGGCCCGCGCCGCGCCCTCCGCCGATGGCTGCGTAATGTGGCACGCATCCGCCGACATGCCGAAGCCCACCAGCTCCGCGTAGATCCGCGCCCCGCGCGCTTCCGCCGCGTCCCAAGGTTCCAGCACCAGCATGCCCGCGCCTTCGCCCAGGATCATGCCGTGCCGGTCGCGCGAAAACGGCCGGCAGGTGTCCGGCGAAACTACCCGCATCGCTTCCCACGCCTTCAGAATCCCGAAGCTGAACGGCGCTTCGCTGCCGCCCGTCACCGCCAGTTCCACCATGCCCGATCGCAGCATCCAGAACGCCTGCCCGATGGCATGCGCGGCCGACGAACACGCGGTCGATATCGTGAAGCTCGGCCCCGTGATCCCGAATTCCATCGAGATGTGGCTGGCCCCCGCGTTCGCCATGGTCTTCGGAATCGTCAGCGGATGCACCCGGTTATGCGCCAGCCTGTAGACTTCCACGAAGCCCAGGTCTTCGGTCGATTGGCCGCCTACGCACGAGCCGGTGATGATCGCCGTGCGCTCGCGCAGATCCGGCGTCCATTCGATGCCCGCATCGCTCACCGCCTCGCGCGCCGCGATCACCGCAAACTGCGCGAACCGGTCCATGAAGTCCGCGCGCCGGTCTTCGAAGTACGGCGTGTGCGTGTACCCGCGCACCTCCGACCCGTTCTGAAATCGCAGCCCGGAGCAATCCACCGACTCCAAAGGTCCGATCGCCGAGCGGCCTTCCAGTAGGTTGTGCCAGAATTCGCTGGTCGTGCGGCCCGGCCCGGCGATAGCGCCCACGCCCGTAATCGCGACGCGCCGCATACTACTGCGCTGTGGGCGTGCTCGCCGCCTTGGCCGCTAGCAGCTTCTCCACGCCTTCCACCATCTGCCGTACGTTGCGTACGTGCTTTACTTCCTCATCGGGGATGTTGATATCAAATTCATTTTCGAGAGCGAAAAGAATCTCGACCGCATCCATCGAATCGATCCCCAACTCTTCGAACGCGCTGTCCACCGTCACCTTTTCCTCGGGGATACGCTTGGACGTGGCAATCACTTTGCGGACTCTCTCGATCAATTCGTCGGACATAATAAGCGGCTTACCGTTTCAAATTTATAACCCTGATCCCGTAGCACCGGAATCAGCCGATCGGCTGTGGCAATCGTCTCCCGGATATCGGGGTCACTCTGAAGCTCCCGGCCATCATGCAGGCACAAGATCGCTCCGTTCCTCACCCCGCGCAACATCCGGTTAACTATGGTATCAGCCTTCAACTTCCAATCATAGCCGATGGCGGTCCACATCACGCCCAGCAGTCCTAGCCGTCTCTGCATCCCGCGGAAGCCGAACCAGCGCGCTCCAAACGGCGCCCGCAGCAGGGCGGGGGATTGCCCGGTCGCTTCCGCGATCGCCTGTTGCGCGCGCGCAAATTCCCGATGGATGAACTCCGCCGAGTGGCCGCAGCACAGCGGATGCGTGTAGCTGTGATTCCCGATCTCGTGTCCCGCTGCCCGCACCGCCCGTGCGATCTCCGGCAGCCGTTCCACGTTCACCCCCACCTGAAAAAACGTCGCCGGCACTTTATGTTTTTCGAGCACGTCCAGCAGCCGTGGCGTGGATTCGCTCGGCCCATCGTCGAACGTCAGCGCGATCGCCCGCCGGTCCGCCGGTCCGCGATAGACCGATGGCCCCAGCACCGCCGCCGCCCGCCCGCGCACCGCCCACGCCAGGAACGCCGCGGCCGCACCGCCCGCGCCCGCTATCGCCCCAGTCAGCATCTGTGGGGCAGCCTCTCAGGCTGCGCGCGGCTCTCAGCCGCGCCGGTCGCCACACTAGCGCACCAGCGCATTGATCTCCCGCAGCTTCGCCGCGTCGAACTTCATCTTGCGGTCGTAAGTCATCAACCCGTTGATTTCCTGCTCCACATCCGTCAACTGTGTGTAACACAGCCCCGCAAATCCCGGAATGCGTGCGATCGCGCCGTATAATCCCCGCAGCCTTTCGAGCGCCGCATCCGCCGTCTTCTCCACGCCCGAATAGCCCCACGCCGCCTGCGGCACTTCGTGACCCGGCGGGATAAACGCGATCCCCCCGAACTCCGTCAGCGCCACCGGCGACCCGTTGTAGTGATAGCCCGCAATCAACGCCGCCTTGTAATTGTTCGGTACGCCAAACCCTGGCTTGCCCAAATCCTTGTAGCGCTCATAAAGCAGCTCGCCGGTGCGCGCGTAATCGTGGATCGCGAACACATCCGTCATATCGGTGTGCTCCCACCCGTCGTTGTCGATCACCAGGCGCGTCGCGTCCAGCGAATGTGTCAGCGCGTATAGCGCCTTCAAATGATCCTGCTGCCGCGTATCGCGCAAATCCGGCACGCCCCAGCTCTCGTTGATCGGCACCCACATCACGATCGACGGATGATTGTAGTCGCGCTCCACCGCCGCCGTCCACTCGCGCGTAAACCGGCTCACATAGGCATCATCGAACTCATACGCATTCGCCATCTCGCTCGACACCAGAAACCCCATGCGATCCGCCCAATATAAATACCGCGGATCTTCCAGCTTCTGATGCTTCCGCGCCCCGTTGAATCCCATCTCCTTCGTCATCCGGATGTCGTATTGAATCGCCGCATCCGTCGGCGGCGTCAGAATGCTCTCCGGCCAATATCCCTGATCGAGTATCATCTTCAAAAACACCGGCGTGCCGTTCAGCAGAATCTTTCCGTTCTCCGCCGCTACGCTGCGAATCCCGAAATACGAATGCACGCGATCCAGCACCTCACCGCCGCGCCGCAGCTCCAGCACTACGTCATACAGGTTCGGCGCGTCCGGCGACCATCGCCGCGCATCGTCGATATACAGTAGTGCCGTGGCCCGCGCGCCATTCGCGCGTGCCGTAGCCGATGCCACCGCCTGCCCCTTAAAACTCGCCGACGCCGTCACTTCCAGATCCGGCTGCGGCCGCGCGATGTCAAACTCCAGCCGCACCGTCCCGTCCAGCGACGCCGTAATCTTGGCCCGTTCCAGGTAACTCGCTCCTACCGGCTCCATCCACACCGGCTGCCAGATCCCGCTCGTGCGCGTATAGAAAATACTCTCCGATTTCGGTTTCCAATATTGCTTACCGCGCGGAATATAGCGGTCTTCCGGCGGAAAATGCGCCCGCACCGTCACCGTGTTCGCGCCTTGTTGCAGCAGCGGCGTCACATCGAACGTGAACGGCGTCATGCCGCCTTCGTGGCTGCCGGCCAGCTTCCCGTTCACCCACACCATCGCCCAATAATTCACCGCGCCGAAGTGTAGCAGCACGCGCTGCCCCTTCCACTCCTTGGGCACCGTCACCGTGCGCCGGTACCACATCCACGGATGAAAAGCTGTCTCACCAATGCCGCTCAGCCGGCTTTCGAAACAATACGGCACCGTTATGTTCCGGCTGAATTTCTGCCCGCCCGCCGCCCAATCCGCGTCCAGGCCCGCATTGGCATCGTCGAATTCGAATTCCCACCCGCCGTTCAAACTCAGCCACCGCTCCCGCTCAAACTGCGGCTGCGGATACTCGGGCCGCGGAATCGCCGCCGCGCCCAATTGTAAAACGGCTAGTAATAACAAACCTGCTGCTGTACGCATGTTGGAAAGCCTATTGTAGCCATAGCGCTGGCCTGTTCGTACTAAGTGGGTACCTCAATTTGATCCTCGAATACTATTGGCCTGCCCCGCTCCAACGCGCATGATAGATGCATGGCCGACAGAGCTAAGAGAAATGACAGCGCCGCCGACCGCCGCGCCGCTAAACGATTTGCGATCGAGCAGGAAATGTCGTACAAAATCCTCGATCACCGCGTGGTTCCGCCGCAAAAAGGCGCCGGAATTACCCTCGATATCAGCAGCCGCGGCGTGCTGTTTGAAACTGCGGGAGATCTGCCCGCCGGAAAAAGAATCGAAATTAGCGTAAATTGGCCCGCCAACCTCGAAAGCGGCTGCCCGCTAAAATTCGTCGCCTTCGGCCGCCTGGTGCGCACCGGGCCGGGCCGCGCCGCCATGCGCATCGAGCAATACGAGTTTCGTACCCGCCGCCCCAAAGACGCTCCGCCCCTCGCGGCCGAAGAACCATCCCTTCCCGCCGTACCGTATTATTAAGTTTGGGCCGCACCTCCGATCCTGATACTGCCGTTGATCGGTACCGTGCTCTGCTCGGCGTCTCCGAATCCATTTCACAGAACCGTGACTTGACCGCACTGTTCGAGGATCTCGCGCAACGCCTCCGCGGGGCCGTGGCATTCGATTACTTAAATCTCGTCCTGCACGTCGCCGCGCACAATTCCATGCGCCTGCGCGTGCTGGCTTCCTCGCGTCCCGCCGACACCGAGTTCTGGGAAACGCCGGTCGATGAAACGCCCTCCGGCCTGGTCTGGCAAACTCAGCAGCCGCTCCTGATCCACGATATCGAGCAGGAGCCCCGCTACCCCAAGATCATGCAGTTGCTCCGCGATCATGAGGTGCGCTCCTGCTGCATCCTGCCTCTGACTACCGCCCAGTGCCGCCTGGGAGCCATGGGACTCGGCAGTTCTGCGCCTTCCGCGTTCGATTGTGCCGATCTGGAGTTCTTCACCCAGGTCGCCCGGCAGGTCGCCGTCGCGGTCGAGAACGTCTTGAACTACGAAGCCGCCCAGTGCTACCAGAGCGAGCTCGCCCGTGAGCGCGACCGCCTGCGCGTGGTCCTCGATGTCACCAACGCCATGGTCGGCAACCTCGATCTGCGCCAGCTCTTCCGCGCCGTCTCGGAGCTGTTGCGCCGCCTGATCCGCCACGAGTACGCCAGCCTTGTCCTGATCGACCCCGAGAAAGGACAACTCCGTCTCGAGGCGCTCGATTTCCCCGGCGGCAATAGCCAGATTCACGAGGCCAATTCGTCGGCCGACGACGACGAGTCCCCCGCCAGCGTTGCCATGCGTACCCGCCAGCCGCTCGTTTGGAAACGTGCCGACGCCGGACGTTTCTCCTCCGAGGTCATGCGCCGCCTGCTGGCCGCGGGTCTGCAAACCGCCGTGTGCGTCCCCCTCATTCGCGCCGATCGCGTGTTGGGCACCCTCAACGTAGCCAGCATGCGTGAAGACGCCTTCGCCCCGCACGATGTCGAGTTGCTCACCCAAATCGGCAATGAACTCGCCATCGCCGTCGAAAACGCCCTCGTATTCCGCCAGATCGAAGACCTGAAAGACAAGCTCGCCGAAGAAAAGCTCTATCTCGAAGACGAAATCCGCACCGAGTACGACTTCGAAGAAATCGTCGGCGACAGCCAGTCGTTGAAGCGCGTCCTGCACGACCTTGAAACCGTCGCGCCCACCGATTCCACCGTGCTCATCCAGGGCGAGAGCGGCACCGGCAAAGAGCTGATCGCACGCGCCATTCACAACCTCAGCACGCGCCGCGAGCGCACCTTCGTCAAAGTCAACTGCGCCGCCATTCCCACCGGCCTGCTCGAAAGCGAATTGTTCGGCCACGAACGCGGCGCCTTCACCGGCGCCATCAGCCAGAAGATCGGCCGCTTCGAATTAGCCGACAAAGGCACGCTCTTTCTCGACGAAATCGGCGATATCCCGCTCGAATTGCAGCCCAAGCTGCTGCGCGTTTTGCAGGAGCGTGAATTCGAACGTCTCGGCAGCACCCGCACCATTAAAGTCGATATCCGCCTGGTCACCGCCACTAACCGCGACCTCGCCCAGATGATCGCCAATCGCGAATTCCGCGAGGATCTGTTCTACCGTCTGAGTGTCTTCCCCATCACGCTGCCGCCCTTGCGCGAGCGCCGCGAAGACATTCCCCTGCTAGTCCGTTACTTCACCCAGAAGTACTCGCGCCGCATGAACCGCCGCATCGAAACCATCCCCACCGAAGCCATGGACGCGCTCGCCAACTGGAATTGGCCGGGCAACATCCGCGAGCTCGAAAACTTCATCGAGCGCGCCGTCATCCTCACGCGCGGCTCGGCCCTGCACGTGCCCCTCGCCGAATTGCAGATCAACGGCGAAGCCGCCCCGCCCGCGCCCCTCACCACCCTCGAAGACGCCGAGCGCGAGCACATCCTGCGTGCCTTGCGCGAATGCAAATGGGTGGTCGGCGGACCCTCCGGCGCCGCCGCGCGCCTCGGCATGAAGCGCACCACCCTCCAATCGCGCATGCAGAAGCTGCACATCAAGCGGACCTGATCCCATGTTCGGTATAACTGTGCTGGCGTTCGCGGTCCTCGCCAACGCCACCTTCATCGAAGATCTCGAGCATCGCGCATTCCTCTACTTCTGGGAGCGCGCCGATCCCGAGACCGGTCAGGTGCTCGACCGCGCCAAAGCCGATGGCAGCCCCGAGCCGCGCCGCATCGCCAGCATCGCTGCCACCGGTTTCGGCCTGACCGCGTTGTGCATCGGCGCCGCACACGGCTGGATCGCGCGCCCCGCGGCCGAAGCCCGCACGCTCGCCACGCTGCGCTTCCTTGCCACGCGCTTGCCGCGCGAGCACGGTTGGTTCTATCACTTCATCGATGTGCGCACCGGAGAACGCCAGTGGGAGAGCGAGCTATCGTCCATCGATACCGCCCTGCTGCTCGCCGGCGTCCTCACCGCCCGCGAGTATTACGGTGAGCAATCCGAAATCGGCCGCCTCGCCCAATCCATCTACGAAGCCATCGATTTCCCCTGGATGTTGAATGGCGACCCGCATCTCCTCTCCATGGGCTGGAAGCCCGAATCCGGATTCCTCAACAGTCGCTGGGACGCCTACTCCGAGCTGATGATCCTCTACCTCGAAGCCATCGGCTCGCCCACGCATCCCATTCCCGCCGATTCCTGGTACGCCTGGCGCCGCCCGCACGTGCATTACGACAGCTACGATTTCATCTCCATCGCCCCGCTGTTCACGCATCAGTACTCGCTCGCCTGGGTCGATTTCCGCGGCCTCGCCGAAGATCGCGGCGAACATACCGACTGGTTCCAAAACTCCGTCACCGCCACCGAGGCCAACCGCGCCTTCTGCATCGACCTGCACGCCAAGTTCAACGACTACGACCCCCACGCCTGGGGCATCACTGCCTCCGATAGCGTCAAAGGCTACATCGCCTGGGGTGGCCCGCCCATGCATTCCGCCATCGACGGCACCCTGGTCCCCTGCGCGCCCGGCGGCTCGTTGATGCTCACGCCCGATCTCGCGCTCGCCGCCCTCCAGCACATGCGCACGATGATGCATGGCCGCGTCTACCAGCACTACGGCTTCGTCGACGCCTTCAACCCGCTGACGAATTGGATCGACCCCGACGTCATCGGCATCGACCAGGGCATCACGCTGCTCAGCGCCGAAAACATGCGCACCGGCAACGTCTGGAGCTGGTTCATGCGCAACCTCTACATCGGCGCCGCCCTCGCCAAAGCCGGATTGCGTCCCATCAAAGCAGCCGCCGCCCCGCCGCGCTAGTATCGTAACCTCCCAGCCCCTCGAGCTCCCGCCGGAAACTCGCGCGGTTCAGCGTGTCCAGCAGCGCCGCCACCGGCGCATAATCCAGATGCGTCCGCCGGATCGCCAGGTCGTACCGCTCCGTCTCGAGCGGTATGAAATCCAGGCCGAATACCCGCGCCGCCGCGCGTGTCGCAATACAACAATCCGCCTCGCCCGCGCGCACTTGCCACGCCGCCTGCAAATGTCCGCCCGCCAGGCGCTCATATCCGCGCACGCTCGCGGCCTTCACGCCGATCCGCTCCAGCGCGCTATCGAGCAGCATGCGGCTGCCCGCGCCCGCCTCCCGATTCACGATTGCGACATCCGCCCGCGCCACATCCGCCACCGTCCGGATCGATTTCGGATTCCCGCGCGCCACCACCAGCCCCTCCTCCCACACCGCCAGCGAAATCACCGCCACGCTGTTCCGCGCGAACATCTTGTGAATTGCCGGCAGATTCGATTCGCCGCTCTTCTCATCGCGCAGGTGCGTCCCCGCCACGTGTACCATCCCCTGCTTCAACAGTTCCAAAGCCTGCGAGCTGTTGCGCTGCGCCACCACCAGCTCCACGCCCGCCCGCAGCACGTGCCGCGCCAGCACCGAAATGCCCGGATCGCATCCCGCCACCAGAATCCGATTCCCCAAGTCGTATTCGCCGTCAAACCGCTCCACCGCCGCCTTGCCGCCGCGCGCCGGCCGCCCCACCAGCACCGCGTCTGCGGTCGGCAGATACCACGGCACCGGTGACGGCGCCGACGCCATCATCCGCCGGTCCACCCGGCAAAGCTGCATCGGATCGCCCGCCTGCGCCGCCTCCGGATGCGGTAGCACCGTCACCTGCTCGGTCCTGAGCGGCGCGGCCGCGGCATCCGCCGGTAGCGCGAACAGATCCTCGACGCTCACCTCCAGCGTGCGCGCCAGCCGCAGCGCCACCGCCGTGTTCGGCACATAGCTCCCCGATTCGATCGCGTAAATCGTCTGCCGGCTAATGCCCGCCCGCTCCGCCAGCGCCGCCGCCGAAAACCCGCGCCTTTGCCGATGCGCCGTCAAATGATTCGCAATGCTGCGGCTGTCTTCCATCCGCGACTCCCGTCCCTTCGACGTTACACCACGGGCCGTGCCCACGCCAACACTGTTACGATTCTAATCATGACGGCAAGTGAAAAGCAGCGCTACTCCCGTCAGATCCTCTTCGCGGGACTGGGCGAAGACGGCCAGCAGCGCCTGCTCGATTCGCACGCCGCCATCGTCGGCTGCGGCGCATTGGGCAGCTTTCAAGCTGCGGCGCTCGCGCGTGCCGGAGTCGGCCGCCTCACCATCGTCGACCGCGACTACATCGAGCCGAGCAACCTCCAGCGCCAGTGGCTCTTCGAAGAATCCGACGCCGCCGAAGCCCTGCCCAAAGCCATCGCCGCCGAGCGCCGCCTCGCGCGCATCAACTCCGGCGTCAAAGTCCAAGGCATCGTCGCCGACCTCACCCCCGCCAACATTGATGAACTGCTGGCCGGCGTGCAGCTCATCCTCGATGGCACCGACAATTTCGAAACCCGCTACCTGATCAACGATTACGCCCTCAGCCGCGGCGTCCCCTGGATCTACGGCGCAGCCGTCGGCAGCTACGGCCTCACCATGCCGATCCTCCCCGGACGCACCGCCTGCCTCCGCTGCATCTACCCCGATCCACCCGCGGGCGCGCAGCCCACCTGCGAAACCGCCGGCGTGCTCAACTCCATCACCGCTGTGATCGCCGCCCTGCAAACCGCCGATGCGCTGAAGATCCTGGCCGGCCGCGCCGATGCGCTCCACCCGCACCTAACCACCGTGGACGTCTGGCAAGGCGGCCTCCGCCAGATCGATCAGCCCGCCCGCGATCCCGCCTGCCCCGCCTGCAGCCAGCACGATTTCGTCTATCTCGATGGCCACCGCCGCGCGCCCATCAGCCTCTGCGGCCGCAACGCCGTCCAGATCCACGAAAGATCCCGCCCCCTCGATCTCCCCCAACTCGCCGCCACCCTGCGCCCGCTAGGCGAAGTGCGCGCCAACGACTTCGCCCTCCGCTTCCTCACCGGCCCCTACGAACTAACCATCTTCCCCGACGGCCGCGCCATCATCAAAGGCACCACCGACATCGGCTTGGCCCGCAGCCTCTACGCCCGCTACGTCGGCTAAGGTGGGGCAGGCACCATGCCTGCAAGCGGCCTCGCAGGCCGCTCCGAGCTATCATCGAAATGGAGCCATGCACGAGATGAGCATCGCGGAGTCCATGCTCGAAGCCGTCCAGGCCGAATCCGCGCGCCGCGGCACCCACATCTTCGCCGTCGGCGTAAGAATCGGCGAACTCTCCGGAGTCGAACCCGAATCCCTCCGCTTCTGCTTCGAAGCTCTGGTGCAGGATACCGACCTCGCCCCGCTCGCGCTCCAAATCGAGCGTCTGCCCTGGCGCAACCGCTGCCGCCGATGCACCCGCGACTTCACCGTCGCAGACTATCGCACCGACTGTCCCCATTGCGGCGCCCCCGAAACCGAAATCTCAAGCGGCAACGAACTCGACCTCGCCTACATGGAGATAGCCGACACATGACCCGCCTGCCCATGGAACGCAAAGTCCTGAACGAAAACGACCGCCTCGCTGCCGCCCTGCGCGAGCGTTACGCGCGCCACGCCACCTGGTGCGTGAATCTCATCAGCTCGCCCGGCTCCGGCAAAACCGCGCTGCTCGAGCGCACCCTCGCCAGCTTCGACCCCACCCGCCGCGTCGCCGTCCTCACCGGCGACATCCAAACCGATAACGACGCCCAGCGCCTGGCCCGCTACGGCTTCCCCGTCCGCCAGATCACCACCGGCGGCGCTTGCCATCTCGACGCCCGCATGGTCACCGAAGCCCTCGCCCAATGGCCGCCCGATTCCTTCGACATCCTGTTCGTTGAAAACGTCGGCAACCTGGTCTGCCCCACCAGCTACGATCTCGGCGAAGCAGCCCGCGTGGTCGTGCTCAGCGTCACCGAAGGCGAGGACAAGCCGCTCAAGTATCCCGCCACGTTCCATCGCGCCGACCTCGTCGTGCTCAATAAAATCGATCTGCTCCCCTACGTCCCCTTCCGCCTCGATCTCGCCCGCGACTACATCCGCCGCATCCAACCGGATGCCGAAATCGTCGAAGTTTCCTGCACCACGGGCGCGGGCCTTGACGCCTGGCGCAATTGGATCGACGCGCGCATTGCCGTCAAATCCTGATATCCTGGCGAATTCCATGACCGGCCAAACCCTGCTGAACGCCGTCATCTTCGCCACTCTGGGTGTCGCGGTGTTCGCCGTCGCCGCCGCCATCCTGCTGAAGCTCGCCCCGTTCCGCCTGTGGCACGAGATCGTCGAAGAGAAGAACCTCGCGGCCGCGATTTTCGCCGGCGCCATTGCCATCGCCCTCGGCCTCGTCGTCGCCGCGGCCATGCATTGACGGTTGTGTTAATTTCAAATCTATGGCGTTCGAGTCCGATAAAGTAATGTTCGAAATCTACCGCGAGACCGAGTACTCCGGCCGCTACCACGTGGTCTACTTTACCGAACTGCAGGATCACAACAAGGAAACCGAAATCAACCACGCCCTCAACGGCGAGCACTTCTACGACGGGTTCATCAAGAACTACCGCAAGGACGAGGCCAAGGAGATCATCGAGTCCTGCCTGGCCCGTCTGAACAGCGGCGAAAAGCTCCCCCCCGAAGAAGTCGAGCGCGCCCTCGGCGACCACATCGCCTGAGCCGTCGTGCAAATCACCCGTAACACGCACCTCACCGAACAGCAGTTTCTAGGCTGCGTCAGCGCCTTCGTCGATGCGCTCGCGGGCGAGCTGAACTCCGCCGCCATGTACCTGCGCAAGCTCGATGGCGCCGGCAAAGGAGCCGCCTTCGCCTTCGAAATGTCGCTCGACCGCCACCGCTACGGAGCCCTCACGGTGCTCGATCGCTGGAGCACCCTCGTCGCCGCCTTCGGCCCGCACCTGAAGCTCAGCCGCTACCAGCCGATCATCGACGAAGCACCCGCCCGCGTAAGCGCCGCCGAAACAATTCTGAGCCGTGCGAACGAATTGATCGACGCCGCCGAAAGCTATTCGACCGGTCTGATCGAAGCGGCCCTCCTGGCCTGGCAATCCGTCGCCGCCGCCTTCGCCGAAGAGCGCCAAGCCGCCGACCAATCCGCCCTGCTGGGCCCCATGCTTCCCGACGGGTTCAAAGAAGCGCGAGCCACCTTCCTCCGCGACCTCTCCGCCCGCTAGGTGGGGCAGGCTCGCAGCCTGCGGCGGCCTCTAAGGCCGCCCTCAATAACGCCGCCGCAGCACGAAACATTGGACAGTGAAACTCGACGCCTCGACGATCTGGCTAACTGACCGGTCCTAATCCGTGGGAACGAACGATCCGCACGGCTGAACAAGCCCATCCTTGAGAACGACATCTGGATCGCCGCCATTGCCACTTCGCATGAACTGGTTCTGGCCACCCGAGATCTTCACTTCCGCGGCGTTGACGGTCTGGTTCTGACAGGTTTTTTGAAAAGCTGGCTACAACCCGCTGAGCGCGTTTCTCGGCCAAGTGACCGCGGCGGATTGCCACAAGATGCTTTTCGGAAAGCCCACGTGTCGGGAGCTTATCGGAAATTGCTCCGCCTGACCGCTATACAGGGCAACCTCGCGCTAATCTCGGCGTTCGGGGGGGCCTGTTTTTAGGCAATCTCAGAGCGTCACTAGTCGATCTTATTCGGCATGCCGATCTATCATATCCTTAAGACGAGCGTAAGGCATTCGCATTTATGGATTCGTTGTTCCACGACGGACGGCAGTTACAGCCATGGTGGTGCGGGCGTCCCTGGCGCTTCTGGCTCATGGTCTTGTCGCCGCTTCTGGTAATGGGAGGGTGCGGATTGTTTTGGTTGAAGGCCAAAGAAACCGCTTTGCTGGCTGAGCGCGAAGCAGCCGTGTTTCACCAGCGTCTCGAAGCTGGGCAATACGCTGCCATCTACGATGCAGCCGCTCCAGCATTCAGGGCCCGAGTCAGCGGCCGATTCTGCCAAATACTTCGGCGCAGTGCACGACAAGATGGGAGCATGCAAGACGCCAGCCAGAGCGCTGAGCTTCTTTACCAATGCCAACACCTCCGGCACGGCCGTGCGGCTTCGGTATCGGTTGGAATGCGCGAGCGGATACTTGAAAGAAACCTGGTTTTTGCGGTCGCCGGCGATGGTTCGCAGTTGCTTGGTTACCAACGCGAATAGCCCGGTCTTGGTTATGAAGTAAACGGGACGCCCAGCGCGCGTATCGCCTTTTTCGGTCAAATCCCGCACATCCCAGATTGCCACCCAGATCCATCACCCATATGGGCAACTCGATTCGATTTGAGTCAGTGCGTCATGGAGGGGCCCGGCGTCCCGTCGGACCAGGCGCCCACCACAACCATGAAGATCGTCGCTCGTTCTTCCGGATCGTTCGCCGCTATTACCGGAGAACCGGGGAGATTCGCTCCCCAGCTCTTAGCGGCATCCCCCGAAACGTAAAACATGACATGAGGGTGCCATTTCATGCCATCGTCGCTCAGATACTGCCACTTCGACATCATGTAGACCATCGCTCCCGGAGCCAGCGCGGGTAGTTCCTTATCTTCAAATGCGGACGTAATCGCCGCGAGGATCTGCGCTTTAGATTTTCCGGCCAGTACAAGGTTGGTTTTCTTCAGATAGATGGGCAGAAATGTTCTGGCCCCATCCGCATTGAAGCAATGGGGGGCTCGGATCTTTGAATTCCAGTATTCCGGGTCATCGCTCGGCTTTGACCAGGATCGCTCGACGATGCAGACGAAGCCGTTCGATCCCGTTACAGCAGTTATGTACCCATCCCTTCGCAGCACCATCACTTCGGCTGCATCCGAAATCGATGCCGGCGCGGCACTCCGGGCCAGCGCGATCTCAGCCTTCTCTTCCGGAATCAAATACTGATCGAGAGGGGCCATAGCCGGATAGGGAGCCTTCCCAGTTTGCGCCCGTACACAGGCCGGCCAGAGGCAAAGAATCGGAATAACGAATACTAAAGCTGTAATCCTGATCTCACGCATTTGATTCTCCGGCGATGAGCATTTGTACATTGAGCCGCTTACCCCCTCCGGCGCATAATGCACCAGTGGTTATGATACCCAACTCGTCCCAACGAATCGCGTTTGACATCGGAGACCACCCGGGCGTGTAGCTGGCTGCGCCCGCCAAGATGCGCCCAGATCACGGCCCACCCAAGCCGCCCCGCGCGCTAATCACAACCCTAACTTCGCCTGCAACCGCCGCATCCCCCGCAACCACCGGTCATAATCATCCGTCTTCCGCCGCATAAACTCCGCCACCTCCGGATGCGGCAAAATCAAAAACCGCTCCTCGTCCAGCCCCGCGACGACGGCCTCCGCCACCTGCTCCGGCTCCAGCGCCCCCGTCATCAAAAAGTTCAGCTTCTCCGCCTCCGCCAGCAGATTGGTCCGCACCCCCTGCGGGCACAAACACGACACCTTGATCCCCCGATCGCCATAAGTAATCGCCAGCCACTCCGCCAGCGACACCGCCGCATGCTTCGTCACCGCATACGGCGCCGACCCGATCTGCGTCAGTAGCCCCGCCGCCGAGCCGGTCTGCAGCAAATACCCCTCGCCCCGCGCCAGCATGCCCGGCAGCACCGCCCGCGCCGCATACACATGCGCCATCAGGTTGATCTCCCAGATCCGCTGCCACGCGCTGTCCTTGGCCTCCACGCCGCCCTCGATCGCGATCCCCGCATTCGAGCAGAACAAATCGATCGGCCCATACGCCGCCGTGGCCCGCTCCACCAGCGCGACGACGTCCGCCTCGCGCCGCACATCCGTCGCAACCGCCAGCCCGCCGATCTCGCGCGCCACCGCCTCCGCGCCCGCCGCATCCACATCCGCCACCACCACGCCGCGCGGCTTCTCCGCCGCGAACCGCCGGCACATCGCCCGCCCGATGCCGCTCGCCCCGCCGGTCACCACCACCGCCTTGCCGTTGAGCTTCATGCCTTCGCCCCCTCGTATTTCCGCAGCTCCAGCTTCGCGATCGCTTCCCGATGCACCTCGTCCGGCCCATCCGCCAGCCGCAGCGTGCGCGCGTTCGCCCAAGCCCGCGCCAGGAAGAAATCGTCCGAAACACCGCCGCCGCCGTGCGCCTGCACCGCGCGATCGAGCACCCGCAGCGCCATGTTCGGCGCCACCACCTTGATCATCGCGATCTCCGCCCGCGCCGCCTTGTTGCCCGCCACGTCCATCATGTACGCCGCCTTCAGCGTCAGCAGCCGCGCCTGCTCAATCTCCATGCGCGACTCCGCAATGTCCGCCCGCAGCGTCCCGAACTCCGCCAGCTTCCGCCCGAACGCCACGCGCGATTCCGCCCGCCGGCACATCGCCTCCAGCGCCCGCTCCGCCACCCCGATCAGCCGCATGCAATGATGAATCCGCCCCGGTCCCAGCCGCCCCTGCGCAATCTCGAACCCGCGCCCCTCGCCCAGCAAAATATTCGACGCCGGCACGCGCACATCGTCGAATACGATCTCCCCGTGCCCATGCGGCGCATCGTCGTATCCGTACACCGGCAGCATCCGCTCGATCCGGATCCCCGGCGCATCCATCGGCGCCAGGATCATCGATTGCTGCTGATGCCGCGCCGCCCGCGGATCCGTCTTGCCCATGAAAATCGCGATCTTGCACCGTGGATCGCCCGCGCCCGACGACCACCACTTACGCCCGTTCAGCACATATTCATCGCCGTCGCGCGCGATCGTCGCGCAGATATTCGTAGCGTCCGATGACGCCACCGCCGGCTCCGTCATGCAATAGCATGACCGCATGCGCCCTTCGAGTAGCGGCACCAGCCAGTGTTGCTTCTGCTCGGCCGTCCCATACCGCGCCAGCACTTCCATGTTGCCCGTGTCCGGCGCCGAGCAATTGAACACCTCGGGAGCCATCCCCGACCGCCCCATGATCTCGCAAAGCGGCGCATACTCCAGGTTGCTGAGCCCCGCGCCCCACTCGGAATCCGGAAGAAACAGGTTCCACAACCCGGCCGCGCGCGCCACTGGTTTCAGCTCTTCAATGATGGGGACCGGCTGCCAGCGATCCCCTTCGGCGATCTGCCTGTAGTAGAGCCGCTCGTTCGGATAAATGTGCCGGTCCATGAACTCCGTCAGCCTCTGCTGGAGCTCCTGGACCTTCACGGAATGTGCGAAGTCCATCCCCGGATTGTCACACGCTTCCAGTCAAACGGCGCAGCGCCAAGTCGGCTTTTTGGAATACTCTAGCTTTATGGAGTTCAAGATCTTCGGCCCCGGCGGTTCTCCCGACAGCGACTTTCGCGAGGACCTCCAAACACTATTCGAGTTGGATGATACCGGCTGGGATGCGCTCTCCCACTGGTTCCTGGAAACCCGAGAATTTGACACAGAGGAAGGCGCGGCCTCCGCCGAAGTCGTTGCCAGTTCGCTGCTGCCCGAACAGTTCACCGCGGGCGCGGAAGCGCTCAAGTACCTCCTCGAGTCGTGGCGCCTTTATGATCTGACAATACCCGACATCCAGCGCGATATCCTATTAATGGGCTTCCATCCTGAGTACATCGAACGCCTTGGGCCCCTGTTGAAGAAGTTGAGTCCGGTGAAGGACCGGGCCTACGCCGAGTACATACGATTCGACCACGAGAACGCCGTCCTCCCGACGCTGGAGGACATGTCGATTGTTTGCGACCTTCGGCCGGTCTTCGAAGATACAGCTTATCCGCTTCCGCAAGCGCGGCGCACCATGCACACCAGGCTAATCGGATACACCCACATGATCCTCATGCAAATCTCGACCGAGGATTCTGACGGTAGAACTCGCCAACACGCCTTCCAAATGACGGAAGAGAGGCTAGTGGAACTCCAGTCGGCACTTCAGCGCGCGTCCCAACAACTGGCTATACTGAAAGCGAGCACACGTGCAATCCAAATCGAAAACCAGTAGGAAGGGCCAAGTTCTAACACGCCGCGCGATCCGCTCGCGCCGGTACGGCACGCGTCGCCACGCCATTACCAGCCCACGAATCGACGGTGCGAATCGGCGCCGGGATGCACAAATGATTGACGAGCGAGTCCGCGCACTAAGTCTCGAAAAGTTGATGGTGCAATTCCACGAACTTGTCGACAAGCGCCTGCTGGGTACGTTGACCTACATCGAGGAATTCGAACTGGAGCGCATCGAGGCCCGGCTCGACCGAGAAGACCAGACCGAGTACTCCCATTTACAGGATGAACAGAACACCTGGCGGACCGAGCGCGCCGAACTAATCGCGTCCATCGAGCAGCTTTTGGGCCGCATCAAAACAGCCGGCTAATCACATGTCGCTGTTCGTCCGCAAAGAATCACCGCCACGATTTGACCATCATCAGGATTACCGGCCGTTTCTGCGTCGCGATTTTTGCTGCCGTTGTGCCTACTGCGAACGTACTGAGGCGTTTCTGGGTGGCGAGGAGTCATTCGAAATCGATCACTTCAAGCCTGTTCATACTTTCGAATCGGCTGGCCAAGCGACCTACTACGAAAACCTGTACTACTCCTGTGCGAAATGCAATCGCTACAAGGGAGGCGTCTGGCCATCCCCCCGGATGGTCGCACAGGGCCTCCGATTTGCCGATCCCTGCCGCGAAGATATGTACCAGGAACACATACGCGAAACACCGGATGGAACCCTGAACGTTCTGACAAGCTGCGGGCGTTATACCTGTCAACATATTCGTCTCGACCGACCCTCATTAATGGCTTGGCGGCGTATGAAATTAGAAAAGGCTGAGGAACGCCGCCAACTCGAACAGTTGAAGAGCATGCTGGAACTGGAACTCAGCAACCCGGAACAAATGCGCCCCAATGTAGCCGCCTTAAACGCCGTAATCTCCGATATCAAACGACGATTCGCAATCTAACTACACCGTCATGCAGTAGCACGAGCGGACGCACCCCTCAAGCTTGTCCGGCGCCGAGCTGGATATTCGAGCCCCGCGCCCCACTCCCCATCGGGCAGAAACAGGTCCACAACCCGGCCGCCCGCGCCACTGGCTTCGGCTCTTCAATGATGGGGACCGGCTGCCAGCGATCCCCTTCGGCAATCTGCCTGTTGACCTTCCCGGAACGTGCGAAGTCCATCCCCGGATTGTCACACGCTTCCAGTCAAACGGCGCGAGGCCTGCTATTCCGTCCGCCGTCCGCGCCGCCTCTTTGACCGTGGTGGGGGGCCGCTGGGAGTGACGCGGGGTATATCACGGTCGCAATCTAACCAATAAAATATTTCCCTCCACTGCAGTAACTTACTCTTCTCGCGTCCCCAGCCCAATCCCTCCCATATGTTCCCCTGGAAGTAAGTCCGAGAGGCACACCACGGCTTCGAATGTCCAAAATATGCGCGACCGCAAATGTGCACAATTCTGCACAATCATGCACAAGAGGAAAGATTCGGGAACCCTACCGGACCGCCGCTACCCTCTGCCGGCCATCCGGCACTGCGTTGTCCACCGCCGCCTGGATCCCCGCCAGAAAATGCGCCTCGGAAAACTGCTCCGCCCAAACCTGCAGCCCGCGCGGCCGGATCTGCCCCTCAATGCGCTCGAACCGCCCGATCGCCTCGGCAAGCTGCCCTTCCTCCGGCTCCTCGAAGAACACGCCGCCCACCGGGTCACTCACCGGCACGCTCTCGAGCGCCCCGCCGCGTCCCAGCGCGATCACGGCCTTGCCGCTGGCCAGCGCCTCCACTGGCGTCATCCCGAAGTCCTCTTCGCCCGGCACAATCAGCGCCCGTGCCCCGGCCAGCAATTCCCGCAGCTCGTTATCCGGCACCCGTCCGCAAAACTCCGTGCGTGCGCCCGCCATGCGCCTCAGGTTCTTGAATTCCGGACCGCCGCCCACTACCCGCAAGCGACGCCCCAACTGGCCGCACACGCGTACCGCCAGATCCACGCGCTTGTACGGCACCAGTTCCGAGACCACCAGGTAGTAATCCTCCGCCGGCCGCCAGTAGAACCGCTCCACCGCCACCGGCGGATACACCACCCTTGCGTCCCGCCGCCACGCCCTCTGAATGCGCCGCCGCACATTCTCGCTGTTCGCAATGAACTCGTCCACCCGCGCCGCCGCCGCGAAATCCCAAAGCCGCAGGTAGTTGCTCAGCGGCGTAAACAAAGCTCGTTCCCACCAGGGCAGCCACTCCCTGCAATACTCCGGATACAGGTCCCAGAGGTACCGCATCGGCGTATGGCAGTAACAAATGTGACGCGCCGTCGATGGCACGATCGCGCCTTTCGCCGGGCCCGATTCGCTGCTGATCACCAGGTCATACCCGCGCAGATCGAATTGCTCCAACGCCAGCGGCATCAACGGAAGCAGCTTTCGATACCACCTCTGCAGCGGATTCAACCACGACGCAATTATCCTGTGGCGCCGGATCTCTTCGCTCACCGCCCGTTCGTCATAAAACAAGGTGTAAATATCGGCGTCCGGGAAAAGCCTGCACAACGACTCCAGCACCTTCTCGCCCCCGCGCCAATTCAACAGCCAATAATGAACGATCGCCACTCGCATTCCCATTCAGCATACTCGTTCCAGACGCAAATCAAAGCGCGATGCCTATCTTTTAACTATTCTTACTGAATGCCCATGCTATTACTGGACACATAGATGCCTGCATCCACTCTCCCGGAAAGTGCTGTTAGCGATCCGCTCCTCTATCTCGCGCCGCTGCCCTATACACGTCGCGTCTATGCCTACGGCTTTCCGGTGGACATAGCCGGCAATGCTCGCGACGTGGTGGACGCCGCGCAAGAAAGCTGGGGTGCCTATCCCGCCCGCTTCGACCGGCCGCCAGTCCGCATCCATGTCACGGCCGGTGAAGGCCGCGGCCCGCTGCCTCCGGCGCCCGTCCTGCGCGGCCAGCGGCATCTTCTTTTGTGGATCTCCGACCAGGAAAACTTCGCGGTCATCGACCGCCGCCAGGGCTTCGGCTTCTCGTCTGTATCGCGCACCACGCTCGAGGATCGCACTTTCTTCCGCTGGCACTTTCTCGATGCCTTGACCTACATGTTACTTGAACTGAATTACATTACTTCCATCCACGCCGCCTGCGTGGCTTGGCAGGGCGCTGGTGTCTTGCTCTACGGTCCCTCCGGCGTGGGTAAGAGTACCCTTTCCTATGCCTGCGCCCGCCGCGGTTGGACTTATATCTCCGACGACTCCAGCAGTGTCCTGTGGGATGGCGGCCGCGATGTCATCGGCGAGCCGCACCATTTTCGCTTTCGCGCGGAGGCGCCCGATTTATTCCCCGAGTTACGCGGCCGCACCGTAGGCTATCAACTGGATCGCAAGCCCACCATCGAAGTACTCACCGCCGATCTGCCAATCCAGACCGCCGCCCAATGCCAAGTCGCGCGGCTCGTGTTTCTGAATCGCGTCCCTGCGGGCGGCGTGCACATCCGCCGGATCGGCGCCGCAGAGGCCTTCGGGCGCATTCGGCAGGATATGCCCATCTTCGATCCTGACTTGGAAGCGACGCGGCAGGCAGCCGTCGAAGCAGTTACTGCCGTGCCCGCTATCGAATTGACTTACTCCAATTTTGAACAAGCCGTAACCGCGCTCGACCAACTCGTGCAGCCGGGAGCCGCGGCATGAGGCTCCTTCTACTCTTTCTGCTTCCCGCCGTAGCTTTCTCCCAGGTAGCCTCCGCGACTCTCGCCGGCACCCTGCTCGACGAATCCGGCGCCGCCGCGCCTGGAGTCACTATCACCGCCCAAGACGAGAGCACCGCCTTCACTTACAATACAATCACCGGCGCGGAGGGCAATTACGCGATCGAGGCGCTTCCGCCCGGTCTCTACACAGTCACCGCGCAAAAGGCCGGCTTCCGCACAGCCACTTCCGAGCATGTGTTGCTCGAGGTAAATCAAAAAGCCCGCCTGAATCTGGTGTTGAAGGTCGGTGAGTCCCGCGATAGCGTTACTACCGTTGCCGCGGTCTCGCCGCTCCAGACCGACGAATCCTCCATCGGTTACCGCCTCGACGCCCAAACCACCGAAGAGTTGCCAATGGATACGCGCAACATCGTGGGGCTGGTGACTCTCGGCCCAGGCGCTATCCCGCGCCAGTTAGGCGGGTTCACGCACGACATCATCAACGACGTGCAGCAAGGCTCCCGCGGTTCCGTTGCCTTCAACCCGCCCATCGACGGCAGTCGCTCCACCATGAATGCCTTCCTGCTCGACGGTGCTTACGACACCGATCGCAATACGTTCGCGATCGCAGTCTACCCTCCGATGGATTCCGTGCAGGAGTTCCGCATTCAGACCTCCCTTGCGCCCGCCGAATTCCCCCAAGCCGGCGGCTCCGCCATCGACGTGGTCACCCGCTCCGGCAGTCAGCACTTCCATGGCAGCGCCTTCGAGTACCTGCAGAACGAACTACCCGATGCCCGCGGCTATTTCGACGATCCGGCCCTGCCCACCCCCGTCGTGCGCCAGAATCAATTCGGCGGATCGCTCGGCGGGCGCCTCCCCATCGCGAACACCTTCTTCTTTGGCACCTATGAAGGACTGCGCTCGGACATCGGCAACGCCGTCCAAAGCAGCGTGCCGCCAGGCGATCTCCGCACCGGCGACTTCAGTGGGCAGCCAACCATCACCGATCCCCTCAACAACGGCGCGCCATTCCCCGGTAATGTGATTCCGGCTAGTCGCATCGATCCCATCGCCAGTAAGTTCCTCTCGACTTACGAACCACTGCCTAATCTGAATAATGGCAGCCCCAGCAACTATGTGGATGAAACTCCCAACAGTAACCGGAACGACTCCGCCTCGGGCCGCATCGATCATCAATTCCGTAACCACAGCCAGTTGACCGGCAGATACACCTACAACGGCGAGACCAATATCATTGCAGGTTCCTTCCCTCTCCGCCCGACGGAAGAGAACGTCCGCGCACAACAAGCGGCGCTGGGTTATACGTATACCGGCAGGTCGTGGCTCAATGAAGCGCGCCTGTCCTTCACTCGTCTAAGCGTCTATGACACCCCCGAGAGCGCCTTCCAGAGTAATGTAATTCAGCAACTCGGAGTCGAAGGTCTGACCAGTGACCCCGCTAACTATGGCCTGCCGTACTTTCAGCTAACGAACTATTCCCTGGTCACCGACGATCCCACCCTGCCGCAGGTCCAGCGTGACAACATGTGGGACGCGTCCGACAGCGTCTCCTGGGTGCGCGGGGCACACACTATCAAGACCGGTTTCGACTGGATTCATTTTCAGCTAAATTACCTCCAGAGCGAGTTGGCCCGTGGATCTTATCTGTACACCGGGGTTTATACTGGCAACGCGCTCAGTGACTTCCTCCTGGGATTTCCGCAGGACACTAGCCGCGACGTGGGTAACACACAGGCCTACATGCGCCAGGATAACTTCGGCGGCTTTTTCCAGGATGATTGGCGCCTGAGTCCGCGCCTGACGATCAATTTCGGCTTGCGCTATGAGTACGCCAGTCCCTACACGGAGACCCGCGGCAACCTGTTCAACCTGGTCTACGACAATCCAGCCCCGCCGCAGCTCGAGCGCGTTCATCAGGCAGTCTCGCCAGATACGCGCAACTTCTCGCCGCGCGTCGGCCTCGCATGGCGGCTTCCCGGCAACACCGTCTTTCGCGCCGGCTACGGCATCTACTATAACCCCGAAATCGCTGTCGAGACTTACGACTTACTCCTCAACGGCATCCTGGCGCAAAATAACATTACCAGTGGATCTCTGCCGCCGCTGTTGACCACTCAGAACGGCTTCCCGCAAACTGCATCCACCGGTTTTCCGACTTACTACGGCATCGACCCCCACGCTCCCACGCCCTACGTGCAGCAATGGAACGCCGGGTTCCAGCATGAGTTCTTGGGACACATCTTGGGCGAGTTGTCTTACCTCGGTAGCAAGGGCACGCATCTCGGCCGCTTCCGTCAGTTCAACACGCCGTTGCAGACCGAGACTGGCGCGGATCTTTCGCCGCGCGCCGGCGACTTACAGTCGCTCCGCACTTGGCCGTCACTCGGTGAAATTATCCAACGGCAGCACATTGCCAACTCATCCTACAATTCCCTGCAGGTGAAAGCCACCAAGCGGCTGACCGGCCGTGTCTCTTTGTTGGCTAGTTTCGTGTGGTCGAAATCGATCGACGACGCGGACACAGTGTTATCTGGACTCTACGACAGCGTCGGTGCGCAGGATGAAAACAACCTCGGGCTCGAACGCGCCCTTTCGTCCTTTAATTGCGCGCGCCGCATCAGCGGTGGTTATGTGGTGGCGCTTCCCCCAATCAATGCGTTAGGTCCCGTCGCGCGCGGCTGGCAACTTACTGGAACAGTCACACTGCAGGATGGCCTGCCGCTCGATATCTTCTATTACGCCTTCGACCCGGCGAACACGGGACTGCCCAACCGCCCTGACCTCGTTCCCGGCGTCAGCCTGACACTGCCGCGGAGCAAACGCAACACGAATGAATTCTTCAATACGGCCGCCTTCACCGCGCCCGCGCCTTATACCTTCGGCGATGCGGGACGTAACATCGTGAACGGCCCTGGCAATAACATCTTCGACATGTCCTTGCATCGCCACTTTCAAATCCGCGAGCGTGGTGCGATCGAGTTTCGCGCCGAAGCGTTCAATATCTTTAATCATCCGAATTGGGGTGTCCCCGGCGGCTATGCCGACTTTGGCGCGCCCCTATTCGGCGGCATCCTAGGAGTCGGCAATCCCCGCCGCTTGCAATTCGCCCTCCGTTATGACTTCTAAAGTGGGGCAGGCTCGCAGCCTGCGGGCGGCCTCTCAGGCCGCCCTAATCGAAGCTCTGCAATTTCCCCAGGGCGACCATTCCCAACTGTCCAAACCCGGCCTGCCCTGGCAAGAACTCCTAAATGTAGCCGACCGTGCCTCCCTAACGCTATTGTTCGGTGAAGCGGCAAAGGGATTTCTACCCGAATGGGTCCAAAATCGCATCGCCAGAAACCTAGCCGAAAACACGGAACGCCTCCGCCGCGTCCAATCGCTCCAATCGCAACTGGATGCCTGGCTTTCGGAAGCGCGCATCCCATACATCGTTCTAAAAGGCACAACCCAATCCCCGCACTTTGTTTCCGACCCACGCCTGCGGGCCCAACACGATTTGGACATCTTCTGCCCGCCCGAAGACGCCCGCCGCGCCTGGGACTTACTCATCGAACGCGGCTACGAGCCGATCGAAAAACCGCACGCGCACCCCACTGATCACCTGCCGGCGCTGGTCCGTAAGAACGGCTGGGAGTGGCAAAACGGCAGTTACTTCGACCCCGATATCCCCCTGGCCATCGAAGTTCACTATCAATTTTGGGATGAGGCCACCGAACGCCTGCGCGCCCCCGGCGTCGACGAATTCTGGACACGCCGGCGAGGCCATGCACTCGCCATACCGGATGCCCTGGCTTACTCGGCGCTGCATCTGTTGCGCCACCTGTTGCGTGGCAGTGTGCGCGCGTGCCACGTCTACGAGTTAGCCAGCTTCCTGGAAAACCACGTATCCGACGAGTCATTCTGGACTAACTGGCGCGACTTACACGCGCCCGAACTGCGCCGTCTGGAAGCTGTCGCGTTTTGCCTGTCGCAAGCCTGGTTTGCGTGCAGGCTAAGTCCCGTAGCCGAGGCCGAAGTTGCCGCGTTGCCCCCCCGAGTGACCGATTGGTTCGAAACCTACGCCTTCTCGCCGCTCGAGTCGGAGCTGCGCCCCAACAAAGACGAGCTATGGCTGCACTTGGCCTTGCTCGATTCCGCTCGCGACAAACTAGCCGTGACGTGCCGCCGCGTACTGCCCACCCGTTTGCCCGGTCCCGTGGACGCCGTCTGCATCCCCCGCAACGAACTGACCGTCAGCCGCCGCCTCCTCAGATGCGTTCGGACCGCGCGGTTCCTGGGCGCGCGCGCCACTTTCCACCTTCGCTCGTTCTCGGCTTTATTCCGTAGCGGAGTCCGCTGGCGGATGCGATCGAGCGGACTGACTACCCGTTACTGGCTCTTCCAAGGCTCCAGCGCCTTCTTCGTGCTGGGGATGTTCATCTTCGTACTGCTGTATAACTTATATCTGCTCGATCTGGGCTTCCGCGAAGACTTTGTAGGCCAGGTGTCCAGCGCCTCGACGGCCGGAATGGTGGTAGCCATTCTACCCTCGGCCGCTCTGGCGCGGCGCTGGGGATTAGGCAAGTTGTTACTCACGTCGTTCGCTGCCGTAGGACTGATTTCAGCGGCGCGTCTGCTGCCGGCTGGGCGAGCGCCGTTGCTGGCTCTCGCTTTCTTACACGGCGTCGCATTCTCCCTGTACGCCGTCGCGCTGGCCCCCGCGATTGCCCGCCTGACCAGCGATAAGTCCCGCGCGGCCGGTTTCAGTATCTCCACTACTCTGTCCATCTCTCTTGGTATCTTCGGTAACTGGCTCGGCGGCCACTTACCCCACTTACTCGGCGGCAAACGGCCCGCCATGTTGGCGGCATGCGGACTCGTAGGACTATCGCTCTGGCCCGCCGCGCGCTTGCGGATTGCGCCCGCGCCGGCCGAAGGCGCCAAGCTCTATCCACGCAGCCGCTTTGTCGTTCAGTTCCTGATGGTGTGGGCGCTTTGGAACCTGGCGACAGGCGCCTTCAATCCCTTCTTCGCCACGTTCTTCGCCAGCCTGCATATGCCGCTAGAGAAGATCGGCTTGATCCTTTCCGGATCGCAACTGGCGCAGGTGGGCGCACTGACTCTGGCGCCGGTGATCCTCCGCAAGCTGGGTCTGGTTAGTGGCACCGCGGCCATGCTCCTGGCCACGGCGCTGGCCCTCGGCGGCCTCGCCTCCGGCCCGGCTGGTTGGGCTACCGTCGCTGTCTTCATGGCCTATACTTCGTGCCAGTGGATGAGCGAACCGGGAGTCAACACGCTGCTGATGGATCGCGTTCGCGATCAAGAACGCACCGGCGCTTCAGCGTTGATGATGTTAGTGGCCTTCGGCGCACAGTTTGTAGCTTCGTTTGCAGGCGGCGCGGCGATCGCTAAGTTCGGATACTCTGCCATGCTCACTTGCGCGGCGGGACTAGCCGCCATTGCGGCGGTCGCCTTCCGCGCCCTGCCCGGCGAACGCGCGGAGCCGGTTACAGCGCCTCTTCGATTGCCTCAACCATCTCCGCCTGATACCGCTCCAGGCTGAAGTCACTCGATGCTTTCATCCGCGCGCGTTCCGCAGCTTCCCGCATCTGCCCAGGTTGGCGCAGCAACTCGACCATCGCCGTTGCCAGGCTCTCCGGCGACCGCTGTTCCACCAGGAAGCCAGTTACTCCCGGCTCGATCATCTCCGGAATCCCGCCCGAGGCAAATGCGATCACCGGCACTCCGGCGGCGAATGCCTCTAGAATCACGCGCGGGGTGGCATCTACGGCGGTGGACGGGACCGCCAACAGGTCGAGCGCGCCGAGTACGCCGGCCACATCGTCAGTCCAGCCGGTGAATTCAACGGGTAAGTCGACGGCAAGTTCCCGCAGCGCATTCTGATAAGCAGAAGCCACTCGGTCGCCAAAAAGCGGCGCGCCACAAATCACAAAGCGCGATTCGGGTAACTCTTGGTGAACCACACGAGCTGCGCGAAGAAAGTCGGCTTGACCTTTCTCCGGCGAGATGCGCCCTATTACTCCGATGTTAAGACCCCGCTCATTGCGAGCACGCACGCTGGTCCGTGTCTGACACACGCCGTTGTACACGAGTCGAAATCTGCGATCGCCCAAATATGGCACTAGCGGCCAACCCACGAAGTTGCACGACGCCACCACAAGGGCGCCTGTCGCCGCGAGGGATCGCCCGGCCAAATGCAGCGCGTGTCCTTCCAGAAGGCTGTGCGCATGAAAGAGTACCTTCGTGGCACACCTTGCGATTGCTACTGCCGGTAAGAGCCGCGGCCCGTTAACGTAGATGAGATCCGCCGGCCACCGTTGCACGAGGTTGGTGATCTCGCCAACCAATCTCGGTGTCTGGACGATGAATCGGGTCATGTCCGCCAGCGTCTTTCTTCCGGACGAATACGGCCCACAATGGAGTGACTCCGGCGTGGCGCCCAGCGCCGCCGCTCGGTTGAGTAAGGCGCCACTACCGGGGGCCGCGATCTTGACTTTCCAGCCGCGATGAACCAGCCCCGGCACAAGATCCAGCAGACAGCGTTGCGCGCCTCCCAGGTCGCTGAACTGGTCAAGGCAAAGTATGTTCATGCCGGACTGCGACCGCCAACACCCAGAAGTAGAGAGGTAAAACGCGCCAGTAAGTCAATAAGTCTCCGGTGAGCATCTGCACCAATTCGCCAATCCAAAAAGCAAAGATCCAACTGCCATGAAATCTGCTGATCGGGTTTGCGGAGATCGTTGCGCGCCGTGCTGCCCGCAGGATTTCGACACTCAGCCAGACGAAGGCGATCAAGCCCACGACGCCCGTCTCTGCGAGTAGGCTCAAATACATGTTATCGGTGATCACAGTGTGTCCAAGGTAATCGGAGTAAGGCAAAGTCTTGTAGCCGATTCCGAAGAATGCGTGCCAGGGATGCTGCGCAAGAAAGTCAAGGATCGTACGCCAACTCGCCACGCGTCCGGAGAGCAGTCCTTCCGTGGCGGAGAATGCGTACTGTACTGACGTCGTAACCCGCATTTTGTACGCCGCCACGAATGATGGCAGCAGCGCCCGGACTGCCAGCAATGCCGCTAGCGCGGCGGCGGCCAGTCCGGCGACGAACCGGCCTATCCGAATGCGCGCGCGATTCAGGAAGACGAGCACGGCGATCGCAGTCAGCAGGTTCAGCAGCGATCCGCGCGAATACGAGAGGACCAGGGCGGTGGCAAAAATCAGTCCGCCTGGCAATAAGAACCGCCGCGATACCGGGCTTTGCCCTCGTGGCCCAAGTAATGCCGCGGCGATCATAGTCAGAAAGAACACGCAGAAGTTACCCAGCGTGCTGGCTTCATAGAATAAACCTTGTGCCCGCCGGTAGACACCTGATCTCAGCCAGATATATTGTGGGCCGAAGCCTGCCGGCGCTGGAAACTGAAAGTAGAAATCGATACAAGCAAACAGTGCGGAAATTACTGCGAATCCGAGGAGCAGACGTGCGTCCCTGGCAGCATTGTTCGAGACATTCGGTGCGTAAGCAGCATAGAAGAACACATATAAGGAGATGCCAAACAGGATCACCCGCATCAGGCTGCCAACTCCCACGCGGGTACCGGAATAGAGAAAGGCTTCCGCCGAACTGGCCAGCAGGATGAGGAAGAAGATGGCGAAGGAACGATTCAGCCTTGCCGCCTCCACGCGCCATGCGCTGATGTTGAGTGCCCCGGCCAGCAGCCCGAGTAACACGAAGATCACGGCGGGATGCGGTCCGGAATCACCCAGGCCCAAAGGTAGCGGAGGCAGTAACAGCGCCGCTGCGAAAAAGAAAGTCAACCATCGATCTCGTTTCAGAATCGCCCAGTAAATCAGCGGAACGATGACCAGCGGCGCGGCGAGCACGAACGCCACAGCGGGTTTGGGCGCTAGTGCAATAACTGCGGCATAGGCACCCGCCAGGACCGGCGCGGCTGAATACCACAAACGCGGTCGTGCGGTGTCACTCATCGCGGCTCGTGCCGGTGGGTCGCAGCGTTCGTGCCGGTGTCAGTAGCGTTGCGGCGTGCACGCGTTGCATCCGATAACTCAGTTCTAAGGTGAGATAGATCACGGGGACTGTTACCCCCAAAATCATTGCCGCAATCACGGCCAAGGGAATGTTCGGAGCCGAAGGCCGCTCCGGTACGATGCCGGGATCAATGATCTTCAGCCGCTCGCTGCGGTAGCCGCGATCGGCGCGTATCTGGCCGAGCCGGGTCTGGACCATCGTGAATGCCTCCTGGCTGGCATCACGTTCGGCCCCCAACCGTTCCCGCTCTGCCATGCGGCGCGCGAGCAGCGATTGTGCGGCTGACAGATCGTGCTCAACCTGTGCAACCTGTTTGCGCAGCACGTCCTCGCCGGAAGCCTGCCCCTCGGATGCATCCACTTCAGCGCGTAATAACTGGCGCTCCAGGCTGGCCCGCAGTTCGCCATCGCTCTGGATCTGCTGCTCGAGTTCGCCAATCGGCTGCTCGGCGAGTTCGCGCGTCCACGCCGCCTCACTGCGATCCACGCGCGCCTGCGCCTCGCTCTGCTGCTTCTCGATAGCCTGCGAAAGGTCCTGATCGGCCTCCTGGTCCACCGAGCGACTCAGTTTTACCGTCTCTTCTGCGAGATATAGGGCGAATGCCTGTGCGATCTTCGGATCGAGCAGCGTGACTTTGATCTCGAGAATCTTGGTGTCCCGTACCATCCCGACGCGCAGGATGCTGGCCTTCAGCGATTCTACCGGCCGGTCGGGAAATCGCCGGCGCAATTCAAACTGATTCAATGCGCGCAGAAACAAGCTATCGCTACCCGCGAAGTGTTCATAAGTCTTAAGCGACTCGAGGTAGATTGGACTGACTCCGAGCGCGCTCCGAATATCTGTGCCGGCCGGAGGCTCAATCAGAATCCGGCAGGTAGCCGTGTACTGTTTCGGCCGCAACAAGCTCACACCGGACGCGAGCGTGACGGAGACCAGACATGATACGGCAATGAACCGCCAGCGGGTTGCCAGGAAGTTGAGGTACCGATAGGTATTTACAGGTTCTGCCATAACGCGCGGACATACCTGTGAGATAGTGTAGCCTATATGGCCCTTGTGCTAGCCATGTTACTCGTGTTAATTCCGGCCATTATCGCGCCCGGATTGCTGTTTTACTTCGATGTTACACCTAAGGTCATTTTGCTGCTGTGGGGAACCGCGGCTGCGGTGATTTGGTGGGCCGCCAAGCCACTGGCCGGCATCTGGCGGACATCGCGCGAAGTGCGCTGGTTCCTGATGGCCATTTGTGGTATGGCCGCCTCGCTGGCCATCTCCACGGCAGTGTCGGTCCATCCGGTCCTGTCGATTGGCGGCAGCAGTTGGCGATGCTGGGGCCTGATCGCACAGTCAGCCGCGCTCGCGTTCGCTTGTCTTGTTACGGCGTGCTGTGCGGGCCAACCGTCGCGATTGCGGCTGCTGTGCCGCGCCGTGGCGCTTGGCGGCCTGGTTGTCGCGGGCTATGGCATGTTACAGTACTTCGGCTGGGATCCGCTGCTTGACCCGCGTGGGTATCACGCCGGTGAGGGCGTCTTTACCATCGTGCGTCCGCCGTCCACGCTGGGGCATGCAGATTATTCGGCGAACTGGTTATTATTCGCGATATTCGCGAGCGTCGCGCTGGTTGCCAGCGAATGCGAGACCGTGTGGAAGTGGACGGCTTGGGTGGCAACCGCGGCCTCCGGTGTAGCGATCGTCTTGAGTGGCAGCCGCGCCGCCCTGGCCGGGCTCCTGGCCGGGGCTGTCATTCTGCTCCTGTGGCACGGGCTGCGAATCACGCGGCGCACTATCCTTACCGCCCTCGCCTGCATGGCCGCCGCCCTGGTCTTCTACTTCTCGCCGGCCGGCGCTAGTCTGCGCGCCCGCGTTCACTGGGCGCTCGAAGAACCGGCTGGCGGCGCACGTCTGCTGCTCTGGCGCGATACGTTGCGCATGGCGGCCGCGCGCTGGCCGCTAGGCTACGGCCCCGAAACATTTATTTCCAGCTTTGCTTTGCATCAGTCCGCCGGCTTGAGCCGCGCCTATCCGGACTTCTATCACGAGTCGCCCCATAACATCCTGCTCGACGCCCTCGTCTCGCAAGGTGCGCCGGGATTGCTGCTGCTACTCGCCGTCGTAGCCGTTGGTTTCGCCGCCGCATGGAAAGAACGCGGCAATCCTGCCGCCGGGGCCTTGGCAGCCGGGCTGGCGGGCATGTCTCTCAGCGAGCAGTTCACTTGCTTCACGCTGCCCACCGCTCTCGCCTGGTTCACTACCATCGCCATGCTCGTAGCGCTGACGGTGCGCGAGACACCATCGCAGCGATCCGCACTTTGGTTGCGCATTGCCGCGGTGCCCTTTGCCGCCGCGCTGGTCTTCTTCGGCGTGCGGTTGCTCATTGCGGAAAGTGAGCTGGCCGCCGTGCGCCGGGACCTGGACGCGGCCCGTATCGAAGACGCGGCGCGCCACTACGCCGCCTATGACAACTACCGCTGGCCGGGCGCCAGCGCCGACCTGTGGTATTCACGGCGGCTCGCGCAAATCGCCGGAGGCAACGCCGCGCGGACGCTGCGAGTGGAAGCCTTCGAGCAAGCCGGCTGGGCGGCGCAGCGCGCCACTTATACCACCGAAGCCGCATTTAATGCCTATTACAACGTCGCGGCATTTTATGCGCGGACAAATGACTTTCCGCGCACCGAGCAAAGCCTTCGGGCCGCGATCGCCTGCGCACCAAATTGGTTCAAAACGCATTGGATGCTGGCCCAGGTGTTGGAAGCCGCGTCGCGCTGGCGCGAAGCTGAATCCGAGGCGGAGGCGGCCGTGCGGCTCGATGGCGGCAAGCATCCCGAAGTAACCGGCACGCTGGCCCACATACAGGATGCGCTGCGCGGCCGGGCTTTAGAACCGCCGCACTAGTAAAATCTTTCCCGAATGCTTGGGTCGCTCTAAGTGGATCGACTAGAATCGAATCGGAGGGTATTGATGCGGTGGGCTTGGGTGGCTCTCGGAATGATGTTTGTGGTCGCGCTGGCGCAGGCGCAGCCAGCGGTTAACGCAGGGGGCGTCTTGAATTCGGGAAGTTACACTACACAGGGTGTCGCACCCGGATCTCTGGTATCAATCTTTGGGACGAACCTGGCAGGTTCGACCTCGATTGGCAGCACCATTCCTCTTTCTATGACTTTGAATAATGTTACATCAGTAACATTCAATAACATACCCGCGGGATTGTACTTTGTAGGACCTCTCCAGATCAATGCGCAGGTTCCCTTCAACGTGCTGCCTTCGGGCACGGATAGCGGCAACGTCAATATCGTGGTCACTACCAGCAGCGGCGCGTCGGCTCCGCAAAGCGTGAGTATTGTGCCGGCATCGCCCGGTATTTTCACGACCACCGCAAATGGAGTCGGCCAGGCCTTCGCCTACGACAACACGACAGGCGCATTGGCCGCGCCTTCGGGAACGCCCATCGGCTCATTCACCGTAGCCCCCATCTCCGTTAGTTCCGGACACGCGCTCATCATCGCCTGCACCGGACTGGGCGTCGTGACACCGTCCATCGGCAACAACGTCCCGGCCTCCGACGGCACGTTCCGAAACACCGTCGTCCAGCCGGAGGTGCTGATCGGCGGCGTGAAAGCACAGTTTGTTTACTCGGTCTTGTCGCCGCAGTACGTAAGCGAGTACCAGATTGGTGTCGTGCCGGATGCCACTACGCCGGTAGGAAACGCGATCTCGTTGCAGATCGTGATGAACGGTGTCACGACCACGAACCAGGTGACGATCGCGACCGCTCCATAAGATGGCTAGGCGAGAGGCTGGCCCGCCAACTTCTCCAGGATCGCGATGGGGGCGCGATCCGGCGAGGCCAGCGTTTCTCGCGCTACGATCAGGGTTTGCTCCATGGCGAACTGGCCGGACTCCACGGCGTGCGGCACAACGTCGGTGAAAACTATCCAGGCTGAGTTGGGCGCGAACTCGAGCCGCTGTTTCCCGCAATTGGATTGGAATTCGGCGTTGCCCTTCAGCGCGTCGTGGAACGCCAGCATGAACTCGTCATACGCGGAGCGGGCCGGCAGCGGCAAGCCGAGCCGGTGCAGGGTCGAGGTCAGTCTGGAACGCCGAGCGGCCCGCCCAATGCCGGACGGCATTGCATAGCGCGCCGCCAGCTTTTCGAAGGGAGCGGAAATCCACCAGACGCGCGGCTTGGCAGGATGCAGATTCCAAAAGATCCGCAAAATCAATCCGCCGTTCGTAGGCCGCGTGGGAAAAGCGTCCACGTGTAGCAGATCGTTGCGCTTCTTCAATGCCAGCGTTCGTCCAGACTCTTCAAGAGGCCGGAGACTGGCGTAATCCAGGCGCCAGGATCGCTCGTAACGCGGCAGAATACGCGCGGCATGGGTGACAGCCGCCTCCGAGTAGCGCCGCAGAATTGTATGCAACCGTTCGCGCACCACCGTCGGCGTCTTGTCCAGACCTGTCACTTTGTCGAGCTGCGGCTTGTAAGAAATGTTCTTGTGATGATGGCCGCCCTGGCGGATGCTTTGAATCAGATCGCGATCGTCCGCGCTTAACTCCAGCGGCGCCTCCGGCAAAAGAAGCACATTGCCCGTTTCGAGCACCTCATAAGGATCGATCCCGGGCGCGAGTAAAATGGCTGGCATTGACGGACCCCCTGTATTGGCGCACCTATACCTCTGCATGTTACCGCGCCGGTCACGGCTCGTGCGCGCGGCCGTCAAGCTGGTTACAATCTTATGCGTATGGAAACCAACCGCAGAGCTTTTCTGCAGGGCTTGGCCGCGGCGCCGATGTTCATTCCGGGCGCCGTACGCGGCGCGAACGACCGTCCGGCGTTCGGCATCGTCGGTGTGGGCAACCGCGGGCGCTGGTTGCACCAGACTTTTCAGAAGCTGGGCGCGCAATGCGTCGCCGTGTGCGACGTCTATCAGCCGACCCGCGAGCGCGCGCAATCGGAATCCCCCAAGGATGCGAAGGCCTACGTGAACTACCACGATCTGCTGGCGCAGCAGGGCATCGATTTCGTGGTCATCGCCACGCCCGACCATCAGCACATGCCCCATCTGCTGGCGGCGCTCGCGGCGGGCAAGGACGTTTACCAGGAAAAGCCGCTCTCCCTCAACCTGCAACAGAGTACCGCAATGGTCGAGGCGGTACGCCAGACCAAACAGATCGTGCAGATTGGCATGCAGCGGCGTAGCATGCCATTCGTACGCAAAGCCAAGCAACTGGTGGACGACGGCGCGCTCGGCCGCATCTCCATGGTCAAGCCGATGTGGAACTGGCATTTCACCGAATGGCTCGACAACTCGCCGCTCGAAGGCCAACTCGACTGGGAGCGGTTCCTGGGTTCCGCCCCACAGCGTCCGCTCGAGCCCAAGCGCTTCCGCTGGTGGCGCGGCTTCTGGGATTACTCGGGCGGTAACATGACCGATCAGGGCACACACTTGATGGACGTCGTGCAGTGGATGACTAACTCCGGTCCACCGCTTTCCGCGGTGTGCCAGGGTAAGTTGATCGGCAACCCGACGGCCGAGGTGCCCGACGTCTTCACCGCTGTCTTTGAGTACCGCGACTTTCTGGCTCAGTGGACCCTGGATTATTCGAGCACTTACGACTGGAATTGGTCGGTTACATTTCTGGGCGAGAAGGCGTCCCTGGTGCTCGACCGCATGGGTTACCGGCTCTACAAAGACAACGGCGCAACGCCGACTCCGTGGACCCAAAGCGGTAAGTTGGAGCTGATCGCCCAGGAGCCGGATCGGGACAGCGCCACCGCGCACCAGCAGAATTTCCTGGATTGCATCCGCTCGCGCCAGGAGCCGAACTGTCCGATCGAAGTCGCGGCGGCCGCCGTCGCCGGGCCGCACATGGCGAATCTGGCGTTCCGCGAAGAGCGCAAAGTGAAAGCGTAAGCGCACGTGCCGCGCCGCAGCCTGCTTACGCCGGTCGCCGAGCGAATCGTCAGGCAGGCGATTCCCGGCGCGCGCGTATTGGCGAATGAGCCGCTCGTCGACGGCCTTCGTAATTCGAATTTCAAGTTACGGCTCGATCGCCCTCCCGGCGCCGTGGTCTTGCGCTTCTATGAACACGATGCTTCGCTCTGCCAGAAGGAGCTCGATCTCATCCGGCTGCTGCGCGGCGCGCTGCCGGTGGCGGATGTGTTGCACGCAGAGAGCCGAGGCTGCGAAGAGCTACCGCCATTCGTTATTCTGCGCTGGCTGGCGGGCCACACCTTCCGGGAATTGAAGCGCGCCGGCGATCGCGAAGCCACCGCGCAGGCGGCCCATGCGATCGGCCAGACGTTGGCCGCCATCGGCCGCTTCACGTTTCCGAAGTCCGGCTGGATCATCCCCGGGCCGGCGGTCGGCGCGCCGCTTCTCGAAGGTACGGATGCCATGCCGCGCTTTGTGGACCTGTGTCTGGCCACACCGAATTTGCGCCGGCGCGTGCCTGCCGATCTACGCGACGGCACCCGCGCGGCAATTTGGCAGTGGGCGCCGCGTCTGGCCGGCCTGGAATGCGAAACCCGGCTCGTGCACGGCGACTTCAACAAACGCAATACGTTGGTGCGCTGTGACGAAGGGCGCTGGACGGTGGCCGCCGTGCTCGACTGGGAGTTTGCCGTTTCCGGTACGCCGCTCGCGGACGTGGGCAACTTTCTGCGCTACGAGCGCACCGCGCGACCGATCGCGGAGCCGCATTTTTCAGCGGGCTATCGCGCGGCGGGCGGCGAGTTACCAGAGGATTGGCGGCGTCTCGCCCGCATTGTCGATCTGGTCGCCCTGTCCGAGAGTCTCTCGCGCGAGCAGCTTCCGGATCAAGTGACTGCCGAACTGGTCGAATTGGTCCGCGCTACAATCGAAGATCGCGACCCGCAATTTCAATAGCCATCCATGGACGCCAGTTCGCTCGTACAAATCGCGCAAGGTCTGCAGATCGGTAACATCCAGCGGCACATCTTCCTTTGTTGCGATCAGACCAAGCCTAAGTGCGCACCCAAAGAGGTGGGCCTCGAATCGTGGGAGTATCTGAAGCGGCGGCTCGCGGAATTAGGCCTTATGTCGGGCGATCACTGCACTTACCGCACCAAGGCGAATTGTCTGCGTGTATGTGAGCAAGGTCCTATCGCAGTAGTCTATCCGGAAGGAATCTGGTATCACTCGGCGACGCCGCCAGTGATCGAGCGCATCATCCAGGAGCACCTGATCGGCGGACAGCCGGTCGCCGACTACATGTTCGCGCGCTCGAACACCATGAAGTACTGACAGGCAATTTCGTCGAGTCACTCCTCGCCGGCCTCTTCCGGCGGTTCAAATCCGTCGAGTAGATCCGGATTCCGCGCAAATTTCTTCAGCACCGTGATGGCGACCCCCGATCGAAAGCCCGCCCGCACCAGCCGCCGGTATGCCGCCGCCATCTGTTTCTCATCCTGGAAGAGACTCTCCCTGGAAGCCATGTGGAACTTGCGCCGCACAAACTCTTCCGCCAAGGCCTCCTCGTTTACTTCTTGATAAACCTTGCCGACCGTCTGCTGCGCAACAGCCGGGGCTACCCTCCGCCGCGCCAGGTCCGCCAGCACGCGCGTCTTACCCATCCCTTCGTTTTCCAGGCGCGCGGAGGCGAAACCTTCGGCGAATCTGCGGTCATCCAGATAGCCGTACTCCTTCAGGCGCGAGATGGTGGGGTCGATGTCCGCGGCGTTTTCAGCCTTATTGCGCAGCTTCTCCCGCAGCTCGCCAGAGGAGTGCGCGCGTCCGGCTAACACGCGGAGTGCGTATTGCCACAGCGCATCGCGATCCAGCCGGGTACGTTTGCGCTCTTTCATGGCGCGGATTCACTGCCGGATAGCAGTGTAGCATGCGTGCCATCCGCGTAACGCACGCTATACTAGTGACTGTAAAAGGAGGAGTGAGATGGATAAGAACGGTTTCTCGAGTTTCCTGCTGGGGCTCGGCGTGGGCATCGGCATCGGTATGCTGTTCGCGCCGAAAGCCGGCGCGGATACCCGCCAGCTCATTAAGGATAAAACCGGTGAAGGTGCGGACTTTCTCAAACAGCGCAGCACGGAGTTGCGAGACTCCGCCGAGGATCTGCTCAACAAGGGAAAGGACGCGATGAACCGCCAGAAAGAGACGATCGCCGACGCCATGGAAGCCGGCAAACAGGCTTACCGCGACGCCGTGAATCAGCCGAAGCCGCCGGCCGAAAGTCCGGCACACTAACACCGGGGTGCCAGGGAGGGTTCTCCATGTCTGAAGACGTCTTCCGGTGGGTCATCGCAGCAGGCGTGTTGCTGGCATGTGCCGCCTCGGTATATCAGGCGATCATGCTGGCAGTTCTCTACCGGGCGGGAAAGGAGGCGCTGCGCGCGGGCCAAGAGGCCGAGCACCGCGTTGGCCCGCTGATCGATCGTTTCGAGAGCCTTCTGAACGCGTCGAGCAAGCTGCTGGAGGAGAACCGTCCCCGAGTCGCCGAAATCACAACGGAGACTTTAGCGTTGGCCAAAACCGCGCGTGTGCAGGCCGACCGCCTGGGCGAATTGATCGACGACACCAACCGGCGCGCCAAGGCTCGCATCGCGCAAATCGACGAGGCGGTAGATCACACCGTCGAGCAAGTGGAACAGGCCAGCGAGACGGTCCGCGGCGTCGTCATGCGCCCGGTGAAAGAAGTCAATGGGCTGGTCGCCGGATTTAAGGCGGCCTTCAGCACTTACGCGCAGGGCGGCACGCGCAACACACCGGAGCACGTGACGCAAGACGAAGAGATGTTTATTTAGCGCAAAAGGGGCGCGTATCTCGCGCCGCCGTATATGACGGGAAATCCAGACTCAAGCGGCGCGCGGCCGCCGGTTCCTAGAAGAAATGCGCAGCCAGTTTCAGGCAGCCTTCTGTACTTTGCCCGAGCGAATGCAGGATGTGCAGACGCGGAGGCGCTTGGTGGCGCCATGCACCACTGCGCGGACCGACTGCAAGTTCAAATTCCAACGACGTTTGGTGATGTTGTGGGCGTGACTGACACGGTGTCCAAACTGGGGACCGCGGCCGCAGACTTCGCAAACTTGTGCCATGCTACAGGAATCTCCTCAAAACTGCGAAACTAGTATTCTACCAGCGGGGGATGTATTTCCGCAACCTTGTACGCTTGTAGAGACCGAGGACAGAAGCGTGACGGAGTTTAATCATATTCACATTCACGATGGAGAAGACTGGGTCTGCGGGCGCAGTTTGGCATTTGAAGACCGTGAAATGATCCGGTGTGAAGCGCGCGATTTCAGCGAAGACGAGGCCTGCCGCCTATGTTCCGAGCAGATCCTCTCGTACTTCGGCGAACCAATGCACGTGCAGTAGTTTGAGGAGCAGCGGGGCAGGGAATTTTCTCTTGAGAGAGACGATCCTGGTGGTCGAGGATGGCGAAGCGGTTCGTAACCTGGTGTGCCGCATGCTCGTGCAGAACGGCTACCGGGTGCTCGAAGCCTGCGACGGCCCTCACGCCCTGCGGATCTGTTCCGCACATACCGAGCCGATCGAACTCGTGCTCACGGATGTGGTGATGCCCAACATGAAAGGCTCCGAACTGGCCGAGCACTTGCGCCGGGTGCGGCCCGGGGTGCGCGTCCTGTTGATGTCCGGTTACGCGCATGAGACGGTCGTCCGCCTGTACAGCCGGGACCGGAGCGCTTTTCTGGCCAAGCCGTTCACATCGGTCGAACTGGTGGAGAAAATTCGCGAAGTTCTGGATGCGCCGGATGGCTGATCGTCCCATTTTCTCGTGGCGCCAGTTCTGGCAGAGCTTCGCGGCCGTGGTGCTGGGCAACGCGGCCTATTTCAGTCTCGATCGATACCTGCCGCCCGCGGCCCGCCACGTACCATTTAAAATTGATTGGGGACTGGCCGTGGATTTTTGGTTCTGTCTGGTATGCTACGGCCTGCTGGCGCGCCTGAAGTGGTTCAAGCACCGTTGACTTGAAGATATGTCCAACTTACAAACACCTGTCACCGCCGAACTGGCGGAATACGTTCGCAGTATTTCCTTGCGCGAACCCGAGCTTCTCGCCCGGCTGCGCGAAGAGACCGCGCCCCGCTCGGACGCGGGCATGCAGTTATCTCCCGAAGAGGGACAGTTCCTGGGCATGCTGGTGCGCTTAGCGGGGGTCAAACGTGCCATCGAGGTGGGGACATTCACCGGCTTCAGCTCGTTGCACGTGGCGCTCGCGCTGCCGCCCGATGGCCGCCTGGTGTGCTGCGATGTGAATCCCGAAACCACCGCCATCGCCCGGCGTTACTGGCGCGAAGCGGGCGTCGAGCACAAGGTCGAACTGCGCATCGCGCCGGCGCTCGAGACGCTGGGCGCACTGCTCGATGAAGGCGCCGCCGGCACGTTCGATTTCGCCTTCGTGGATGCGGATAAAGCGAACTATGATCGCTACTACGAGGGCGTGCTCAAGCTGCTGCGGCCAGGGGGCCTGGCGGCGTTCGATAACGTGCTATGGCACGGCCACGTGACAGACCCTTCCGTCCAGGATGCCGACACGCTCGCCATCCGCGAGTTCAACGCTAAGCTGCACCAGGACGATCGCGTCTGGCTGAGCCTGGTGCCGATCGGCGACGGGCTGACGCTCGCCTCGAAGCGCTAAACCTCGGGCGGCGGATTGGCTTCTCAGGATCCTCGCCTCGGGACGCGCAGAAATCCAGGTAATCATCGACCGAATCGTGAAAAGCGCGCTTCAGCTCTCTGACCGAAGATCCCTAAAACGTGATGACGTCCCGCGTGTTGATTACCTCGCCATGGAAAACGCCGGCTTCCTCGACCAGCTCGACTCTATCCAATGTTGATATAAGAACCGCAATGCTACAATTGTCCCAATCCCGGTGACTTGGACCCAAGTCTATACGCCCGCCGCGGGAAGTGTGGGGCTGTCCGCGCTGGCCGCCGCTCTCCCCGTCGCCGTGCTGCTGGGGCTGCTGGCGTTCGGCCACGTCCGCGCGCATTGGGCTGCGTTGGCGGGTTTGGGCGCATCGCTTGCGGTGGCGGTCTTCGTCTTCGGCATGCCCGCCACGCTGGCCGGCGCTGCGGCGCTGAATGGCGCGGCCTACGGCCTGTTCCCCATCGGTTGGATCGTGCTCTGCGCCATCTTCGTCTACGACGTCACGGTGAAGTCGGGCGACTTCGAAGTCCTCAAGCACACCGTCGCCGGAATGGCCAGCGACCGCCGCCTGCAGGCGCTGCTGATCGCCTTCAGCTTCGGCGCATTCATCGAAGGCGCGGCCGGCTTCGGCACGCCCGTGGCGATCTCCGCCGCTATGCTCATCGGCCTCGGGTTCCGTCCGCTGGAAGCCGCCGGCATGGCGTTGATCGGCAACACGGCGCCGGTAGCCTTCGGTGCGCTCGGCACGCCGCTGATTGCGCTGGCGGGCGTCACCGGCTTGCCGCTCGATCAGCTCAGCGCGATGGTCGGGCGCACGCTGACCGTGTTCGCCCTCATCGTCCCCTTCTGGCTGGTGTGGGCCATGGCAGGCCGCAAGGCCATGTGCGAAGTCTGGCCGGCTTGCCTCGTTTCCGGCGGCAGTTTCGCGATCGTGCAACTCGCCGTCAGCAACCGCCACGGACCATGGCTGGTGGATATCGGCGGGTCGCTGGCCTCGCTGCTGGCGCTGGTCATTCTGCTGAAGTTCTGGCAGCCGCGCCGCACCTGGAATTTCGAGCACGAGACTGCCGATCAGCGCAGCGCGGAAGCTGCCGCGCGGCCGCTGATTGGCAGCCAACGCGCGCTCAAGGCCTGGATGCCCTGGATCCTGCTTTCGATTCTGGTCTTCGCCTGGGGCACGCCGCAGGTGAAAGCATTCCTGAACCATCTGTCGCAGGCCACCTTCAATTTCCCCGTGCTGCACAAGGCCGTGCTGCGCGTGCCGCCCGTCGTGCCGCAGGCTGTCGCAGAGCCGGCTGTGTTCGTCTTCAACTGGCTCTCGGCGACGGGCACCAGCCTGCTGTTGACCGGCGTTATCAGCGGTCTGCTGCTGGGCTTCTCGCCGCTCAAGCTGATTGTCATTTTCGGGGGCACACTGTGGCGCGTGCGCTGGTCGCTGCTGACCATCGCCGCCATGATGGCGCTCGGATTCGTGACGCGATACGGCGGTCTGGACGCGACTATGGGCCTGGCCTTCGCGTCCACCGGCGCGCTGTTCCCGTTCTTCTCGCCGCTGCTCGGCTGGCTGGGAGTCGCGCTGACCGGTAGCGACACGGCTTCCAACGTGCTGTTCGGCGGATTGCAGAGGATCACCGCGCGGCAACTCGGCGTATCGCCCATACTGGCCGCCGGCGCCAATAGCGCGGGTGGCGTGATGGGCAAGATGATCGACGCCCAGAGCATCGTGGTGGCCGGCGTGGCCACCGGCCAGGAAGGCGGCGAAGGCAGCATTCTGCGCTACGTCTTCCTGCACAGCGTGGCTCTGGCCGCGCTGGTGGGCGTGGTAGTGCTGCTCGAAGCGTACGTGGCCCCGGCGGTGATTCCGCGGTGAACACGTTCCCCATTCTGCTCGGTGCGCTTTGCATCTACGCGATCGCGTACCGCTATTACAGTGCCTTCATCGCGGCCAAAGCGCTGGCGCTTGACGATCGCCGCATCACGCCCGCGCACACGTACAAAGACGGGCACAACTTCATCGCCTCCCAGAAATGGGTGCTGTTCGGCCATCACTTCGCCGCGATTGCCGGTGCCGGTCCGCTGGTCGGGCCCACGCTCGCCGCGCAATTCGGGTATGCCCCCGGCCTGATCTGGCTGCTGGCGGGCGCGGTGCTCGCCGGATGCGTGCAGGATTTCACCGTGCTGGTGGCCTCCGCCCGGCATCGCGGCCGGTCGCTCGCCGATCTGGCGCGTACCGAGATCAGCCCGTTCTCCGGCGCCGTGGCCATGATCGCTGTGCTGTTCATCCTGCTGGTGTCGCTGGCTGGGCTCGGCATCGTGGTGGTCAACGCGCTGGCCGACAGCCCTTGGGGCGTCTTCACCATCGGCGCCACGATCCCCATCGCGCTGGTGATGGGCGTCTGGATGTTCCGGCAGCACGCGGGACGTATCAGCGTGACTGGCCCGAGTATCTTCGGAGTGATCCTGCTACTGGCCGCCGTGATGGGCGGCCACTGGTTCGCGCATTCGCCTGCGGCCGGCGTGCTGACCTTCACGCCGCACCAAATCACCTTCCTGATGGCGGCTTACGGCTTCATTGCGTCGGTGCTGCCGGTCTGGCTGCTGCTCGCGCCGCGCGATTATTTGTCCACCTACGTGAAGCTAGGCACCATTGCCGCGCTGATCATCGGCGTGTTTCTGGTGCATCCCGATATCCGCTTTCCGGCCTTTACCCCGTTCGTCCATGGCGGCGGCCCGATCATCAAGGGAACGTTGTTTCCATTCCTGTTCGTGACCATCGCCTGCGGCGCGATCTCCGGTTTCCATTCGCTGGTTTCTTCGGGCACCACGCCCAAGATGCTCGACCGCGAGACCGACGCGCGTTTCATCGGCTACGGCGCCATGCTGTGCGAATCGCTGGTGGGCGTGTTGGCGCTGATCGCGGCCACCTCGATGCACCCGGGCGACTACTTCGCCATCAACAGCGCGCCGGGCGTGTTCGCCAAGCTCGGCCTGCATACGGTGCACCTGGATTTGTTTTCGCGACAGGTGGGCGAATCGCTCGCCGGCCGTACGGGCGGCGCTGTTTCGCTCGCCATCGGCATGGCCCAGATCTTCCGCGGCCTGCCCGGCATGGACCGCTTGATGGCCTACTGGTATCACTACGCCATCATGTTTGAGGCGCTCTTCATCCTCACCACCATCGATGCCGGAACACGCGTTTCGCGCTATGTCTTCCAAGAGATGCTCGGGCGGGTACATGCCAGCTTCCGCGACACAGCCTGGCTGCCGGGCAACCTCGTGGCGACCTTCTGTGTGGTGCTGGGCTGGGGCTATCTGATTTATACCGGCAACATCTCGACGATATGGCCGCTGTTCGGCACCGCCAACCAGTTGCTCGCCACCATCGCACTGGCGGTGGCGACCACGTTTCTCATCAACATGGGCAAGGCCCGCTATGCCTGGATCACCGGTCTCCCGATGTGCTTCGTGGGCGTGACCACCATCAGCGCGGGCGTGCTCTCGGTGAAGGATATCTTCTGGCCGCTCACTGCGGTTCCCGGCCAGCAACTGAGCGGCTACCTGGACTCCGCGCTAACTGCGATGTTCATTGTGGGGGTGATTCTGGTGGTGCTGGACGCCGCCCGCCGCTGGATCGCGGTGTCCAACGGGGCGCCGGCGCCGGTGGAAGCCTTCGGTCCGCCGCTCACGCCGGAAGGCGAGGTGCGCTGCTGCTAATTCGTCTGGCCGCCATTCCCGTTGCTGGCGAGCCGCGCCAGCTCGCGGCGGAATAGCGGGTTTGACGGATAACTGTGCGCAAGCTCCGCGAGCAGCTTTTCAGTGTCGCGCGGGCGCTTCTCGCGCAGATCGATAATCCCCAGCAGGATCTTGGCAAACGCCTTGAAATAGGTCCCGTCGCGCACCACGGTCTCCAGGTTCCTAATCCCCTCCTCCTTGCTGCCCTGCACGTTATCGAAGCGCACGAACCAGCGGATAAAGAACGGTAGGCTGCCGATCATGTACTCCGAAATGCCCGCCGTGACATACGCATCCACGCACGGCGGGTTCATCTTCAGCAGCTCCTGCGCGTAGCTGTTCGAGCGCTTGGCCGACGACAGGCTGGCGATCTGGTGCTTCTCCACAAACGCCATGTAATCCGTCGTTACGCCTTCCACGATCGACATGGAAAACAGCGCCTGGCGGTCGTGCGGATTCGCCGCCAGCACCGCCTGCGCGCGCGACCGCGCATCCTCGAGGGCCTGCAGCAGCTTCGCGCGCACATCCGGATCGGGCTTCAGTACCTTCTTCGAGGCGATGTGTTTGTCACTCACCAGAAACTGGCTTTCGAGAATGCCCAGCCGGTCGAGCTCGTAAAACAGATAAGCCGAGGAGCGTACCGCGTAGCCGATCGGGGCGGCGGGATGGGCCGCGATATAGCGGTCGATATCGGCGTACGTGGCCGGAAAATTGAAGTTATAGAGCTGATCGAAAGCCTCGGCGATTTCCGGGGAATCGCACCCGCAAGCGGGGTCGCCCGCTGCCGCGAGGGGTAGACAGAGCAGAAATCCCAAAACCCAAAACCGATACATTTGCACTTATCCTAGCAGGCCAACAAAGCGGGGCGAAACTCACCCTAAGGAGCGTAGGCGCTCGGCTACCACGGTAATCTCCCGGTCGCGAGCCAACCGCACTACGCGATGCACCGTGCTCGCTCGCATCCCTCCCCAAAATCGGCGCGTAGCGGAACGGCCGAGAAAGATCTGTGTGATATTCTGCGCGCGCGCAAACTCCACAATCGTGCGCGCAATGTCCTTACCTCTCAAGACGTGCGTTTCTATGTGTAAGTTGCGTGCAAAGCTCAAGTGCTTTTCTAATGCGCCACTACAGGCACGCGGTTCCACACCCGCTAACCCGCGTTGCACGTGGACGGCCAGGCAGTCGGCATGCAGATAATCCGCCACGCGTTTGCCGCGGCGGATCAGCACGGCAGTCGAAGGCCGCTCGGTCAGGCAGATCAGGATGCGTTCGTGGCGCGCGGGGGCTTCCGCTTCGGGCCGCGCGGCGGGCGCTCTGCCGCGGGCAGGAAAGGCCAGATCGGACAGCCGCCCTTCCACCTCATGCGCCGTATGGCGTAAGGCCATCTCCCGCAGCGCCGTCAGGTTCGTCTCGGTGAAGAAGTTCTCCATGGCCTTCTGGGCCTTGTCCGCCGCGTAGACTACGCCGCGATGCAGCCGGTTCTGCAAAGCCTCCGCCGTCAGGTCTACCAGCACTACCTCCTCGGCCGCATCCACCACCCAGTCCGGCACGGTCTCGCGCACGCGCACGCCGGTGATGTGCCAGACCTCGTCGTTCAGGCTTTCCAGGTGCTGCACGTTGAGCGTAGTGAAAACGTCGATGCCCGCCAGCAACAGTTCCTGTACATCTTCCCAACGCTTCAAGCGCTCCGATCCAGGCACGTTGGTATGGGCGAATTCATCTACCAGGCAAACCGCCGGACGGCGCCGCACCACGGCCTCTACATCCATCTCTTCAAACGTGGAGCCGCGGTAGGCAATCTTCTTGCGCGGGATTACTTCCAGTCCCACGGTCTTCGCAATGGTATCCTGCCGGCCATGCGGTTCGAAATATCCGATCACCACGTCCACGCCCTTGCGCCGCAATTCCTGCGCCTCGTCGAGCATCTGGTATGTCTTGCCGACACCCGCGGCATAGCCCAGGAAGACCTTCAATCGGCCCTTGGCGGTTTCGGGCCCGCCGGCGGGTTGCGGAGTGATAACCGTCTGGCTCATTGCGTTTGCGGATGCGGCGTTTGCGGATGGGGAAAAATGCGGACGTCGATGTCGCGCGCCGCTTGAATCAACCGGTCCACCGGACTGCCCGACCACATCTCTTTCCAGCGGTCCGGCGCGCTATGGCCGACGAAGATCTGGGTGATGCGCTGCTCCCGGGCAAAGCGCATGATCGCCGCGATCGGGTCGGAGCCTTCGAGCATATGCACGTCGGCGTCGAGCCGGCGCGCGAGTTCCAGGTTGGCGTCGATGGTGGATTGGTCGAGCGTGTTCAGCCCGCTCTGGCGCACGTAGCAGACCACCAGGTTGCCGTGGAAGCGGTCGGCATTGCGCCGGCCGCTGCGCAACATCGCGCCGGCATCGCTGCGCGGCGTTACGCAAACCAGGATGCGCTCCTGGGTGCCCCATCGCAACTCGACGCCGTTGGCATGCAGGTAGCTTTCCAGTTGCCCGTCGATCACATCGGCGGCCAGCAGCAGGGCGATCTCACGCAACTCGGAGAGCCGGCGAATGTCTACCGTCTCCTGCGATCGCGCGCGCTGCATCATATCGTCCACCGCTGCGTCGACCAGTACGATCTGATCGGCCGAGCGCAGGAACTTCTCGGGCACCGTCTGCCGGACGCGCTTGCCGGTAATCTGTTCGACCGCGTCCTGCTGTTCTTCGATGTGCTGCAGATTGACGGCCGTGATTACCGAAATGCCCTGATCGAGGATGTTATCTACGTCCTGCCAGCGCTTCGGATTGCGGCTGCCCGGCGGGTTATCGTAGGCTAATTCGTCGACCAGGCAAACCGTCGGATGCCGGCGGAAAATGGCCGCCACATCCAGCACCTCATATTCTTTGCCGGCGTGGATCTCCTTGAGTGTGGGAATGGACTCGAGTTTGGCCATCAGGGATTCGGTGCCCGGCCCGAGCGGATATTGAATCGCGGCGACCACCACGTCCTCGCCGCGCTCCTTGCGCCGCCGGCCTTCGTCCAGCATGCGGAACGATTTTCCTACGCGCGAGGCGTAGCCCAGAAACACCTTGAGCTTGCCGCGGCGGGCGCGCCGCTCTTCGGCCTGCACGCGGCGCAGTAACTCATCGGGACTGGGGCGCCTGTCGATTCCGGGCGGCAATCGGGTGATTCCTCCTCGCCTTTCCATTCTGCACGGGCTGTGCGCGCGCCGCAACAACAGCGGGCCAAAAAATGCGGGAGCTGGTAGCCGAATCGATGGCGATGCCGGGGCTCGCCTTTCGTACGGGTACTTTCAGCGAACGCGTGCAGGGTGAGCTCGGCCAGGATCAGTTGCGCACGCTCCCGCAGGGTTCACCAGCAGCGCACAGGAGCGATCAGCATGAAGGAACACCTGGCGCCGCGTTAGCGCTTGACCGAAACCGCCGCCGGATTCAGTTCGTAGCCGTCGCTGCGCGCATCTTCCACGGCCAGCGACACCAGTTCGGTGTCGGCGGCGGATTTTTCCGAATCCGGGTGCGGATACTTGATCACTTCCGCGCCGATGTGCAAATGCACCGTCCATCCCCGGTGCTTCTTGTCCTGATCGTTCCAAACCACTTCGGCGTTCTGTGCTGGAGCCAGTTGCGCTGAGGTCATTTGCGCGTCACCTCCCAACAGTCCGAAACGTATCAAACTAGTGAGGATGAGTCAATCCCCCGGCATGCGCGTGGTGGATGCCAGCGATCGCGCACTACTGCTGGTGTTCGACGACCGCATCACGCTGGCCGCGCATCAGGACGTGCTGCGCCTGACACCGCTGCTTCGATCAGTGCGCGGCGTAACCAACTTGCATCCGGCCTACGCGTCGATCCTGATCGATTTCGATCCGCGCGTGATCCAGCATCGGGATGTGGAGCGCGCCGCCGTGGACTTGTTCACCAAGGCAACTGCCGCACCGGTGCCCGCGCCGCGCACGGTCGAGATTCCAGTGGAATACGGCGGCGAGTGCGGGCCGGATCTGGAGGACGTCGCGGCATTGACGGGTCGCGCGCCTGGCGAGGTGGTCGCCCTGCATTCCGGCGCCGAATACCTGGTCTACTTTCTGGGTTTCTCGCCGGGATTTCCGTACCTGGGCGGGTTGCCGGAATCGATCGCTGTGCCGCGCCTGGAAACGCCCCGCCGCCGCGTACCGGCCGGTAGCGTGGCGATCGGCGGCCGCCAGACGGGGGTTTATCCGCTGGCCTCACCTGGCGGATGGCGCATCATCGGCCGCACCAGCTTGCGTCTGTTTGACCCGGCGTTAAATCCGCCCGCCTTGCTGCGGATGGGCGATCATGTAAGATTCGTGCCCGCCGCGAGGGGCGAACTCTGAATCAGATCCGAGTCATCTCGCCTGGACTGTTGACCACGGTCCAGGATCTGGGCCGGCCGGGTTATGCGCACCTGGGCATCTCGGCCTCGGGCGCGGCCGATGTGCTCTCGCTGCGCGCGGGCAATCTGCTGGTGGGGAATCCGCAGGGCGCGGCGGGATTGGAGATGACTCTGGCGGGCGGCACATTCGAGTTTGAGGACGGCGCGGTTGTCGCGCTGACAGGTGCGGATTTGCAAGCCAGTATTCCCGCGTGGACGACCGTCTGGATCAAGCCCGGCGAACAGATTCGCTGTGGCTACGCCAAATCGGGCGCGCGCGGTTACCTATGTGTGCGCGGTGGAATCGAAGTGCCTTTGGTGCTGGGTAGCGCGTCGACCCACCTGCTCACACGATTGGGTGGACTCGAAGGCCGGGCCCTGAAGCGCGGCGACGTGCTGGACATTGGGCCGGCGGCCGGCGGCACTCCGCGGCGCGCCATTGCCGCTTTCCGCGAGCGGAGCTCTGTCATCCACGTAACCTCGCCCGCCAGCGCGTACGCTCTGTGCGCGGCCCCCTGGCAGGTCCGCGATGACTCCGACCGCATGGGGCTGCGCCTGCGCGGTGCGCCGCTCGAGCGCTACACCGGCCACATGCTGACTGAGGGCGTCCCCCTGGGTGCCGTCCAAGTACCGCCGGATGGCCAGCCGATCGTCCTGTTTGTCGAGCATCAGACTACCGGCGGTTATCCGAAGATCGCCAACGTCATCTCGGCTGACTTCCACCTGCTGGGCCAATTGCGCCCGCGCGACGAGATCCGCTTCGAGCAGGTCTCCATCGACGCCGCGCTCACACTGCTCGAAGCGCAGGAGGACTGGCTCCATTCCCTGGCATAGCTCCATCACGCGCGCGCAATGGACCGCGTTGGCTGCCGCGCAGGCCGGCTGGGCGCTCGACGCCATGGACGTGATGCTCTACGCCTTCGCGCTGACAGCCATTCGCGACGAGTTCCACCTGACCTCGGCGGCCGCCGGCGCCATGGCCTCGGCCACGCTGCTGGCTTCGGCGTTCGGCGGCATCCTGTTCGGCGTGCTCGCGGACCGCATCGGCCGGGTGCGCGCCTTCGTCTACGCCATCCTGATCTATTCCGCCTTCACAGGCCTCACGGCCACCGCGACCGGTGTAGCCGCGCTGCTGGCGTGGCGCACGGTGGTCGGCCTGGGGATGGGCGGCGTGTGGTCGGCCGGATCTGTCCTGGTGGCCGAGTCGTGGCCGGCGCAGCATCGCGGCAAGGCGGCGGGACTGATGCAATCCGGCTGGGCGATCGGCTACATACTGGCGGCCTTGCTTTCGGCGGCGATCATGCCGCATTGGGGATGGCGGCCGCTGTTCGCCGCCGGTGTGGCGCCGTCGTTGTTCGCGGTCTGGGTGCTGGCGCGCGTGGAAGAGCCGCACCGGGCAGCCTCGCCCGTGCGTGCGGCGGCCTTGTCGCGCGCGGTGTGGCGGCGCGTGGCGATCGCTTCCAGCGTGACGAGCTGCGTGCTGTTCGCGTATTGGGGCCTGTTCACCTGGATGCCCAGCTACTTGTCGAGCCCCGTCGCGCGCGGCGGCGCGGGCATGAGCATCGTGCAATCGTCAGGCTGGATCGTGCCCATGCAGATCGGCGCGTTTGCCGGCTACGTGCTGTTCGGATTCCTGTCGGACCGCTTCGGCCGCCGCCCCGTGTTCCTGGCGTTCGTGCTGGCCGCGGCGGTGCTGGTCCCGATATACGGCCAGTGGGGAAGCCATCCAACCGCGCTGATGTTGATGGGCCCGTTAATCGGCTTCTTCGGACACGGCTACTTCAGCGTATTCGGCGCAATGCTGGCCGAGTTGTTCCCGTCGGCGATCCGCGGGACGGCGCAGGGGCTGTGTTACAACGCAGGCCGGGCCGCGAGTGCGCTCGCGCCGCTCACCATCGGGGCGCTGGCCGATCGCTTCGGTATCGGTAGCGCTCTGGCGGTCACCTCGGTGTTCTTTATCGCGGGTGGGGCGTTGGTGTATCTGTTGCCGGAGACCAAGGGTGAAGATCTTATGGCCTCAGGTGTTCGTGCTAATTCTTGATAGTAAGCTGGATGACCCTGCGCGGTCCGGCTGTACCGCATCGCGCACAACGAGGCCTATTCGCTTTTCCACAATCGGCGGCCCGAAAGCGATGCCGAGGAGATCCAACCGGAAACCCTGGAAGGCGACGCCATCGCCGCCACCAGCGAGCGTTCCCTTGGGCAAGGCCTTCGACCCGTGCACAGGGACCGGCACAGTGCGTGGGTGTCCCTTCTTGATCATCATGTAATGACTGCCCTCGACTCAGTCCAGGCTAAATCCAAGGTTTCGCAACACACGGATGACTTCCCGGCCGTTCACCGCAGGGAAGTTCGCCACCTACCGCATCCGGACGAGCCGCTTCAAAGCGGCCAGCTTCGCCGCGGGCAATGGGATCTTCTTGCGGTTGGCCTCCATCGATTTGATATAGCCGCGGATCATTTCGGCGGTATTGTCGAGCGCTTCCATCTCGTTGTCGCCGTAAGTGGACATCCGGTGCAGTTCCTTCACGTAAGTGACAAACGAGTTGGTCTCCTCGTCGAACTCCATTTCGATAGTAACTGTCCTGGTTCGGGCAAGAGGATGATGTCGGTAGGCATTGCTATCCGGGCGGCGCAGGAATTGCGCGGATGCCTTATCCTCAGCGGCCTTCCGGGATTTGTCGTACACGAGAATGTCGGGCCGCTCCACGACGGACGCGACATATGAGCCGTCCCTTTCGGGCAGGCTCACAACGTTAAACCGCCGATTCGTGGGGACGTGGATCTTCGACTTCAGTGGAGAATTCGGCGCAAGGAGCGAAAGCGAACGGTGGTGCGCAAGGCGCGCCGCAATGGGGTTCTTGAGCCGTAGGCGAAGCATTATCTTCCACTATGGTAGCGCTCGATCGGGTCCGCTGGCCGCGGCTGTAACAACGGCGCGTCTCGGCGTTGGTCCCGAGTCTACCGCTGAGGCTGATTCCGTCAAACTGTCATGATCCGGCTCCACGTACTGCGCCCCCGGTGCGGCGAAGCTCGATCTCCGGTTTCATGAGTTGTGGTCCAATTCTACCGCGTACCGTTCCGTTTATCGGCCAATGCATACACGCCGGCGGGAAGTAGCCCGGACTCAGACGGCTCCCTCCGGCTACACTAATACCAGAACCCCTGGTCAGACTTTTTCCCTCTGGCGGGCGTCATTCCACATGGAGCCGGAGCAGTGATCTTTCGGGCGGTCGAGGACGCCGACCTGATTCGTAAGGCGCGCCGGGGAGATGTAGAGGCCTACAACCTGCTCATTTCCCGATGGGAGAGGCGCGTCTACAACTACCTGCTGCGTATCGTGGCCCACCGCGAAGACGCTCTGGATCTGAGTCAGGACGTTTTCTTGAAGGCATACCAGAATCTCCGCAAGCTGGATGACCCTGCGCGGTTCGGCCCCTGGCTGTACCGCATCGCGCACAACGAGGCCTATTCGCTTTTCCGCAAGCGGCGGCCCGAAAGCGATGCCGAGGAGATCCAGCCGGAAACCCTGGAAGGCGACGTCACCGTCGGCGGTAACGCGGTTTTTCCGATCGAATTGACGCTGGCGGTTTCAAGCGCGCTGGGCCGTCTCACGGCGGATCAGCGCGAAACCGTAGTGCTCAAGATTTATCAGGGTTTCAAATTCGAAGAGATCGCCGAGATCGTGTCGGCCCCGGTTTCCACCGTGAAATCGCGGCTCTACACGGCGCTCGAACTGCTGAAAGCGGAACTGGCTCCGGTGAAGGCAAGAGGTGTCTCATGAGTTGCTCGCCATTCGATCTGCGCGATTACTATTTCAAGGAGCTCGCGGAAAACCAGCGCCGGCTGACGGAAGTCCACGTCAAGACCTGCGCGCAGTGCCGCGAAGAGCTCGAACGGCTGCGCGGCACGGAAGCCGCTTTATTGGCTCTGCCGGACGAAGAGATTCCGCAGCGCATCGGTTTTGTTTCCGATCCGGTCTTTCAACCCTCCGCGTTCCGCCGCGGCTGGGATGCTTTATGGAACTCCACCGCGCGGCTGGGTTTTGTTTCGGCCGCCATGCTGTCCGCCGCCCTCACGATTTTTTCGCTCACGCGCCCGGCTACGCCAACGAGCGCTCCGGCTCCCGCAATGCATCAGGCGGCGCTCCAGGCGGACTTTTCCCGGCGCTTGAACGATGCGGTCCAGAAGGCGGTCGCGGCCAGCGAGGCACGTCAGGCGCGCCTGACGCAAGCGTTGCTGGCGGCCGCCGAACAAAAGAACGCCCAGGATGTCAGGGAAATGCGCGCGCGCTTCGACGAGTACGTCGAAGTGGAGAAGAAGCGCCAGGACACCCTGTTCCTGGCGAGCAACGACTCAGGGCAGCCCGCGAATGAGGGCGCGCGATGAGCGGGCTGGCGATTTTCCTGGCTCTGTTTTTCGCGGGACAGGAAGCGCCGCCCACGCAAACGAAGATCACCCGCGTGGCGCTCGCGAGCATCGAGAAAACTTGTGACGGGCGCTTCCTGCGCGCCAATGCGCCCGATTCGTTTTACCTGCTGGGCAACACGCGCGGTGTCTACCTGCAAGGCTACGGCGTGGTGTTCAGCACCGAACTCGACCTCATCATGACGCCCAACGTGAGCCCCTTCCACCAGAGCTTCACCCAACAGGAGAAGGAACGCATTCACGCCCGCAAGCTGCAGCGCCTGCCCGTCCTGGAACAAAACATGCGCGAATTGTTAATCTCATCCGCCGCGTCCCTGGAGAATCTGCCGCCCCATGAACAGGTGGTGCTCGCTGTCTCGTTGTTCAATTACTCGTGGGAGGACTCCCGAGGCTTGCCCTCGCAAATCGTCATGCAGGCCGAACGCCAGAAACTGCTCAGCAACGCCACGCGCGAAACCGCTATCCACATGGTGGAGTTTTAAGTGACGGCCGCCCCCGAAGCCAGCACTCAGGACCCCACCCCCAGAACCCTCCGTCTGGGCGAGATGCTGATTGCCCGCCGGCTGATCCAGCCCGAAGATCTGGAACGTGCGCTCGAACTCCAGCGCGAGCGCGGCGACAAGCTCGGCAAGATCCTGGTCGACATGGGCTTCCTCGCCTTGCGCGACGTGCTGGCCGCCCTGTCAGATCAGCTCGGCGTGCCGCTGGTGACGCTGGAATCGCCGCCGCCCGCCGCGCCCGAGCTGGAAGGTCTTTCCCCGCGCTTCATGCGTCAGAGCCGCTTCGTGCCGCTCGCCATGCGCGATTCCACTGTCACACTCGCCATGGCCGATCCGCTGGATTTCGAGACCATCGCCGCCGTGCGCGCCTTCTCCGGCTTGAACGTCGAAGCCGTGCTGGCCGCCGAGCAGGATGTGCTAGACGCCATCGACAAGCACTACGGCGAAACCGCGCGGCAATCGGCCGAAATCGATTTCGGCAACGTACAAGCGAACGAAGACCTCGAGCACCTGCGCGACATGGCCAGTGAGGCGCCGGTCATCCGGCTGGTCAACGCCATGATCGCACAAGCCATCGAAAAGCGCGCCAGCGATATCCACATCGAGCCGTTCGAGAAGGAATTCCGTGTGCGCTTCCGCATCGACGGCGTGCTTTGCAATCAGGAAGCCCCGCCGCGCGAGCTGAAATCCGCCGTGATCTCACGCCTGAAGCTGATGGCCAAGCTGAACATCGCCGAGCGCCGTCTGCCGCAGGATGGCCGCATCAAAATCAAGATCCTGGGGCGCGAAGTGGACCTCCGCGTCTCCACGCTGCCCACACTCTACGGCGAAAGCGTGGTGATGCGCCTGCTCGACCGCTCGGCCGGCGACTTCTACGACCTGCGCCGCCTGGGCTTCGACGACAATATGCTCGCCCGCATGGAGCATTTCACCTCGCTGCCGCACGGCATCTTTCTGGTCACCGGCCCGACCGGCAGCGGCAAGTCCACCACGCTTTACTCCGCGCTCAAGCGCATCAACATTCCCGACAAGAAGATCATCACCATCGAAGACCCGGTCGAATACCAGATGGACGGCATCAACCAGATCCACGTGAATCCGCAGATCGGCCTGACCTTCGCCTCTGGACTGCGGCACATCGTGCGCCAGGACCCGGACGTGATCATGGTCGGCGAAATCCGCGACCGCGAAACAGCCGACATCGCCATTCGCGCCGCGCTTACCGGCCACCTGGTTTTTTCCACGCTGCACACCAACGACGCTCCCAGCGCCATCACCCGCCTGACCGATATGGGCGTGGAGAATTACCTGATCACTTCTTCGCTAGTGGCCGTGCTGGCGCAGCGCCTGGTCCGCCTGCTGTGCCAGAATTGCAGGACCTCGGCCGGATTCGCCATTTCGCCCGAAGGCGAGCGCATGGAAAGCTTCCGCGGCGACGGATGCGAGCAATGCAACGGCACCGGCTACGTTGGCCGCATGGGCATCTTCGAACTGATGGAGTTGAACGAAGAGCTGCGCGGCCGCATCATGGCCAACGAGGACGCCGCCCAGCTTACGCTCGCCGCCCGCCGCTACGGAATGCGCAACTTGCGCGAAGATGGCTGGCGCAAGATCCACATGGGCCAAACCACCGTGCCGGAGCTGATGCGCGTGACCCAGGAGTTTTAATTGGCGACCTACTTTTTTCGCGCGGTGGCTATCGACGGCAAGGTCCGCACCGGACGCCTGACCGCGGACACCGACAAGATCGTCGCGCGGGAGCTCCGTAAGCAAGGTCTCACGCCGGTCTATGTCGGTTTTGCGCCGAGAAAATCGAGCGCACTCAAGCTGCCCGCCTTTAGCGGCCACCGCCGGCGCGACGTCCTGTTCTTCACCCAGGAGCTATCTACGCTGTTGAATGCGGGCGTGCCCCTCGATCGGGCGCTAGCCATTACCGGCGAGCTGACCGAACGGGCTTCTTTCCGCTACATCGTGCTCGACGTGCTGCGCGTGCTGAAGGGCGGCAAATCCCTGGCCGATAGTCTCGCGACGCATCCGGTATACTTCTCGGACCTGTTCGTGAACATGGTCCGCGCGGGCGAGGCGTCCGGTGCCCTGGCCGTGGTCTTCGAACGGCTGTCGGAATTTGAGCGCTCCCGCGACGATCTGCGCAACTACATCGTCTCGTCGATGATCTACCCGGCGCTGCTGTGCCTGGTGGGCCTGACCTCGGTGATTATCCTGCTGACCTTCGTGGTCCCGCGCTTCGCCTCGCTGTTTGAGGATTCCCACATGCAGATGCCGCTGCCCACCCAGATCATGCTCGAAGTCAGCAACTTCGTCAAAGCCTGGTGGTGGGTGGCCGCGCTGGTGGTCGCGGGCGTCGCGATTGGATGGCGCATGTACGTCAACACTCCCAAAGGCCGGCTGAACTGGGATGCCTGGCGCCTGAAGTTGCCCATGCTGGGCGACACGCTGCGCAAGTCCGAGACGGCGCGATTCGCGCGCGCCATGGGTACGCTGGTAGCGAACACCGTGCCGCTGGTGCAATCGATCGGCATCTCCGGTGCGATTCTGAACAACCGCTACATTGCCCGCGCGCTCGATGCCGTGTCGCAAGGCGTCAAGCGCGGCGAAGGCATCGCGGGACCGCTGGCCAAGTCGGGAGTTTTTCCGCCGCTGGCCGGCCATCTGTTGACCGTAGGCGAGGAGACCGGCCGGCTGGATGCGATGTTCAACCGTATGGCCGACATCTACGAGGAGGACACGCGCGTGTCCATCCGGCGCTTCACCGCGCTTTTCGAGCCGATCGTCATCCTGGTTATGGGCGTGATCGTCGGCGGGTTTATCCTGAGTATTCTGGTGGCCATCACCAGTATCAACGACGTATCCATATGAAGAAACGAAATCGACGAAGCCGGTCCCAGGCAGGCGTTACGCTCATCGAGATGATGGTCGTCGTGATCATCATCGCATTGTTCGCCGTGCTGGTGGGGCCGAATCTGTTCAAGCAGACGGACAAGGCGCGCGTTGCCGCGGCGCGCGTGCAGATCGAGAGTTTCGAGGCGGCCCTGGTGCAATATCACGCCGATAACGGGATCTTCCCCACTACCGAGCAGGGCCTGGAAGCCTTGCGTCCTTACCTGCGCAAAGATATTCCGCTCGATCCGTGGAAACGCCCCTACGTCTACAAGTATCCGGGCGATCACGGCGAAGAACCCGATATCATCTGCTACGGCGCCGATGGCCAGCCCGGCGGCGAAGGCACGAATGCGGATATCGCCAACTGGAAATAGGGCGCGTGGCATCACCCTGATGGAGTTGGTGGTCGTGCTGGCCATCATCTCCATCGTTGTGGCCGTTGCGTTGCCCAGCACACTCCACGGGCTGGAGAACATCCGGCTGGCTTCCGGCGCGCAGTCCGTGGCTGCCTTTATGACCTCCGCCCTAAATCGCGCGCAGCGCCACGAGCTGGCCCTCGAGCTATCCGTCTCCATCAAGGAGAACGCCATGATAGTGCGCTCCGCCGATTCCAGCTATGTTAAGAAACTCGTGCTGCCCCCGGGTATCCGCGTACAATCGGTGACTCCTGCGGTCGAGGAACCAGCGGATGCGCCGCGCCGGTTTCTGTTCCTGCCGGGTGGCGCGCCGCCGCGGGTGGGCATCCAAATCGCCGACAAGCGCGGTGCGTGGCGCACGGTGTGGCTCGACCCCATCACCGGCATCACGCGCATTGACCGGCCGGAGGGGCAATGAACCAGCGCGGCTTCACACTGCTCGAAACCCTGGTGGCAACGTTAATCATGGGCGTGGCGGTGGTCGGCCTGATGGCCGAGATCAACGCCTCCATGCGCAATGCCACGCGCGTCACTGACCGCGATCGCGCCGCGCTATTAGCGCGCTACAAGATGGACGAGTTGCTGGCCGAACCGAATTTCCCCGTCGGCACACTGGTGCGCGGCCCCCTCGACCCAGCTCTGACCGGAGGCGTAGGAGGGGGCTGGACCGCCCAACTAACCCGCTTCGACATGCCGCCCGTGCCCGCGGTGAAAGACCATGTGCTGGACCGCATGGATCTCGAGATCTGGTGGATGGATGGCAGCCAGCGCCGCACCTTTCGCATCGCCGCCTACCGCACGGATGTGCTACGTCCCGAGGACATGCCATGAGACGATCCGAAGCCGGACTGACATTGATCGAAATCCTGGTGGCGATGAGTCTGCTCAGCATGCTCTCCGTCGGCGTGCTGGCAGCCATCCGGTTGGGCCTCGATTCGGTGCATAACACCGACGGGCGTCTGATGGAAAACCGCCGGATCGCCGGTGCGCAGCGAGCGCTGGAGAACCAATTGGCGGGCTTCATGCCCTTGAAGGCCATCTGTTCCGGGGGAACGAACGGACCGCCCACCCCGTTTCCTTTCTTCGAGGGGCAGACGCAATCGATGCGCCTGATCTCTACGTATTCTTTGCAGGAAGCCTGGCGCGGACGTCCCTATGTCGATGAGTTCCAGGTCATCCCCGGCGCGGACGGCGCGGGCGTGCGGCTGATCGTGAATGAGATTCCGTTCACCAGCCCATTGATGGCGGGGCTGTCGTGCGAAGGCATGGCGCCCGATCCCGAGTCCGGCCAGAGCATGCCGCAGTTTGCGCCGATTCAAATCGGTGCGCAATCGTTCGTGCTGGCCGATAAGCTGGCCTGGTGCCACTTCTCTTATCTGGAACACGGCAAGCCGCCGGAAGACGACCACTGGCGCCCCAACTGGGTCCAGCCGCATTGGCCCATGGCGATCCGGGTGGAGATGGCGCCGCTCGACGACAATCGTGTTCGTCTGCGCCCGCTCACCATCACCTCCATGATCCGCGTCAACAGCCTGCCGGAGATGCGCTATGTCGACTAGCAGGCCCCGCAGCGGTGTCGCCCTGCTGGCTGTTCTCTGGCTTTCGGCCGCTCTGGCCACGATCGCGCTTTCACTCGCCGATACCGTGCGCGGCGAGGCCGAACGCAGCGCCACGGCGGTCGACAGCCTGCGCAGCAGCTATCTTGCCGAAGGCGCGGTCCGCCGCGCGGCGCTCTACATGGACTGGGCGCGCAAATATCCGAATAACCCCGCCTACAGACCGCCGGACCCGTACTTCACGTTTGACTTTCCGGAAGGCCAGGCCACTGTCGAAGTGATTCCCGAGACAGCCAAGTTCAACATCAACTACATTGGACCCGACGACTTAGTCCGGATCCTGATCTATCTGGGTGTGGAACCAGGCGCCGCTCAGGAAATTGCTGCGGCGATTGCAGACTGGCGTACACCGGCGCAGCCTGGATCCACTGCCTTCGATGCGTTCTATCAGACCTTGCAGCCCCCTTACCTGGCCTCGCACGCGCCATTCCAGGACATCGAGGAGTTACTCTCGGTAAAAGGTGTTACGCCGGAGCTTTTTTACGGCACATGGCAGAACGCGCCCGAAGGCTCGCCTCACTATCTGATGCCCAGCAACGGTCTGCGCGATTGCCTGTCAGTCTTTGGCACGGCGATCCGCTTCGACGTGAATTTCGCGGCGCCCGCCGTCCTGGCGGCGATCGGTGTTCCGCCCGAGGGCATCGATGCGATTGTCCGGCAGCGCAAGGTGCAACCCTTCCGTACCGCGGATGACCTGGCCCAATTTGCCCAAATCGCCGGCCCCGGATTTCCCCGGCTGCGCTTGGGCGGCAATACCATCTTCACGCTGCGTGCGACCGCCCGGGTGCGCCTCGGGAACGGCCAACTGTCAGATATGCGGCGCACTGTCGCCGCGCTGGTGAAGATGCGGCCGGGCACTGATGCACCCTACCACATCCTGCGTTGGTACGAGAGAGTCGTGCAATAATTCTACCGACCTAACGAAAACCTGGCACTCTACGTACATTTGGTTGTATACTGAACCAAATTCGCGGCTCTGGGTCTGACTGCCCGCCGCTTGGAGGAGTTATCAACTACATGCCAGGTTTCTGTCGCTCGAGGTGCACTCTACTATTCCTCAGTGTTCTCTTTCTAACGTCCGCTGTCCGTGCGGATGTGACTGGGTCGATCTTAGGCACCGTTCACGATAGCACCAACGCCGTAGTGGTGGGTGCTGGAGTGACTGCTACGAACGTGGCAACCAACTACAGCAAGTCAACTGTGACAGGTTCCGACGGGACTTATCGCATTCTGGCGCTACCCGCCGGTATCTATAGAGTCTCCGCCGTGGCCTCCGGCTTTGAACGCTTCACCACGACTGACATCGACCTGAAGGTGAATGACCAGTTGCGGATCGATGTGACCCTCCAGGTGGGCAGCCTGCAGAACCAGGTGTCTGTCGAAGCCAGCGCCGTACAGGTGGAGACTGAGAACACCCAGCTCGGCGACGTGATCGAGTCACAGAAGATGCTGTCACTCCCGCTCAACGGCCGCAGCTATCTGGATCTGCTGGGCCTGCAAGCCGGCGTCGTGCCGATCACCTCGGGCGTCGTGCCGGGTGACCGCCAAGTCTCCGGTATGTTCGCCAACCCGGGCAATGTCTCAGTGAATGGCCAGCGTGAGACCGCCAACGCCTTCCTGGTCAATGGCGGCGATGTGAGTGAGGGCCGCAACCTCGGCGCCGGAGTGATCCCCAACCTCGATTCCATCGCCGAGTTCCGGCTGATCACCAACAGCTTCGACGCCGAGTACGGCAAGTTCAGCGGCGCGGTAATGAATGCCATCACCAAATCGGGCACCAACGGATTCCATGGCGATGCATTCGAATTTCTGCGGAATGACACGATGGACGCCCGCAATTTCTTCGATCCGAGCAAGGCCGAGCTGCGGCGCAATCAGTTCGGCTACGCCATTGGCGGACCCTTCCTGAAGAACCGCCTGTTCTGGTTTACCGATTATCAGGGCACCCGCCAGGTGCAGGGCGCCAGCACCGGCATCGTGCAGTTACCGACGGCGGCCGAGCGCGCCGGCCAGTTCGATCCATCGTTATTCCAGGATGCCAATGGAAATCCAATGACGGTGACCGGCAACTACTGGGCGCAAACTCTGACTCAGCGGCTCGGTTACGGAGTGCAAAACGGGGAGCCGTATAGTTTCCAGGGTTGCACACTCACTTCGGATTGCGTTTTCCCCGGCGGCACGATTCCACAGCGCGCGTTCGCCGCGCCTGCCGTCGGCATCATGCCGTACATTCCGCTGCCGAATCTCGATGCGGCGACCGGCCTATACTCCGACGACAGCCAGCGGAACACGGTCCGGGACGATAAAATGGGCCAACGCGTCGATTTCGTGAACCAGAAAACCGGTAATTGGTCGTTCTATTATCATTACGACGATTCGACCGTTTTTAATGCTCTAGCCGCCGCCAGCGTTCCTGGTTTTCCGAGCGTGACGCCGACTCGCGCTCAAGAAGGCGTGATGAGTAACACCAAGACCTTGGGCCCGACCGCGGTCAATGAATTCCGGCTGAGTTTCTTCCGTACCGCAACCGACACCAACAAGCCGGAAGGCAGTTTCGCCGACTTGTCGAAACTTGGCTTTGTAACGGGCCTGGGGACCCTGGGAATCATCCCTTCCGGGCCGGCCAACTTTCCTCAAACTGTTCCGCCTATCTATTTCAATGACTTCTCCATTGGTGTGAATACTCTAACTACCAAGCAGCCGGATAATACCTGGCAGGTTTCTGACAGTTTTTCGAAAGTCCTCGGTGTCCACACCATGAAGTTCGGCGGCGAGTTCCGCTATCTGCAAGTCAACGAGCGCAACACTTGTGCTCCCAATGGCGACTTTACTTTCAACGGCAGTGAAACCGGCAGCGACTTTGCCGACTTCCTGCTGGGTGCGCCGGTGAGTTATAACCAGTGCAGCCAGCAGTTCCTGGATTCGCGTTCCCGTTACGGCGGTGTTTACTTCCAGGATACCTGGAAAGTGAGACCTAATCTGACGCTGAACTTGGGCCTGCGCTGGGAAGTGAGCATGCCCTGGTATGATACGCAGGGCAAAATCGAAACGATCGTGCCTGGTGAGCAATCCACGCAATTCCCGACGGCGCCGGTGGGCTGGGTGGTGCCGGGCGATCCGGGCATTCCCAGCACGCTCGCTCCAACCCGCTACAACAATTTCGGACCGCGCGCGGGCATCGCTTATTCGCCGGGCTTCACCGATGGCCCCCTGAAAAAGATTTTCGGCGGCCCGGGTAAGACCAGTATCCGCGCGGCCTACGGTATTTACTACACCTCCATCGAGGACCTCAACCTCTTTTACGAAGTGGGCGACGCTCCTTTCGGTTTGTACTGGGTCAGCCCGCAGCCGACCATGTTTGCCGAGCCGTTTCAGACGCGCGCCGACGGCAGCTCCCAGACCCAGCGGTTCCCGTTTACATTCCCGACTCCCGGCAGTCCCGCAAACGCAACGCTGGATTATTCGACTTACCTGCCCATCTCTTACTCGCCCGGCTATAGCATCCACAACCGGCTGCCTTACGCGGAACACTATAACTTCTCGATCCAACGCGAGCTGTCGACCTCGACGGTCATGACTCTGGCGTTTGTCGGTACCCAGGGCCACCGCCTGATTTCGCAGTACGATGCGAATCCGGGTAACACCGCGTTCTGCATGCAGCTCAATGCAGAGGGAGCCGTGGATCTAAGTACGGGCGCGTCCAATCCTGCCTGCGGTCCATACGGCGAGCAGGATACTTACCAGCTTCCGAATGGGACTTTGGTCTATGGAACCCGGACTAACCTGGGCTCCGCTTTTGGCGCGGGCAACACCTTCACGGCTAACATCGCGAACTCGAATTACAACGCCTTCGAGGCCACCGTTGAACGTAAAGCCTCCGATGTTACTTTCCTCGTAGCTTATACCTTCGCCAAGGCTATTGACGATTCCTCCGGTTTCGGCGAATGGGTCAACTTCACCAACTACCGGCTCACGCGCTCGCTATCGACTTTCAATATGACCAATAACTTCGTGGCGAGTTATAACTGGGCCGTGCCGTTCGACCGGGCATTTCCCAACGCGCCCAAACGGTTGACGCAGGGATGGAATTTGAGCGGCATCACACGCTTTGCCACCGGCCTCCCGGTGCAGATCAGCCAGAGCTCCGGCGATTATTCTCTCACGGGCAGCCCCTCTACCGACGTGCCGGACGTGATCGCCCCGGTCGTCATTCAGAATGCGCGTAACTCCGGACCGACTGGCCCCAACACGTACTTCCTGCCGACCTCGTTCACCTCCGGGCCGCTCGGAACTTTCGGCGATTCCAACCGCAGCTTCTTCTCCGGACCGGGAATCGTCAACACGGATTTCGCGATGAGTAAGACCATCCTGATTCACGAATCGATGTCCTTCATGATCAGGGGTGAGTTCTTCAATATTTTCAATCACACGCAGTTCAACAATCCGGTGGGCAACTTCTCGAGCAGCCAGTTCGGCGAGGTCACCAGCGCCCGCGATCCGCGCATCGGACAAGTGAGCGCGAAGTTCTTCTGGTAGTGTGGACGGCGGTCTATCTGCTGCTCTTCCTGGCTGCGCCCGGCGGCCAGGCGGAGCAGTATCGCCAAGCGGCTCTCGATTTCAGCCATCAGCACGATTGGAATCAGGCCATCGAGAATTACCGGAAAGCGCTGGCGCTCGAGCCCGCTGATCCGGCCACTCATTACAACCTGGCGCTGGCTCTGAAGTATGCGGGCGATGCGCAGGCAGCCGCCGCGGAGTTTCGGGCCGCGCTGGCCATAAAGCCCGATTGGGCGGAAGCGCACCAGGCCCTCGCCCGCATCTACCTGGAACAGAGCAATCCGGCCCGCGCGGCGGATGAGTTGCGAAAGGCCATTGCCACGAAGCCTTCCGGCGAGCTGCACTTCGAACTAGGGCTGGCTGAGGGGCAACTTGGCGATCTCGCCCAGGCCGCCGCGGAATTCCGCGAGGCCGTCAAGCGGAATCCCCGATATGCCGTCGCTTACGACCGGCTGGGTGTCACGCTGCGGCGCCAGGATGATCCCGCGGGCGCTTTGTCGGCATTCCGCAAAGCCGTGGAGGCGGATCCGAAAGACGCCGACGCGCAGTACGACCTCGGCCTGCAGCTCAAGGCCGCGGGCGATCTGGCGGGCGCCATCGCCGCGTTCCAGCGCGCCATCGCGCTGCGGCCAGACTTTGAAAAGGCTCGTTACAATCTCGGAATCGCACTGCGCGCACAAGGGCAGACCGGCGCGGCAGAACGCGAACTCACTGAACTGAAAGCCCTGCACGAACAGCGCACGCGCCTGGCGGAATCCAAGAGTTTGATCCTGCAAGGCGTCGACGCTCTGAAACAACAGAAGCTCGACGCCGCCGCCGCGCTGTTTCAAAAATCAATCGATGCCAGCCCCGAACTTCCGGTCGGTTATTATTATCTCGGCGTCACTATGGCGCGCGCGGGGCAGGACGGCCGCGCTCTCGCGGCATACGAGAAGGCGCTCGCAATCAAGCCGGACTACGCGCAGGCGCATTCCAGCCTCGGCCTGCTCTATTGGCGCGCGAACGAGCATGCCCGCGCGCTCGACGAGTTTCAGCAAGCTGTCACCCTCGATCCCGACTTGTCCGAAGCGCACTACAATTTCGGACTGGCGCTCTACCAGTCGAACCGCCTCGATGAAGCCCAGCGCGAGTTCACCGAGGCCATCAGCCTCGACCCCACGTACACGGACGCGCGCATTCAACTAGCCCTGCTGCTGAGCCAGCGCGGCGACCCGGGCGGCGCGGCAAATGTCTACCGCGAAATCCTGCGCCGCAATCCGGATCTCGCCGAAGTCCACAACAATCTGGGCCTGGTGCTGATGCAAGCCGGTGACGCCGGCGCGCCGGCGGAATTTCGCGAAGCCATCCGCCTTCAACCTGGCTATGCGCAAGCGCATTACAACTTGGCCATCGCGCTCCACCGCGAAGGCAAGAACGACGAAGCGCGCGCGGAACTCGAAAAGGCCTACGCCCTCGCGCCTGAGCTGCGCAATGCACCACTAGCGCATTGACCGCTGGTACAATCGCCTTCGATGAGACGAACCCTGATTCCGGCGCTAGCCTGCGCCGCGGCGCTCTGCGGGGCGCCAATCGACAAGAAGGACGTCGAATACGCGCGGCCGGATGGCAAACCGCTGCTGCTCGACCTGCACGTTCCCGACGGCGCGGGACCCTTTCCGGCAGCGATTCTGATTCATGGCGGAGGCTTCGATGGCGGCAGCAAGAGCACCAACGTCCGCCCGCTATTCGATCCGCTGACGGCTGCGGGCTTTGCCTGGTTCAGCATCGACTACCGCCTGGCGCCCGCCGTCCATTTTCCCGAGGCGATGAGCGATATCTACGCGTCTATCCGCTGGGTGAAAGCCCATGCGGCGGAGTATCACGTGGATGTTTCGAAGATCGCGCTCATCGGCGAATCCGCGGGCGGCTTCTTCGTGAATTATGCCGGCACGCACGAGGCGCGTGGCACAAACGTAGCCGCCGTCGTGGACTTCTATGGTCCAACCGAATACGGACAGCAGGCGCTCGAACGGCGTGATCATCCCGAGCGCTTCAACGTGGCAACGCTCAACCGGCACGCCGCGAACGGCGGCGGCATCCATTTCTTCGGCGTCGGCCAGTTGGACCGCGCCGGCCTCGCCAAGCTGCACAAAATGTCGCCGCTCGCCGCCGTACACAAAGGCATGCCGCCGTTCCTTTGTATTCACGGCACCAAGGACGATCAGGTCAGTTTCACGCAGACTACGGAGTTTTGCGACGCCATACATCGTGTGGGCGTGGTGTGCGATCTGATCACCATTGAAGGCGGCGGCCATGGCATGAGCGGCTGGCGCGCGCCTGAAATGCAGCATTGGAAGCCTGATATGATCGCGTGGCTGCGCCACACCATGCATGTGCAATAAGCTGATCCTATGAAGCTTCTCATCTGGGCGATCCTGGCCGCATTGCCCGCGGCCGCGCAAGTCCAAATCGCGCAGCATGGCATCGAATACATCTCGGTCGACATCAACGGCAAGCCGTTCACGCGATTCTATATCGGGCCGGAGACCAACAAGCCTTACTTGCATCCGCTGCGTTCGGCCAGCGGCAAGATCGTCACGCGCGGCTACCCCATGGAGGATCTGCCCGGTGAGTCGCACGACCACCCGCATCATCGCGGCCTGTGGTTCTCGCACGGCGACGTCAATGGTTTCGATTTCTGGGGCAACGAGCAGCGCGGCGGCAAGTTCGGGCGCATTGTGCTCGAAAAGGTCAACAGCCTGACCAGCGGCAAGAAGTCCGGCACCATCGACGCTACCTTCGACTGGCGCGACCCCAGCGGCCAGACGCTCCTCACCGAAGACCGCCGCATGACTTTCTACAGCCAGCCGAAGCTTCGCACCATTGATTTCGACATCACGCTAACGGCTCGCGAAAACGTGAAATTTGGCGACACCAAGGAAGGCACGTTTGCCATCCGCGTCGTCTCCGGACTCGAATCGCCGCATGCCGGCGCGCCCGTTGATCCTCCTCGCACCGGCCACATCGTCGATTCGAAGGGCCGCCAGGGTGAAAAGGAGATCTGGGGCAAGCGCGCCGATTGGGTGGACTATTACGGTACTGTCGAAGGTGAGCCACTGGGCATCGCAATTTTCGACAATCCTGGCAACCCACGCCATCCCACCTGGTGGCATGCGCGCGGCTATGGCCTGTTTGCCGCGAACATCTTCGGCCTCCACGATTTTGAAAACGACAAGACCAAAGACGGCAGTCTGACGCTCGCCCTGGGCGGAACGCTACGGTTTCGCTATCGCGTGGTGATCCATCCCGGCGATTTTCGTGATGCACATATTGCACATCTTTACGAAGAGTACGCAGGCGGCCGGTAGATTTCGCGGACCATCGGTACGATCGCATCCGGAACCAGGTGCTCCCAACGTTCACCCGATGCAATGCGACGCCGAACTTCGCTAGCCGAAATACCGTCCACGTCGGCAGTCATCGGCAATTTCCGAATGCGGTGAGCCAGGCGCGGGGGTGGCTGAAAGTCGCCCTGGCGGGAGGCTACGAGCAGGCTGAATTCGACCAGCATTCGGGCGATGGCGTTCGGATCTCCGTAATCCCAACTCACCACCCGCTCGGCGGCATCTCGCCCGCAGATAAAACTAAGAGAAATGCCTGGACCATATGCGGCATGGCACTCGCATGCGATGTCCGTGAACATGCCGCCGTCGCTCGTCGCCGCTCTGAGACGCGGGTGTCGCTCTATCGACGCGCACAGCATGGCCGCGCGCTGGGTGAAAGTCGCCCCGTGGTAATCCTTGTGGGGGAAAGTACGCGGCAGCACCAGCGCTACTTCATCCACCTCAACGAGCGCGGCCTCGGCAAGAGCCAGATGAGCTTTGGTGGGAGGGTTAAAACTGCCGGGTAGTACGCCTAGCCTCTTAGGCTTACCACCCGGCCGAAACAAGAACTCCATGCAAGGGGATTTCTAGAGACGAGTCAATGTGGCAACACCTGCGTGCATTCGCTCACAAAAACACACAGGGCGCGGAGAGCCCGCGTCCTGTGTATAATCCAGCCGCTTAGGCGGCTGCCAGCAAATCGTCGATCGACTCGGCAGCGGCAAACTCATGGCGATCCGCAGCTTCCTGGCACTTGATGCAAAAGGCCGCCCACGGCACCGCTTCCAGCCGCTTGGGCTTGATATCTTCCTCGCAATGCATGCAAACCCCATAGCTGCCATCGTTTATGCGGAAAAGCGCCGCTCTGACGTTGCGCAGCAAGTTCGCCTCGCGATCCAGGTTTCGGATGGCAAGTTCCCTCTCTCCAGCGAGTTGCACTTCGTCCAGGGCGTCCGGGGTCTTCTCGATCAGGATCTCGTCGCGATTGCGGAGTCCACCCGAGAGCTCATTCATCTTGGCTTCCAGGATCGCTTTGTATTTGTCGAGGTCTGTTCTGTTCATTGTCTGTCTCCTATCTTTTAACTTGTTTTGTCGTTCTGTTCGCTCGCCTGTCAGAGAATAGACGAAATTTCACTGCAAAAGTTTCAGAAAATCTCAGCGTGCTTTGCTCAACAACCGCTTTAACACCCTAGCACGTCGCCTGACGGGAAACTACTTTAGCAATCTCCGTGCCAAATTGCAAAGCAACTTGATCCGACCCTGTACTATATCGGAAGTTAGAGCACAAGTGCTGTGCTTCCCGCTCTTTAAGACCAGACGCCCTATCGCCGGAATAGTTTCTAATGGAAATCGATGAGCGGTTCTAGGACTGGCTGTTTCAGATTTGATCAATCCGGCGTCATTTACGTACGACGCCGTTCTTGGCCGCTTTGTGGAGTCCGATGCCGCCCAGGATGAAACCATGCGCCTGGATGGAGTCGTATCCGAACTGCCGCAGCCGTTCAGCGAAGTCCCGCATCGAGACAAACGACCGAAGCGAGTCCGGAATGTAGGTATAAATGCGCGGGCGGCCGTGCAGCAGGAATCCCCAAAATGCTCCCTGCGCATACAGATAGCCGATATAGAGCTGGCGGAAGACGAGGTTGGCTGGCTGGAAGAAGTCCAGCGTCACCAGCAGCCCGCCCGGCCGGGTTACCCGTCCAATCTCCTTCAGCGCCGCGTTCAGATCGGGGAAGTTGCGCAGTCCGTAGCCGATGAACACGCAATCAAAAGTGCCGTCAGGAAAAGGTAGCCGGGTAGCGTCGCCGCACACCGGACGAGCAATGCCGCGGGCGCGCGCCAGCCGCAGCATCCGCTCGGTCAGGTCTACGGCCACGGTCCTGGCCTGCGGCCGCCGCTTCGTCACCAGCCGGGAAAAATCGCCGGTGCCGGATGCCAGATCCAGTACCACCGCGCGCTCCGGCAGCGACGCCATTTCGACACCCCGCCGCTTCCAGCGCATATCCATCCCGTAGGAGAACATCCGGGTGATGAAGTCGTAACGCGGCGCGATGGTGCTGAACATGGCGCGCATCAGGCGCATGTCCTGTTTTTCGGCGGGGATGGACATTAGCAGCCGAATTGTAGCACGCCAGCTTACCGGGAATGCCAGAAGACGGAGAACCGCCCGCGGGGCATCTCAAGCAGATCTGCGCCGTCCGGCGGCACCACGCGGTGATCGCCGGCCGATGCGAGATTTGGATAAGCGGTGATCAGCACGAGTTGCCCGTCGCCGGAGTGTTCGAGGACTAGCGTGACGAACTCTGTGGCCCCTGCGGTCCACGTGACTCCGTGGCTGCCCGCTGCCCGGTTCACGCCGCCGCCGATCCTTGCTCCGGATCGGGAGTGAAGTACGGCCCGCTTGCCAAGCCGCAGGTGCTGCAGACGCAAAACAGCTTCCGCACCTGCCTGGGTGTTCAGCGCGGCAGCAACCGCGCCAGCCGCTTCTTGCTCGGAGCGAAACATCGTATGCCGTGCGCGCGCGGCGTACTTGGTGTCCGCCAGATGAAAATCGCGGCTGCGCGCCGGCGAGGTGACCGACACGTGCGGACCGGGATGCCCGCCAGTATAGCCGCGGCTCAAGTCCGAATAGCGGATCAGCGCCATCGCGTCGCCCGCGTCAAACTCGCGCCGGGCAATGCGCTCCGCCACCAGGTAAAGGTAAGGGTGCGCGCCGATTGCCGCTTCCAGTCCGGGCATACCGTCGCCTTACGGGGCAAACGCGAGGACGTTGCCGCCGGCCGCCACCGCGATATATTGCTTCCCTTGGGCCGTGTAGGTCATGGGCGACGCCTTCCACGGCGTGTTGAGCTCGATGTGCCAGAGCGGCGCGGTTAAGACGCTATTATTTATCTGCATTTATTTGCTCCCTATAAACATCAAGGCCTATCCCAAGGGCCCGAGATTGCCGTCGGATAAATCTACCACAATTGGCAGGATCGAATCTTGCGAAATTGTTTGCCGCATTTGGGTGCATAATGTGATATGCCTCAGTCTGGCGGCACGAACCGGGTACGCGTTTTTGTTTCTTATGCCTGGGAAGACGAAGCCTACCGCGAGTTGGTCAAGCGTCTCGCGGCCCGATTGCGGGAGGATGGCATTGATGCACGTCTAGATGCGTGGCACTTGGAAGGCCTCAGCATTCCAGAATTCATGGCACGCGAGGTACGGAATGCGGATCGTATGCTGGTACTTTGTTCGCCGGGTTACCGTCGCAAGGTTCATGCAATGGAAGACGGAGAACAAGTCACTGGTGTCGGCTGGGAGCACCTACTTCTTACCTCGGCGTTATGGTCTAATAACAAGGACCGCAAACAGCTGGACGTTGTACTCTTTAGCGGAATCTGGTCTGAATCTGTGCCATCGTTTTTGTCCGGCATGCCCTATATCGATCTAACAAATGAGAGCACGTTCGAAGCGCAATATCGAAAGCTTCTTCAGCGTTTGCATGGACGAACCGAGACTGCACCCGAGGTCCGACAGGCGCCGGCCGATCTGGACCCCCTGCCTGTTCAGCCACTGCGGCGGAGGAACGTCCAGCCAGCTAACTACAAGACTCCCCCTGATCTACGCATCGACCTGTCGGCCCCGTACTCCGCCCAGTTCGATACGAGCCGTGGCAGATTCGGATTCAGCCTCCACGCGCGGGAAGTGCCGCGGCTGGTTAACAACTTTGTTTTCCTAGCTCTAGAGAGGTTCTATGATGACACTGTATTCCATCGGGTCGTCAGTAATTTCGTTGTTCAGGGCGGGGACCCCGTAGGCACCGGGGAAGGGGGTCCTGGCTATTTTTTGCCCGATGATTTCCAGGGCGGCCCACATGTCGCCGGGGTACTCTCGATGTCTAATGCGGGTCCAAATACTAACGGAAGCCAGTTCTTTATCACGTTGGCTAACGCACCTTGGCTGGACAGCCTGTATTCGCGGTTCGGCATTCTCGAATCGGGCTGGGACAACATCCGCGCAATCGTTCACGGAGACATTCTACGGTCAGTCCGCATCTTCGAGGGCAGGAGCGAGGTCAGAAGCTGGAGTGATATCGTGCGCCATTGGGAGATCGTCCAGGAGGAGGCAAGGAAACGGGTCAAGGAGGCAAAGGAGGGTAGCAAATGAGCACTCCAGTGAGCGCAATTGAGGCGCGTCTGCCTTCCCGGATTCTCAACTTTTTCGCGAAGGACGAACTAACGGCAACCCAAGAAGCTGTAATACGTGAACATGTCGCGAATGGCTTGCTTGAGGCCCAATACATTCAGTCTGTTGGGATGGCCGAACCCGTCCCGCTGCTCAAAATGTATCAATCCACGCGCTTGAAGAGTGGGCCCGAGCCGAATGTGGCATTAATGATTGAGAGCGCCCGCAATGCCGTGGTCTCTGCAGGGCCTGGCCAAGGCAAAACGACGCTACTCAAACACCAACTCCTAGCCCGGATTGACGATGCCAAGTATATACCTCTTCTCTTCACGCTTCGTACTCACGGAGTATTGGAGTGGTTATGTGATCTCATAGATATTCTTGACGCGCGGCGACGCTTTCATCGTGTGCCACATTGTGCAGACAGTCTCCTTCTTCTGGTCGACGGTTACGACGAAGTGACTGACGAGCAACGGCGCATCGTGTCGCGCCGACTAGCCCGTTTCGCCAGCTTGAATGCTGGGTTCTTCATCCTGACTTGCCGCACTGGGTATAGCGCTACCGACGTCGCCGCGTGCGTGTATGAGGTGGCTGAGTTCGATCGGACCGATGCGATTGCCTTCGTAGATGCCTTCGCCCAAGCGATGCGAATCAGCCTTAGCGGCGCCACTCTTATTTCAGAGCTGGAAGAACGAAAGCTCGCGTACATCCTGTCCCACCCACTAATGCTAACCTTGGCTTGCGTGATCAAGACCCGCTGGAGGCCGGACCTACCGCATAACGCTGTGGAATTGATGCGACAGGCGGTTGAGACGCTCGCCTATCGGTGGGACGAGGGTAAAGGTGTGGCCAGGGCAAGCCGACTTGGCCTTTACTCGATCCAGATGCTTGACTGCATTACGCGACTCGCATACGAGATGAAGGCTCTCAAGGTCCGAACAAGCGAAGTTATCGAGATCATTGGGCGGTACCTCTCTTTGATTCGCCGTCCTGAGATTCTGCCAGGGCGTGTTCTGGACGAGATCAGGGCCTTCTATGGTCTCCTATTCGCGACGCCCGACGGGTACTGCCAGTTTGTGCACAAGACGGTCCAAGACTACTTAGCGGCTCGATATAAGGTCGAGAAGGGGCTATTTCAACCAGCCAGGGTGCAAGTGTGGGACCTACACGCTGCGTATTGCGCATGCCTGTCCCACGACGCTACGCAGTCGCTGTGCATCGCTTTGCGAAATTCCAGATCGACGGACACCATTCGGGAATGCCTAATAAATAATGCCTTTTTCGATCCACAGGTCGTAAGTTCCGCGGTGTTCGACCATTTTGACACATTTCGGGACAACTTCACGCTCGTAAAGAGCGGGACACCCGCGACCTATAATATAAGTTCGAGGAGTGATTTTATGGGTCTAGCCGACGAAGTGTTTCTGGCGGCAGTGATGGCTAGAGGGCAGACCGCGAGGCTGATCACAGCGACCTCGGCCGTGCTGGGCCTGTGTGCTTCGGAGTACGTGTTACGGCGCCTTCCGTTCAGCGAGGCCGACGTTCATTTGCTTCAGCAAGTATTTGGGTCGACAAACGTTACTCTTCAGGTCTGGCGCGCTGGAAAAGAACACCGGTTCGACTTGGTTGAGGCACTAACGGCCACGCATGCCTAAATGATCCTCACGGGCTGGAGCGCCTCGGCCTGGGACGATCGCGACCGTTAATCATCAGTTACTCCGCGGCCTGCGGAAAGCAAGGAGGCACGGGTTGCGCTCCGATGGCCGGGCACTCCTATATCCCTACAAACCAAACGCCACGATGTTGCCGCCGGCCGCCACTGCGATATATTGCTTCCCTTGGGCCGTGTAGGTCATGGGCGACGCCTTCCACGGCGTGTTGAGCTCGATGTGCCAGAGCGGCGCGCCAGTCGCGGCATTCACGGCGGCAAACGCGCCGGTGCTATCGCAATAGAACAGCAACCCGGTCTTGGTGGCCAGGATGCCGCCCCAGCTTTCCTCTTCGCCAGATTGCGGAATCTCCCAAACGATCTTGCCGGTATCGATATTGATAGCGCGCAGGAATTGCTGCGGCGCCTCGCCCGCCGCTTCCCGTGCGCCGCCGCCGTAGAGCGATTCGCCCGCTTTCCACACCGCCTCGGACCTCGAGAAAACGTTACACTTCTCGAGCGCCATCAAATAGAACAGGCGCTTCGAAGCATCGAACGCCGTAGACATCCAGTTGGTGGCGCCGTCCATCGAAGGACACGCGCGCGCGCCGGCCGGCGTTGGCTCGCTGCCCGGCAGCAGAATCGGACGGCCGTCTTTGCCGATGCCACTCGCCCACGTCAGCTTGTGGACAAACGGCGATGCGCCCAGAAACTCGCCGTTGGTGCGGTCGAGGATGTAGAAGAAGCCGTTGCGGTCCCCGTGCAGCAGTAGCTTGCGATCGCGGCCGCCGTACGGTGCATCCACCAGCATGGGTGTTTCGGTGGCATCCCAATCGTGCAGGTCGTGCGGCGTGAATTGGTAGTGCCACTTCAGCTTGCCGGTTTTCGGATCGAGCGCCAGCACGGAGTCGGTGTACAGATTATCGCCGCGGCGCTCCTCACCGTTGAAATCCGGGCAAGGATTGCCGATGGGCCAGAACAGCGTGTCCGTCTCCGTGTCGTACGTGCCCGTGAGCCACGTGGAGCCGCACCCGTGCTCGATGGCCTTGCCTCGCCAGGTAGCCGCCGCCGGATCGTCCGGCGCAGGAATCGACCAGAAGCGCCACAGCCGTTTGCCGGTTTCGGCGCTGTACGCCGAGACAAATCCGCGGATGCCCTCATCGCCGCCTGACGTGCCGGAAATGACCATATCCTTCACCACCAGCGGCGCTGACGTTGCGCCGTAGTTCTGATTCGAATCGGCCATCTGGATGTCCCACAGCAGCGCGCCCGTGAGGCGGTGCAGCGCCAGCAGGTGAGCATTATCCGTGACCATGAAGACGCGGTCGCCCAACAGCGCCACGCCGCGGTTGATGCCGCCCGAGGCGTCGCCCGACAAGCCCGTGCTGCGCGGCCGTTCGTAATGCCAGATCTCGCGGCCGGTGGCGGCGTCCAGCGCCCAGGCGGCATTCACGTTGGTCACGTACATCACCCCGTTCGCCACAATCGGCGTCACTTCCAGATGACGCGCGCCGGGGATTGAAAACATCCAGCGCGGCGCGAGTTGCGCTACGTTTGCGGGCGTGATCTGGTCCAGTTCGGTGAAGCGATTGCCGGTGAGTTGGCCGTGATAAGTGGGCCATTCACCCGGCGCCGGATAAGCCACGTTTTCCCACGTGACAGCGCCGGGAAAGTTCGCCGTCTTGCGCCCTTCCACCTCCACGGTCGGCGACGCCAGAAACGCCAGCAGATCCTGTAAATCCTCAGGGCTGGCTTTGAGCGCGGGCATGTACGAGGCTTTCTCCCGTTCGACCGCCAGCACGTCCGCGCGCTGCAGCAGGTGGAATTGCCCATCGAAGCCCTGCACCTGCAAATCATACAGGCTCTCGTTGCGCAGGAAGCCGTGGATCGGCGCGCCCGACCGCACGCGCACGGTCGCCACCTGATAGCCCGGCGCGCGCCGCGATTCCGGTTTCAGCAGCGCCTGCTCCAGTTCCGGAAGGGTCAGCTCCGCACCCGCGTTGGTGAGGTCCGGGCCCCTGATATCGCCGCGTCCGCCCATCATGTGGCACTGCGCGCAGCCTCCCGCGCCGAAGAAGAATTTCTCGCCCGCCTTGGCGTCGCCCGGCAGCAGGCTCTCACGCGCCGGTACCACGCGCGAGCGTACAAAGACCGCCAGCTCGGCCATCTCGCCATCCGGCAGGATGAACGACGGCATACCGGCTTCGGGAATGCCGTCATGAATCAGCGCGCGCACAGCCTCATCGGAGCGCAGCCGATGCCGGTCGATGCTGCCGATCGCGGGCGCCCGCTCGCCGCCCATTCCATCCGCGCCATGACAGCCGCCGCATCGCACCTCGAAGCGCTCCCGTCCCGCCGCGATGGTGTCCGCGCCGGCGGTGAATTCGATCGTGCCGAAGTTTTCCGGTACGTGATTCGGATCGCGGTTCACCACGCAGGTCGGCTGCCAACACATAAAGTGGCGCACGGGATCGGCGCCCAGTCCGTCGATGCGATATAGGTTGGCGCGCCACTTCGTGCCGGGCTTCACCGGCGCGCTGCTCACGGCGCTCAGCGGAATGCGCGCGGCGGCGTACCAGATATGCGCGGTTTCATCGATGTGCGCGGCGGTCGTCCAACCGCTGCGCCAGGATTGATCGTAGCTCTGACGATCGAGATCGATGGCCAGGTCGATCCAATCGCCCGTGGGCGCGATCTCAAATTCGCGATAGTGCCGGATGTTGGTCCAGTCGTCTCCCAGGAACATCTCCACCACATCGCGATCCCATAGCTTGTTACGCGGTCCGCCACCCTGCGCGGGCAGCCACAAGTTCAGTTCCTTGTACGGGCAGCGGAATAGCAGGAAGAGATGTTGGTTGGTCCAGAAGGCGCGCACTTCGCTGCGCAGCGCGGGATAGTCGAGCTCTTTGCTGCAATCCTTCGAAATCACCGCGACCGCGGCGTTGCGCCAGATAAGCGATGCCGGATCTGCCGTAATGGCCGGATCGCCTGCCGCGTGCGGCACCTGGAAGCTCGCGGTCGGCCGGTCCACAGTACAGTTTTCCTGCGCGAAGGCCGCGCCTGCGGCCAGCACGAACAGAATGGCCGTGCGCATCAGGACACCGCCGGATGGACCCACGGTGCGCGATACGGCCGCGCCAGCAGCCGGTTGGCCTCGTCATCGCCCGCGATCTGCTGAGCCGCGGGGTCCCACGTCAGGCTGCGGCCCAGCTTCATCGACAGGTTGGCCAGGATGCAGCTCGCCGTCGAGATGTAGCCTTCCTCGATATCCGCCACAGGCTTCGACCGCGTGTCGATGGCCGCCAGGAAGTTCATCATGTGATGGCGAATGGCCGGCGCCACGTGGCGTTCCAGATCCTTCTCGGTCTTATCGATGGGGTACTGTTCGAATTCGTAGGTGACGTCGCGATGGATAGCGCCCTTGCCGCCCTCGGGGATGAAATCGTAACTGTAGACGCTCACCTTCAGCGTGCCTTTGTCGCCGTAGAAAATGGCGCTCCAGCCGTAGCTGGGATTGGGATCCGGGGATGATCCCCAGGTGCGGTGCGTCCAGACGATCTTCACGTCGTCATAATCGAAGGCGGCGGTCTGCGTGTCGGAGATGTTGGCCTTCGATTCCTTGTCGACCAGGATGCCGCCTTCCGACGACACGCGCTTTGGCCAGCCCAGCCCCATCATCCAGCGCACCATGTCGAACATGTGGATGCACATGTCGCCGATGATGCCGTTGCCGTATTCCATGAACGCGCGCCAGCCGCGCGGGTGCACCCAACGATTGAAGGGACGCATGGGCGCTGGGCCGGTCCACATCTCGTAATCGAGATAGGGCGGGGGAGCGATATCCGGCGGATTCCCGCTCGCGCGCATGTGGTAGTAGCAGCAGATTTCGACCAGGCCGATCTTGCCGAGTTTGCCTTCTTTGATGAAGCGGTCGCGCGCCTCGACAATGTGCGGCGTGCTGCGCCGCTGCGTGCCCACCTGCACGACGCGCTTGTGCTTGCGCGCGGCGGCCAGCATGGCCTGGCCTTCGCGGATATCCACACTGATGGGCTTCTGCACCCAGACATCGGCGCCCGATTCGACCGCCGCAATCATGGCGAGTGCGTGCCAATGATCGGGCGTATCCACCAGCACGATGTCGAGGTCCTTTTCCTTGAGCATCTCGCGATAGTCGCTGTACGTGCGCGGACGCTTCCCCGATTTCTGGCGCGTGGCGGTCATATCTGCGGCGTTCGCGAGCATGTGCTGATCCACGTCGCACATCGACACCACCTCGACCGGCGCCACCTGAATGAGGCGGAACAGATCGGTCTTGCCATACCACCCAGGGCCGATGATCCCGACGCGGCGGGGTTTGTCGTCGGCATAGGCTGCGGAGAGTGCCAGACCCGCGGCGCCGGCGTAGAGAAATTCGCGGCGATTCATAAGGAAGAGTATACGACGCCGCGCCGGCGTTCAATTGTCGAGAAGCATTTCGAGGAAGACGTTCGCGCGCGTATAGGGAGAAGGCGTGATGCGTTCGGGCGGCAGATGGCGGAAGCCGATCGACTCGTAGAGGTGAATGGCGGGTCCGAGCGCGCGATTGGTCTCGATGTAGAGCCGGCGCGCGCCCATTGCGCGGGCTTCCGCAACGATCCTTTCGAGCAGTCGGCGGCCAATGCCCGCGCCGCGCAATTGCCCGGTCACGCCCATCTTGGCCACTTCGAATTCCTGCGGCGCGATGGGCACCAGCGCGCAACAGCCCACCGCCTGGCCTTCGAGCGTGGCCAGAAAGATGCGGCCGCCACGGTCCAGGATCTTGTGCTGCGGATCCTCCAGGTATGCCAGGTCCAGCGGCTCCAAGGTGGAGAAGAATTGCGTGATCCACTCTTCGTTGAGACGGTAGAAAGCCGCCTCGTCGCCCGCCTGAAATTCGCGAATGCTGAGGCTGTGCTCGGGCTGGGTCATGGGTGTCCTCCGGGAGTCATCTCGTAGAGTACGGCATCGGATTCGGCCACCAGCAGCCCCGCCGCATTGCCGATGCGCACCTCCGCTTTCGCATCGTACAGCCGGCGCCGTTGCCGCACCACCCACGCGCGCACGTAGAGCCGCGTGCCGGTGCCCACCGGTTTATGAAAGCGGGTCCCGGCGCGCGCGGTCACCGCATGAATCCCCTGGAAGAACAGGCACCAGCCGAAGGCCTCGTCCATCAGCGAAAATATCACGCCGCCATGCAGAATGGCGCTCCACCCGCAGTGTTCCTGGCGCGCCACATAGACGGCGGAACTGCCGTTGTCGCCGTCGCGCTCGAACGGCACCTGCAAGCCCGACGGATTGTCCGGACCGCACACGTAACAGCACGGATTCTTGGTGACCGGGAATGCCATAGGTCCAAATTACGGTATCGTGCGTTAAGATGTCCAATAGCTGAAAGATGAGAATCTATATCACATCGATATGACCCAGGAAATCGAACTCCGCCATCTGCGCTACTTTCTGGCGGTGGCCGAGACCTTGCACTTCACCAAGGCGGCCGAAAGGCTGGGGATCGCGCAGCCGCCCCTCAGCCAGCAGATCAAGCGGCTGGAACAGGCCGTCGGCCACCGGCTGCTCGATCGCACCACGCGCGGTGTGCGGTTGACGCTCGCAGGTCAGCTCCTGGCCGAACGCGCGCGCAGCACGCTCGAAAAGGTACAGGACGACCTGGCGCAGGTGCGCCGCCTGGGCCGCGGTGAAGAAGGCACCTTGACGGTCGGCTTCAGCGGCTCGGTGATGTTCACGAACCTGCCCGCCGGCATCGAAGCTTACCGGCGGCGTTACCCGAAAGTCGAGCTGCGCCTGCGCGAGCTCTCCACCGCGCCGCAGATCAACGCTCTGCTTACCGGCACGCTCGATCTGGCGTTCCTGCGCGATGGGGACCCCACCGAAGGCGTCGAGGCGATCACCGTGCTCGAAGAGCGCTATGTGGCGGTGCTGCCCGCGGCGCATCCGCTGGCCCGCAAGCGCGCGCTGCGCGTCCGTGATCTGCGCAACGAGCCCTTCGTCCTGTTCGCCCGCCGCATGGGACCGCTGGCGTTCGACCGCACCATCGCCTGCTGTGAAGCGCACGGCTTCCGTCCCAACATCGTGCAGGATGCGCCGCAATGGCCCACGCTCGTGCGCCTGGTGGCCGCCGGGCTGGGAGTGTCGCTGGCGCCCGCCTGCGTGGGAAATGTAGCCATGCAAGGCGCGGTCTACCGCGATGTCCACGCCGCTTGCCGGACCACGGTCGATCTCGGCATCAAAACGGGATCGGCCAGCGCGCTGGCGCGCAACTTTATCGAGATCGCGCGCCGCTCGCTATAGGCAGCGTCAACGATCCGCTGGCGCCCGAGTTCCGGTCAACTACAATCACACGAATCGCGGTGAGATTGTGGTCATGCGCCACTTCCCTGGTGAACTCGAGCCCGTCCTTATTCTAGATCGAACGAGTGGCAGATCCGGCGCGCGCGTCATAGAATCAATGGATACTATGGCAGACTTCGAACCGGCCGTGACCATCACCCTCGCCAATGAAGGCGGCTTCTTCCACAACCAGGTGACGGGAGAAATCGTCAACCACGGAATCACTTTGAAGTTCGTGCAAAGCTCCGGCTACAAGCCCGATGCGGACGAGGACTTCATTCGTAACCTCAGCACCGATGAGGCCAGCGCGATCTACAAAACTTACTTTTGGGACCGTCATAACATCGGCTCCATTAACGGCCAGGATCTCGCGAACAAGGTTTTCGATCTGACCGTGAACATGGGGCCGGGCAGCGCGAACCATCCGGGCGCGTTGACCCTGCTGCAATCGGCGGTGAACAGTTGTGGCGGCCAGTGCAGCGTGGATGGCTTGATCGGTCCACTATCGATCGCGCAGATTAACGCGCGCGATCCTGCGACACTGCTGGCGGAATACAAGTCGCAGGCAGCCGATCGTTACCGCCAGATTGCGGCGGGCAACGCCGAGCTAACCGGAGATCTGAGCGGCTGGTTGGCGCGCCTGAACGCGTAGCTTCCGGTTCACAGCACTTCCAGGATCAGACACTTCAGGTAGTGCGTCTCGCGCACCGTCAACAGGATGGGATGGTCCTGGCTTTGGCTGCGCCTTTCGAGCACGCGCAACTGGCGGCCGGCATCGAGCGAGGCTTGCGCTACGATTTCGAGCAGGGCCGCCTCGCTCAAGTGATGCGAGCACGAGCAAGTCACCAGAATGCCGCCGGGGCCCAGCAGCCGCAGCGCCCGCAAGTTGATTTCCTTGTAGCCGCGAATGGCGTCGTCCAGCGTGCCGCGCGATTTGGCGAACGCCGGCGGATCGAGCACCACGGTCTGAAATTGCCGCCGCGCCGAGGCGTAAGCCGCCAGCACGGCGAACACATCCGCCTCGCGAAACTGGATGTTTGCGATACCGTTCAGTTCGGCGTTGCGTCCAGCCGCAGCCAGTGCCGCGCCCGAGCTGTCCACGGCTTCCACCGCGTCGCAAGTGCGCGCCACATGCAGTGCGAAGCCACCCGTGCAGGTAAAGCAATCGAGCACCCGGCCGTGGGCGTACTGAGCCGCCGCCACGTAGTTCTGCCGCTGGTCGAGAAACGCGCCGGTCTTCTGGCCATGCAGCAGATCGGCGCGCAGATGCAGACCGTTCATTTCGAATTCGATCACCTCGGGAAGTTCGCCGTAGACCACGCCCGATTCGAGCGGCAGCGCCTCCCGGGTGCGCACCGCGGCATCGTTGCGCGCTACGATTCCGCGCGGGGAGAACAGATCCACCAGCGCGGCCACGATCCACTCGCGCGCGGCATCCATGCCCTGGTCGAGGGTCTGCATCACCAGGTAATCCGCGTAGCGATCCACCACCAGCGCCGGCAGCAGATCGCCTTCGCCGTGCACTACGCGGTAGGCGTTTGTGTCACGGACCACCCGGCGGCGGTGCGCTTCGGCAGCCGCCAGGCGCGCCGCGAAGAAGTTGCGGTCGATCTGCCCGGCTTGGCGTGACAGCAGCCGTAACGCAATCTGTGAGGTGGAACTGAAATGCGCCGTGCCGAGCGCATGACCGCCGGGATCGATCACTTTGACTACCGCGCCAGGCTGCGCATCCGCCGTGTCCAGGACGTCGCTTTCGAAGATCCACGGATGTCCCGAAGCGACCCGGCGCGCCGCTTTGCGGTTGACGCGCACTTCTGTCATGGCGTCTACTGGCCCTGCATCAATTCGCCGGGAGTGGGAATGTTGCGGCTGTCCCAACCGCCGCCGAGCGCCTGCACCAACAGCACGCTCGAACTCAGCCGCCGCGTGAGCAAGTCCACCGCGGTGCGCTCATTGGCCAGGGCGGTAGCTTGCGCGGTGATCACCGTCAGGTAGTTCACAGTGCCCGCTTTGTATTGGTAGGTGGCAATCTGCAGCGAGTCCTCGGCGTCCTTCACGGCGCGATCGGTGGCGGTGGCTTCTTGAGCCAGGATGCGCAATGCGGCCAGATTATCTTCCACCTGCTGGAAAGCCGTCAACACCGTCTGCCGGTAGTTAGCCACGGTGCCGTCGTATTCCGCCTGGGTCATATGGACTTGCGCGTGACGGCGCCCGCCTTCGAAAACTTCCTCGGGCAATTGCGCGCCCAGCGACCAGAAGCGGCTCGGCGCCGAGAACCATTTCTCGATGTTGGTGGCTTCAAAGCCGCCGGAAGCGCTCAGGGTCAGGGTGGGGTAGTAGGCCGCGATGGCAATGCCGATCTGTTCGTTGGCAGCCGCCACGGTGCGCTCGGCGGCGGCGATATCGGGACGGCGCTCCAGCAAAGAGGCGGGCACGCCGACGGGCACCGCGGGCGGCGCGGTCTTCACCGTGGAAACCGAAATCGTGAGCGCGGCGGGTGCCTGGCCGCTGAGTACGGCGATGGCGTGTTCGTACTGCGCCCGCGACACGCCCAAGTCGATCAACTGTGCCTGGGTGGTATCCAATTGCGTCTGCGCCAGAGCCACGTCACCGCCCGAAGCCACGCCGGAATGATACCGGTCCTGGGTCAGCTTCAGATAGTCCTGATAAGAGGAAACGGTGCGCTGCAACAGGTCGATATCCCGATCGAGACCGTGCAGTTCGAAATAGTCTTCAGCCAGCTCGGACTGGTAGGCCAGGCGAGCGTTCTCCAACTGCGCGAAATCGGCCTGCGCGGTGGCCTCGCTGGCGCGCACGCTACGCCGGATGCTGCCCCAGATGTCCGCCGTCCACGAGGCGCTCGCGGGCATGCTGTAAGTGGTCACGACACTCGGGCTGGCGGATACCAGCCCGCCGGTCACGAAACCGCCGGATGCGCGCGAGGTGGTAATTGACGGTCCCACTGAAACGGTGGGGTAAAGGCCGGCGCGCGCGATCCGTATGGCGTAGCGCGCCGCCCGGAAATTCGCTTCCGCCGCCAACACGTTCTGGTTCGAGATGCTGACCTGTTCCTCGAGGCCGTTCAGTTGCGTGTCGTTGTAGATTTCCCACCACTTGCCTTTGAGCGCGCCATCGCTGGGCTGCGCTTCTTTCCAGCCTGCGGGCGGAGGCTCCTTGTAGGCCGGCGTCTGCGGCGCGGCGGGACGCTTATAGTTCGGGCCGACCATGCAGCCGCTCGACCACAGCAGCGCGCCGGCGAGCACGGGTAACAGAGAAGTTCGCATCAGATTTCAGATCCCAGCGGCAGCGTTTCCGGTGGCGACTTGTGACGTACGCGGTACCACCAGTTCTGCAGCCGGTCGAAGTAGAGATAGACAACCGGAGTGGTGTAAAGGGTCAGAAGCTGGCTGACCAACAACCCGCCGATGATGGTAATGCCGAGCGGACGGCGCAACTCTGATCCGGTGCCGCTGCCCAAAGCCAGGGGTAAGGCGCCCAACATGGCGGCCATGGTGGTCATCAGGATGGGGCGGAAGCGCAGCATGCAGGCTTCAAAGATGGAATCGCGCGAGCTCTTGCCTTCCAGCCGCTCGGTAGCCACCGCGAAGTCGATCATCATGATGGCATTTTTCTTGACGATGCCGATCAGCAGAATAATGCCGATGATGGCGATCACGCTCAAGTCGGTGTGGGTGAACATCAACGCCAGCAACGCGCCCACACCCGCGGAGGGAAGCGTGGAGAGAATCGTGATGGGGTGAACGTAGCTCTCGTAGAGCATGCCTAATACGATATAGACCGCCGTCAGTGCGGCCGCGATAAGCACTGGCTCGCCGTGCAGCGAATCCTGATAGGCTTGCGCGGTGCCCGCGAATCCGGTCTGAATGGTGCGCGGCAATCCGATTTTCATGGCGGCGTCGTTAATGGCGTCCACGGCGTCGCCCAGCGCGACTCCCTGTTGCAGATTGAACGAAATAGTCACCGCGGGAAATAAGCCCTGGTGCGTGACCGCCAGGGGCGCGGTAATGGGCGCGAAAGAGGAGAAGGCGTCCAGCGGTACCTCTGTAGCGCTGGGCGAACGCACGTAAATCTCTTTCAGGATTTGCGGATCCTGCCAGAACGGCGGGGCCACCTCCATCACCACGTGATACTGGTTCAGCGAGGTGTACATGGTGGATACCTGGCGCTGGCCGAAGGCATCATAGAGCACGTTGTCGATCAATTGGGACGAAATGCCGAACCGCGCGGCGGTGGCGCGGTCGTAGGTGACCATGGCCTGCAGCCCGCGATCCTGCTGGTCGCTGCTCACGTCGGCGATGATGGGGATGGTGCGCAGTTCGTTCAGCATGCGCGGGGCGTAGGACGTCAGGTCGGCCAGGTTATCGCCGCGCATGGTGTATTGATAGAGCGCGTTGCTCAGCCGGCCGCCGACGCGCAGATCCTGCGAAGCCTGCAGGTAGAGCGTGGCGCCGGGGATGCGGCCGAGCTTGGGCCGCAGCCTGGCGATCACCTGGTCCACGCCCACCTTGCGTTCGTCGAGCGGCTTCAGGTTGACGAACATGCGTCCGGTATTCGAGGTGCCGCCGCCGCCCGTGAAGCCGTTCACCGTCTCCACCGCCGGATCGGCGTCCACCACCGCCACCATCTGCTGCAGGATGTGGTTCATGGACTGAAACGAGGTGTCCTGGTCACCCTGGATCGCGCCCATCAGGCGGCCGTTATCCTGCATCGGAAAGAAGCCCTTGGGAACCTTGATGAACAAGTACAGATTCAACCCGATGGTTCCCATCAGCACGGCCAGGGTGAGCGGAGCGTGTGCCAATACCTTGGTCAGCGTCCTCCCGTAGGCGTTCACCACCGCGGTGAAGGCGCGCTCGCTGAGGCCGTACAACCAACCGTGCTCGCCGCGCTCCCGGAGCAGGTGCGCGCACATCATGGGCGTGGTGGTAAGGGAGACCACCAGCGACACTGCGATGGCGATCGAGAGCGTCACGGCGAATTCCCGGAACAGCCGCCCCACGATGCCGCCCATGAGCAACAATGGAATAAATACAGCCACCAGCGAGGAACTCATCGAGACCACCGTGAAAGTGATCTCGCGGGCGCCCTTCAGAGCCGCCTGAAAGGGCTGCATGCCTTGTTCCAGGTAGCGCGTGATGTTCTCGATCACCACGATGGCGTCATCCACCACGAAACCCGTGGATATGGTGAGGGCCATCAGCGACAGATTGTCGATGCTGTAGTGCAGGAGATACATCACCCCGAACGTGCCGATCAGCGAGACGGGCACGGCCACGCTGGGAATGAAGGTGCTGCGGGGACTGCGCAGGAACGCGAACACCACCAGCACCACCAGGATGACGGAAATCAGCAGGGAGCGTTCCACGTCGTGCACCGAGGCGCGAATGGTGACAGTCTGATCCATGGCCACCCGCACGGTGATTGATTGCGGCACCGAGGCGCGCAGCTCCGGAAGCATGGCGCGGATGCGGTCGACCGTATCGATGATGTTCGCGCCGGGCTGGCGGAACACCACTACCAGCACGGACGGCAGGCCGTTGGCATATCCGGCGTTGCGAATGTCTTCCACCGAATCGACCACTTCACCGATATCGGAGACGCGCACCGCCGCGCCGTGCTGATAGCTGGCGATTACCGGCCGATAGTCGACGGCTTTAAAGATCTGATCGTTGGCGCCCACCTCCCAGCTCAGATGGCCATCCGAGAAATGCCCTTTGGGCGTGTTGGAATTGGCGGCCGCCAAAACGCCGCGGACCTGTTCCAAGCCGATGCCATACTTGTTCATCACCCGGGGATTCAGCTCAATCCGCACGGAGGGCAGCGCGCTGCCCCACACGAATACCTGCCCCACGCCGCTGACTTGAGACAGCTTCTGCGCCATGATCGAGGAAGCCGCATCGTACATCTGCGGCCGGCTGAGGATTGGGGACGTCAACGCTAGCAGCAGAATGGGTGAATCGGCGGGATTGACCTTGCGGTAGTTCGGATTGCTGGGCAGGTTGGTCGGCAGATACCCGCGGGCAGCATTGATGGCGGCTTCCACATCGCGCGCCGCGGCGTCGATGTTGCGGTTCAAGTCGAATTGCAGCGTAATACTGGCCGAGCCGAGGGTGCTCGACGAGGTCATTTCGGTGACCGACGAGATGCGGCTGAATTGCCGTTCGAGCGGGGTGGCCACGGCCGAGGCCATGGTCTCCGGGCTGGCGCCTGGCAAGCTTGCCCCTACCGAGATCGTAGGGAAGTCCACCTGCGGCAGCGGCGACACCGGCAGGAAGCGGAATGCCACTACGCCCGAGAGCGCCACGGCTACGGTGAGCAGCGTGGTGGCAACCGGTCTTCTGATGAAGATTTCCGAAAAGCTCATGTCGCCCCTAGTGCGCCGGAAGCGGCTCCGGCCCCGAACTGGTTTCGGGTTGCTCGCTGCCGGCGAAGCGCCGCGCAAGGCGATCGAACCACAGATAGATCACCGGCGTGGTGTACAGCGTCAGCGCCTGGCTGAAGATCAAGCCGCCAATCATGGTGATACCCAGCGGGCGGCGCAGTTCCGAACCGACGCCCGCGCCAAAGGCCAAAGGCACTGCGGCGAGCAGCGCCGCCATGGTGGTCATCAGGATCGGACGGAAGCGTAACAGGCATGCCTGATAGATCGCGTCAACGGGGGTGTGTCCTTCCTTGCGCTCGGCTTCCAGTGCGAAGTCGATCATCATGATGCCGTTCTTCTTCACGATGCCGATCAGCAGGATGATGCCGATTAGAGAAATGACGCTGAAATCCTGGTGGAACAAGGATAGGGATAACAGCGCGCCAACACCGGCCGAAGGCAGCGTGGAAAGAATGGTGATCGGATGGATGTAGCTTTCATAGAGCACGCCCAAAACGATGTACACCGTCACCAGCGCGGCCAGGATCAGGACCGGTTCGTTGGCCAGGGAGGCCTGGAATGCTTCCGCCGTGCCCTGGAACGCCGCCTGCACGCTGGGCGGCATGCCGATCTCGGCTTTCACCCGGTTGACCGCATTGACGGCATCGCCGAGGGAGGCGTCCGGCGCCAGGTTGAAAGACAGGGTAATCACCGGAAATTGGCCTTGATGGTTCACGGTGATGGGAGCATTAGACATCTCCACATGCGTGAACGCCGCCAAAGGCACTTGCCCGCCGTTGGGGAAGGCCGTCGAGGATGGGATGCCGCCGCCGAATACGGCGCTGGATGCAATCGTGGCACTGCCCGCAGCGGAGGCCGTGGAGGCGCTGGCGACGGCCGCTCCGGAGCCGCTCTGCGGGCCGAACACCTGAGCGTTTGTGGAGCCTCCGGACACCAGCCCATTTCCGCCGGTCGAACCCATTCCGGTACGGATGTATAGGTCACGTAAATCCAGAGGATTCTGCTCAAATCCTGGCGCAACCTCAAGTACTACGTGATACTGGTTGAGCTGCGTGAAAATGGTGGATACCTGGCGCTGCCCATAGGCATCGTACAGGGTCTGATCGATCTCGGAAGGGGTGATGCCTAAGCGGTAAGCCGTAGGGCGGTCATAGACCAGCTTGGCGCGCAGACCGCCGACCTCCTGATCGCTGGCCACGTCGCGCAACTCGGGCAGCTCTTTCAGTTTCGCCAGCATCCTGGGGGCGAACTCGTTCAGTTCGGTGGCGCTGGCGTCCTCCAGCGTGTACTGGAACTCGGTGCGGCTGACGCGATCCTCGACCGAAAGATCCTGGACCGGCTGCATGAACAGGGTGATGCCCGGCACGGCCGCCAACTCCGGTTGCAGACGGCGAATCACGTCGCTGGCGCTGATTTTGCGGTCTTCGAGAGGTTTGAGGTTGATCTGAATGCGCCCGCTGTTCAGGGTGGTGTTCGTGCCATCGATGCCGATGAACGACGAGAGACTATCCACCGCCGGATCCCGCATGATGATCTTGGCCAATTCCTGCTGCTGGCGCGACATCTGCGGGAAGGACACGGTCTCCGCGGCCTCGGAGATGCCTTGAATGACACCGGTGTCCTGGATGGGGAAAAAGCCCTTGGGAATCTGAATAAACAGAACGATGGTGAAAACCAGGGTAGCGGCGGCTACCAGCAGGGTGATGGTCTGAAAACGCAAAACGAAACGGAGGGTTTTGCCGTAGAAGGCGATGACGGCGTTGAAGGCGTCTTCTGAAACGCGGTAGAAGCGGCCCTGGCTGGCCGCCGGCGTGTGCTTAAGGAGCTTCGACGCCATCATGGGCGTCAGGGTCAGCGACACCACCGCGGAGACCAGAATGGTGACGCTCAAAGTCACTGCGAACTCGCGGAACAGCCGGCCGACGATGTCACCCATAAACAACAGCGGGATCAGCACCGCGATCAACGAAATGGTCAGCGAGATGATCGTGAATCCGATCTGCTCGGAGCCGCGCAGCGCCGCGCGGATGGGAGTCTCGCCCTCTTCGATGAAGCGCGCGATGTTCTCGATCATCACGATGGCATCGTCCACCACGAAGCCGGTCGCGATAGTCAAGGCCATCAGGGTGAGGTTATTCAGACTGTAGCCCAGCAGGTACATGACGCCCAGCGTTCCCACCAGCGAAAGCGGCACGGCGATACTGGGGATGATGGTGGCCGAGACGTTGCGCAGGAACAGGAACATCACCAGCACCACCAGGACGACGGTGAGTCCCAGTTCGAACTGCACATCCGCCACCGAGGCGCGAATGGTAGTGGTGCGGTCCGTGAGGATATGCACCTTGACCGACTGCGGGAGGTTCACGGACAACTGCGGCAGGAGCAGCTTGATGCGGTCCACCACGGAAATGATATTGGCGCCCGGCTGCCGCTGAATATTCACGATTACGGCGGGCACGTCGTTCATCCAGGCGGCCTGGCGCACATTCTCCGTGTCGTCGGTGACGCTGGCGACATCGGTAAGCTTCACGGGCGCGCTGTTGCGGTAAGCGATAATCAACGGCTTGTAGTCCGCGCTCGAAAGCAGTTGGTCATTGGCGCCGATCTGGTAAGCCTGGTGCGGGCCGTCGAAGCTGCCCTTGGCCTGGTTGACGTTGGCCGCCACCAGCGCGGTGCGCAGGTCTTCCAGGTTCAAGCCGTAGGAAGCCAGCGTCGTCGGATTGGCGCGAATGCGAACGGCCGGCTTCTGGCCGCCGCTGATGCTGACCAGACCGACGCCGGGCAACTGCGAGATCTTGGGAGTCAGGCGTGTATCGGCGAGATCTTCGACCTGCGGCAGGGGCAGCGTATCCGAGGTCAGCGCCAGCGTCAAGATGGGCGCGTCCGCCGGATTGCTCTTGCTATAAATCGGCGGCGTGGGCAGATCCGGAGGCAGATAGGTTCCGGAGGCGTTGATGGACTGCTGCACCTCCTGCTCGGCGATATCGATATTCAGGCTGAGGGTGAATTGCAGGGTGATGACCGAGAGGCCATCGGAGCTGGTGGAGGTCATCTGCTGCAAGCCCGGCACCTGGCCGAACTGGCGCTCGAGGGGCGCCGTGACCGACGAAGCCATCACGTCGGGATTGGCGCCCGGATAGAAAGTGATGATCTGGATGGTGGGGTAGTCCACTTCCGGCAGAGCGGAGATGGGCAACTGCTTGTAGGCCACCAGGCCCGTCAGGACGATCGCCGCCATGAGCAGAGACGTGGCGATCGGGCGAAGAATGAAAATGCGGGAAGGACTCATCTACCTTCCCTTGGCTGCTGACGTGCGGCCCTGGTGAGAAGCGGCGCCCGCAGGCAGAGCGCTACCCGTCTGCGCCGGCGGGGCCGTGCCAGCTAGATGCGCGGAGACTTTGGTGCCTTCCTGGAGCTTGTCGACTCCGGTCATCACCACTTCGTCGCCGGCGTTCAGGCCGGAGATAACTTCGGTCTCATCGCCCTCGGTGGTGCCGATTGTGATGGGCCGGACCGTTACCGTGGAGTCCGGCTTCACCAGAAACTCATAAGTAATCTGCGAATTGCGCTGCACCGTGGCGGTGGGAATCAGCACCACGTTCTGCTTCATCTCGACCAGCAGTTTGACGTTCACGAATTGTTCCGGGAACAGCTTGTTGTCTTTGTTGTCGAAGTCCGCGCGGAGCCGCAACGTGCCGGTGGTCGGATCGATCTGATTATCCAGTGTGGTGAGCGTGCCAGTAGCCAGCTTCTTGCTCAACGGCGCCGGATCGCGGTTCCAGGCCTCGACGGTAAGGTGCTGCCCATGCCAGAACCTCTCGCCCACGACGGGGAGCTGATCTTCGGCCAGGGTGAAGATCACGCTGATCGGATCGATCTGGGTGATGACGAGCATGCCCGTGGTATCGGCGGCGTGCACGATATTTCCGGGATCCACCAGGCGCAAGCCGATCCGTCCGGTGATGGGCGCGGTGATGTGACTGTAGGTCACATTTAGCTTGGCGGTGTCGATAGCTCCCTGATCCGCCTTTACGATCCCCTCGTCTTGCGTGACCAGGGCCTGTTGCGTGGCGAGCTGTTGTTCCGGAATAGCGTTCTGGGTGAGCAGCGTCTTGTAGCGCGCCAGGTCGATGCGCGCATTATCCAGCAAGGCCTGGTCGCGCACCAGTTGTCCCTGGGCCTGGACTAAGGCCGCCTCGTACGGCCGCGGATCGATCTCGATAAGGGGCGCGCCCTTTTGAACAATGTCGCCTTCCTTGTAGTGGATCTGCATCAGCTCGCCATCCACGCGGCTTCTCACCGTCACCGTGTAGATCGGAGTGACCGCGCCGATGCCGGTAAAATATACCGGAATGTTGCCGCGCCGCGCTTTGGCAGCCACTACCGGAATGGCGCCGAAACCTTTTCTCTGCGCTGCCGCACCGGCAGTTGCGCTGTTTTGGGCCGGGTGTCTCTTCGCCCAGTAGTAATAAGCACCGGCGGCCAACACAGCCAGCACCAGCAACCAAACCCACGTCTTGCTGGAACGCCGCGGCGGCTCGGGGGGCAACGCCGGCAGAGGTTTGGACCGAACTTCGGCAGGCGCAGCCGGATCGAGGGCGGACCGGGATTCCTGGTTCATATGATCTTAAGTATAAGATGGCACGAGGCTGCCCGAATGTTACAGGGCCAGGCTAAGACATCTGGTCTGCCTCACAGGACTACGCCAAATCGCCGGCGGAAAACAAACATAGTCAATACGGTGATTAGCGGATACCACACGCGCCAGTCGAGGGGCAGGCCGAACCAATCGAGAGACGCGCGGGGGCAGCGAACATCGATGCTGGGTAACGCGCTCCACGGCATGGCACGAAATAGATGGAGGCTTCCGCAATCGACCGGGGCAGCGACGGAGCGCCCGCCGGCGCGCAGGATGAGCGCCGCCCGCGGCACGGGCCGTGCGCGCACCCGCCAGCAAGCCTCACGGCGATCCGCGATGCGCACTGCGGGAGTCTCGACCGTGATACCCTGGCCCTCCAGAATGGGGTCGAGGGTGCGCATTTCGGTGCCCGGTGGAAACCGCGCGCTCACGATGGCCGATTCGCCGGGCGCCAGCGGGCGATGGCCATAGACAGCGTCGAGTTGGGCGAACAAAGCCAACAGCGGGACGAAAGCAATCACTGCCGGACGCAGCGCGTGTGCCAGATAGCGCGCGATCCACTGGAGCAGTTGCCCTTCTGCCCGCATGACGAGCACCGGATCGTCGCTATACAGGCGGATGGCGTAGAGCCGGGCGCGCACCTGACGCTTGGCCTGCCGGATGGACTGCGGCTTCGAGAACCGCTTCCAAATCCACAACAGCAGTACACCGGTCGTGACGGCGATGGCGGTCAGAGTCCACATCAGTCGATATAGCCCAGCCCTTTGAGCCGGTTGATCACTTCCTGATCTGCCTGCTCTTGATCGATCTTCGCGGCTTCGCGTTCGAGTACGTGTGCGACGAATTCTTCGGGTGAACTATAACCGGCCGCTTGGGACGCCTTGACTACTTTCTCCCAAAGGTCCTTTTTCAGTTTGACGTTCATACGAGCGCGCTTCCTTCCATCCATGCGGGCGGTGCGACGCCGAAGAGACGCAGCGCGGTGGGGGCCAGATCTTCGATACCGGGATCCGCGGCGCCGATCTTGCGATTCGAAAACAGCACGCCCGGCACCAATACCGGGTCGACGCAATGATCGCCGCTCCAGGCTTTGGGATTGTCTTCGATTACATGCGCCGAGACCTTGCCCACGGCGCCTTCCCAGGAGCAGCGATAGCCTTCGTTGTAGCCTACGATGAAATCGGGCGCGGCATCCAGATAGGGACCGCGATAGAGCGAGGCCGTTGGATAGACATTGCGGATGGGCGTGGCGCCGTCGTCGTCGCGTAAACCGGCCAGCTTGCCCGCGATTTCCGCCTTCAGATGTTCGGCTGCGCCAGTCTCCACGATGCCCTGCGCCTCGCGGCCCTTGAGGTTCAGATAGAATCCGCCGAGGCCCAGCGCGTAAGCCCGCGTGCGATTCCAATCGATGCCTGCAAAAAACGATCCGCTCTCGCGATCACCGTTGTGCAGGTGCAAATAGCCGTTGTCTCGCAGCCACGCGTTCAGGTTCACGCCGCGGCGAAAGGCGCAGAATCCGTGATCGGATAGGACGAAGAACCCCGTGCCGTCGTGCGCGAACTCCATGGCGCGACCCACCAGCGCATCCATGCGGCGGTACATTTCTTCGATCGCGCCGGCGTGCCGGTCCGCCGTGCCCAGCCGCCGGTAGAACATGTGCTGCAGGCGATCGCTGGTATCGAAGACGCAAGCCACCACGCCGCGGCGCGTGTTCTCGAGGGCATTCAGAAACATGCGCTCGCGCTCCGCGAAAATGTCCCAGGACTGGCGCAGAAACGCGTCTTCGTCGATGGCGCCTTCGTTCAGCGCCCAAGTGTCTTCGGCCATCCCCACCGTGGCGTAAGTGCCCAGCAGGTTCGCCAGGTAGGCCGCATAGTATGGCGGATGGCTGATGGGCAGCGCGGGCCGTTCGGGATCGATCTGGATCGGCGTCATGTAGAGGCTGAACTCCGGATCTGTCTCGGTGACCAGGAAGCGGACCATGCCGGAGGCGGATGCGCCGATGGCGGTGCGGAAGCGCAGCCGCTGCCAGCCGGTGTATTCGCCGGGAGTCAGGCGGACGCTGCCGCCAGCCAGGCGCATTTCGAAGGCGCCGTTTCGCCGCGTAATCTGGAAGGCTATGCGCAGTGTGGGGCTGCCTTCGCGGAAGGTGTCGCCGGGGCCTTCGATCTCGCCCGCGAAGCCGTCCGGTGTGCGGCGTAGCGGATAGCGGTCGCCATTCTCGTAGGCGGCTTGTGCGAGCCTCGTGGTGAATTGCGAGAAGCTGCCTTGCGTGCCTTTCAGGTCGGGCGTGCACATGGCCGAAAGCAGGCGGCCGTCAAATTTCTCCGGCGGGAAAGTAATCGGCACGCGCAGAATAGTGCAGGCGATGCCATGCTGGCCGAGGATCTTCCAAAACGGCTGGCTCTTGCGGCGGAGATCCACCGGCGGGGCGGTGAGCGGAAGGCGCAGGCGCCCCAAACGCAGCACGTGCCCGGGCCTCCCGACGCGCGCCGAGGAAAGCTGCGGCAAGTAGTTCTTCAGGCTGCGGTCGAGGAAGTCGAAGATATTGTGCTTGGCTGGGCTGACGCCGGTCGCGAACGTGGACCAGGCCACCGGCGAGAGCGCCGGATAGGTGGTGCGCAGGCGCGTATAGCTACCTTCCGCGGCGAGGCGTGCCAGGTTCGGCAGCTTGCCCTCGGCCATGAGCCGCTCGGTCATGCGGGGATCCAGGCCGTCGAGGCCCAGGAAAATCGCCTTCTTCACTTGCGCGTGCCGGTAACCATGGCGGCGCACGGCCAGCCGCGCCACGCGAAATGGCCATAGTGCGAGCGAGAACAAGCTGAGGAAGAAGCCGGCGATGAGGGCGAAGAATGAGCCCAGAAAAGCGAAACCGGCGCCCGGACCCACGTACGCCAGCTCCACCGGAAATCGCGGCACCACGATCAAGGTCGATTTTAGCGCGCGCCGTGTTGTTCGAGCACGCGCACGGCTTCGGTCTTGCCGTGCGCGCGCATACGGTCCAGCGGCGTCTGCCAGTCTGCGGGCTTGGGCGCGCGCGAGAGACACTCGGCGAAGGGCCGGTTGAGCGCTGCCGGATCGCGCGCCAGAATGTCCGGGATACGATCGAGGCGATCGTGATCGAGCGCGTCAAACAGGCAGATGGGGCCTTCGTCGAGCAGCATGTCGCGCATGGCGCGCTGATCGAAGAAGTCCGCCCACTCGACCGGCGTGCCGTCGTAGAAAGGCTCGCGCACGGTGAGCGATCCGCCGCGCGCCAGCAGCAGCCGCATGATTTCTTGCCGATCGCCCCCGGCGGCGCTGTGCAGAGCGGTGACCTCGTCCATCGCGTTGGGATCGAAACCCAGGTCGAGCACCAGCTTGACCGCTGCGATCCGGCCGGTGCTTACGGCTTTCAGCGCCAGTTCCTGTGGGGCGCGCGAAAGCAAGTCCGGCGCACGTGCCAGCATGGCGCGCGCTCCAGGCTCGTCACCGGCGAGGCAGAGCGACACGAAGCGCTGGACGTCGTCGAGATCCGCGACCGGCCCGCCCGCGGCTTCGAGCTGCCGCGCAATCTCCAGATGGCCGCGCTCGATGGCGTGCTGCCAGGGCTTTTTGCCGCGGAAGGCTTCATCGGTCCGCGCCTGATGATCGAGCAACAGTTTCACGCGTGCGCCATCGCCCGCGATCACCGCCAGCGCCAGCGCGCGTCCCATCAGCGTGGCTCCCGCGGCGTTCGCGGCCGCCGGCGTCAGACCGTGGCGCAGCAGCATCTCGAGCTTGGCGTATGTCTGTTCGCCCTGGTTGATCTGGATGGCAATTTCATCCGCCGGATTCGCGCCGCGATCAAGCAGCAGCTCGGCCAACTCGCGCCATTGCGGATGCGGCGGCTGATTGGCCATGCCGGTGGATCCACCGCCGAACAGGCCGTCGAGTGCGGTGAAGCGGCATTTGGTCTGATCGAGCCTTTCGTCGGCTTGGCCCTTCATCGTGTAGGCATTCGGATCCGCGCCGCGATCGAGCAGGAGCTTGGCGGCGTCGAACGTCGGCCGGACACGGGAATAGCATGCGCAAATCAGTGGAACCCAGCCGTGCGGCCCCGGCTGGTGCACCAATGCCGGATTGTTGTCGAGCAGCGCCCGGACGGCGTCCGCATTGCCCGCGGCTGCCGCCGACCAGATGTTGGCCTCGGCCAGCCACGGATTCGCTTTCAGCATTTCGTGCGCCCGCGCGTGGAACGAGCGATGGTCATAGTGCGGATCGTCGTAGCAGAGGCAGGCGATGCTCACGAACTGATCGGGCAGATCGTGGTGCGCGGATTCGACGGCAATTTTCAGATGCCGCCAGCTTGGAAAGCCGCACTCGCGGGCCAGTACGAGCTGGCAATCGGCCAGTCGGGGCGTCCGGTGATTTGGGTTCGGATGTAACTTTTTTGTGCGCGCGAGCGCGCCAGGATCGCCCGCTTCGCAGGCCTTCTTTAACGTCTTGGCCTGCTTCCGCAGGTTTTCGAGCGACGGATTCGGGGGTAAAGAACTAGTCATGACTACCTTCCTTTCAGGGCTCGCGGCCCAGTTGCGCCCGATGGCTCGCATGTTCGGGCTGAAAGGACAGTCGTTTGTCCCAATGTCAGTAATTGGTCAGGCGGGCTTGGCCCTTTCCGCGAGCTGGCGGCACCCTGCAGTGCTCCAACTCAATTTACCAGATTCTCAAAACGTGATGCCCACGAGGAACTCGGCCTGATTCAGGTTCGAATGCAGCACATTGAATGTAGACTGGACGATGCTGATCTGATTCGAGTTCCAGCGGGTGTAGCGGAGCTCGGGTGAGATGTGCAGGAAGGGCACATGAATGTCGACGCCCGCGCCGAGCACAACTCCGGCCGTCGTATTCTTCAGCAGCTCAGACGGCGAGGTGCTGACTTGACTCACAGTCTCTTTGAGGCCGGTGATGGTGTCCCACGCGGCTCCCGCATCGACAAACGGCCGCGCCACGGGAAACTTGAAGCGATACTTGAGCAGCAGCGGAAATTCCCAGTTGCCGCCGCTCGCGTTGAGGGCCACCGAGGCGGCGGAATATTGCAGATTGCGGTAGAGCGCGTCGAACTCTATGCCCACGTTGAAGGGCAGCCGCACTTCCACCTCCGGGCCGATGATATAGTGCTGCGTCGGAGCATTGTATTGGAGAACGCCGTTTTCCGGAGCGGTTAGCGATCCCGTGAACGGAACCCCTACCTTCAATCCGGCTGATATAGGCTGCGCGAGAACCGGGACCGCACTCAACAGGAACCACAGAATTGGCCGCATGTTTGAATCTACGAAGGAACCGTTGGGCAGGTTGCAACCGCGGCTTGCTTTGGTATCATTTCTCTCCATGAGTTACTACTACGAGGATTTCGCCGAGGGCAGCGTGCACTCATCGCGCGGGCGCACGGTGACCGAGGCCGATATCGTGAACTTCGCCGGTCTTTCCGGAGATTTCGTGGAATTACATACTAATGAGGAATTCGCGCGGCGGTCGCAATTCGGAAAGCGCATCGCGCACGGCGCGCTGGTGTTCAGCATCTCGACCGGACTGATGACGCAGATGAATCTGATCAATGACACGGTGCTGGCGTTCTACGGTCTGGATAAGTTGCGATTCACCGGGCCCGTGTTCATCGGCGACACGGTGCGCGTGACCAAGCGGGTGATCGAACTGAAGGAGAAGGACGCGCAGCGCGGCGTCGTCACTTTCGAGACGCAGGTGCTCAATCAAAACAACGAACCGGTGATTGTCTACACGGACAAGCTGCTGGTGATGCGGCGCCCATGAGGCCGCTCGACGGTTTGGTGGTGCTGGACCTGACGCGCCTGCTTCCCGGCGCGGCCGCCACGCTGCAACTCGCCAACTTCGGCGCGGAGGTGATCAAGGTCGAGGAGCCGGTGCGCGGCGATTACGCACGGGCGATGCCGCCGTTCATCGAAGGCGAAGGCGCGGTTTTTCGCACCGTGAATCGCGGGAAGAAAAGCGTCGCGCTGGATTTGAAGAATGCTGTGGACCACCACGCGTTTCTGAAACTGGCGGACTCTGCCGATGTGGTGATCGAGAGCTTCCGGCCGGGGACCATGGAGCGGCTGGGCATCGGCTATGAAACGCTGCGGGCGCGCAATCCCCGGTTGATTTATGTGTCGATCACCGGTTACGGGCAAAGCGGGCCATGGGCGGGGCTGGCCGGTCACGACATCAATTATCTGGCAATGGGCGGCGCGCTCGATTTGAATGGCGTGTGCGGCGGTCCACCGGTGATACCTGGTGTGCAGATCGCCGACCTGGTGGGCGCCATGCAGGCGGTTACAGGCGTGCTGTTGGCGCTGGCGGCGCGCGCCAAGACCGGACGCGGCCAGATGGTCGACGTTTCGATGGCGGATGGAGTAGCGGCGTTGCTGCCGGTGCCCCTCGCGATGCATGCGGCCACCGGCGAACTCCCGGCGCGCGGCGATGGGTTGCTCTCCGGACGCTACGCCTGCTATCGCGTCTACGAATGCTCCGACGGGCGCTGGATCGCGGTGGGCGCGCTCGAGGCGAAGTTCTGGCAGGCGCTGTGCGGTGCGCTCGGATGCGAGGAGTTCAGCGCCGATCAGTTTGCCGAGGATGGGCGGCGCGGGGAAATTATCGCGGCGCTGGAACGCACCTTCCGCACCCGTGCCGCTGCGGAGTGGTTCGAGCAACTCCGCGGGGCGGATGCGTGCGTGACGCCAGTCTACGATGTGGCGGAAGTCGCGGAGCAGTTCGGGCTGGGGCCGGGCGATTCTGTCGTGGTTCCCAAGCTTAGCGAGACTCCGGGACGGCTGGGCGGCGCGGCGCCGCGACTGGGCGAGCACACGCCCGAGTTACTTCCGGGCGATGATGTACACGATGGCGACGATCATCAGGGTGAAGAAGAGGCCGATCGCCACTAGCTTGAGGAGGTCGGAAGTGACGGAGGCGGATTCATTCGGGTCGGGCAAGTGCAAGCGGGCCAGATCGGCCACGGGGAGGTCCGGTCCGGTATCGAGCGGCGTGAGCATGGGCTCGAAGGGCTGCACGGAATCCGGATCGCCATAACAGCGAATGCGGCTTTCTACCGTCTCGCGCCAGCGATCTGCGTCGATCCGGATGCGCTTCGAAAGCGCCGGCGGCAGCGAGGCTTGAATCTCCTCGGGGGTTTTGGGCTGGATCGGCTCCACCACCCAAAATCCCAGGCTATCGGCCAGTTGGCAGCCCAAGTGAACCAGCATGAGCAGATCCACGTTGAAATTGGTCTGCGGATCGTGATGCCGGGCGACCACTATCTGAAAATCCGGCGGCAGATTCCACTGCGCCGCCAGCAGGCGTCCGGCCGCGCAATGATCCATGCCGAGCGTCTCGCGTTCGCAATCCAACAGTTCCAGGGCGTTGCGGCCGGCATTGCGGAGCAACTGCGCGTATTCGAGCGGATAGGCAAGTAACAGGCCCAGGCGGCCTACGTCATGCAACAGTCCGGCAGTGTAAGCACGATCTTCGAAGGCGGAACAGGAGTGCGCCAGCTCTTCGGTGAGGATGGCGCAGGCGAGCATGTGCCGCCAGCAGCGCGCCAGTTCCTCGATGCGCAGGACGGCTTTCATATGATTGGCCGTAGCTACGGTCATGCAGAGCGAGCGTATGCGGCGCAGGCCAAGGACCACCAGGGCCGATTGGAGACTATCGATTTGCCCGCGAAATCCGAAGAGTGGGGAATTGGCCACCTGCAGAATTTGGGCGGAAAAGGCCGGATCGGAGGAAATCAGCGCGACCAGTTCCCGGATCTCGACATTGTCGCGCCCCAACAGATCCAACAATCGCAGCACGATAGGCGGAAAGGCCGGAATTCTGGCCAGCAGACCCTTCCGGTCGGGTTGTCGCAATTGCCCGGAAATCTGGCTCACATGGGGGTAATCGGCGGATTCAGAGAGATTCATTAGCCGCAGATGCACGCCGATGCACGCAGATAAGAAGCCGGATACGCCGAGCGGTAGGTTTTGGTCTTATCTGTGTGAATCTGCGTGCATCTGTGGCTAATAATGTGTTATGCCCGAGTTCCTCGACCTGCTGCGCCACAATCGCAACTACCGGTATACGTGGCTGGGGCAGGTGGTCAGCGAGACGGGGGATTATTTCAATAACATCGCGGTGTTCAGTTTGGTTATGGAAGTGACCGGATCGGGGCTGGTGGTCAGCGGGGTGATGCTGTCGCGCGCCATTCCCGCGGTGCTGGCCGGGCCGGTGGCCGGCGTGGTGCTTGATCGCTTCGACCGGCGGCGCATCATGCTGGCGAGCGACCTGATCCGGGCAGTCATGGCGCTGGCCTTTGTCATCACGGTGCGGCATCCCGCGGCCTGGCTGTTGTATTTGCTGAGCGGCCTGCTGATGTTTGCCTCGCCGTTCTTCACCAGCGGACGGGCGGCGATTCTACCCGCCATCGCCAGCCCGGCGGAGTTGCACACGGCCAATTCGCTGACGCAAACCACGCAGTGGGCCACGCTCACGGCGGGCACCATGTTGGCCGGCTTCGCCGTCGCGCGGCTGGGGTTCACTTGGGCATTCGTGCTGAATGCGCTCTCGTTCGTTTTTTCGGCTTACGCGGTATTTAGGCTGCGTGTGCCCGCGGGATTCGTTGCCGGCGGTGCACGGCGGGCACTGGTGCAGCCGTGGCGCGAGTATGCCGAAGGCTTGGAATACATTCGCGCGACGCCGCTGGTGTTCTGGATCGGCATGGTCTCGGTGGGCTGGGCCACGGGCGGCGGGGCGGCGCAGATCCTGTTCACGCTGTTCGGCGAGCAGGTATTCGGGCGCGGCGCGGCGGGCATCGGAACTATTTGGGGCTTCGCCGGCCTGGGACTGCTGATCGGCGGCGGACTGGGTCACGCCGTGGGGCGGCGCGCGAACTTCGCAGCCTACAAGCGCTCGATTTCGATTTCCTACATCACGCACGGCGCGTTGTACGTGGCCTTCAGCCTGATGCGGAACTACGGCCTGGCGCTGGGATGCATTTGCCTGTCGCGGGTGGGCATGGCCGTCAGTTCCGTGCTCAACTATTCGCAGTTGCTGCGGCACACGCCGGACCGTTTTCGCGGCCGGGTGTTTTCGACCATGGAATCGCTGCGCTGGGCGGTGATGATCGTCTCGATGGCGTTGGCGGGCATCGGCTCGCAGTATTTGAGTCCGCGCACGATCGGCGTGATTGCCGGAATCCTGAGCTCGTTTACGGCCGTGGCGTGGGCCTGGGCCGATGGCACGGGGCGCATTCCGGAGCCGGCGGAGGAGAGCGGCGGGGAAGAAATCCAGACGGTCCGGCGCGCGGGTGGCTTGACGGAATAGAATAGAGATGTGGGTGACCGCCTCCTAGAACTCTTCGATTTTTTCCTGGAGCGCCCGCCGCTGACCGGCGCCTTGGTCTGCGGCGCGCTATACCTGATGAAGCGCTCGCGCAAGACGCATCTGAGCGAGGCTGAGAAGCAGCACGCCGTAGCTCTGTCGGAATCGCAGCGCACCTACGCGGAACGAATGTACGATCCTCTCACCGAGGACGAGCAGGCCGCTACGCTGAAACGTGGCAAGTAAGTTAAGCGGGCACCGGCTCGACCACGGCCGACATCGAACCGGCGCAGCGCGGCAGGCGCGGGTCGGGGCCATACGCGTGAATCTGGTCGCGCGCGAACTCGGCTTGTGGCCGTTCGCAAGTGATAATGATCGTGCGGCCGCAGCGATCCACTTCCTCGGCGTGCCGGAAAGCTTCTTCGAGCGTGAAGATGAAGAGCTTTTGCAGCATTTCGATCACGTAATCGTAGCTGTGGTCGTTGTCGTCGAGGAGAACGACACGATAAAGGGGGACCAGCGACTCGCGTCCGGCGATGTGCGTCTCCGGAGCAACCGTTGTATTCGGCATAACCGGCTACGAATTAGTATGGCACGCTGGAACGCCGGCGGGAAGTACATCCTGCGGCGGCGAGAGTAGCAGGTCGCGCAAGGTGCGGACGAGGATATAAGCATCCAGACCGCTCGAAAAATTCTTGAGATAGTAGAAGTCGAATTCCAGGCGGCGCAGGGCGGCGTCCGGATGGTCCGGCGAGGCGTTGATCTCGGCCCAGCCGGTGATGCCGGGCTTGACGCAATTGCGCTGGCGGTAGAAAGGAATCCGGCTGCCGAGTGCGGCCGCACGCGCGCAAGGATCGGCGCGCGGGCCGACCAAACACATCTCGCCGCGCAGCACATTCCACAGTTCGGGCAAAGCGGCCAGCCGCCAGCGCGCAACGAAGCTCTGTACACGATTCGGTTTGCCCGGCGGGTAGTCCAAGCGGAGGCGGAAGAGGCGGAACGGCTTGCCATCCAGACCCGTGTAGAGCTGCTGTTCGAACAGCGGGGCGCGGGACGAAAGCCCGAGCATCGCGGCGGCCAGCAACAGCAAGGGCAGGGTCAGGATCGCGGCCATTAAGGCCAAGATCCAGTGCGCCGCCGTTTGATACAACAAGCGGGGCCGGCGCGGATGAAAGGCGGGCGAGAGCAGGACTTCGGATGGATGCAACTGGCTCAACAGTACGCGCCCGAATAACTGCTCATAGGCGACGGAGGCTTGTTCGATGGGCATTCCAGCATAACGCAACTGCAGCAGGCCGGCGATGGGCAGGTGCTCGCGCGGATCGGCAAAGCCGGCCACGATCAAGTCGGGAGCGATGGAGGTGGCGACGGACTGCAGGGCGCTCAGCGGCCCGAGAAACTTGCCCATGCCGCGGGGCGCGTTTCCGCCGCCGTCGAGGTGGCCGGCGGCTTCCAGGCCCAACTCGGGATGCGCCTCGATATGCCGCGCGATTTCCTCGATCATGGGGCACATGCCTACGAAGAGAATCCGCTGGGCGCCGACTACACGAAGCACGAACGCGCTGTAAGCGATGCGCCAGCCGAACAGCAGTGCAATCAGCACACAGACCACCGGAAGCATCACGCGCACCGGCAGCCGCCAGCCGTCGTTCACGTATCCGATGAAGCCTTGGATCAGCAGCGCGATGCCCATCACCATGGAAAGCTGCTGGATGAGGAGGACGCGCGATTTCACCATAATGCGTGAGTACAGATCTTCGAAGTACAGGCCGAACAGGATGCTGGCGACCGCCAGGCCGATGCGCAGTATGCCGTTATCGGCGAGCAAAAAGACGACGGGGTCGACGTTCAGGATCAGAAGGGTGACGATCAAAAAGCAGCCGACGATCAACGGGACTTCGCACAGGAACAGGGCCGGTGCGCCTATGGGGGCCTGGATTCGGGATAAGCGGTGCATCAGCCTGTGTCCGACTTGCGATAATGAGACTAGTGTAATGGATCGCTCGGAACCGCGTAAGCCAATCTATCTGGATCATCACGCCACCACGCCGCTCGATGCGCGCGTGCTCGAGGCGATGATGCCGTACCTCACGGAGCGGTTCGGCAACGCGGCCAGCCGCAATCACCGGTTCGGGTGGGAGGCGGAAGAGGCAGTGGATGCGGCGCGGCGGAAGATCGCGGGGTTGATTGGCGCCTCGCCGCAGGAGATCGTTTTCACCAGCGGCGCGACGGAATCGGACAACCTGGCTATCAAAGGCGTGGCCGAAGCGCGGGCCGGCCGCGGCGATCACATCGTGACCAGTGCGATCGAGCATCAGGCGGTGCTCGATACGTGCCGGAAACTGGAGCAGCGCGGCTGCCGCGTGACGTACCTGCCCGTGGGATCGGATGGCTTGGTGGATCCGGACGCGGTGGCGGCGGCCATCGGCTCGCGTACCGTGCTGGTTTCCATCATGTACGCCAACAACGAGGTCGGTACCATTCAGCCGGTGGCGGCCATCGGCCGTATTTGCCGGGAGCACGGCGTGCCGTTTCACAGCGACGCGGTGCAGGCGGTGGGCAAAGTGGCGGTGAATGTGGATGCGGACGACATCGACCTGCTGTCCATATCGGCGCACAAGATGTATGGACCGAAGGGCGTGGGCGGGTTGTATGTGCGCCGCAGGCCGCACATCGAAATCGCGGCACAGATGGATGGCGGCGGCCATGAGCGGGGCCGGCGATCGGGTACGCTGAATGTGCCCGGCATCGTGGGCATGGGTGAAGCCGGCGCGATCTGCCAGCGCGAGATGCGCGGAGAAGGCGCCCGCCTGGCCCGATTGCGCGACAGGCTGCGCGCGGCATTGGAAGCGGGACTCGGCGGCGTTTCCGTCAACGGCACCATGGATGGGCGCCTGCCCCACAATTTGAACATGAGCTTTAGCGGGGTCGAGGCTGAATCGCTAATGATGGCGATGAACGATGTGGCGGTCTCGAGCGGGTCGGCCTGTACGTCGGCGACCATCGAACCGAGCTATGTGCTGAAGGCCATGGGAGTGCCGGACGAGGCGGCCTATAGTTCCATACGCTTTGGACTGGGAAGATTTAATACCGAAGAAGAGATCGACTACGCGGCCCGGAGGATCATAGAAGTGGCAGGCAAATTGAGAGAGCTTTCGCCGTTGTATGAGACGGCCAGGGAGGGAAAGTGATTCAAATCACGGCGCAGGCGGCGCAGCGTATCAAGCAGATACTTGCCAAAGCGGGAGTGAGCGGCGGCTTACGCCTGGCAGTGCAGGGTGGCGGTTGTTCGGGGCTGTCGTATCTGTTCAAAATCGAGACCGGCGAAAGGCCTACCGATCATGTCTTTGCGTCGGATGGCGCAAAAATATTGATCGACCCCAAGAGCCTGGTTTTTCTCGACGGGCTAACTTTGGATTACAAAGAATCACTGATGCAATCGGGTTTTGTCATCCAAAACCCCAATGCCCAAAAGACGTGCAGTTGCGGCACTTCTTTTTCAGTGCAATAAGAATTCAGCTTTAACCCATGCGCACGAGTTTAGTCATGGAAGCCGTTGCCGGCTTTTTGCGGTGGCGCGGGGGCGCCGGCTGTCCAACCGTTCTGGCAAGCCAGGCAGGCGGGCGCCCGCGCCGCCGGCCGCGGCCGGCTGCCAGCCGCTCGAGGGTCGCGATGGCGTCTTGAATTTGTGACTGTTCCTGCCTTAATTCCGCGAGAATTTTCGTAATATCCATAGAGTCCCTATTGATAATTACGATCATAATTTGTGTGGGGACCCTGGGAATAGATATGCCGGTACCAGCGAGGTACTAGCGGTTATCGGAAGTAACAGACACTTAAATCCTGTTTAGACTTTGATTATAGTAATAACCGGCTCGAAGTACTGTTACTGACGGGGCAATAAGGTCTGAAAAACACGCCAGTTCGGGTTTGGAGGTCCATCACGTGCGCACGATTCGTGAGACGCGATGAGACCTCCATCCACCACCACACAATCAGAACAGCAACTTCAGACTGAACTGAATGTGCCGTTCCGTGCCTGCCAAGGTGCTGGTGACCTTGCCGAAATTCGTATCACCGAACCCGCTATCCGGGAAATTGAACTGCGGCGTATTGAAGAGGTTGAAAAACTCGCCGCGGAACTGGGCTTTGAAACGCTCCGTAAATGGAAACTCTTTGAACACGGAGAAGTCCACATTGCGCAGCGGCGGTCCGTAATTGGTATTGTCGCCCAGGTTGCCCTCGGTCAACGGGGACGGCGCTGTAAAGTTCGCGGTGTTGAACCATTGGGAAGGTGTGCGGCCTGCAGAAGGCGCCGCATTGGGATTGGCGCCGGAGACCAAATCGGGGAAGCAGCCTGCCCAGACGCCCTGGCAGCCGCCGGCGCTCACCGTATAAGGCTGGCCGGTGTGCAGCGTGACGATGGTGTTGACCTGCCAGTTGCCCAAGATCATATCCTCTGCCTTGTTCATACCGGAGCCGAACTGTTTGCCGCGGCCGAACGGTAAGTCATAAGTCAAACCGGTGGTGAAGTTATGCCGGATGTCCCAGGCGGCGCTGGAGTAGTCCAGGTTGTAATTCAGATTACTCTTGGTCTGGAAATTGTTCGAGCCGCTGAGGGTGGTGCCCGTGTCGGCCAGCGCGTGGCCGTAGGTGTACGAAGTGATAAACTGCAACCCGTTAGAGTAATGCTTCTCCAGTTTGGCGGTGGCGGCTTCATAATTGCCGATGCCGAAGGTGGCGGTTCCCGAAATGCTGCCGATATCGGGATAAGCGCGCAGCGAGTTACAGTTGATGCTCGGGTCCGTGGTGGCGAAGTTCGGGCAGGGGTTATCGTCGGGCTGGAAGAGCTGGTGCGACGAGTGATTGCCCTGGTAGCCCACCTCGAGAGCCATCTGATGGCCCAGTTCCTGCTGAATGGAGAAGTTCCACTTCTGCACCATCGGATTCAGAAAATCGTTGGAGACTTCGCGGAACTGCAACGAACTGACGGGGTAGGTGCTGAACACCGTCAGCGGGTATCCAATCGAGATACCGTCGGTAGCGCCGCCATTGGCGAAATCCGGATCGGGCGAGAAGATACTGACGCCCGCCGGCCGGTCTAACTGCGGCGACTCATTGAAGGGCGCCGACTCACCGCGGTTCGGATTGCCGCCCTGTTGTTCTTCACCGCCGTAGAATATACCGTACGCAGCGCGGATTACGGTGGTTTGCCTGAGGCTGTAAGCAAAGCCCAGACGCGGGCCGAAATCGTGTTTATCCCAGGGGATCAGATACTGGGACACGCAGCCTCGGCATACCTTGACGTTCGGGAACAGGGCCGGATAAGTGATGCCGTTCAAAGTGTAAGGCGTGTTGAAATTTGGCGGCAAAGCGGCGTTCTGATTGGGTCCCTTGGGGATCTCCAAGGTTAGCGTGTTCACATCGAAATTCGACTGGCGGGCGAACTGCTCGCCGATGGGCGACCACAGTTCGTAACGCAATCCATAGTTAATCGTGAGCTTTGGAGTGACTTTCCAGTCGTCCTGGGCGTAGAAGTCGTAGGACTGGCGGGTGGACGAGACGAAGTTCGTTGTGGAGATCTGCCCGTTGTCGATCGCGCCGAGCAGGAACGAGGCGAACGAGTCGCCCGTATCCGTGTCGACAAAACCACTGCAGCCCAAGTGCCCCGAGGGGCAAGTATCCGCCAAGGTCGACGGGAACGCGGTTTCCGTACGCGCGAAGTTCATTTCACCGTGCGGGTAAGGCACCTGGAAGAACGGGAATCCGATGGGCTTGACCTCGGCGCCGAACTTAAAGGCATGGGTTCCCCGGTTGATGGCGACGTTCTGGATGAAATCCCAAACGTTACTGTATTCCTTGGTGGGCAACCAGTCGTTGGCGCCGACCTGACTATATTGCCCCATGCCGAACTGCGGCAGGCCACCGTTCAGCGTGGTGGTCGGATCCAGTCCGCCGATGCCGATGGCCGCGAATTCATCGGTTTCCGCGTTGGCTTGGGTGCGCGCAGTTACCAGACGGCTATAAGCCACGCGCGTCTCGGAAATGATCGACGGACTCCAGATCCGGGTATAACCGATCTGGGCATTGCGGCCGAGGTCTGTCTCACTCGATCCATAGAAGTTCCCGCCGTCCAGGGCGCCCTGGAATGGCGGAGTATTGTACTTGCTGGTGTCAGCCCAACTGATGCTACCGAAGAGGCTGTTTTTCTCATCGATCTTGTAGTCCACGCGGCCGTCACCCTGGTCGGTGCGCAGGCCGCCGGCAGTCAGAGCGTAATAGTCGTTTTGCGGATAATTCCCGTTAACGACCGACTGGTTGGGGGACGGGTACAAAGCGGCAATCTTGGCGGCGGCGGGGTCCATGCGCGAACTCGGGATGGTGTTATTCGGAAAAGGATTTCGAGTACACGTACCCGCACCGTTACACACCGTGCTGGCTGGGTCGTAAATCTCGTTCTGCAGAATGGCCGCGCCGGTGATGGGGTCGGTGCCGATCTGTTGACCGAGCAGACCGGAGAAGTTGCCTTGCACCTCCGCTTGGGTGGGGATCGTCTCGAACTGGCCGTAGCCCAAGTTCTGGACGACGCCGCCGGCAGTAGCGATCTTGGTGCCCTGATAATCGCCGAAGATGAAGAGCCGGTTCTTGATGATAGGTCCGCCGGCGGTGGCGCCGAACTGGTTCTGCTGTAGCGGCGGACGGCCGACGCCGGCCAGGTTATTTTCCCAGCGGTTGGCGTCCAGATCGGTATTCTGCAAGTATTCGAACAGGGATCCGTGCAGGGCATTGGTGCCGGACTTGAGCGACACATCCACCACGCCGCCTGCGGCGCGCCCGTATTCCGCGTTGTAACCATTGGTAAGGATGCGCATTTCGCCAATGGCGTCCAGGGAGGGCCCGATCACGTAAGAAGTCTGATTGATGAAATCGATGTCGTTCACGTTGTTGTCGACGCCGTTGAGCAGGAAGTTGTTCTCGCCGGTGGACCGCACGCCGTTAGCCGAGAAGCCGCCGTTCTGGGCGTCGCGCGCGCCCGGTTCGGCGACTAAGACGCCAGGCGACAGGCGAGCCAGGTAGGCAAACACGCGCTGGCCGCCCATGGGTAGCTGATTCACTTCGGACGTGTTCAAGTCGGCGCCCTGGGAAGCATTCTCGGTCTGTAGCAGCGGCGCGTTGGCCGAAACTTCGATGGCCTCCGTCAGATTGCCTACGGGCAGAGTAAGCGAAACACCGATGCGGTCGCCGGCTGTCACCACCACGTTTTCCTGGGCGACCCGGCGGAATCCCTGGGCCTCCGCCGCCACCGTATAGGTGCCGGGCTTCAGCGCGGGCCGAACGTACTCGCCAGACGTATTGGAAGTGACCGTGTAACTCAAGTTGGTGGCAACTTCGGTAATGGTGATCTTGGCGTTTGGAATGGCAGCGCCAGTGGGGTCAGTGATGGTGCCGGTGATGGTGCCGAGGTCTCGCTGAGCGAACAATGCCGCAGCGCAAAATAGCCCGAACAGTACTAGTCTCGTGAGTGCAACTTGGCGCATATCCCCCTCCTCCTGATACACTTCGGCCGTGGACGCCCGGAGCGTCTAAAGCGTGTTAAAAAGGACTCCCTGAGCGCAAAAACGTTGTCAGCAGCCGCGCGAGGCGGCCGCCGATGTAAGCGATTTCATTGAGATCTTATTGCGACCCTGAGTTCAAGTCAAGTGTTTTTTGAAGTTTTCCACTAATAATTTTGAAGTACACCTTGTTTGAGGATGTGCGACGCGGTATAAGCGTACCGAGCGAGATGATTTACAGGTGTTCCGGACGGCGCTGATTTCGGACGAAGACCTATGAAGATTCAGGAGGTGGCGCGGCTGGCAAAAGTCTCGACAGCGACTGTTTCCCGCACGATCAATACCCCGGCGCTGGTCAACAGCCAGACGGCTACGCGCGTCTGGAAGGCGATCGAGAAGCTTGGTTACTACCCGAACACGAATGCCCGGTCACTGGTTTCGGGCCGCAGCCGGATTCTGGGTCTCATCGTGTCTGACATAACCAATCCCTTTTTCCCCGAGCTGGTGAAAGGCTTCGAGGACGTTGCCATCCAGCAAGGTTATGAGATTCTGGTCAGTTCGACTGACTACGACTCGGAACGCATGGCTATCTGCGTCCGGCGCATGTTGGAGCGGAAAGTCGAAGGTGTGGCGATCATGACCTCCGAGATGGACAAGCATCTGGTGGATCAACTTGCACACCGGAACGTGCCGATGGTGTTCCTGGATGTTGGTCCGCCCGGCAAGCGTACCAGCAACATCGTGGTGGATTATGCCATGGGGATTAATGAAGCCGTTGACCATCTGCTGGCACTCGGCCATCGCAAGGTCGGCTTCATCGGTGGTCCTTCGGGCCTGAAATCCGCCCGTATCCGGCGGACCGCGTTTCTGCGCTTGCTCAGCCGCCACGGCATCGGGCGGGATTCACGCCTGGTGGACGCCGGGGATCATACGGTCGACGGCGGCCTGGCTGCGATGGTCCGGGTACTCGATTCGGGACCCCGGCCCACTGCCATGCTGGCATCCAATGACCTGACGGCTATTGGCATGATGCGCGCGGTACGCCGCGCCGGATTGGTCGTGCCGCGGGACATTTCCGTGGTGGGCTTCGACGACATCCGGCTGGCGGAGTTTACGGAGCCGCCGCTGACCACGGTGCGGCTTTCGCGGGGGGAACTGGCGGAGCGTGCCTTCCACGCCCTGCTGTCGGACCTCAACGGCGAACCTCACGGCGGGGGAGTGAAAGTGGAAACTCACCTGGTGGTCCGCGAGACCACCTGCCCGGCTCCGGCGTGATAGAATACTGAGCCAGGCGCTTCGGAGGTGGACATTCTTCGTCACTCCTTATTGGGTTCGGGTGCGCGCAACGCGCGCGAAATTGCCCGGGCAGTGTCTTTAAGCCGCCGCACTTTTCTGCGTGAAGTTACCGGAGCGGCCGCGGCCGGCGCCTTATTCGGCCGGCGCAGTATGGCTGCGGCTCCGGGACGCAAGGCGGTGGTAGTCACGTTCGGCGGAGGCGCCCGCGACGAAGAAACATTCATGCCGGACGGGCAGGAAAATATACCTCACCTGCTCACCCAATTAATGCCGCGCGCGACTTTCTTCAGCCAGGTGGTCAACCGTGGAATTTTAGGACACTACGTGGCTACGGCGAGTCTGGCCACGGGTGCTTACGAGACCTTCAACAATTTTGCGGCGGTGCCTCCAGATCGGCCGACCGTTTTTGAGTACTTCCGCAAAGACTTGAAGCGCCCCGCGCGGGACACTTGGGTGGTGGCGCCCAGCAACGGATTCAACCGCATCGGTGAGAGCGGCAACCGGTCCTATGGCCATGGTCTGGGCGCCGGTGTGATTCTGCCGAAACGCATCCTGGCGGCGGCGCTTTCAGCCAGCCAGGGGCCCGCTTATGAGCATCTTCTGCGCGATAACTACGAGACGCCGCTCTATGCGCCGGAACTCGGCGGGAATCAGATCGAATTGCACGAGATGGCGGAGGTCCTGCGGCTCTCGGTGGCGGACTTCACCAGGCATGCGCGGGTGCTGGCCAGCCCGGACGAACTGTCCGTCTACATCGCGCGCCAGTTGATGCGGCAGCTTGCGCCCAGCCTGCTCTGGATCACACTGCACGATATCGACATCGCGCACTCGGGCACGTACTCTCTGTACCTGGAAGCGATTCAACGCACGGATCGGCTATGCGGCGAGATCTGGAGCAACATCCAAAGCGAGCCGGAGTACGCCAACAAGACCAATTTGTTTGTCCTGCCGGACTTCGGCCGCGATTCGGACGACGATGCGGGCGGCAACGGCTTCCAACATCACCGCACGGGCGATCCGCTTTCGCGGACAACTTGGATGATGGTGATAGGTCCCGGAGTGCGGGAGAACGTGGTAGTGGATCGAAGGACCGAGCCGACCGACCTGGTTCCAACGCTCGGCGGGATCCTGGGATTCGACGCGCGGCTCTCGCAGGGCAAACCGCTCGCGGAGGTACTGTAAGCATGCTGCCCCGCGATCTGAAAGCCAGCCAGTTCGCCGCGTATCCGCCGGAAGCCCGCAAACTGGCCGTGGATCACCTTGCGATGCTGCAGGAATTGCCCCTGACCTTTCTGCCGCTGCTGCTGCGCGAGATCATTGTGTACGACTGGAAGTTTCCGCCGGAACGGCGCGATGTCGAGAACCAGTTCGCCTATCTGGAATCGCACTCGGCGGCGGAGCGGCAGCAATTGTTGGGGGGATTCGAAAAACTGCGGCTTGCGCCCGCGCTCGAAGAATCCGACTGGGTCAATGATCCGGTGGTGTTTTCCGAGAAGTTGAGCGCGCATCTTTGGGCGACGCTGCAAATCGATGCCTTCCGGCGGGAGGCCATCGCATACGTGCACACCGTCAATAGCGCCTCTCCGGTTGCGCCGCCGGCTATCCCGCGGCTGGGCATCGCGGTGATCGGCCAGGGCGTAGCCGAAAACAGATACCGGCTATTTCGCAAGCTGCGCCCGCACGGCACGTACTTCAGCCAGGTGCGGCCTGAAAACGGACTGCGCATGCTGCTCGACGCGGTGGCATCGCGTGCCCAACAGCACCCGGTGGCTTACGGCCATTGGTATATCGATGGCGGCGGCGAAGAGCCTGTCGCGGCGCGCGGCCTGGTGCATTTCTCGTATGCATCGCTCGCTCCGGCGCGCGGCGCACTGCAAGAAAAGATGCAGCAGACCTATCAATCCGGCATCGGTCCCGAGGCGTTCCGCACCATGCTGGCCGGCATGCTCCCCGCGGAACTGGGCATGGGCGACGCGTCCGACGCCTTGTTGAGCCGCTTTCAGGTGAGCGTGCTCACCGAAGGATCGGGCACCCAGGTCTTCAGCACGACCTTTGTCCAATGGGCCGCCCGCGAAGCATACCGCCGCGCCCAACCGGTGACCATGCTGCTACGATTCGCCCCGCGCCAGCGCGCCCGCCCCATGAACGAACTGCTGAACGAAACCGAGCACCAGCCGCAACTCGACCCGCACGGATCGCTGATCGACGCCGACATGGGCGCCTACTATTCGTGGATCAATCAGCAGCGCCTGGCGGGCGCCGACCGCGCTTCTTTCCTGGTGTGGTTCGAAGGGCATAACGAAGCCTGCGCCGTGGGGCCGGCCTGCGCCCGCGGCACGGAATCCGCAAGCGCGGTGGACCTGGCGCAGATCATCCAGCAGATCGCCTGACGGCGCGATACGCGCCACAATAGACCTTATGCAAATTCACCGTACGATTCTGGTCTTCGCGCTGGCGGTCTGCCCGCAGATCGGCCGCTCCGAGGCTCGTCTTCCCGCGATTCTCAGCAGCCACATGGTGCTGCAGCGCGGCATGCCGATACATATCTGGGGATGGTCGGATCCCGGCGAGAAGGTCACCGTTACGTTCCATGGCGCGAGCCGCGACACGGCCGGCGACCGGGTGGGAAATTGGAGCGTGTTCCTGCCGCCCGAAGACGCAGGCGGGCCTTATGAACTCACCGTGACCGGCAGCAACAAAATCGTGCTGGATGACATCCTGCTCGGCGATGTCTGGTTTGCCTCGGGGCAATCGAACATGGAAATGCCGCTCAAGGGCTTTAACGGCGCGCCGCTCAAAAACTCGGCGGAGGAGATCGCGCACGCCAACCAGCCGCAGATCCGGCTGCTCCACATTCCAAACAAGGCCGCGGACTATCCGCTCATCGATGCCAACGCTTCCTGGACCATTTGTTCCCCGGAAACGGCCGCGAGCTTTTCCGCAGTGGCGTACTTTTTCGGGCGCGACCTTAATGCGCGCGAGCAGGTGCCGATCGGGCTGATCGATTCCACCTGGGGCGGCACTCCGGCCGAAGCCTGGATCAGCCTCGAATCCATAGCGAGCGACGCCGGGCTGATGCCGGTCTTCGCCACGCGCGCGCAGATGATGTTGTCGCAGGCCCAGACCGCGGCCATCGTGGCCAGCGAAAAGCGCGAGGACGAAGCTGCCCGCCAGGCAGGCCGTACGCCTCGGCCGCATCCGTGGCGTCCCGATCCCGCCTCGTGGGCTCCCGCGGCGCTGTTCAACGGCATGGTGGCGCCGGTGGTGCCGTACACGATCAAGGGCGTGATCTGGTATCAGGGCGAATCCAACAGCCGGCTGAGCTTTGCTCCCATGTACGCGAAGCTGCTTCCGGCCCTTATCGCCGACTGGCGCATCGAGTGGCGCGAAGGCAATTTCCCATTTCTGTTCGTACAGATCGCCAACTTCAAATCGAATGCGACCGAAGCGTGGGCGGTAGTTCGCGAGGCTCAGCGCCGCACGCTTTCCGTGATCAACACGGCGATGACCGTCACGGCTGATATCGGCGATCCGAATAATGTCCATCCGGCGGATAAGCAGACCGTGGGCGCCCGGCTGGCGTTAGGGGCACGTGCGCTGGCGTATGGCGAGAACGTCGAGTACTCGGGTCCGATTTTCCGCGAGGCTACACCCGAAGAGGGCGCGGTGCGCGCCTGGTTCGATCACGCCGCGGACGGATTAAGCGCCAAGGGCGGGGAACTCACCGGCTTCGAAATCTCGGGCGACGACCGGCACTTCGTGACCGCGGCGGCGCGCATCGACGGCAAAACCGTGGTGGTGAGCAGCCCGGAGGTGGCGAATCCCAAGTACGTACGTTATGGCTGGGCGAATTCCCCAGTTATAAACCTGTATAATTCCGCCGCTTTACCGGCTTCGCCCTTCACGTCCGAAGCCGTAATTCCAGCTCCCTAAATCGGGTTGCTTGTAAGCTGTAGCACAACCACTAGATATAGTTCTTGACGCAGCCCTATATGTTGGGGCATGATTACGGTTGCGCGACAATAATAGAGGAGGGGCGCCATGGGACAAATCACTGTAGATTTGAGTGCCAAGATGGAAGTGTTGAAAACAAAAGAACAAAAGCCCAGCCGTACGGGGATCGCTTTTCCCCGCCATTTCACGGCTCGTCAGGAGGCCGGCAAGACGCCTTACGACGAGGTGCAGTGGGAGACCCGCACGGCCTCCATTGGCAACGACAAAGGCGCCGTGATCTTCGAGCAGCACGATATCGAAGTCCCCGCGGACTGGTCGCAGACGGCTACCAACATCGTGGCCAGCAAATACTTTCATGGCAAGCTGGGCTCGCCCGAGCGCGAGAGCAGCGTCGCGCAACTCGTGGAGCGCGTGGTCGATAGCATTGCCGGCTGGGGACAAAAGGACGGCTACTTCGCCACTGAGCAGGACAGCCGGAATTTCCGCGACGAACTGGCGCATCTGATGCTGACGCAGAAGGCGTGCTTCAATTCGCCGGTGTGGTTCAACGTCGGCGTGAAAGAAGCGCGCGGCTACGGCTGGGTGTTTGATCAGGAGAGCGGCGCGGTCGCCAAGCTGGAACGCGGCGCGCCGCGGCCGCAATGCTCGGCGTGCTTCATCGTGTCGGTGAAGGATTCGCTCGAATCGATTCTGGATTTGGCCAAGACCGAGGGCATGCTCTTCAAATGGGGATCGGGTACGGGCAGCAACCTGTCGAGCCTGCGTGAAGAAGATGCCATTCTTTCGGGTGGCGGGCGCGCTTCCGGACCGCTCTCGTTCATGAAAGGCTTCGACGCTTTTGCGGGCGTGATCAAGTCCGGCGGCAAGACACGCCGTGCGGCGAAGATGGTGATCCTCAATTGCGATCACCCCGACGTTGAGAAATTCATCTGGTGTAAAGCGAAGGAAGAGAAGAAGGCCCACACGCTGGTGGAAGCGGGTTACGATTCCTCGCTCGACGGCGAAGCTTATGGCTCCATCTTTTTCCAGAACGCCAACAACAGCGTGCGGGTGACCGAGGAATTCATGGAAGCCGCCAGCCAGAATCGCGACTGGTGGACCAAGTCCGTGGTAGGCGGCCAGCCCGTAAAGCGCTACAACGCGCGCGACCTGCTGCACCAGATCGCCGAAGCCACGCACCAGTGCGGCGATCCCGGCATGCAATTCGATACGACGGTGAACCGCTGGCATCCGTGCAAGAATACGGCGCGCATCAACGCATCGAATCCCTGCTCGGAATACATGTTCCTGGACGATTCGGCGTGCAACCTGTCGTCGCTGAACCTGATGAAGTTCGTGGGACCGGGCGGGCAGTTCGACGTGGAGGCTTTCCGCCACGCGGTGGACACCATGATCGTGGCGCAGGAAATCATTGTCGACAACGCCAGCTACCCGACCGAGAAGATCGCCGGTAATTCGCACGATTACCGGCCGCTGGGCTTGGGCTTTGCGAATCTGGGGGCGCTGCTGATGTCGTTCGGCATCCCCTACGATAGCGATCAGGGCCGCGATTACGCCGGCGCGATTACCGCCATCATGTGCGGCCAGGCTTATCTGACCAGTTCCCGCATCGCGGAGACCACCGGGCCCTTCCCCGGCTACGCGCGCAATACCGAGCCGTTCCTGGAAGTGATCCGCATGCATCGCGACGCGGCGCATCATCTGGAGAGCCGCCAGATTCCGCAGGACCTTTATCAGGGTGCCGTGGAAAGCTGGGACCAGGCGCTCGAGTTGGGACGCCGCAATGGCTATCGCAACGCGCAGGTGACCGTGATCGCGCCTACCGGCACCATCGGCTTCATGATGGACTGCGACACCACCGGCATCGAGCCCGATCTGGCGCTGGTGAAATACAAGAAACTGGTGGGCGGCGGCGTGATCAAGATTGTGAACAACACGGTGCCGCAGGCGCTCATCAAGCTGGGCTACACGCCCGCGCAGGCCGACCAGATCGTGAGCCACATTGACGCGACCGGGACCATCGAAGGCGCGCCGCACCTGAAGCCCGAACACCTGGCCGTGTTCGATTGCAGCTTCCGTCCGGCGAATGGCACGCGTTCGATCCACTACATGGGCCACTTGAAGATGATGGGCGCGGTGCAGCCGTTCATCTCCGGCGCGATTTCGAAGACCATCAACATGCCGGAAGAAGCGACGGTCGACGAGGTGATGAACGCTTACCTCGAAAGCTGGAAGCTGGGTCTGAAGGCGGTGGCGATTTATCGCGACAATTCCAAGCGCGTGCAGCCGCTGAACACCGGCGCAAGCAAGACGGAGAAGGCGGTGGCGCCGGTCGCGGCCGCGGCGCCGGTGGTGGAGAAGGTGGTGTACCGGCCCGTACGGCGCAAGCTGCCCGACGAGCGCAAGGCCATCACGCATAAGTTCGCGATCGGCGGGCACGAAGGCTACATCACGGTGGGCATGTACGAAGACGGCGCGCCGGGCGAGATCTTCATCACCATGGCCAAGGAGGGCTCGACGATTTCGGGCCTGATGGATTCCTTCGCGACGGCCATCAGCTTCAACCTGCAATACGGCGTGCCGCTGAAGTTCCTGGTGGACAAGTTCGCGCACGTGCGATTCGAGCCGAGCGGCTGGACGGGGAACCAGCAGATCCCCTACGCCAAGTCGATCATGGATTACATTTTCCGCTGGCTGGGCGCGCGATTCCTGGGGCCGGAGTACGCGGTGACCGAGGCCGGCGAGACACCCACGCTGCGTCCGACTGAGCCCAATCCGCAGCAGGAGCTGCCGTTTGCGCCGATGACGGCGGATGCGCCTTTGTGCGCGGAGTGCGGGTCGATTATGACGCGGAACGGGAGTTGTTATAAGTGCGGGAATTGCGGGGGGACTAGCGGGTGTAGCTAAGGTATGAAGTTCGATCGTCCCAAAATCACTCTGATTGATCTTGGGCCATACGCCGGCCAGACGTTAAAGGTAGCGGGTTACAACATCACGGACGGCACGTTTGGCGGTCCCTACGTTAAGCAGGGCCCCCGATACTCACGAATCGCCACCACAGCAAGCCTTCCGTCGTGGCTCGCGGAGAGCGAGGTGATAGTAGCAAATCTGGATAGGCCAGAGCCGCAGGAGCCGCCTCAACCCTTCGGTAACGACTACGACTTACATTGGTGGGCGCAGCCATCCTGCAGTTTGCTCGATCCGCGGCCAGTCGCCATGCTCGAATCGCGAGGATCGATCGATCGAATTCTCCGGCACGGGGGGATCGTGGTGCTCTTCTGCGCGCCTAAGACAACTGGCGAATACGTCTGGGGCCGAAATACGGGTCTGGGCCTGTCGCGCGAAAGAGCGCCCGAAGCCCTGGACGATTGGTCGCTGTTAACCGTCCTGCGCCACGTAGAAACCACCATCGATTCTGGTGAGGAGGTATCTGTTACAGGCTCTGTCCCGCCCCTGGGCGACTTGTTGAGGAAGTTCAGTTCGGCGCTGTACTTCCGTTGCACCGTCCGGCCCGACGTCGAGTTGCAGCCCTTCTGGTCGACTTTGGCGGTCAACAAGTACGGAAAAACCGTGGCCGGCATGATATCGCCAGACAAGACAAAGGGACTCGTAGTCCTACTTCCTCAGGTTCGTAATCAGGCCGATTTCGTTCGCGCACTCTTTGAGAATGTTCTCCCTGAACTGGCTCCGCATTTGTTTCCCCACCATGCAGGCGGCCGCTGGGTTCACCTGCCTGAGTATGAACTGCCGCGGGTGCGCGATCTGCAAGGCAAGATCGTGGCCGTCGATGAAGCCGCCCGCCAGAAGCGGCTAGAGCTGGAAAAGGAAATTGAAGATGAGCGACAGAGGATGGCGTATTTGCATCAGTTGCTTCAGGAGACGGGAAACCCCCTCGTTCGGGCGGTGAGATCTGCCCTCGAGACACTGGGATTCGTGTCAATTATTGACTCAGATCAGCAGGTGCCGCCGGGGGGGCGAAAGCGCGAGGATCTCCAAATACACGATGGGTCACCAACCCTTCTTATCGAGGCAAAGGGCATCGCCGGTCTGCCGCAGGAGCACGAGGCGATCGAAGTATGGAAGTACCTTGCCCCGAGAATGAGTGAGTGGAAGCGGACGGACGTTCACGGGTTGTCGATAATCAATCATCAGCGCCACCTACCCGGCTTGGATCGCAATTCGTCGCCCTTCAGCGAGGACGTCCTCACGAACGCTCGGGAGCAGCAATTTGGGGTGATGACCGGTTGGGACCTTTACAGGCTCGTGACTAACTTCATCAGGCTGAGCTGGCGGCCCGAGTACGTCCGGCCGCTTTTCTATAGGTCGGGACGGATCGAGCCCGTCCCACTTCACTACGAGTACGTCGGTCTCGTCGAGCACTTTTATCCGAGGCCGGGAGCGCTCACAGTGTGCGTTGATGGGACAGGCCTCCGAGTGGGCGACCGCATCGCGTACGAGATGCCCGTCGACTTTATCGAGCAGGACGTCGACTCTCTTCAGATCGACCAGTGCCCAGTGAAAGAAGTTACTTCTTCCATGCTTGCCGGAATCAAAACGTCGCTAACCGGCGATCAGGCCCGAAAGGGTATACGCGTCTTCAAAGTTGGTACAGAGCCCCAGATAGCTCGAGCCGATCGGCTGGACCGGCAACCAACAGGTCCCGTACGCCAAGTATTACATAGTCCCGCTGGCTCGCCGCGCGCTTTCTACGAACGGAGTACGCCGTGAAAGAGGTGGGATTGTTCTCACTTGTGAAGTGACCGGCAGGGTCACGCCGGCCGGATGCTAAAATGAAATGCTGTGGGAAGGCTGCTGGAAAAGGCGATTTTAGAAGCATCGAAGCTTCCCGATAGTGAGCAGGAGGCTATCGGCGCATGGCTGCTCGAGCAGATGGAGACAGAGCGCCGGTGGGATGAACTCTTTGGGAGGCCGGGCAACGTGCTGGAACTAATGGCGGATCGGGCTCTTGAGGAGCATGACCATGGCCTGACGACGCCGCTCGATCCGCACCAGTTGTGATTTAGCACATCACTCCGGGTTTTCGAAAGCTACTGGCCGCACTCCCTGATGATGTTCGTCGTCAAGCCCGGTCGGCGTATCGCAGGTTCATGGAGAACCCTCTTCACCCAGGTCTGGGATTCAAGCAGATTCATGGCTCGGGTCGGCTGGTTTCCGTCCGCATCAGCCGGGATTACCCGCGCGGTGGGCGTGCGGAGATCGCCCGACGAGATAGTCTGGTTTTGGGCTGGGACGCACCAAGAATATGAAAAGCTTCTCGCAAAGAGATGAGGCGTCACGGCGGGCGGTGCCGCCATCCTCGACGACATGCGGCGCGCGGCTTCCGAGTTTGGCGGCGACTCGGCGGCCAACATAACGGCGAGTGAGGCGAACGTCAATGACCATTACTCTAACCCCCGAACAACAGCGAATCGTGGACGAACAGGTACGGTCTGGGCGTTATCGCACCCCTGCGGACGTTGTCGGCGAGGCGCTGCGATCTCTCCGCGAATCGGACCTGCAGGCCGGTGGCGATCGGGAGTCGGTGCGCGAGATGCTTAGGTTCGCGGAGGTCAATCGCGTGCCCCTCCATGACGTATCGGTGAAGCAGCTTATCCACGAGAGCCACCGACTCTGAGCGATCTGGTGGTTGTCCCTGTTGTCCGCCGGTTCGTCGATGGTCTCACCTTGCGAATAGCAGACGGGCAGGGCACACGCACCGGGACATCGCGTACCTCAAAAGGCAGCAGCTATACTTGTCTCGTATATGCTCAACCTGAAACGACAGGCGCCCGGCTTTCTCGCCGCGACTGCCCTCCTGCTCATCCAACCGGCGATGCGCGCCGCCAGTCCCATCGCCTGCGATCCCGATAACGGCGGCCTCACGCTGCCGTCCGGATTCTGCGCGCTGGTGGTGGCCAACGATCTCGGCGAGGCGCGCCATGCCGTGGTCGCGCCCAATGGCGATCTCTATGTGGCCCTGATGAATGGCGGCGTCGTGGCGCTGCACGATGCCAATGGCGACGGGCGCTTCGAGGTGAAGGAGAAGTTCGGCTCCGGCAGCGCCACCGGCATCGCCCTGCACGACGGCTATCTCTGGGTCGCCCACAGGAATTCGGTCGAGCGCTATCAGATGACGCCGGGCCAGCTCAAACCGTCCGGGGCGCCGGAGGTGGTGGTCAGCGGTTTGCCGGGCGTCTTTCAGCACGGCGACAAAGGCATCACGTTCGATGGCAAAGGATCGTTCTACGTCAATGTGGGCGCGCCTTCGAATGCCTGCCAGGTGCGCGACCGTAGCAAACAATCGCCCGGCCAGGACCCCTGCCCGCTGCTCGAAACGCACGGCGGCATCTGGAAGTTCAGCGACAGCAAGCTGGGGCAGAAGCAGGCGGACGGCGTGCGCTTCGCTACCGGGATGCGGCAGATGCCGGCCATCGCGTGGCACGATGGCAAGCTGTTCGTAGTGATGAACAACCGCGATCAGCTCGATGTGCTGTGGCCCGGCAAATTCACGGCGGAGGAGAATGCGAACCGGCCGGCCGAGCCGATGTACCGGATCGACGAACCAGGCGAGAATTTCGGCTGGCCTTATTGCTTCTACGATTACGGGCTGAAGAAGCTGCTGCTCAATCCGGAGTACGGCGGCGACGGCAAGACGGTCGGCCGGTGCGCGGAGTTCAAGCTGCCCATCACCAGCTTCCCCGCGCACTGGGCGCCGGTCGACCTGATGTTCTACACCGGCAAACAATTCCCGGCGAAATATCGCGGGGGCGCGTTCATCGCGTTCCATGGGTCGTGGAACCGCGCGCCCTTTGCCCAGGAGGTGTCGAACGTGACCTTCCAGCCGTTCGCGCACGACAACCCGTCGGGTAAGTTTGAGGTTTTCGCCAGCGGGTTTGCCGGCAAGGCGCAGATTATGAATCCGAACGACGCGCTGGCCCGCGCCGATGGCGTGGCCGAAGCGCCGGACGGCTCGTTATACGTCACCGAGAGCCAGAAGGGGAAAGTCTGGCGCGTCTTCTATCGCGGCAAATAGCCGGTCACGACAGCCGCTTGGTCTTGGCGCGGCGTATAATTGTGGCTATCCGTTCTGGAGGGAAATGCACCATGCGTCTGATCCGCACTGGAGTTTTCGCGCTCGCGGCGGTCCTGTCGATTCCGGCCGCGAGCCAGGCACAAGCGCAAACTGAGGGATCCCGCGCCGTCGAGGGTGGCGGCGTTTTTGTCCCGGGTTGGACCGGGAAGATCGATGCCAGCGCGGAAAACGAAGGCCAGACGCTGAAGAGCGCGAAGTTTTCTGAGGACCACGGCGCGCTGCACGTTACTACCGGCCCCGCCGTGACTTATTGGAATCCGGCGAACAAGGCGACTGGGAATTACACCGTGCAGGCCACTTTCACAGAACCGAAATACATGAACTTGAATACCCATCCGCACCCGTATGGTATTGTCATCGCAGGCAATGGCCTGGGCACCGCCACGCAAAGCTATCTGTACTGCGCGGCGTATGGCAGCGGCAATTTCATCGTGCGCGGATTTGGCCCTGAGCCATTCCAGATGAACGGCAGACGGGAGGCGAACGCTGCCGTGCATAAGGCGGCCGGTCCGGGAGAGCCCGTTACACAGGAGATCGCGCTGCGGGTGAAAGGCGACCGCGTGGAGTGTATCATCAATGGAACCGTGGTGGCCGGGTATGAGAAATCGGCGCTGGTGACCGCCGGCAAACTTCATTCGACCGATGGCGTCTACGGGCTCCGCTTTGCACACAACACGGACGTGATCGTTACCGGGCTGAAGCTGACGGAGAACTAGGGGTATCTTCGTGCGGACACTAGCCAAATGCGGCATACTTCTGTGCGCCGGCACTTATGCGTTTGCCCAAACGTTTACCACGATAGCTAACTTCAACGGCGCCAATGGATCCCAACCTTACTACGAAACACTGATCCAAGGTACAGACGGCGAGCTATACGGCACGACCGAAAACGGAGGCGCCTCGAATAGCTGCGCAAGCGGCTGCGGCACAATTTTCAGAGTTACTCGCGACGGTGTCTTAACGACGTTAGTCAGTTTTGATCAGACGAACGGCGCCCAACCATATGCCGGCTTGACGCTTGGTATCGGCGGAGAATATTATGGCATGACCTACGCGGGTGGTGATAGCGGACAGGGCACCGTCTTCCGAATGAGCCCCGCAGGACAGCTAACTCCGCTCCACAGCTTCAGTTATCTCGTGGATGGCGCCAATCCCATGGCGGCGTTGATTCAGGCCGCCGACGGGAATTTCTACGGTACTACGTTTCAGGGCGGCACGCTCGGGTTTCTGAGCTACGGGACGGTATTCAAGATTACAGCCAGCGGAGCACTTACAACGTTTCTTACATTCAACATTGACGATGGCGCTTATCCGGAAGGGGCCCTCATTCAAGCGGCCGATGGGGATCTCTACGGAACCGCCAATAGCGGAGGCACATACTTCTACGGATCCGTCTTTCAGATTACTCCGGCGCGCAAGTTTACGACTTATTACTCGTTTAGCTCACCGAATCTTTACCCGCAAGCCGGGCTGCTGCAGGGTTCCGATGGCAGTCTTTATGGAACGGCTTATGGCGTCGGCAATAATCCGGGAACGATCTTCGCGATTAATACGAACGTCCAATTGACTACACTCCATACGTTTTGTTCGGAAGCCGACTGCGCCGATGGCGAACACCCTACCGGACCGCTAATCCAGGCCACGGACGGGAACTACTATGGGATGACGCCAGAAGGCGGCGCCAACGGGCTCGGCACCATCTTTCAAGTCACGTCGACAGGTACTTACACTGTCTTATACACCTTCGCGGGGAGTGACGGCTCCACCCCCTACGGCGGGTTGTTGCAAGCCACGGACGGCAATTTCTACGGAACCACCTACGCTGGCGGCGCTTCCTCCGGCGGCACCGTGTTCCGGTTTTCCACCGGCTTGGGCCCCTTTATCAAAACCCTTCCTACTATCGCCGCCGAGGGCGCCCGAGTAATGATCCTTGGATATGGACTCACGGGTGCCACCAGCGTGACGTTCAACGGGACGCCCGCCAGCTTTACGGTCAACTCGTCCGGTACGGCGATCACGACTTCGGTACCAGAGGGCGCCAGCAGCGGACCGGTCGAGGTTGTCGCGCCCGGAGGCGCGCTGCTGAGTAACACGCCCTTTGTCGTGCGCTGATGAGGATGTTACTGCGTCCGGCCGTTACGCCTGGCGCAAGGCCTTCACCGGATCGACGCGGCCGGCGCGCAAGAGCCGGCAGAAAAGCAGCGGCCAGCGAGGCGCCAAGCAAAACCGGAATCATGATTGCGAACGCGGCAAGGGGAACCGGTTGCATACCCTGGACCACCTGCGCGAATACACGGCCAGCCGCCAGCGTCGCGAGGCTTCCCACGCCCAGGCCCACCAAAAGCATTTGCAGGCACTGGCCCAGCACCATCCGGCGTTGGGATGCCTGACGGGCTGGCGATCTCGATGTACAATCACCTAATACTGAAGCCGAGATGGGAATCTCTATTCAAGCGAGCGCGTGTTTGCTGGCCGCACTGCTTACTGCGGCTGCGGCCCAGGGCGCACCGGATCTGGCCGCTGGACGCAAGGTGTTCGAATCTCAGTGCGCTGTCTGCCACGGCCTGAACGGTGGAGGCGGGCGCGGTCCGGTCCTCGCCCGGCGCCAACTCGAGAAGGCTCCTGACGATGCCGCATTGCGCACGATCATCAGTGAAGGCATTGACCCCGAAATGCCGGCCGCCTGGCAGCTCAACCCCCGCGAGGTGGAGAATGTCGCGGCTTATGTGCGGTCTCTCGGTAGCGTACCGGCGGAGTCGCTGCCTGGTAATCCGGAGTCCGGCGCGCGCATCTATGCGGCGCTTGGTTGTGCCGGCTGCCACATCGTCGCAGGAGAAGGCAACAGCTGGGGACCTGAACTGACTGATATCGGCGCCAGGCGCAATGCATCGTACCTGCGGCAGACGGTCCTGCAGCCGAGCGCGTCGCTTCCGGAAGAATTCCTCTATCTCTCCGCGACGACTGCCGAGGGCCGAATGGTCCGGGGGATTCGGGTCAACGAAGATTCCTTCACGATCCAGTTAAAGGATGTCACCGGCCGTTTCTTCAGCTTTCGCAAGAGCGATCTCCGGGACCTGCGGCGATTGGAGGGGGAGACACCCATGCCGGCATTCAAAGATCGGCTGAGTAACTCCGAACTGGACGACCTGGTGGCCTGGCTGGCGAGCCTCCGAGGTAAGCCATGAAATGGTTCATAGCGTTCGTCTGCGTCAGCGCTCTTGCTCAAACGTCCTTTGAGCGTATTGTGAACGCGTCGAAGGAACCGGGCAACTGGCTTACTTACTCCGGAAACTACCAGGGCCACCGCTTCTCACTGCTCAATCAGATCACACCAGCAAACGTAGCTCAGCTACGGGTGAAGTGGGCATATCAATTCCCTGAGCCGCGAACCGAGGTTTCACCGATCGTAGTCGATAGCGTGATGTACATCACCGGGCCAAATACTGCTGCAGCGCTGGATCTTCGCACCGGGCGCGAACTATGGAAGTGGCAGCGGCCAGTCCCCAAGGACTACAACTCGATTGGTTACGGTCACGTCAATCGGGGCCCAGCTATTCTCGATAACAACATATATGTGGGCACACTGGATTGTTACCTGGTGGCGCTCGACGCGCGCAGCGGCATCGAGCGCTGGTCCGCGAAGGTCGGGGACTACCGGACCGGATACAGCATGACCATGGCGCCGCTCGCTCTCCGGGACAAAGTAGTGGTGGGGGTCAGCGGCGGCGAGGCCGGCATACGCGGTTTTGTGGATGCTTATGACGCCAGAACCGGACGCCGCGCCTGGCGCTTCTACACCATTCCCGGTCCAGGCGAGGTGGGTCATGATTCCTGGTCGGGTGAAAGCTGGAAAACGGGCAGCGGCTCGACTTGGGTCACGGGGTCGTATGATCCGGAGTTGAACTTGATCTATTGGGGCGTGGGGAATCCGGGCCCGGATTGGAATCCTGACTCGCGCCTGGGCGACAACCTGTACACCTGCTCGCTGCTGGCGCTGGAGGCGGACACCGGCAAGCTCAAATGGCATTTCCAGTTCACGCCTCACGACTCGCACGATTGGGATGCTACTCACGTGCCGGTGCTATTTGAAGCTGAGGTTCGCAGCGTGCGACGCAAGTTGGTAGCGGTGGCCAATCGCAATGCCTTTTACTACGTGCTCGACCGCAGCACGGGGGAGTTCATTACGGGCCGGCCTTATGCCAAGCAGACCTGGGCCAAAGGTCTGGACGATCGCGGCCGGCCGATGCTGCTCTCGAATATCGAGCCGAGCACGAAGGGTACGCTGCTCTGGCCGAATCTCAACGGCGCCACGGTGTGGGCCAGCCCGGCTTACAGTCCCTTGACCGGGCTCGTGTATGTCGCGGTGCGCGAGATCGGCGCCATTTATTACAAGCGGGAAGCAGAATACAAGCCTGGCACTTTCTTTGCGGGCGGCGGCGAAGCGCACGCGCCGGGCACAGTCGATTCGGGCGCCATTCGCGCCCTGGACGCAGCCACTGGCGAAAGACGCTGGGAGTTTCCCATGCACTCGGCACCCTGGGCCGGGGTTCTGGCGACTGCCGGCGGTCTGGTGTTCTCTGGCGCGGACGAAGGTAATTTCTTTGCGCTGGATGCCACCACCGGCAAGCCGCTTTGGGACTTTCAAACTGGCGGCCCGATCGCCGCCAATCCCGTTTCGTTCGCCATCGACGGCAAACAGCATGTGGCGATCGCCGCCGACCGCGTTTTATACGTCTTCGGACTTTAGAGAGACTCCTGAGCGCTCTGGTTAGCCAGCGTGGGAATTCTTCCGCCACTACACCGGCCGGAGGGCTGGAAGCAGAACCTGATAGGCGACTCAGCCGATTAAACGGAACCGCTGCGGGCAAACGATGTGGGGTAGATCTTGGAGAGCTATGGAGCCACCCTCCGGGCTTGAACCGGAGACCTGCTGATTACGAATCAGCCGCTCTACCAACTGAGCTAGGGTGGCTTTCCTCTTCGATGATAGCGGCTCGGAGTGCCTTTCGCAACTTACGGAGCCGCCGGAAAACGGCTAGCGCGCGGAAGGCGTGGACGACTGGTCTTGCAGGATGAAAACCTTCTCGTCGGGCTTCACGAGCTTCAGGCGCTGCCGGATCTCGAGGTCCTGATCGGATTGGCTGTCGCGCAGGCGGCCAATGCGCCCGCGCTGCTCTTCGATCTTGCGTGCCAGAGCCGCGTTCTGTTTTTCGAAGTCCTGGATCTGGCGGCGCTTCGCCATCAATCCGGGAATGCCTTGGGAACCCTGCAATGCGAAAAATGCATAGCCCGCGATCAACAACACCACCACTGCCCCGGCTAGTTTCTTGAAGGATAAGCCCATCGCTTCATGCCACGAAGATAATGTTACCATCGGATTCAAAATCTGTTCCCACTTTTTCGCTTATGACAGATAAAATTGTTGTCTTCAGCACCTGTGCGACGGAAGAGGATGCCATCAAGCTCGCAGAGGCGCTGGTGGAGGCGCGCGTGGCTGCCTGTGTGACCTTGGTGCCGGGCGCGCGCAGCATCTACCGTTGGCGAGGTGCGTTAGAATCGGCGACGGAGTGCTTATTGATTATCAAGTCTGACCGGCCGAGGTTCGAACGGCTGCGTGCTTCGCTCGAACATCTGCACAGCTACGAGGTGCCGGAGGTTTTGGCGATTCCGGTGGTCGACGGCGCCGCCAACTACTTAAATTGGTTGCAGGATCAATTAGCCTGAAATGTGGTTGCAGCCGGGTATGGCGATGGTGTTGGATATGGACGGCGTCATCGTCGATTCCAATCCCTTGCACGTCCAAGTGTGGACAGCGTACAACCGCCGCTTCGGAATCGATGGCGGTGCGAGTTTGGCCGAGCGCATGTATGGCCGGCGCAATGACGAGATTGTCCGCGATTTTTTCGGCGCGCATTTGAGCGCGAAGGAAATCGCCGCGCACGGCAGCGCCAAGGAAGCGCTTTACCGGGAGATGCTGGAGCCTGTGTTCGCCGAAACGCTGGTGCCCGGCGTTGAGGCTTTGTTGCGCCGCCACGCAGGCGCGCCGGTCGCCTTGGCCACCAATGCTGAGCCGGCCAACGTAGATTTTGTGTTGGAGCACGGCCGTCTGCGCGCGTATTTCCGGGCCGTCGTCGATGGCCACCAGGTGAGCCGCCCGAAGCCGCATCCCGAGATCTATCTGCGGGCCGCGGAACTGCTGTCGATCGCCCCCAGGAACTGCATCGTGTTCGAGGATTCGTACCAGGGCATGCAAGCCGCGCAAGCCGCCGGCACGCGCATCGTAGGGGTGCGTACGACGCACACCGAGTTGCCGGGTGCGGACCTGGCCATCGACAATTTCCTGAGCCCCGCTCTGGAACCGTGGCTGCGGGCCCAGATGCCGGAAGGGTGATCATGAGCTCCCTGATGCTCATAGGAATCCGGTTGGCGCTGCCGCTCGGTCTGCTGGCGATCGCCGCCCCGATATTCCTGATCTGGCGCCGCGACGAACGGCTGCGCGGGCAGCGCGAGATGCTGCGCCGGACGTACGAATTGGGAGAGGAGATTTTGGGGGCTTCCTCCACGGACCAGATACTCGGCAAGGTGCGCGCGGTGGTGCCGCGGATCTTCGGCGTTACGTCGGCTGATCTGTACCTATACAACCGCCACGCGAAAACCCTCGACGCGGTCGACCGCCATGGCGCCGAACAAAGCTCCATTCCGCTCTCCGCGCCGGACGCCGGACCGCAAGCCGGTGCGGTGGCGTGTTTTCACTACCGGACGCTGCTGGCGATTCCGGACGCGACGCGCAGCCCTTTTCCGGTTGCTGGACGGCCTGGATCGGCCACGCCCCGCTCGCTACTGTTTGTTCCCATGCTTTCGCAGGGCGAAGTGTCAGGTATCTTGCAGATGGATCAGCACGATCGTGCCCGCGTCTTCACTCGCGACGAGCAGTCGCTGGCACAGCACCTGGCCAACCAGATTGGCGTCGCGGTAAAACTGCTGGATCAACGCTCGGTCCGCGAGCAGCTCTTTCGCACGGAGAAGCTGGCGGCCGTGGGCCAGTTGATCTCCGGAATCGTCAACGATCTGCAGACGCCGCTGACGTCGATCAGCAACCTGGCGCAGACTGGCGGCGGTCCGGCGGACTTGGCGGCCATCGCGGCGCAAGCACGGCGTGCGTCTGAGATCGTCAGCCGGCTCGTTGGATTCGCGGGGTCAGGGCCGGCACAGACGCAGCCGGTGGAGCTGAACGGGCTGCTGCGCAACCTGATCGAGTTTCGCGAGCGCGAGTGGAAAGTGCGCGGTATCCGGGTGCGCAGCCTGCTGGCGGATGAGCCGCTTACTGTGTTGGGATCCCATGGGCAGCTCGAGCAGGTGTTCCTGAACCTGCTGGTGCACGCCGAGCAGGCGCTTTCGGACGCCAGCGAGAAGCTGATCACGCTGCGAACCAGCCTGGTGGCGCGGCGCGCGTTAGTGGAGATCGGGTACACGGCGGCGAAGAGCGCCGGCGACCCCTTTGACGCGGGGGCGGATGAAGGCGCGGGCGGCGTGGGCTTGGGCGTTTGCCGCAGCCTGATCACCGGTCACGGCGGCGAGATCCGGCTGGTGCAACAGACCGCGGCCGATCCGGCGTTTCAGGTGGAGCTCCCGTGCGCCGCGCGGGAGAAGACCGGCGTGCCCGCGCCAGATAACGGCCGCGGCGCCCCGCACACCCTGACCGCATTATTGATCGAGCCGGCCGAGGCCATTCAGACGCAATTGCGGGGTTTGCTGGCCATGCGCGGATATCGTGTGGTGCCGGTAAACAGCTCCGACGAGGGACTCGAGCTGGCGCAGCGCCTGCGCTTCGACGCCGTGTTCTGCTCGGTGCACGCGCCCGGCCTGAACTGGGTGGAAACCGCCGAACAGGTGAAACCGCGCGTGGATGGATTCGTGTTGCTCTCCGATTCTTACGATGCCGATCTTTCCACCGACTTTGCGGGCGAGCGCCGCTTCGTGCTGGCCAAGCCTATCGACGAGCGGCAACTGGATCGCGTGCTGGAAGCCATCCACAGCGGCACAGCGTGACTCGGCGCGAGGTAGAGTAATCTTATGGTGCGTGGATGGTTGGCGATGGTTTTGCTGTGTGCCTGGCCGATGTTGGCCGACAAATACACGGGGCCGCGCCCTCCCAAGCCGGACCTGCCTTACCTGATACATGCCGACACCCTGGTTCCGACCGAGACTGCCGAAGCCACGCAGGTAGAGCGCAAAGGGGACGTGACTTTCGTGGTTCCTGGCGCCAACTCCACGGCGCGCACGCCGCTGGGATCGCCGGCGTTTTTGATTCTGACCGATCAGCTCCAGCCGGATCGCCTGCAACTCTACCAACTACAGTCCAAGGGCGGCCAACGCGAGGTGTTTTTTGCTCACCGGAAGAAACAGGTGGCGCGTCCCATGCGGCTCCGCGTGACGAAGGTCGATGACAATCTCTATAAGGTCGAGGTGGATGAGTTGCTCGAAAATGGGGAGTATTCGCTGACCCCGTTTGGTTCGAACCAGGTTTTCTGTTTCCAGGTCTATTGACCGCGCGGAATCAGCCAGCCGCCAGCCGCAGAGCGGCCGCAGCCACGCGCGGCAGCGGTTCCACGAATTCGGCTCCGCCGCGCGCGATGGCTTCTTTGGGCATGCCAAAAACGACGCAGGTAGCCTCGTCCTGCGCGATGGTGCGGGCGCCGGCCTTGCGCATGGCGAGCAGGCCGCGGGCGCCATCGTCGCCCATGCCGGTGAGGATCACGCCGACCGCATTCTGCGCCGCGGCCCGGGCGCAGGAATCGAAGAGCACGTCCACCGACGGCCGGTGGCGGTTTACCCGTTCCGCGGAAAAGACGCGGACGCGGTAGTCGGCCCCGCTCCGCACCAGTTCCATGTGGAAGTTGCCGGGGGCGATCAGCGCGTGGCCCGGCAGGACGCGATCGCCATCCTGTGCCTCGCTGATGCGGATGCGCGCCAGCCCGTCCAGGCGTCCGGCGAAGGCGTGCGTGAAGTGTTCCGGCATGTGCTGCACGATCACGATCCCGGGGGCATCCGGCGGCAGCGCGCAGAGCACCTCGCGGAGCGCCTCCGTGCCTCCGGTCGAGGCGCCCATGGCCATGATCTTGTACGTGCCTGTGAATGCCGCCGGCTTAGGCGGCGCTGCGGGAGCGTCGGCCTTGTCTGGGGCCCGTTTACGGCGCACCCGGGCGGCGGCCGCGGCCTTGACCTTGGCGACAATCTCGTTCGCCAGATCGGCGCTGCCGCGTACCACATCCACGCGCGGCTTGGTCACGAAATCGACCGCGCCCATTTCGAGGGCCCGCAGCGTGGTATCGCAGCCGCGCTCGGTGAGCGACGAGACCATCAGGACCGGCATGGGATGGGCGCGCATCAGTTTTTCGAGAAACGTGAGGCCGTCCATGCGCGGCATCTCCACGTCGAGCGTGATCAGGTCGGGCGTGAGGCTCTGGATTTTCTGCCAGGCGACATAGGGGTCCGGCGCCGCGCCTACCACTTCGATACCGGGATCGGCGGAGATGATACTGGTCAGGATCTGGCGCATCAGCGCGGAGTCATCTACGATCAGAACGCGCAAGCGTTTTGCGGGTGGCGTCATTTGCTCCCTCTTTCGGGGTTCGCGCGGTAGATGGTCGGCTCGACCGCCTTCAGGATATCGCGCATCCAGAACAGGTTTTCCGAATGCCCGGAGAAAAAATAGCCGCCCGGTTTCAGGTGCGCCGCCAGACGCGCGACGATCTGCTGCTGGAGCGGGCGATCGAAATAGATGATTACGTTGCGGCAGAAAATCAGGTCGAAGCGGGCCCGGATTCCCCAGCCGGTTTCCTTGAGATTGAGGCGGCGGAACTTGACCATTTTGCGCAGCTCCGGACGAACTTGAGCCTGACCCTCAAACTCGCCGTAACCGCGCAGAAAATGGGCTCGCCGACGCTCGGTCGAAACGTCCTCCAAGGACTCCAGAGGATATGTCCCGGACTGGGCTTGTGCGAGCACGTCGGTGTCGATGTCGGAAGCCAGAATCCGCACAGTCCATGAGTGGTGAGCTCCCAAGGCTTCCTGGACCGTCATGGCGACGGAAAACGGCTCCTCGCCGGTCGAACAGCCGGCGCTCCAGATGTGCAATTGGCGCTGTCCGCGAGCGCGTAGTTCGGGAATGAGCCGCGCCCGTAGAAACTCAAAATGATGCGGCTCGCGGAAAAACGAGGTTTTGTTGGTGGTGATCCGGTTGATGAAGCCCCGCAGGGCCTCGCCCGATGGATCGCCGGAGACGTGTTCGTAGTATGCGGAAAAGGAGGCGAAGCCCAGCTTGCGGATATGCTGGCCCAGGCGGGCCACCAGCAGTTCACGCTTGTGGTCCCGGAGTTGAATGCCGGTGTGCTCGCGGATGAGGATCTGGAACCGGGTGAATTCGGCTTCGGTCAGCCGCGGACTATCCAACCCGGTTCCAAGTTCCAACACGTGGCTCAAGGTCACCACCTAGAAGTCGGTGAAGCCGCTGCCCTGTTCCACAGCAGCCGGTTCTGGGCCGAGCGGCAGCGGATCCGCCGCTTGGCGTCCGGTGCGCGCGGCTTGCTGGGACAGACTCTGTAGGCTTTTCGTGAAGGTCTTCGAAGCCGGCAGGCGCTTGCCAGGATTCGCATGCGGGGCCGCAGCGGTCTTTGTAGCCCGCGGCCCGATCTTCCCCTCGCGATCCAGTTGGAACTTCCCGGCGAGCGTCTGTAACTGATCGGCATGCGCCGCCAGAACCTGCGCGGTCGAGGACAACTCCTCGGTTTGGGAAGCGTTCTGCTGGGTTACCTGGTCCATTTGCGACATGGCCTTGGCGACCTGCTCGACGCCGGCCGACTGTTCGCGGGACGCCGCGGCAATCTCGCCGACGATATCCGCCACGCGCTTAATTGAGGAAACGATCTCGAGCAGCACATCGCCCGATTGGTTGACCATCTGGGATCCGGCTTCGACCTTGCGCACGGAGTCCTGTATGAGGGTCTTGATCTCTTTGGCCGCGGTGGCGCTGCGTTGCGCGAGGCTGCGGACTTCGGCGGCGACTACCGCAAACCCGCGACCCTGCTCACCGGCGCGTGCAGCCTCAACGGCTGCGTTGAGGGCCAGCAGGTTCGTCTGGAAGGCGATCTCATCGATGGTAGTGATGATGTCGGCGATGCGCTTGGAGGCGGTATTGATCTCGCCCATGGCCGAGACCGCGGAGGAAACCACCTGTCCGCCTTTTTCGGCGGTCTCGCGCGCGGCAACCGCGAGCTGGTTCGCCTGTCTGGCGTTATCGGCATTCTGTTTCACGGACGAGGTGATTTCTTCCAGACTGGCGGAGGTTTCCTCCAGTCCGGATGCCTGTTCTTGCGCGCCGCTGGAGAGTTCCTCGGAGCTGGCCGCCAGTTGTTGCGAAGCGCTGGCCACGCTGTCGGCGGATCCCCGCACCTCGACCAGCGCATGCTGAATACTCCCAACGGCAGTGTTCAGTGCTTTGGCCATCTGGCCCACTTCATCGGCGGTGGCGACATCCAAAGAACGCGTCAGGTCACCGCCTGCCACCGATTCCAGCACCTCTACTGTGCGCCCGAGGGGTGTGGCAACCATCTTGCCAATCGCCATGCCGAGCGCGATCCCCAAACCCAGACTGCCGAGCATCAGGACCAGCATCAGGCTGCGTTTCTGCTCGTAGTTGCTCTGGCTCTCCTGGTAGCGCTTTAGTCCTAGCTGGTCCTTCAATTCGACGGCTTCCAGTACGGCCGCGTCCAGTTGGTCGGCCACGGAAGCCACCTTGGGCATCGCCGCCACCGCAGCGCTTCTGTCCTTGGCCGCGATCTGCAGCAAATCGCTGATGCCGGAATGATATTGGATGAGCATGGGCTTGATCCTGGCAACCGCGGCCTTGCCCTGGTCGCTTAGAAAGAACTGATCGCACTTGCCAATCGCCTCGTCCGCTTCGCGAAAATGCACGTCGATCTTTTGCGTGCCATCCTCAATACTGGCGCCCAGTAGGACCCCGCGCAGTTGCCGGGCGATCTTGAGCACATCGATGTTGACGTCTTTAATAGCGGCTATGCCGGACAGGTCACGCTTGTACAGCGACTCCACCTGTTGGTTGGTGGCGGCTATCCCGGACAGCCCTTCATAGCCCACGACGCCCGTCAACAGCGCCAGAAAACCAAAGCCCAACATGAGCTTCGTCATCGTCCGCAGATTCTTAAACCAAGTCATATCCGTTTCTCCTCGACTTCCAACTCCCGGCTCGCGCGCGCGGCGGCTTCGTCCGCGCTCAAAAGCCGGTCAATATCCAACAACACCGTCATGCGTTCCCCTACGGTTGCCATGCCGCTGATGAACCTGGTGTCCACCCGAACCCCCAGGTCCGGCGCCGTCCGCATCTCCGATGCGGCGATGTCCATGACATCCGAGACGGCGTCCACCAGCATGCCGATCACTTTCTCACCTACGGTCACCACGATGATGACCGTGAACTTGTTGTATTCCGTGGCCGCCAGCGAGAACTTAGCGCGCAGGTCCACTACCGGCACCACCGTGCCGCGCAGATTGATCACTCCCTTGATGTATGCCGGCGTGTTCGGAATCGGCGTGATCGCCGAATACCCTTTGATCTCCTGCACCTTCAGGATCTCGATGCCGTACTGCTCTTCGCCCAAGACAAAGGTCAGAAACTGGCCGGCCGACGTCAGCATGCCGGCCGGGTCCGCCGTCTTTGGCGCTGCTTGTCCCATTTGCTCGTCTCCTTTCAAATCACTTTCTATGCAGCGGTCGGCAGAAGTTTGCCGCGCGACATCCCTACAATCCCCGCGATATCGAGGATCAGGGCGGCGCGCCCGTCACCCAGCACGGTGGCGCCAGTGACCCCTTCGACCTTGCGGAAATTCGTTTCCAAGCTCTTCACCACGACCTGTTGCTGCCCCAGTAGTTCGTCCACGAGCAAGGCCCAGCGGCCGCCGTCATGCTCGACGATCACCACCAGCCCGTCGCCGCCATCGGTGTGGCCGGGCACCTGGAAGATCCGGTCGAGCCGGATCAACGGCAGGGGCTCCCCGCGCACCGGAATCACCTCGCCGCGGCCGGCCACGTTGCGTACCTGCCCGGCACGCATGCGGACCGACTCGACGATCGAAACCAGCGGAACGACATAAGTCTCTGCGCCGAGGCGCAGCAGCAGCCCGTCCAGAATGGCGAGTGTGAGCGGCAGCTTGATGCGCACGGTCGACCCGTGACCGTGGACGGTCCGGAGAGCCACCACTCCGCCCAGCGCGTCCACGCTCTTCTTCACCACATCCATCCCTACCCCGCGGCCGGACAAGTCGCTGACCTGGTCGGCCGTCGAGAAACCCGGACGGAAGATCAGGGCGTGAATCTGCTCATCGGAGAGATCCTCGGCGGCGCCGATCAGCCCGCGCGCTCTGGCCTTGTCCCGAATGCGGGCGGTGTCGAGCCCGCGGCCATCGTCGGAGACCTCGATGATCACATTGCCGCCTTGATGATACGCGTGCAGCCGCACCGAGCCCGCGGCCGGTTTGCCGGCCTGGAGCCGCTCGGCGGGACTCTCGATGCCATGATCCACCGCGTTGCGCACCAAGTGCGTCAGCGGATCGGCGATGCATTCGACCACCCCTTTGTCGAGCTCGGTCTCTTCACCGCAAATTTCCAGTGACACCTGCTTTCCCAGGACCCCCGCCGTATCGTGCACCAGGCGCTGGAAGCGCGCGAAAATGCTGCCGATCGGCAGCATGCGGATGCGCATGGCGCGATCCTGCAACTCGCGGGTATAACGTGCGATATCAGCCAGCGACTGTTGCAGCATCGGCAGCCGTTCGATGGTGAATTCGTTCATGATCTGGGTGGCCATCGATTCGGCGATAACCAGTTCGCCCACCAGATCGATCAGCCGGTCCACCTTGGCGGTGGCGACCCGTATGGATCCTTCGCGGGAAACGGTGCGCGCGCCGGCGGCCGGAGTTTCGTGCGCCAGCTGTGGCGCGGCGGCGGCCCTGGTGATCGGCTCAATGGAAACCACCGCGACATCTTCCACGAAGGCGAAGGCGTCCCGGATCTCATTCATCGGCGCGGAAGACTGCAGCCGGAGCCGCCACCGGAGGTAGCAGGTCTCCGGGTCCATGGTCTCGATGGACGGCAATCGGGACACGTCCGCAACGCACGAGAGGCTGCCCAGTTGCGCCAGATCGCGCAGTACCAGGAAAGGATCCAGTCCCATGCGGAACAGATCCGGCGCGGGCTCGAAGCGAATCTCGTACCCGGTGGCCTGCGGGCCGCCGGGGACCACTGTGGCCAGTGCGCTGGCAGGCGCCGCGGGAGATCCCAGTGCCGCGTTCAATTCTTCTATTACCGTCTCCCAGCTCGGAGGCGGTTCCGTATCCCGCGACGCGGCATCCACCAGGGCCCGCAGCACGTCTACAGACCGGAGTACCAGTTCTACGCAAGGCGGCGACAGCTCCATCTCGCTGTTGCGCAGACGGTCGAGCAGGCTTTCGAGCACGTGCGTGAAGCGCGCCATGGCCTCGAATCCGAAAGTGCCAGCGCCGGCTTTGATGGAGTGCGCGCCGCGGAAGATGGCGTTCAAGGTCTCGGCGCTGGCTTCGCCCGCGCGTAGCGACAGCAGCTCCGTCTCCATCGACTCCAGGTGCTCGGCGGCCTCCTGGAAGAATGTTTCGCGAAACTGACTGAGATCGATTTCCATGGGCTTGTTTACGGCAGTACCTTGCCAATCACCATCAACAGCTTGTCGGGATTGAAGGGCTTCACCATCCATGCCGTGGCGCCGGCGGCGCGCCCCTCCAGCCGTTTGGCTTCTTGCGACTCGGTCGTCAGCATGACCACCGGCGTGTGCTTGGAGGCCGGACGCGCGCGTACACCGCGGATGAATCCGATGCCGTCCAAGCGGGGCATGTTGAGGTCGGTGATGATCAGGTCGACGCGCTGGGCGCCGAGCCGTTCCAGGCCATCCTGTCCATCGACCGCTTCCAGCACCGCGAAGCCGGCCTGTTTCAAGGTGAAGGAGACCATCTGGCGGATGGTCACCGAATCGTCTACGATGAGAGCCGTGCGGGGCATCCGCGAGCGTCCTCCTTAGAAAATCTCGACATCGCTTAACTCTTCGTGTTTAGCGGCTTCTCCCACTACGCTGGCATGCACGTCGCGCTCGGCGTTCATGGTATACGCCGCGGAGAGCAGGTGCGCCGCGCCGGCTACTGGCGCTGTGCCCGTTGCGGTGGGCGATTGCTCCAGGGCCGCCTGCATGGAGTCCAGGGCGTCGACAATATGCCCGATCCGCTGGCTGACGCGATCCTGAAACTGCATGGTTTCGACCGCCCGCGCAATTTCGCTGGACAGCGACGCGCCACAGGTGTTGTTTTCGCAAAGCGACCGCTGCATCTCCGCGTGCACGCTTTCAAACCGGTCCAGCGCGTCCCTGACTTCCTGCTGCAGGGCGGCGATGCGGCCGTGGTCGGCGCACGCCATCTCGCTGATTTCAGAGATGGCCGCTTTGGCGTCTCCCGCAAGCTGCCGGATGATGGTGCGGATACTATCGGTGATCTCCTCGGAGCGCCGTGCTTGCGTCCACAGCTCCTGGGCGATCAGCTCAAACCCTTGCCCACGCTCGCCGACGTGCACCGCCTCTATGCGCGCGTTTAAAGCCAAAATGGTATTGCCGAACGAGATGCGGTCGACGTCCGCCAGGGTGCGTACGATCGTTTGCATGTCGCGCTCCAGCGCCGCCATGCGTCCCGTCAGCTTGTCGCACACCTGCCCATCTGCGACGATGCGCACCAGCAAGTCTTCGAGTGCCTGGCGCGAGGCCGCCAGAGTAGCATCCATGCCGTTCGCGGAACCTTGCTCCCCGATGAGCTTGGTGGTGCGGTTGACACCTTCGCGCGCGCACTCGACCATGCGTTCGAAATTGCCGCCGACCTGGGCGACGGCCTGCTCCACCTGGCGGCTGGTATCGCGCAACTGGGCGCTCACTACCGGCAGCACCGGCAAGTGCGCCTGGACGGTGCGGGACAACGCTACTAACTGTCTTTGACGGCGCCGGCTCCCGGCCAGCGTGCGAAGCCACGTAGGCGCGTTCATGCCGGCTCCTCCGCAACGGGGAAGTGGCCGCTGAGACCGGCCAGGTTCAACATGCTACGGATTTCCGCCTGATCGCGGACCACCGAGAACGCCCGTCCGCGCGCCTGCAATGCGGCTGCCAGCGCCAAGAGTACCTGTACGGCGCCGGCGCTGGCGTGCTCGGCTGCCTGCCAGTCCAATGCCACTGGACCGGATTCGGTCAGCAACTTCTCGGCTTCCGGACGCAAACGGGCCGCCGCGTCCAGATCAATTTGTCCTGCCAGGACGACGAGCGAGCCTGAGCCGCTTCGCGCCACGGTAATCGCAGTACTTTCCTGTGGATGATCTTGAGGTTCCAACACTCCCGATAAGCCCCCTACACCGGCGCGCCACTGCGTCTGGCGCCATAGATCTTATCGGCGCAGTCCGCGGCCGGCATTAGCGCCGGTGTTTATCGCAAGCCATGATCTCGCAGATGTTGTAGAAGGGACGCGGGATTGTCGGTGATGATCCCATCTACCTGCGCGGCAACGAGGCGCTTCCAGTCGCGCGGCCGGTTAGCGGTCCAGGCCAGCACCTGCAGGCCCGCAGCGTGCGCCAGCAACGTCTGCCGCGGAGTGACTAAGGCATGGTAAGGCGCGACTATTTCGGCACCCGCCTGTCGTGCAATCGCCGCGAAGCTCTTGGGACGGCCTACATACAAAGCCCCTAGCCGGATGGCGGGCGCGAGCTTCCGCATGGCATCCAGGACGCGGAAATCGAAGGACTGCACCATGACGCGGTTCTCCAGCGTGTGCCGCCGGATCGCCGCACACACCAGTTCCGCAAAGTGTGGAGGCGCGGGGGACCACGCGGGATGCTCCGGAGAGCACTTGATTTCGATGTTGAACAGGAACTGGCCGCGGGTGGAGAGCGCCAGCACTTCGTCGAGCGTCGGGATGCGCTCGCCCGGGACGGGCATCTGCCGGCGAAAGCGCGGATTGCGCAACGTGCCGCAATCCCAGCGCCGGACTTCTTCGAGGGTACAGGCGCGAATGACGCGCGGTCCGTCCGGTGCACGGCAGATGGCGCGATTCAAGGTAGGGTCGTGCGAGACCACCACCACGTCGTCGCGCGTGACCGCCACATCCAGCTCGATGGCGTCGACGCCGCAGCCGATCGCATATTCGAAGGCCGGCAATGTGTTTTCCGGAAGCACGGCCCGCGCGCCGCGATGGCCGTGCACTAGGATCACCCGCTCCACTCGATTTAGAATAGCCTTTTGGATCTCACCAGAAGAGCATTCGCCATCGCCGGCGGCGCCGCCCTGCAATTAGCCGGGCAGACGCCGCGCGCAACTCCCCTGATCTGCTTGTTTTCGAAGCCGCTGATCAAGATTCACTATGCGGATCTGGGCGGCGTCTTAAAAGACTTGGGCTTCGCGGGATGCGACCTCACCGTGCGGCCGGGCGGACACGTCGAGCCGGCCCTTTCGGCGGCCGATTTGTACCGTGCGGTGGAAGCGATTCGCGCCGAAGGCGTCGAGATCCCGATGATCACGACCGCTTTCGTCACCGCCAACGATCCGACCATCGGCAACGTTCTGGCGCTTTGCGGGCGGATGAAGGTGCCTTATTTCAAGCTGGGTTACTGGAAATACGGACCGGCCGATGCCATCGAATCCCGCATCGCCGAAGTGCGCCGCGACGTGGCCGGTTTGGCAGCGCTGGGGCGCGCTTATGGCATGGTCGCAGGGTTCCACAACCACTCGGGCGACTACGTGGGCGAGGCTGTGTGGGACGTACACGCCGTGCTCGAGGGCCTGGACCCGAACTGGATCGGCTACTACTTCGACCCCTGCCACGCGACCGCGGAAGGCGGCGTAGCCGGCTGGAATATCGCTCTGCGCCTGGCATTGCCGCGCATCAAAATGGTCGCGGTAAAGGATTTTTATTGGGCGAAGACCGGTGGTCAGTGGACCATGCAAATGTGCCCGATGGGAGAGGGCATGGTGAACTGGAGCGAAGTCTTTCGCCAGCTTGCCGCGGCCCGTTTCAGCGGACCGGTATCGCTGCACATGGAGTACGAACCGAAAGACGCGCTGACGGCGATCGCGCGCGATCTGGTGTTCGTCAAGAAGCACTTGGCCGCGGCGTACGGCGGTTAAGATCTCTGGCGTAAGCGCAGCGCCGCCAGACCAGCCAAACCCGATCCGAACAAAAGCAGCGAAACCGGTTCAGGCGCGGGCGACGTGGAGGCGGACGTGACACTGACATTGTCCAGCCCGGCGTATGCGGAGCTGTACGTAGAATCGCCCAGGAATTCGATGGTGGTGCTGCTGCTGTCCGCTGTGAACACCAGCGTCTCTGATTGCCATTGATTGATAGTCGTGGGAGCCAGCGTGAACAGTTGCGACGCATCCAGGACACCGCCGGTAGCGCTGGCCGTGAGAGCCGCGGCGCCCAGCCCTGGGCCATCCCATTCTGTCGAGGCGCCCAGGTCGAAGGTCAGGTCGTAGGTAACGCCAGGCGTCGTCGCAATGACCTGCTCAATCCCGCCGTAAGGCTTATTGTTTGCCTGCCCTGTGAGGTCGACGGCATATGCGCTGCCGTTATCAGGACTTTGTGTCAGGCTGTAGCCGTTCGAGCTTCCCAAAAACCAGAACTCGTTGGCGAAGCCCGGAACATTCTCCCAGCCCGGGATGCCAGTGGCGCCGCCGGTTTGCCAATCGTCCGACCCCAGCCCGGTGTTGTTGACCCACACGTTGCCGAGATTGTCGAAGTCGCCGTTAATGACCAGGTTAGATGCTCGCGCCGAGGCGACCAGCCCCAAAATGAGAATCGCATCCACTGCCAGCGCACGTAAATGCATGTAGCTCCCTCCGATGAGCGCTATTTAGTGCAGTATACCACTCCAGCTACGCGATTCTCTTATCCGAGAATTGTCCAATGCGGAATGAGCCTGAACCAGGGGTTCGATTCCAATGCGGGATGAGCCTGAAACTGGAATTTGATTCCAACGCGGGATGAGCCTGAGACCGAAATGTCGGATGCTGCGGATGAA